>Ga0180433_10006224_pt1 | contig 15734 bp, 11 predicted proteins | sample SS_ome_8_FD_132980 | JGI IMG/M metagenome (GOLD analysis project Ga0180433, IMG submission 132980) | Hypersaline lake sediment archaeal communities from the Salton Sea, California, USA - SS_1_D_1 metaG | ecosystem: Environmental > Aquatic > Non-marine Saline and Alkaline > Hypersaline >... | reverse complement strand
TCCCTCATATAAAAAAACATGGGATGCTATCTTTCCTTCCTCTTTGATTCCGTCTCCAAAGTCCCAAATCCATGAAACTAAAAAACCATCTGGATCATAGCTTAATGATCCATTAAACGTAATTTTTGTGCCAGCAAATTCCTGATTAGTAGCACCTGCAGATAAATCTGCAATAGGTGGCAAATTCCCTTTTTCACCATTTGGTCCAGATTTGATTTTAGGAGTTGAACCTCCCCCGCCCCCGGCGTTATTGATATTTTTTAATTTAAATGAAGCAGTTATTGTCATATTTCTTGTTATATTGACCGATATTGGATTTTTATACTCAGAGATATCACCGCTCCATGCATCAAACCCCCAATTGGTATCACCAAATGCTGTTAAAATAACTATTTCCCCATAAATAAAGAACTCTTTATCAGGATCTTTAACAACTGAACCGGTATTTTTAATATTGATTTTTAATTGGTATTTTTTAGCGAATTTTACTGAAAAATTTGCTGTCTTATTCCAATTCCATTTCCCTTGAACAAATACTCCCATTTGAACTTTCCAGTTACCTATCATTGCATCTTCATTTAGGGTCCAAGAAATTTTAATAACTTTATCATATACCGGATGAGAATAATATGTTATATTGCCCATTGGATCTACAATTCTTATTTTATAGTGCCCAATTCCACTGCTAGAGCCCATTATGTACAACATCTCACCTTGTGAAAAAATAGTTTTTACCGTTGAATAATCTTCTTCAAAAGTAGCAACCTCAGAACATGCTTTTACCGGATTTGCAAATAAAAATATTGAGTAGAACAAAGCCGAGATGAATATTGCTGTAACAATTAAAGAGCGTATTGTATTATTTAAACTAAATAAATCAGACAGATGCATCAATATGTTTGTTGATTTATCGATTTAAATAGCTTTCGCAAGATAAAAAATATTTCGAAGCTAATAATATAATAAATTTAAATAAAGTAAGATGGGATAATTGTTTAATTATCTTCAAACATGCGGTCTATCTTAATTCTTATCTTGTATTCAAAATCTTCATCGATTTTTCTTCCCACATCCTCTTCATTCAATGTATCAGAGGACTTTTTTTCTCCAGGTTTTAATGAATTGTCAGTTTCCCCTGAAACTATTGAACGATCTAAACTAGACTTTGAATCAAAATCCTTACAACTTCTTTCATCAACTCGACTTGAATATTTCGATTTATCAATAAAACGGGAAATTTCATCATGTCTATTATAGGGATTAGTGGAATATGATTCAGCTCTTTTATAATAGGATTGATTAATATCTGGCCTTGAATCAATTTCCTTCTTTATTGTCTCAATTTTTTCATCAATATTGTGAATTCTACCTTTAATATTTAAGTAGCCTAATACTGAACCAAAATCAATATTAAAATTAGAAATAAATGAATAAATAGCTGATCTGTAATAAATTGTAACAGATGCAATCATTAAAATCATAAGACTCAGGAGAATATAGATCAGGTAATCAGGAAATACAAAATATTCATCAATTTTTTCTTCTATCAATTCATCAGAAACCGTAATAATCATACTCATACTATATGTATTATCACTATCATCTGTAACAACTAGAGTAACCAGATATTCACCAGGTACACTATAACTATGGGAAGGATTAACCCCATTTCCGCTTTCTCCATCACCAAAATCCCAATAATATGAAACTATACTTCCATCCAAGTCATAACTACCAGATGCATTAAACACAACCGTTGCATTAGCGGTTATATTTTCAGGAAAATTAATTATCGCAACTGGAGGTGTGCCATTCATTCCAGTCTGTGAAACACTAATATTTAACGGCAACGACCAACTACTATTATCACCATTTTCATCCTGGGCAATTACCTTAACTAAATAATAAGAAGTATTGTTCCAGGAATAAGTAAAATTGACAGTAACATTTGAATTGGTGAAATTACTCCAACCACTATAATTTCCATCTCCCCAATCAAACTGGAGTTTAATCAAATCCCCATCTATATCAAAAGAAGAACTTGAGTATTGGTATTCAACCCCCAATTCAACAAAAGTGGGTCCTGAGGGCACCATTGGGGTTTCTGGAGGGTTATTTTCAGGTGGGGGTGGAATTGGAGGAGTATAACCACCATTTCCTCCACCAGATGGAGGATCATCACCACCTCCTCCAGTATCTTCTTCAACTTCAACACTTCCATCATATACAGAGATAGAAATATAACCATACTCATCAGTTACACCCACCCCTGTAAGATCTAAAGTAGAAGTACCTGAATTATCCTTGGCAGTAAAAGAAATTGTAACAAATGAACCTGCGTCAGAAACAACGCCTTGACCCATTATAAGTCCAAACACATTAGTTATCGTTCCAGCGTTGTTATCAATAGAACCATCGTCAAAAAAGGTAGAGTAGCCATCAAAAATATCTCCCTCAGAAACAGAGTTTGCTTTTAACAATGAAGCATCAAAATTCAATCCAAATTCAAAGGCTTTAATGTCTTGTGTAGGATTACACATAACATCGACAGTAAAGGTATCTCCAGCCGTAACTAAATCACTTGAAGGGCTACAGGTAACACTCGTATCATCTGCATTTACTCCTATAGTAAATACACTGAAAAATAGAAAAACAATGCAAATTAATATTCTACTTAATCGTACTACTTTGATGTTTGCAACACCCCTCACTAAATTTTTTATTAAGAGACCCTTATGCAATCTAATTTTAACACAATATCTTCAAAACATATAGATTGAATCTATATGCTCTACGATTCCATCGCTCCAACAATGTAATTGAAAACTGGATATAAATACATTTTGAAAAATATTAAAATATTCTTTAGATAAAAAAATTATACAACAAACATTTTTAATTATTTTAAATAATTTAATCAAATATTTTTTTCTTTCAATAAAATTTCTACAATCCTACTAGCTGCTTTTCCATCCCATTTTACTGGCGTTTTACCAGTTTTTTGGTTGTTATTCAAGATATTAGATGCTTCTTGTATTATCTTCTGTTTATCGGTACCTACCATTACATTTGTTCCTTTGGTTATAGTAACAGGTCGTTCAGTTTCATTTCTTATTGTAAGACATGGAATCTTTAAGATAGTGGTTTCCTCTTGAATACCACCTGAGTCTGTAACAACAAACCTAGCATTGTCCATCAAATGCAGAAAATCTACGTAACCCAATGGCTCAACAATCTTGAAATTCTTCATTTCATCTAAGGTTTCACTAAAACCAAAATCCAAAATGCGCTTTTTTGTACGTGGATGAACAGGATAAATAATAGGTATTTTATCCTGTACAACTTTGAGTGCATCAATTAATTTAGACAAATTCTCAAATGAATCTACATTACTTGGTCGGTGCATAGTCAAAACTGCATAATCTTTAGTTTTCAAACCTAGTACATCCAATACGTCACTTTTATCTGAAAAGGCTTTAAATTTCATCAAAGTATCAATCATTACATTTCCAACAAAATAGATTTTATCCTGGGAAAAACCCTCTTTAATCAAATTCTCATTTGCATCCTCACATGAAGTGAAAAGATAATCAGAGATACGATCTGTAAGTACTCGGTTAACCTCCTCAGGCATATTCCAATTGAAGCTTCGTAAACCTGCTTCTACATGTGCAACCGGAATGTGTAATTTAGTAGCGACCAATGAACAAGCAAGAGTGGAATTGACATCTCCTACCACTACCACAATATCTTGTTTATTCTCAACCAGAAATTTTTCAAAACCCATCATGATTTTTGCAGTTTGTACAGCATGTGACTCTGAGCCGACGTTCAAGTTTACATCTGGTTTTGGAATACCAAGCTGGTCAAAAAAGACCTTAGACATATTTTCATCATAATGTTGACCTGTGTGTACAACCTTATATTCAATATCACTTTTATTTTTTAAAACCTCGCAAATTGGAGCGATTTTCATGAAATTGGGACGTGCACCTGCAACTAAAGCTATATTCAACGTCAAACACCAAACAAACTAAATACAATTATTAAAAACATCCATATGATTTATCTTATTATATTTTTCCAACTTGTTAAATCATAATAAAAGATTTTATTTTTAATTCCACCAAACTTCATTGTAATGATTTGAAACACTAACTAAATCAACCAAATCAACAATCCCATTGTTATCCACATCCTCGCGAATCCAACCCATCCCACCTGTTTCATTATAATGATTTGAAATCATTGTCATATCATATACTTTGATTACACCATTTTTATCAATATCCCAATTTGGAGGCATTGAAAAATAATAAACACTTGAGCTTACACTACCACCAGCATTGTCTTTTGCCCAAACAAAATAACTGTAATTACCATAATCTGAAAAAGCAGTGGTTGAATTATAGTAATAATTATCTTCACCCATCATAGATACATTATTGTATGAACCATCCGGGTTTGTAATATTCAGATACACCACATCTACTCCATCTTCATCAGAAACATCACAAGTTATATTAACCCAATTAAATGAAGGATCTGTATCAAGGGGGGAAGAATTTGCTATATCTACATTTGATATTTCAGGCAATATAGATATTACTTGCACACTTCCGTTGTTAACTGTTATGGGAATATACTGTGTCTCATTTGTAACTCCAACATCATACAACTCCAATTGAGAAACACCACCATTGACAAGCGAAGTAAGATTAATACAAACAAAGGAACCTTCCTCTGTGACATTCCCCTGACCCAATATTAAACCATAAACATCAACAACGGTTCCCTCATTGTTATTTATAACTCCAGAATTGAAATACGTCTCGTATCCATCGAAAATATCACCTTCGATAACTGAATCAACTTGAACCAAAGATGCATCAAATGAAAATTTAAACTCAAATGCCTTAATAGGCAAGCCTGGAACGCATGAAACATTTACCTTAAACTCGCTATTAGGAGATACGTTCTGGGATGCAGGATCAATACTAACTTCAGATTCATCTGCGGCTTGGACACTAAAAATCATTATTTCAATGATAACCAATAACTTAACGACAACTGCAATAGTTACCCTTATCTTGGTTTTATTTTTATGCCCCATCCTTCCACTTTTTTTATTATTTTAATATTGGTTGTTTTTTCAGATGAATCTGATAAAAATTATGGTTTACACTATGCAAAATAACAACGATTTCATCCCTCTTATAAGGCTAACCACCTCAGATAGGGTATAGTTTAAATCTTATAAATAAGTTTTTAAAAATTCTATAAAAGTATTTAGAATTAAAAAAAGTGGTGGGAAAAAATTATTTTCTTAGTTTTTCAATTCTAGCATTGATCTTGTTTATTTTACTTTCTGAATGCAATGAATGATTTGAAATCTTTGACATAAACGCCTTTACATTTTCTCGGTAAAAAAATCCTAAAGAGGCAATTATTCCAACTGCCATAATTATTGAAACTAATGTTAAATACACTGGAAATAACACCTTGCTATCATCTACCTCCTCCTCTAGTTCCACATCAACAGCAATTGTTATGCTTTTTTCAATAGAGTTACCGTTATTATCTTTAACTACTAAAGTAACAACATATTCTCCTGGGCTGGTATAAACATGAGATGCTGAAACACCATTGCCCCATTGTCCATCTCCAAAATTCCAGCTGTAAATTACAATAACACCATCTACATCAAAGCTTGCTGATGCATCAAATACAGCTGTTTTATTTACCGTTATATTGACAGGTATTTCAAATTCCGCAACAGGCGGTTCTCCCGTTTCTAACTGTGAAACTGTTACATTCAAAGGCATAGACCAGCTGCTGTTTTGACCCTGTTCATCCTGAGCAATAACTCTAATTTGATAGCTTGAAACATTGGACCATGAATAAGAAAAATTAACTGTTACATTGGATTCTAAAAACTCACTCCAGTTGCTGAACTTACCATCGCCCCAGTCAAACCTATATCTAATTAGATCTTCATCATCAATTGCAGAAGACGAGTATTCGTACTCTACCCCAACCTCAACATAGACCGGACCTGATGGAATTTCAGGGATTTCAGGTGGATTGTTAGGCGGGGGTAGGGGTGGTGGAGGAGGGTTTGAACCTCCACCAGAAGGACCGCCGCCTCCAGAAACCTGAACAGTAATACTAGCATCGGATACATTAACTGACAAATAACCATATTCATCTGTTAATCCAACACCATTTAAAACCAATGAAGTCGTACCCACATTCTGTGTTGCTGTAAAAGAAATACTTACCAAAGAACCAGATTCTGAAACATTTCCCTGACCCATAATCAAACCAAATACATCCTTAATTTCACCCTCGTTGTTATCAATTGTACCATCATTAAAGAAGGTGTTAAATCCCTCAAAAATGTCTCCTTCAACAACATAGTTGGCATGCAACAAAGAATCATCAAAATCAAGGTTAAATTCAAATGCCTTAATGGGCTGAATGGGTGTGCACAATACATCAACTGTGAACGAATCACCCGGTGAAACGCTATAACTTACTGGGGTAATATACACATTATTTCCATCATCGGCTGAAACCACCATTGAACAAACAATCAGCAAGATTGCATTAATGCCAAAAATCAGTAATTTTCTCATTTTATCTACGACCACCAAGACTCATTGTAATGATTTGAAACATAAACAAAATCAAGAACCTCAATCTCACCGTTGTTGTCAACATCCTCACGAATCCAACCTAAGGACCCGGTTTCATTGTAATGATTGGACAACATTGTCAAATCATAAACCTTACAGATACCATTCATATCGATATCCCAGTTAGGAGGCATTGAAAAGACAAAATTATTGGAGATGTTTACATTACCGTGGGTATCATTGGCCCAGATATGATAACTATAATTTCCTTCTGAAGAAAAAACAATGGATGAATTGTAATAATAATTATTATCTCCATGCATCGAAACATTGTTAAACGAACCATCAGGATTTGTTATATTTAAAAACACCTCAGAAACACCGATATTGTCAGTAACAGTACAACTCACATTCACCCAACCAAAGGAAGAATTTGTATCAAGAGGAGATGAGTTTACAAAATTAATATTGGAAATCAAAGGAGCGTTTTCCTCAATAATCGAAAAACTATTGGTACTAGACTTAGCACCATTGCCACTTGAATCCTCGGTCCAAATGAAATAATTGTAAGTACCAACTGAACTATAAGAGGAATTGCAGTAATAGGTGTTACCTGAATTATTTTGCAAAATAGAGAAATTCACCATACTACTATCAGGGTAAGTAATGTTCAGATAAACACTCAAAACAGCAATATTATCGGTTATATCAGCTGAAATATTAACATTCCCTCCAAGATCCTGAACTGAAGGAGATGCATCAACATTACTTATCACGGGATTATCATTATCCGCCACAGATATTGACTGTTGACTGCCTCGTACATAATTGCTTGATGTATCATTTACCTGAATCCTATACACCATACTACTTAAGCTATCATCCAAACTAACACTGCCACTATAAGTGCCGTCTCCATCATCAGAAAGAGCAATATTTCCCCCTAGAGAACCATGTGACCAGGATACATTAACACTATCAACATCAATATTATCAGAAACAGTTACATCAAAACTAAATAAATCACCTGTTGTACCACTTCCGTCACTGTTATCTGCATCCAAGCTCGGGTTATCATTATCAGATACAGATACCGATGATTGAGAAGTTGTAATTGAATTACCATAGGTATCATTTGCATAAATAGTGTAAGTCATATCTGATACACTGTTTAAATCAAGTACAACAGATTTTTCAAAATAACTACCGCCAACTAAAACCATGGATTCGTTATTACCTAGTGATCCATGGGACCAATCAACCATAACAGTTAATTCTGAAGATGCATCAACATTATCTGTCACACTTGCATTAAAGGTAAACAAATCACCTGTATAACCTACTGAAGAACTGTTGTCAACAACCTGAGGTGCACTGGCATCCACCTCGACGCTACCATTGATTACAGATACAGGAACATATTCTGATTCATTGGTTACACCAACATCATACAAATTTAAATTGGAAATACCTGAAGTACTTAAAGAGGTAATATTAACAATAATTAAGGAACCATTGTCAGAAACATTTCCTGGCCCCAAAATCAGACCATAAACATCTACAATTGTACCTGCAACATTATTAATTGTACCTGAATTAAAAAATGTTTCATATCCACTAAAAATATCTCCCTCAGAAACAGAGTTTACCTGAATGAGTGAAGAATCAAATGATAACTTTAGTTCAAATGCCTTAACAGGTTGTCCTGGTGCACAAGAAACATCAATCTCAAAATCAGAGTCTGATGCAACAACCTGTGATGCAGGATCAATACTAACTACCGTATCATCTGCTGCCTGAACTGACCCAATAAATAATCCAATTTTAAACAACAAAAGCATTAAGAAAATTACACCTGCTCTGATTTTTATACTACCAAAATATTCTATCATATTACACCCCCATCCTATTACAAGAGCTGGAATAAAATTTGAAAATCTTTAGAATTGATAATATGTAGAAATCCAACCCAATATTGCAAACGGGTGAATTTAAACCACTTCTCCTTGTAATTATCCTTCCACCTCTTCTCTCCTAAGTGATAACAATTATCACGAAAATTTTGTCAATAATAATATAAAAATATGCCGTGGTTAACTTTCAAACTGAAAAAATTACAAATCCAGATATAAATAGCTAGAAAATAAGATTTAAAATAAACAAAAAAATATTATTAAGTTTTACGTTTTTTCCAAACATATGGTTTGTTCCGAAACTCGTCTGAGACTTCTTTAATTTCTAACAAACGACCATGTTTATCAACACGAACAACTGCCACCATTTTTATTCACCATTTTCTCAGTTCAGTTATGTTGATACAGCCTCCCAAACAGTGAGATAGTTTGCATCCATAACCATGTAATTAAACGTTGAAATAATAGTTAATAAACCTTGTTGTATAAAAATTACCGAAAATAAGAAAAAAAATTAATGAGACAAGAATCTAGGGACGAATCTTCTAAAAAAATGCCACCTGTTTCCTCTCAACTCAACCATACCAACGCGCAATTTACCTTCGTCTGCCATCTCTAAAACTAATCTATCAATTGGATTGTTTTTATCAAGTAAATTCTTAAAATCCGATTCATTTCTTTCATTTCCATCCATTTTATATACCATTGGTTTTTCTCTCCTGCACCTATATTGATAAGGTGTGACGTGATAGAATTTCACATTAATATTATTAAAAGCTAATGGGAAAAATTGACAAAATGAAAAAATAACACATAAAAAAACAAGGCAAAAGATAGTTACTACTAATTAAACAAAAAGAAAGGCACCTCTAATTACTTAAGTCAAGACATCACAGGGTGTCAATTTCAACAAAACCGACTTTTAACTCCCCCTCTTCAGCTAGTTTCATAACTAACTTATCAATGGGATCTTTTATATTTAGATGTCTTTTATAATTAGATAAGGCCACGCCACCTCTATTATAGCCAAATATCATTATCCCATCTTCTCAAAAATAGAATAATGTTCTATTATATAAAAACTTAGTTTTTTTGAGAATAATAAAAAAGAAAAAAAAGAAGATATAGATGAATAGACTAATTCTTACTCATCCCAATTAAAAGGAGTGTATCGGTATACATCAGAAACTTCTTTAATCTCGACTAAAAATCCTTTTTCGTTAACTTTGACTACTGCAACCATTGATAGCACACTCTAATTCTTAACTCGGCGAAAATACGCCTCCCGTTTTACCCCATAATATAGAATTACTATTTAATACTTATGCAAAACAAGTGTTAATAACAATTATTACACAATTTATACATTTATACGTAACAAATATTCGAATTTACTTAAAATAGAAATCTGAAAATATAAAAGTAAAAGTAACAAATGTAAAATTTTATTTAAAATTATATGCACCAAAAAGGGTGTTTGAGGGTATATGGCGTAGTGCTAGATTGCCATTACAGTCGGAAATAACATCCCCAACTTTCATAACGCCAGCTGGAAGATTTGCCTCGCCTGAACACACCTCGCTATCATCCCACTTCAACCCATCTTCATAAATTTCCTGAACTGTTAAGGTTCGGGTATTTTTATCCATTACAAACAAAGCAGGAATAGATGATTTGGTAACCGCTGCAGGTTTACTAAATATAGCATAAGCTAGAAACAGACAAAATAAACCTGTTAAAAATAGTTGTAGATGGTACATCCAAATTGCCAAAAACCAACATGAAATCCATAGGTATCCAAATAACTTATCTAAAGAAGGAACCAGTTTTAGCAATGACTCTAATTTCTCACCTAAATCAATATCAATCTGGGTGTACATCCCTCCTCTGTTATCTACTTTCCAGACAATATGTATGTAACTAATGGTTTATAAATTTGTTTTTAAAAAAGAGAAAAAATTAGAGGAATTTAACCAGTGTATTGTTGCAGGTGGCATAGTTGCCAGCTTGATCATATGTTATTACTTGAAGTTCGAATTTCCTAGGAATAATAGACATTCCGTACCATCCCCACATATAAGGACTGCTGTAGTCAATATGTCGTTGAACGCCATCAACACAAAACTCTATTCTATCTATTCCTGAAATATCATCAGTAGCATTTGCAAGTACGTCAATTGGACCGATTACAAGAGTTACAAAAAATGGAATAATAAATTCATTCCAATAGTATATGGAGCCAACCACTGGTTTTTCAAATTCAACAACAGGAGGTGTATCTTCAATAACTAACTCTACAGGATCTGACAAATATCCTTCAGCTCCATTTTCGTCTTTTGCCTTTACGGAAATTAAATAGGAACCAACTTCCTCCCACTCATGCTCTGAAGTAACGGTCTTACCAGAATTAAGTGGCCCTAACCAATCACTAGTTGAACCATCTCCCCACTGCCATTGATAGTATATATCGTCATCTTCAGGATCTATTGCAACTGCAGAAAACTCAAGTTCGTAATCAGTTTTACCATAGTCTTCACTTTGGACAATAACGGGCTTAAACGGAGGTTGATTATCACCCGTGCTGAACCACCATAAATCACCATAAGTACATTTTCCAAATACATCATAACATACTATCATCCAATAATAGGTTTTTTCTACTACAAGAACGCCTGGATCATACACGGTTGAGGTTTGATTCTCTGAGACAAGTGGTGGGTTGCTAGTATCACCAAAATAAACATTGTAGGTAACGTTATCTTCATCAGGATCGCCTCCAACCCAGTGTAAATCAACATACAAATTAACATTAGTTGAACCGGATTCAGGATAAGGATCATGAGGGGAGTAAGGGGGTCGGTTGCATTTTTGCTCATCTCCAAACAAAACGTATTGAGAAGGATTGTTTGTGGTTCTATAAGTTGCTGCTAACCAGCTTACATTTCTGGAGATATCAGAAATCCTAAGCTCGTCTATTACACCCACAAATCCGTTTCCATCTGGCAAGGAACCTATGTAAATATCAAAATCATGTGTGTCCATATCATTTGTTTCCTCCTGGGTACTAATCATGCTTCCATTTTCAAAGAAATGTACGTCTGATCCATCATAGTTAATTGCCACCCACTGCCAACTATTCAAACAAAACACATTATCAATCCAATGGGTATTCCATTCATCACCGTCGTCTCTTGAATAATCTAGTGCCAATGCCTTGTTACTACCATGAGAAGGAGCTGCTGCTGCACCAAACTGCCAATTCATTGGCTTTTGATCAACTGGATCACACTTAAAAGAAATACAATCCCAATCAACAAACTCAGATTTCTTAACCCAAGCCTCAAAAGTTATATCATGTGGAATATCCAATTCATTATCATCCTTTATTTTGATGTAATCATAATCGCTACTAAAATTAAATGCATTAGAAATTTTACCTGCAACGCTGCTACTATCACCGTCACTATCAACCAATGTTCCATGATTGACAAAAGCTGTTGAATCAGTAAAATGATCATTTACCGTGATATCAGTTTCATTTAAGTGCTGCACAACAACATAATGACTGTCCCAAACATCAACTATATTTTCCTGACTTTCACAGGTTTCATTACCATAATACATCCATATCTTTGTATCAATAGATGCGTGTAATGAGGTTACATTGACCCAAGCCCATAATGTCCCTGAATCATAACATTCAATTTCATGATTTAATTTGGTGCTGTTATCTTCATAGTCTATAAAACAAATATCGTCCCCATCATCTTGCGCATGTGAAGACAAATTGTCATCATTTTCTCTGTAGATTAATATTGGAAAATTTTTAAGCGAGTTATCAGCCAAACTATGGTTTATTGTAATCAATTTTCGATAAATAAAATCAGTATTCCACCAATTTTCATCATTTTGTTCAATCGGATTTATTACACGCTCAAAATTTACTGCTTTTGTAACAAAAATAGGATTCAAAACCAATAATAAGATTACCCCTAGCATTACAATTTTTCTTTTAACTTTAGTATTTTGCATCATTTCACTCCCCCATGAAATATAATTTTAAATATTAAATAGGATTTATTAATTTAAATGTTTGCATAAAAAAATTTATGCAACTAATATCACACAAAAAACGTCAATGATACCAGATAAAAAAAGCATTAAAAAACTAGGTCGGGCCTAGTTTTTTTGGGGAGGAAAAACAAAACGAAAATTAGTATGATTTAAAAATCATTTTATTTTTCAAACCAGACCCGCTAAATCGTGCATATGAAAACACTATTTAAGCTTATCGAATATGTTGAAATTTAAGGATTTAATTATTGATTAAAACCTTTATTAAATGTTAAGATAAATAAAAAAAAGGATATGAAAAAAAATTATTGTATTACAATTCCAATGATTATACTGTCATCACATCAAATTCTAAATAACCATCATTGTCATCTGTTTGTTGAGTTCCATCGTTGCTTCCGTCAATTATGCCATCATTATCATCACCTGTCCACTCACCAGATACAATATCATAAGTAATAGTAATTCCTTTTGAGGAATCTATTTCATTTATGTCAACTGATTCAGACCAGACACCACCGTCATAATCCCACATCTTAATATCGATTGTGTACTCACGTTTATTATCATCACAATCAAATATATAAAAATCATTAATGGTTTTAAATTCACCTATCGTGGCAGTGTAAAAATTCTCAGTTGGATTTTGGGGAATATGGGCGCTAAATGCTCCATCGACGTCAATTTGGAAGAATATTTCTGCATCTGTATTTTCTGGCGAGGGATCAACTTCGTCAATAACTTTGAATTTTTCAATACTTATTTTGATTTTAGCATCTTTTTTTGGGAATAAATCCTCGATATCTAAGTAACCGTCATTATCATCATCAATATCATCTATATCGGCGATTTTATCTCTATCTGTATCTTCAAGAACTGTAATTGGTATAACATCATATGCAGATGCCCCATTATTATCAGTTACAGTAAATAACACTGAATATTCACCTGCTGCTTGAAAATTATGGGTTGGATTTTTTGTTCCGCTAGTTTGTCCATCTTGGAAATCCCATTTGTATGAATGTATCAATCCATCTGAGTCATATGCTTCACCAGTAAAACGCACTTCTAAAGGAACCACACCACTAAGTATATTTGCCTTAGGCGATACTGTAGGTGGTTGATTTTCTTTTTCTGTGACAAGTATAGAAATTGTATCTAGTGCCTGATAATCATAATCATCTGTAACAGTCAGTTGAACAGAATAGATGCCGGGAAGTGTAAATGTGTGGGTTGGATTCTGTTGGTTTGAAGTACTGCCATCTCCAAAGCTCCATTCATATGAAGCAATTGATCCATCGGTATCATTTCCAAATCCTATAAAGGAAACGATTAATGGAACCTCGCCATTACTTGGTGATGCAGACGCAAATGCTGTTGGAGGGGTATTATCTAGAACATATATCTCTGTTGAATTGGTGGTCTTATCCCCACCATTGTCAGTAACAGTTAAAGTAACTGTGTAAGTACCTGAATTATTGAATGTATGGGATGGATTTTTTAAATCAGAAGTTGAACCATCACCAAAGTCCCATGAATATGATTCTACAATTCCATCTGAATCTGCCACTTCAGCTGTAAATTCTAAAGTAAATGGCGCAGGACCTGTGTTTTTATCAACAAGTATCTTAGCAGAGGGCGGGATATTTTCCAAACAACCCGATAATGATGTTAGCAATAAACAGACACAAGCTAATATAACAAAACTATTTTTTTTCAATCTCTCTTCACCTTCCAAAATCTAAATTGAATAAAATAAACATGGGATGAGTGAATAAAAATTTTTTGTAATATCAAAATTGTGAGATTAATAAGAGCTATGGATGTACATTCCATACATTTAAGTTTTAAGATGGAAATAATAAAATAGAATACAGGAAAAATCATATTCTATATCAAACTCTAGTTGATTGTGTATGCTAACAATAAAATGTGCCAAGTGTAAAAGAAAAATTTTTAGATATGTAAAAATAGGAAAAGGAAAAGTATGGCATTGCTGGAAGGATAGAATTGTTGAAGATTTTAGTGTACATGAGGGAAAAAACTTCAAATGTACGTGTGGAAGCCTCATAGGAATTGATGAAAAAAAGTGGATTAAGTTAAAACAAAATTCTTTTATTATAACCGGGACAAAAACATAAAATTTTAAATTAAAAAATAAAAAAATTGGATAAGGATTTTTCTTATCCTAGTAAGAAGTCCAATAAAGAAGATACATATGGAAAATGTTCAAACAGTACATATAGCAAATTGAAAACATACATTTGTCCTTTATTTTTTGGCATGGTTACTTCCAATGTACTTTCAGGACTTTCTGCGTTATAAACATCTTTTGCAACTGCAGTTATCTCGTAAGTTCCTCGTTTTTCCCATGAATGGGATAATTTAGCTGTATCTCCTGAAACATATGGTCCAACCCAACCAGTATTAGTATCATCGCCCCAATCAACCCAATAAAAAATATCATCATCGTTTGGGTCAATTGAGGTTAGATTGTATTCATATTCCTGTCCAGAGCTTCCTGATGTTTCTCCATCAATATCAGGAGCACTTGGTGGATCATTAATAGACTCAGATACTACATAATCTACCTGTGAACCATCAAAGTTCCAACCATCAGCAGTTTGAACTAATTCTCCTTCTTTTTCTCCATCATCACCTGTAGTGTCATCACCCTGAACTTCATCATCTCTATATTCCAGATATGTTTTTCCGCCTTGTTCATAAAAACCTACTATAGTAATGCAATGACTATCATAACACATCTCAACATCCTCAGTTTTTAATTCGTTTTTTAGCCATTCTCCAAAATTCTCTGGTGTTTCTTCAGTGCATCCTGTAACATTGTCACTCATCCAACCTGTTAAATCAACAAATTTAGTAACAGCTCGAGAGTCCAGGCCACTAAGGTATGATGCTTTTGCTTCTACCATCTCTTCTTCATTTTTGTTTTGACCGGTTCCATGTCCTACGCCCAATCCTACCAAATCATCATATATTTGTTGTCCAGTTTTATCTGGAGGTAGGTTCTTTAAATCATATTTATTATCCAACCATTTAATACTTCGAGCATATGCACCGGTTATACAGTTATTATGATCCTCTTGTA
>Ga0180433_10006223_pt1 | contig 15737 bp, 12 predicted proteins | sample SS_ome_8_FD_132980 | JGI IMG/M metagenome (GOLD analysis project Ga0180433, IMG submission 132980) | Hypersaline lake sediment archaeal communities from the Salton Sea, California, USA - SS_1_D_1 metaG | ecosystem: Environmental > Aquatic > Non-marine Saline and Alkaline > Hypersaline >... | reverse complement strand
ATTTTAATCTGGTTAGTAATCTGGTTTCGATCGTTCAGTTTCATTAATTCCTTTCGTTCTGTTTCATTTGCCTTGGGTATTGATATTTTTCGGGCTCTTATCGATGTTATGCTTATGATATTCACCGCTTTTATGGTACTTACGAGTTTAGGGAAAAAGATCTACAAATTCAAGATTTTTAACCAAAATAATATTGCTTTTTTCTTATTTGCTTTTACTTTGATTTACATTGAAGGACAAATCATCATGATTACTGGAGCGGGATCTATCCCAGGAACCTATACGAATCGAAGTCAAATAAATTTACTCAATAATTTTCTGGTACTACTAATTACGCTCATTTTTTATTGGTGGTATTCTGAGTATATTCTCGAAAGAAAGGGGTTTATTTACAGACAAAAATTTAACCAAAGCGAAGTTATTTCAATTGTTTCTGATTTTAAGGAATATTTGATCAATAGTGGCGCACTTAGTTCAGATAAAATTTCGGAACGAGAGTTTCAGAATTATCTTCAATCAAAGAACCTCGATATCGAAAAAATGGAGATTAAGGGAACCCAAGCTTCCAAAAGTATCGAAAAATCACAAGAAGATCACAATAAATCACCAGATGATGATGATTTACCTAGCCAAGATGAATAATAACGAAAAAATCATTACGCAAATTCAAGAGAACGACTTTAATTTAAACCTAATAAATGATATTATCATAGAATTAAGTCAAAGACCAAACCCTCTTCATTTTGAAATAATAGATCTTCTCCTTGATACTCTTAGTAATGAAGAGCTTTCTAAAATTAACATTAACATAGTTTACTTACTCGGAGAATTAGGGAAAATTGCATCCTTGGAACAAAAATACATTCAATATCTTTACGAGACATTCTATGTTTCTGATAGATGGATAAGAAGTGAAATATTGAAAGTTTTAGAGAAAAACTTAGACCTGGTTAAATCTAATAGTAATTTTATACAAATCCTTTCTAGTGCCCTAAAAGAGGAATATGAGTCTAATATTATCATCGCTTTGAAAATAATTCGACAATTAGACAAATTTCCCGCCCCGTTATTTAAAAGTATTTTAGTAGTTTTAAATAAAACAGAATCTAAATTAAATGAGAATATAGCTAAAGTAATAGAAAGACATCTTAACGATGATTTTCTTATTTTTGAGTTGCTTAATCAAAATGATAATTATCGTATTCTGAAACCACATGGATTACGTTTAATACTGCAAGCTTTTTTCCCATCAACTAATAAAATAGAAAATTTTCAAACACTAATCGAAAATTCTGATTGGGAAGACGAAGAAAAATCTAAATTCCTCAAAGAGATAGCCATTATTAGAAATCTGGTAAATCGAATTTAGAATGTCAAAATTAATTTCAAGTTTGATACTTTTCTAAGATTTTAGAAAGGTTTTGATTGGAGAAAATAATTTCATTAAAAATTTTTATCAAGATTTTTAAAATTTCTCTGGGATTTCCTTTATTCATTTGATAAATATGTTCTAATAGTTGATGATTCAATGGGAAATAATCTTCGAAAGTAGCATCAGGAATTTTTGTAAAATTTCCATTTTCTAAGAAATTTTTCATATTACTAACATAAAACTCATAGATATCTGATTCTGTAAATTGCGATAAAAAGAGAGGTTCATTAATAAAAGGGATGATATTTTCATCGACTTTAGTAATAATTTTTTTAACTTCATCAAGAGACGATTTGTTTTTAAGAGTAATAATTATTCGTAAGCCATTGATTTTTTGAAGTTTCAAAACTCTACGCAATACTTTTAGGGAAAGAATTTCCTCGGGAGAATCCTCTTTACCATAGAGCCAACTTGGATCGAAAACTTCTTCCTCATCATCTTGAGAAGTATATGAGGTTAATATGCTTTCGAAGTCATCAATAAATAATATGGTTCCTTGTTTCGAGTTTTCAATTAATAATTTTAACATCACATATGCATTTCTATTTTTTGTTAAGTCATGCATCATGTTAAGATGTGCAAGTTCTTTAATATCCATGATTTCACCGAGAAGCCACCTTTCCGCTTCAATTTTTTTATAAGGATCGAGTTGATGAGTGGTAATTCCCGTGATAATGTCATGCAAAGCAATTTTTTCATCATCTTCAAAATTATTATCAATCATTTGAAGGGCATTTGCTTTAACTTTTTCAGTATCAGAAATATGGAAGAAGCCGAATTTTCGCTCTAACGCGCCCCACTCACTAACTAACTGGTTTACGATATATCTCAAGGGTTCTAGTCCTATAACTTCAATAAATTCAGAATAGATTGTATAAAAGAACCGCTTATAGATTTCATCTAAGGAAATATATATGGTATTATGGTAATACATCCTATTCTTAAGGGTCCAATAGAGATGAGTCTTACCAGTCCCTACGTCGCCAATAATAGGAAGAATACAATTTTCATTATTCTTGATAAATTCCATTATGGTTTCTAACAAGGGTGTTCTTGAAGATACTAATCCTAAATCCTCCCTAATTTCACCCGTACTTACAAACTTTTTAAAAGGATTAATACCAAACTTTAAAATATTGAGCAGTTTAGCTTTAAAATTCTCATAAATTAACATGGTTTTAGATTTTTAACTCCTCAATCCCTAAAATAATAATATATTCAACTACCTTGTCATCTACATTGGCTAGTGGTTCATAACTCACTTTTAAATTTCCATCTTGATCTCTACCAACAATGAGACAATCGTAAAAGACAGGATCTCCTCTATGATCAATGACTACTCTGTCAGCGACTAAAATCCCATTCATAATTAAAGAAATAGGATTTTTCAGGATTTCTCCTTTAAAAAAATTTAAATGGTTGATTTTGTTTTCGGGATCACGTAAGTAGAGTCCCGCTGTATGAAGCAAATTTAATGTATAGGGGAATGCATCAGAGAATTGGCCCTCATCATATAATTGCATAACATCCTCGGGTATTAAGATCGAATATTCAATATCCATATCGTGAGTATTTTTATCATACTCTAATTTACGCGAAAAAGCAGTTCTACTATTTGAAACCTCTTCAAAACCTACCCATAATCCTTGAGAGATGCGAATCCCTTCTGATTCTGAGATTTTGATATTATCTGAAAAAATAATAGAATTACACAGATCATTACATTTCGAGATTATCGAACCACTAAATTCTCCTATAATCCGCACATTATTAATGGAATCATAAAGGATATAACTATCTACATCACTCATAGTATTGTTTGATTTATTTTTTAACCTATGTCTGCAATTATCTTAGATTCGTAGTATATATCAAAATTAGTATTACTTTTATTTAAACTTAATAAAGAAGTTGAAATTCCCTTCTACGCTTTTAAAAAACAGATGTCACTCTATTTTTGCTCCAGAAGGGATCTCTTTATCGGGTGTTAAAACTGATACTATTTTTCCATCTACTGCTGCTAAAAGCATACCTTCACTTGTAATACCCCTCATTTTTCTTGGTTCCATATTGGCAAGCATAACAATCTTTTTTCCTTTTAACTCTTTTTGAGTATAATATTCTGCCAAACCTGCTACTAAAACTCTTTTTTCATCTCCTAAATCTACTGTTAATTTATATAACTTGTCCGCATTGGGAACTTTTCCGACATCTTCAATAAGAGCGACTCGAATATCTAATTTCTTAAACTCATCATATGAGATCATATTTTTTTCATCCTTTTTTATTTCTAAGTTTTTTAAATTTTTATAATTTTCTTTAATTTCTTCAATATCTAGCTTCTGGAAAAGCGGTTCTGGTTTCTTAATCTTTATTCCAGCCTTAACGCTATTTTCATTGATACTATCCCATGTATAATCTTTCACCTCAGTTAGATTAAGAAATGAAAGAATTTTTTGTGAGGTATCAGGGATAAAGGGTTCAAGTAATATTGAGAGAGCATACACCACCTGGCAACAAATATTAAAAACGTGACCCGCTGCTTTCTTATCTTTTTTAATTAAATGCCAAGGTGCTTTTTCATTTAGATAGATATTCCCTTCTTTGCCAAAACCTACTATATCTCTAATGGCTTTTCTTATTTTGAAATTTAACATACTATCCTCAATCTCTGAGCTGATACTATTTATCCTTTCCACTAAGCTTTTATCAATTTCATCATAATCTTGCTTTTCTGGGATTTTGCCATTAAATTGTTTATCAATAAAAGTTAAAGTTCGATGGATAAAATTGCCAATCGTATCATTCAATGTTTTGATTGTATTTTCGAATTCTGACCATAAGAAAGAAGTATCACTTGATTCTGGACGATTGTACAATAAATTAAAACGCCAATAATCTACTTGAGCTAATTGAAGCGCCTCATCAATATAAATTCCCACACCTCGCGATTTAGAAAATTTCTCATTTTCAAACAATAACCATTCCGTTGAGGAAACATTATAGGGAAGCACGAATTTTTCCTCTTTTTTTTTATCGTCATTATAGGCCATAAGCAATCCGGGAAAGATGATTAAATGAAAAATAATATTATCTTTCCCAATAAAAAATACAGATTTTGTCTTGGGATCTTTCCAAAAGTAATCAAATTTTTCGGGCTTTTTTTGTATTTCTTCGGCCCATTGGAGTAATGCGCTAACATAACCTAATACGGCCTCGAACCATACATAGATAGTCTTACTTTCTGCACCCTTAAACGGGGCAGGAATACCCCATTCTAAATCTCTCGTTATAGCTCTTTGGGGAATTCCTTCCTCAATTGAGTTAAGACACATTTGACGTGCATTTGGAGGGATTATTTCATTTTGCTCAATAAATTTTTTAAGTCTATCTTGGAGCTTCGGAAAGTCTAAATACCAATGTTTGGTTGTTTTAAGTTGAGGTTTGTTTCCACAAATTGAACAACGCGGTTTTAAAAGTTCCAGGGGGGTGAGTAATTTCCCACAACTATCACATTGATCTCCTCTCGCTTTATCTGAGTCACAGTGAGGACAAGTTCCCTCAACAAACCTGTCAGGTAGATATAATTGATCAGTCTCACAATATAAGGAATCTATTTCCTTTTCTACAATGTAACCGTTCTTTTGCACTTCCAAATAAAATTGCTGGATAAAATTAATATGAATGGGGTTATGAGTAAGGGTATAATTATCAAACGAAATTTTCCACTGCTCATGTAAATCCTTGATAATTTGGTGATTCATTAATGCCAAGTCTTTCGTAGAGATATTCTTCTTTCTTGCTTCAACAGCCACAGGAGTTCCATGGGTATCTGATCCGGACACAAATACTACCTCATCTCCTCTTAGCCTTAAGAATCTTGCAAACGCATCAGCGGATAAAGTGCTTCCGATTAAATTTCCAAGATGAGGGGGATCAGACGCATATGGCCATGCGCTTGTCACTATCCATTTTTCTTTGTTTTTGATATGAATCACCTTCTGTGAATAGCATTTTATAAGAATTAAATGTAATATGGTAGTTTCTAATAATCCTTACTTTTTTTTTTAGTTTTCGTTAATGAGTAGAAAACAATCAATTTTTAAAATCATTGAGTGGAAATTCTCGAGCCACAATTCCTACAGGCATGAATTTCCTCATTCATTTTAATTAAGCATGGTTCATGGTAATAGGCACCACAATTTTCGCACTGATAGACTTTATAATCACCTAAGAATATTGAATGACAATAAGAACACGAAGCGTTAATATTTTCAATATCCTGTTCGGGATATAAGATCATTTTAGTTATATTTCCATTAGAACCGTTAATTATTCTAATTTTAGGTGCATCCTCAGGTGGTTCGTCAAGAAGTTTTGATATTGATTCAGGTAATACCAGTAAAAAATAGCAAAACGGACAGCGGAATACATTTTCCTTATACTCTGACTTTTTAGCCCACATTGCTGCGCATGAAAGATGCATTGGTCTATCACAAGAGGGGCAATATCGACCTTCAGAATAGAAATCTGCTTTAGTAAGAGGTGCTTTAGTTGAATGGCAAATTTGGCATTTTTCAGTGCTTTTATTAGTCAAATCCATCATTAATCGAATGTCTAATAAACTAGGACGCCGTAAAGGAAGAGCAATTTCATTGACTAATGGAGCGATATCGGTTGTTTTATTAGGATTAAAATAATCAGTACTTGATTTAATGTCTTTTTTCGAAGCAAACGATTTTCCCGCATTCAAGATTGCTTTTGAATTGTTAAAAAAGCCAAATTCTCCTTTAGTTGTTTTTGCAATCTGCTTTAAAATAGTTCTATTATAGTCTTCTGACTTTCCAAGCTGACATGTATCAATAAAAATGCCTAATCCTTGAGCGATGTTTATCATTTTCGTTAATCTATCGTCATATACAATTTTATTATCAGTAATTATAAAAATCCTGAAGATTTTGCCCCCAATCTTTCTCATTTCTTCCACTAAGAGTTGTAACGAAAATGCGATCGCTTCATTCAAACTGCCTTTTCCTGAAATTTCTAATTTTTCAAGAGAAGACATAAGTTTATTCTCATCATTCGTAAATCGAGTGAGGATCTTTGTTTCTTCACCGAATGTTAATAAGGCAATTCGATCCTTGAGGTCTATTGTGAATTTGGTCTGAATGAAGTTTTTCACAGCATCAATTGCAACTATTAAGCGATTCGGTTTGAAATCTTTTCTTAACATAGAGCGAGATGTATCGAGGAGAACAATAGCATCTTCAATCTTTATATCATGCAAAATTCTTCATTCCCGTATATCATGCATTTAGTTAAATAAAATAAGATCCATAAATAAATGTTAATTTCATTGTTAATAACATAGAAAAAAAAAGTGTAAAGTAAAAATTATTACTTCAAAAATCGATATGCAAAAAGGCTATAGACCTTAATAGCATTAACATAATCACTAATTTCAATGTTCTCATCAATTGAATGAGCAGTGGATCCACTTCCTGGCCCAAATAAAATTGTTTGCTCACAAAATCCACTATTTCGTAAGTAGTGGGCATCTGCACTTGCGGGATATATCATTATGTAGGTATTGCCTTCAAATACTTCATTAATTATACTTTGCAGAACCTTCAAATCTTTAGAAGATTCCCAATCTTTCCAATAGGAGGGTTCAGAAACCTGTACAATCTCTATATCTACAATAGTCTCACTTTTCTTGCCGTCTCCTTCATTTCTAATATGATAGTGGAGATCTTGTTCAACAACTTTTTTTAAAGCATCAACAATACTTTCAATATTTTGCCCAGGCAATAATCTAAAATCAATATAGGCCTCACATTTATCCGGAACGACATTGTCCTTAACTCCTCCTTTTATAATAGTTAAACTTTTTGTAAATCTCGTCAGTGCCTTTAAAACGTTCTGCAGCATCACCTGTTCATTATAAATTTTTTCAAAAACTTCATAACTTGGAAAAGATTGAGAGACCAGTTGTTTTAACTTTTCAATTGATAAGGGAGGTTCCACCGAAGGAATGTAAGCGTTGAGTTGATCTAACTTCTGGATTATATCGCTCATTATATATATTGCATTCTTTCCCACAAATGGCCAAGAAGCGTGAGTTGATATTCCATTGGTAGTTACTTTTACGACCATTCTCCCCCTCTCCCCGACCATAATAGCGATTGGTAATGGTTTTAATGCAGTAGGTTCCCCTATAATGGCAAAATCAATGTTTTTAGTTTTTAAGGGATTTGCAACACTCCATTTTGTACCTGTCCCTCCCATTTCTTCATCTGCTACCGCATTAAGCAAAATATTTCCCTTAAGATCAATTTTTAGTTTTTTTAATACTTTCATAGCACATACCATTGCTGCCAATCCCCCTTTCATATCCGTTGTTCCTCGCCCATACATATATTTATTTCGTTTAATATAAGCGGATAGGGGAGGATATTTCCAATCCTCCTCTGAACCAGGAGGAACTACATCCATATGGCCATTAAAAAGAAGATTTTTATGTTCAAAATTATCGTTAAGTGTGGCAATGAGATTTGCTCGATTATCATCATATTCGAAGATCTCGGCATCAATATCTACATCTTTCAAATAATTCCCAATTTTTACTGCAACATTTTTTTCATTACCGGGGGGATTATAAGAATTGGTCTGAATTAAACTTTGTAAGAAAGCAATAAATTCTTCTCTATTATCTTCAATCTCATTTAATATTTTTTCTTCTGATATTATTATTCTCCTCATTAAAATAGTTGAAATTAGTAATGAACCCTCGATAATAATTCTTTAATATTTCGTCATAAAAGCTAGAAACGAATAACATTAAAATAATTAGCAAATTTTAATATTCTTAAATTATTTTATAACTAAATTATTGTATAATACAGTTGGTTTTATTGAAACGACGTAAAAATGAAATAAGAAATACGGTTATTGTTAGTATATTTATTATAACAATACTTTTGACGAATGTTCAAATCTTTACTAGTTTTAATTTTGAAGATGTAAATACTCGCACCGAATTTACTGATAGTTACCAAGATTTACAAATAAGTGATGCCCCCTACTTATCGGATAAATATAAAACTGGGGCAGGAGATAATCAGGATGTGCGGTTATATGTTAAAAATAGCTCATCTTCGCTAAATAATGAGGATGATTTTCAGATTGAAGCCATGTCTACTACTGATACTTGTTATCTCTCAGAAGGGAATTTTACTTTTGAATTTCAAAACAATTATACCACCGATTATGTATTAGAAGATACTCATCCCCTTGAAGCAAGTAATTTTATTAATTTTCCCTTACAGAAAACATATTCATCTGTAGTTAATGAAACAGGGACCGCTTTAAGTACAATTGATATGGATCAATTGACTGGTAGTAGTGGAATTATAATCGATTCTTTTAATAGAGTGGTTAGTGTAAATGTATCTGTAAATTATACAGGGAGAAGCTATGTTCAATCAAGTCTACAGATCAATGTTGGTTTTGATAGAGAGGACATTCTTGGATTTTTGCTCTCCTTAGGCCATAGTGTAAGCGAGGATGCTTATTTAACAATCAAGGTATATGATGTCGATAACTCAATTTGGAGAAATGTCACTACGCAAATGTTTGTCAATTCCAGTTTTGGACTTCACACTCTTGAAGAAAATATCGTGAATGAAAACTTGAGTAATATTGATTTAAGTAATACATGCTATATCCAATTGTATTATTACGGTGCCTCACCTACTCAATATAATGTGACAATAAATCAATTTAAGCTACCCGCAACATATGCTTTTGATTTGCCTATAAATGATCAAGAATATGTTGCGCTAGAATTTGATCTCAAGGGAAAAAGTACCACCGTTAATGGGTTTTATGCTTGGATTCGTATTCTGGATCAAACGGAAGCCTTAACTTCTCAGCTTGAAATCAGTCTCTATAAAGCCGATGATACTCTTGTGCGAACTGAAAGTCAATTTTTAAATAAAATATTAGAACCGAATATTCTAATCGACTCAATAACGGTTAAATCCAATGAATTTAATGGAGATACGCTCAATTATTTTTCTTTCAATACAGCAAGCACAAACGGGCTACCATTATTTAATTACATTATTGTAATTAAGTCTAATAATTCTAATACCGCATATAGTTTAGTTACCTTACCTCAATCGACTTTTGGAGATCCTGACGAGCGGGTCGACCATCAACTCCTGACAACATCTGACGATGGTTCTAACTGGGATTTAGCATCTATCTCTGTCCCTGTTAGTTATACGGCAGAAACTCTCGATGCAGCCTCATTTAGAGTAGGAGTTACCCGAGGGTATATGCCTTCTGATTTCACAAATCCTGAAGATGCCGAGGACACGTTAAAAATTCAAGATCTTCCCATTCAAAATGTAGAGATCAATTCATATCCATATAATGAAAGCTCCTCGCTTAAATGGGGCTTAGGTCAATGGTATCATAATTTTACTACGCCAATTATTGACGATGCATTTAATGAGTTTGTCATTGATCTGACGTGGAATACGAGTATCATTACGGGATTTCAATTTAATGTGTCGTATATGGCAACAGCATATTGGATAGAATTGGCTTCGAGTTTTTATAATACCTCCTATACGAGCGATCCAGAATGGCAGTTGAATAATACGCTTTCTCTTAGTGATCCTAATTTTGATGATTGGGATTTTTTTGAATTATGGTTTGTATATCCTGACTATTATTCTGCTCATAATCTTACGAATCCAAATTTCGAAGAAATTTTTAATTTAGCCGTTAATGAAACTGGGGGCGAGAGATTATTAGAAGACGACAGTTCCTATAAAATCTTCATTCTCAATGAAAATGTAACAAAAAATATTTCTGGACTATATTCTTTACAGCTGACAAGTTGGAACTTTTTAAGCCAAACGGATAGTTTTATTCATTTTAATCATATGGGTGTGGAAGCGCTCTGGGAAACACACGGATTTATGTTTGGAGATGATATCTCAGTCGGTCTAGGCGTTGAAGGACCAGGACAGCATTTTCCAAACACGGGTGATGCTGAAGTGAAATTATTTTATCCAGAAACAGGAATAGAAGTACCGGGAGCTACCTTAGTAAATACTACAAATGGTGTCCAAATCGATTCTATATTGTACTATGACTTTAATAATGCCACAATTTATTCTGTAGATGAAACCATTCCTGTGTTAGGGAATTATTATCTCGCATATTTCTGGAATAATGGCTCTGCTATTGGAGCTAAAGCCCTTAAACTCTATATAGATGATTATGACGTGGGATTGAATTCTCTTTTCTACGATGAAATTGAAAATCAAAATATTCTTACTGGAGTAGTCGATAAAGTGTTTGAAAATTATTCAATATTAATTGGAAGCGTGAATATTACTGGAGCAGAATATGATCCGACCTTTTATCCAGTAAATCATTCCGATCTGGATCTTGAATATATTTATGAAGTTTCTGGAATTAGCGTTCCAATTTCTTTAAACATTTTTAAGCAAAACGAAACAATATTGAACCCAGATGAGGATGTGAATATTAACTTACAACTCCAAAACAATTTTGAGCTCAGTGACGTCAAAGTTCAAGTAATGGTACAATTGGTAGCTTTAGCAAATGAAGATTGGATAATTGATCAAGAGATTTCTGATATAAAGACCTTAAAGGTAAAGGGTGATTCACTAGGACGAGACATTCGCGAATTTTCTCTTAATTTGACTATTCCGACACTCCAATCAAACCAAGAATGGTACGGTTATAATAGTCCGGTTAGAAGGGGGGGTGTGAAAACTAAGGTAATTATTTCAATTCAACAAGATAACGAACTTCATGAGATAGGTATTTATGAAAGTAATGACTACGCACTATTGGTTAATGATACACAAAATGATTTTGAAGGGTATATAATTGCCTTAAAATATAACACAGGGAAAACAGGTGAAACCATCGTAAAGCCCTTTCAAAGAGAAGAATGCAATTATTTGCCTGAACAATCAACTTTTGTCATTAATTTATTCGATAAAAATTATGTATCCAGCTATGAGCAATTTATTTATTCCTTTGGATTAAAACTTAATAGTAAATTCTCAAACGTTTCTATTAATCCTTCTTATCCTATTCGAGGTGAAAGTTTTAATTTAACTTCAAAATTGACTACTGAATTTGGAGTAGCTATCACTGGAAAGAATGTTACTTGCCAATACTATGATAGTGATGAATGGCGTAATATATCCTCTCAGATATCTGATTCAAATGCATATATTAGTTTTCTTATCAATTCTTTAGAATTAAATGATGAAGACTTACTGACTTTTCGCTTGACTTGGGAAGGAGATTCATTAATAACAGAAAAAACTCAAAATGTCACAGTCGAGCTATATCGAGCAATCAATGAACTGAGTGCTTCCCTTCAACAAACTACGCTTCAAATCTTTAAAAATCAAAAAAATATCATTAAATTAATCCTTCGTAATACAGGTAATTCTGAATTAAGAATCACTAGTTCAAATATCACGTTCAATGCGGATCCAGAACTTGGATTATCAATAGCACAAATTGACTATGTAAAGCTTAACCAATTTAAACCCAACCAATCTACAGAAATTCTGTTAGAAGTGAGTGTATCGGCAATTAATGATTTTGACTTAACAGTATTCATAGATGCATTAAATATAATTACTAAGGAGAACCTCTCAATCCAAGTGTCAAAAAATTTCTTAGTATATGATACTCCCCTTGCGAATATATTAAATACATTTTTAACATTAATTACTATTGGTTCAATTTTAGTGGTCTGGGCGGTCATCTTCCTAGCGGTACGGAGATTGATCCGAAAAATTGAAACTCCTCTTGAAGAACCCGTGAAGAAGAAACCAAGAAAGGGACGGTATGTCAAGGTTAGTGAATTAAAAGAAATACCGAAGCCTCAAGAAGAAAAACAGCCAAAAAAGAAACGTTCAAAAAAGTCTAAAAAAGAATCGGAAAAAGAAGAAAAAGAAAAATCTACTGATTTAGATTCATTATTAGAAGAGGAAGGATTGAGCGATAATAAATAAGGCTTCGAGCCTTCTTAAACTTTTTTTACTCTTTATTAATTTTTAATTGCGAAATTAAGATTATGTAATAAAATCGATGGTTCGTTCTATAAAAAAGAGGAAATAAAATTATGAGTTTGAAATTGACATTAAATTGCGTTTAAGAAGACTTAATGAGGCTTTCCCGTCTAATCCTGCTAAAGCAATTAAAACGTGCTGATCTGACCCGACTAAGACCGCAAATCCGTTTTCTAATTCAATTGTAGTAGTTTTCAAACTTCCTTTGCCAATATCTTTACCTAAATTATTTGAGTCTTTAACTATCGCCGAACAAGCTTTCGCAATCGCATCATGATTCATGTCCGTAATAGTTTGTCCGATGAGGACTTTTCCATTTATATCCGCAGCAATTAATCCTTCACATTCGGGTACTATATCCATTAATTCTGCCAGTTTCTTTTCAAGTTCTTTCTTTTCCATTGAAATGCAATCCCTTTATCTAATTATTAATAGCTTTTAAATTTGAAAAAGTAATATTCGATAAATCAAGAATTAATCTTAATATATATATAATTTAAAGAAATTTAAATTTATCAAATATAAAAAAGTAGGAGACTTTCTTATCAGAGATAGAATGTATCCTATGAAAAAGAAAAAGAATTTTACTTCTCTCTAATATGAATGGCCCTAATAGTGATGCAGTTAGGTAATTTTTAGGTTCTATCTCCAAATCATTAATTAAATTACTTTAAAATTATCAGAATAAGCTGTTCTTCCAAGGCAATCATTACTTCCCCCTTGGCTGTTTCTAATCGTATAAATTTGAGTGCTCCTTCTTGTAGAGCTTTAACACATTGTTGCGATTTTCCAATTAAAGCTGTTATATAAGCACTGACTTCCTCCGTTTGCTCGGTTGGGAGATTAGATTTGATAGGGAGACCTGTAGAGTCGCAAATGATAACCCCTCTTACTCCTTCCTTCTCTTCAAAACGCCGAATTATCGCTTTTACTTCATTAACATCAATCACGCTTATTTCTTCACCATTTAGTTCAATTATAAACAATAGGAAATTTTAATATTATAATTATAATATATTTTGTATTTAAAAAATTATCATCTTTATGAAAATAGTTGGAAACGCTGTTATAAAAAATACTTTCGAAACATATTTGTAGAACGTTCCTCACCGATCGTAGTAGGTCCCATATGACCTGAAAATACAACATAATTATCAGATAGGTGGTCATTGTACATAATCTTTTCCTTTATACTCTGAAACAGTTGACTCTGATTTCCTCCTCCGATATCAGATCGTCCAATGCTCCCTTGAAAGAGTAAATCTCCAGAAAAGAGAATGCCATCAATTTTCTGATTATTAAATGATTTAACATCATTGGTATAAAAACAAAGCGAGCCCGGTGAATGTCCTGGAGTCTCAAGAGTATGAAGAGTTATTTCACCTATAGTGATGGTATCGTTCTCTTCAAGCCATTTATCAGCTTTTACTCCAGTATAAATTCGTGAATCAAATTCCTTTTTATTATACATTAAAGGAATTTGAAAGCGCTTGAGCAATCGCTCGACTTTAAGTGTATGATCAAAATGACCATGAGTGAGCAAGATGGCAATTGGCGTAGCATCTAATTCTCCAATCATCTTAATTATTTTGGTTGCATCTCCACCAGGGTCAATAATTATAATTTCTCTCGTAATTTCAGACCCGAAAAGATAGCAATTTGTGCCTAGTGGCCCAACCATTAATCGTTTAAATATCATCTTCTTCTCACGCTTTATTTTAGCACGACACCATAAATAATTAAGAAAAAGAAAAGTAAAAAATCATGCTTATGATTATATCTACTTATTATTAATCAGTTTATTGATCTCAACTAACCGATTGTATACATCAAGACCTTTTTCAGTGAGTTTCACGAATTTCTTTTTATCATTAAGTTCTATCTCAATTAATCCCCGCTTGATTAAGTCATCTTTTACTCGAAAGAAAGAGTTATAATAGCTAAATTTGTTCAATTCGTTGTAAAATGTGTGCTTATCAGTCTTATAGTTCTTAAATTGTGTCAATACCTCAAGAGTATCTCTAAATCCCTTCTTTTTTAAAAAACTAATTAATTCTTCAATTGCCATATATCCCGTACCTTATTAAAAACAGTAATTTAAAATTGTACTTATTTGTAATTAGGAAAAATTTACAGAATTAAAAAAGGTTATGAAATTTTTTATTAACGCGATATCGAAACTAAATAAATCTATAGAGAAAATCGTAATATCAATTATCATTTAAAGAATTATGATCTATTTCTGAGAATCTCTATTTTGAATTAACCTTGTGTCTATAGCTTTAAGTTAACCTTTTAATCAGATATTAATTCTTTTAATTGCATGAAATTAAGTAAATATTTTGAAATTGGAAAAGGATCCATTCCAGTTATTTTATCTTGCCCGCATGGAGGTTATAAAAAACCTAAAAAAATCCCGAATAAAGCTTTTGGCGTACAAACCCCGGATAGGAACACTTATTTCATCGCAAAACAAATTCTTTGGGCACTAAAATATCAGAATATCTCTATTTATTATATATTAAATAAGATTCATCGATCCAAAGTCGACCTTAATCGTCCACCACGCTCAAGCTTAGCATTTGATAAATCCTCTATTGAAGCTAGAAATATTCATCAACTTTTTCATGATCAGTTGCTTAATTTCAGTCAAGAATGTGTCCAAAAATATAATAAAGCACTCGTTATTGACCTTCATGGTTTTACTAAACCCTACACTGAATATCCTGATATTATTTTCGGTAATGTTTTCGGAAAGACCCTACAAATCTTAGAGAATCCTCAAGTTGAAAATTGTGATAAGTATTGGGGGTGTTCACAATTATATAACGAGATAGCTCAGTCTTTTACCCTAGACGATGGACTAGCATTATCCGATATTAATATTGCATATTCTGGAGGTTATATTACCCATCAGTTTTATAATGTACCAAAAGTGAATGCGATCCAGCTCGAAGTGGCAAAATTCATACGAATGGAACAAGAGTCAACCAGAAAATTTATTGCTAGCATAGTCAATGGTATTTCAAGTATGATTACTCCCTAAATGTTTTTTTCTTAATTTTTTCCTATTATATCAATATTTAAAATGCTAAATATTCCTATATCTCGAAAAACTATTTAACCATGTAATTTGTTAAATACTAATGCATATTGGTGGTATT
>Ga0180433_10006222_pt1 | contig 15744 bp, 11 predicted proteins | sample SS_ome_8_FD_132980 | JGI IMG/M metagenome (GOLD analysis project Ga0180433, IMG submission 132980) | Hypersaline lake sediment archaeal communities from the Salton Sea, California, USA - SS_1_D_1 metaG | ecosystem: Environmental > Aquatic > Non-marine Saline and Alkaline > Hypersaline >... | reverse complement strand
CCGATTGGTCAGTGAATATTTTCCTGTTTAGCCTTTTGACCGTCAATATTCCTTTTTTGCTTATATTGGAGAGGTGTCTGCTCCTTTTTTGCAGGAATCATCCCTTTTTTAGCAAAACGAAACTAAAAAGCCGCGGGCAAGCGCCTGCGGCGATTCATTTATTCTCTGAAAACAAAACCACGCGGTATTCGTGCGGGCCGAGTGTCACACGTCCGGATACGGGCCTGTCGGACAATAAATCGGTTCCGTTTCCGTCAAGTGTCACTGCGCCTCCTTTGCCGTCCATATTGATCACGACCCAGACAAGACCGTCTGCTCCTTTCCGGGGCGCGACGACTGTTCCGGGAGTGGCATCGGTTTTCTGTGTAACACCCGCTTCTTCTGCGTAATGACTGATCAGCTTTTTCATCATGATGTCACCCGCTTCGCCTGCCGGCATCGATCCGAGCATGACGATTTTTCCTTTTCCGCATTTATGCTCTGTGATGAACGCTTTTCCTGACGCCGGGCCTTTTTCAATTATCCCGACAGCCTCGGTGCCGCCGGCTTCAAAAACAGCGCTCCACAGACTCAGCGGCGCCTTTACGCCAAACGCCGTTCCACTCGATTTCCGCTCATCCATCGGAAATGTATAAAGCGTTTTGACTCCGGAACTTTTTTCCAACTCCCCTAATCCGCAATCAGTGTGAACCGTATGATTTTCTGTTCTTCCGCCCGTCAGCGGACCCGCAATCCAAATGCCGCCACTTTGTGCAAAGGCTTCGGCTTTTTTGATAAACGCAGGCGGAAGATAGTGAATAAACGGCGTAAACAGCAGTTTATAGCCGTCAAGCGAGCTCCCTTCAAGAATGACATCTCTGTGAATGCCCATCTTTAACAATCGGTTATAAAACTCGGTGATCAGTGTTCTGTAGTGAAGACCCCGATGTGGCTCCGTTTTCAAAAACACCTTTGCACGATCCGAATAGACGACGGCTGTTTCAGCCTGCAAAGGGTCCGCCGCCAGCATGATGTGCTCAACCTCCCGTCTCGCCTGCTCGACTTCGAGCACATGATCATATCCCACATCAGGCTCCCCCCATGCGCTGATCACTGATCCATGCGGCTGTTCAGATCCGGCTCTCTGCTGACGCCACAGCCAATAGCAGAACGCGGCTCCGCCAAGAGCATAAGAAGAGACCGCTTCAGCCTTCAAATAGCCGTTTTGATGAGGCACGGCATAGCTTTCAAGCGAAGCGCTGTAGGAAGGGCTCGTTTCCATTATCCAAAACGGCCGTCCTTTTTTAATGTTTCTCCATAAATCACAATTAAACAAAAAGGCGGCACTGTTTTCCTGGCTGGCGTACGTATCAAACGAGGCGAAATCAAGGCTCTTGAAAAGATCTTCATGATCAACGCCGAACATGACGCTGCTGTTATGGGTGATCGGGGCGTTGGAATATGTTCTGATCACCTCAGCCTGCTCACGCGCAAATTCAGAAATCTTGTCCATCGAAAACAGCTGATACATCGTCCTTAAAGAAGAATTGTGCAAAAACGGGGTCGGTCCGGGCTGCGGAACTTGCTCGAAGCGCTGATACGTTTCGCTCCATACGCCTGTACCCCAAGCCTCATTCAGACGGTCAATCGTCTGATAGCGGTCTTCCAGCCATTTGTGCCATAATGTGTTGCACGTTTCACACATGCATTCTGCGACATGGCATTTGAATTCATTGTCAAGCTGCCACCCGATCAATCCCGGCAGTTCTCCGAGCTCTTTGGCGATATGTTTGATGATCAGGCGGGCCCGCTCTCTAAAATACGGATGGTTTGTGCAGGCATGCTGCCTCGAACCGTGTCCCATCGTCTCTCCTTTTTCATTCACATGCATTCTTTCCGGATGCCCGTGGGTCAGCCAGATCGGCGGTGTCGCAGTCGGTGTGCACATGACCGTTTCAATTTTGTTGTCGTGGAGCTTTCGGATGACGCCGGCAAAAAATCCGACATCGATCCTTCCTTCTTCCGGCTCCATCCTTGACCAGGCAAACTCCCCGATTCTGACGACATTAATCCCTGCTCGCTTCATCATCCAGATATCTTCATCCAGCACGTCCTCATCCCATAATTCGGGATAAAAGCAAGCGCCGTGGTACAGTTTTCCGTTCATCTTCATACCGTCTCTTTAACAAACGGCAGACCGAGCTCTCGAATGCCGATAGAGACAAGCTTCGCCATTTCCCGGGCCCCTTTTTTCGTAAAATGTGTGTAGTCGTTGACATTTTCCGAGATCATAAAATATTTAAATACCTCGCTGTATCCTTTTTCCGCAAAATGCTGCAGGCTTTTGTCCATTAAATCGATCAAGCGGACGTTTTCTTCACTTGCCACCTGCTTCATCGCGATGCAGTAGTCCGGGAAATCGTTCAAAAAGACGCCGTCCTTGTAATGGAGCCTTGCGACAGGCGTGATGAGAAGCGGCGAAGCTCCTTTTTGACGCGCGCCGTCGACGTACATTTTCAAGTATTGTTTATACGTTGTATACGGCTCAGTATAGCGTTCTGGTTTGTCTTTCGACGCGTCATTGTGCCCCATCTGAACGAACAGCCAATCGTTCTGTTTGATCACATCTAAAATCGATGCAAGCCTTCCTTCTTCAACGAACGTTTTTGAACTTCGGCCCCCGATGGCCCGGTTGATCACCTGTACATTTCCGGATACATAAGACTGGAGAAATTCGCCCCAGCCTCCTTGAGGCGAATCCGCCTTATAATTTTGGACGGTCGAATCGCCGGCCAGATAGATGCTGATTGTCATCACGACCACTCCTTTTATATGAAAGAATTTTATCAATTGTGTCGAGCTCTTCAGCTGAGAATCGAGCGGACTTAAGAGCAGCGGCATTTTCTTCGATCTGTTCGGTTTTGCTTGCACCGATCAGCACCGAGGTGACGCGCGGATTTTTTAAAAGCCAGGCTATCGCCATTTGCGGCAGGGATTGGCCGCGTTCGACTGCCACTTGATTCAGCTTGCGGACTTTGCCGAGCACGTCTTCTGTGATGCTCTCGGCCTGCAAAAACGGACTGTTCACATCTGCGGCTCTTGACCCGGCGGGAATCCCATTCAAATATTTCGTTGATAAAAGCCCTTGAGCAAGAGGTGTAAACGCGATCGCCCCGGCTCCTTTTTTCTGCAGCACTTGCAGCAGGCCATTTTCCGGTTCTCTGTGGAACATTGAATATTTGGGCTGATGGATGAGGAGCGGAACCCCGTATTCTTGCAAAATATCGGCCGCTTTTTCGGTCTGTTCGGCGCTGTAGTTCGACAGACCGACATATAAAGCTTTTCCTTGCCTGATGATATGGGCGAGCGCTCCCATCGTCTCTTCCAGCGGTGTATGGGGATCAGGGCGGTGCGAATAAAATATATCGACATAATCTATGCCCATTCGTATTAAACTTTGATCAAGGCTTGCGACGAGGTACTTTTTTGACCCCCAATCGCCGTATGGTCCGGGCCACATAGTATAGCCGGCTTTCGTGCTGATGACCATTTCATCACGGTAGCGGGCAAAATCGGTTTTCAGCGCTTTTCCGAATGTTTCTTCGGCAGAACCGGGGGGCGGACCGTAATTATTCGCCAAGTCAAAGTGGGTGATTCCCAGATCGAATGCTTTTCTTAACAGTGCTTTGGCATTTTGAAACGAATTGGCTTCTCCGAAATGATGCCAAAGCCCTAAAGACAAAGCAGGCAGTTTTAAACCTGAATGCCCGCAGCGGTTGTATTTCATATTTTCATAGCGTGTATCACTCGCCTGATACTCCATATGAATCCCTCTTTTCATTTTGAAATGAAATCGCTTACCATTCATTTTATGGGAACAGGCTGTGAGATTACAATCATACTTTTTTGTATATTTAATAAACCTGAATGAACCGGCGATCTCTGTCACTCTTCATGTCTCTTACAGGGAGCGGTATAAATATTCGGCCGGGGCGGCTTGTCCATTCCGGTTCCCAAATAAAATCCGGGGTGAGGCGGCTGATTGTAAGCGACATTTTGCCAGGCTACCCCCAAGCGGTAGACGGGATCGTGCATGAACGTATAGAAACGATGTTCAGTCAGCTCGGTCGTTGTGTATATTCGCAGAGCATCGCTTCGCGCGGTGCGGAATACGACATCTTCGCGCCAATCGCCGAATAGATTGGCCTGAAGCACGGGCGTCCCTTTCGTCCAATTGTTAGACAGCGTTCCGTCAGCAGTGAGCAGATTGACCAGCCTGCCGCTGTGATAGTCCCATTTATCAATTTTCGGGATGCCGGCGGGTTCTTTCCAATCGTGGTCAAGCAGCTCGCGGAGAAGATCGCCGTCCCACCAAATCCCAAAATTGGCCGAAGCCGGAGCGGCGTCGCTGAGCTTTTCTCCCTTACTCGTATAGAGGCCGTATGATTTCCCTTCATTACCCGGGGGATCGATCGCCCAGACAAGCGAGCCTTTATAGCGGGGATCGATATGCGCGGCCATTCCCCGCCCAACATCTGTATCGGCCGGCACTCCCCAGAGGATCTCCCCTGTACCCGCATCGCGAAATGAGAGACCGTACGGAAGGCGCGGGTCTTCATGCACTTGGAAGACTTCCAGCCCGGGTCGATCCGGGTCAAGATCGCTCACATGCATGGCGTCACCGTGCCCAAGCCCTGTCGTATAAAGCCCTGTTCCATCATGATCCACGGCCATCGCACCGTAGACGATCTCATCTTTCCCGTCATCGTCGACATCCGCGACGCTCAGACTATGGTTTCCCTGCCCTGCATAGCCTTCGTTTCCGGGCTTGTCGCTGTCAAATGTCCATAGCTTGGTCAGCTTGCCGTCCCGGAAGTTGTAAGCGGCAAGCACCGTTCTTGTGTAATAGCCGCGCGCCATAACAAGACTCGGCCTTTCACCGTCCAAATAGGCGATGCCTGCCAAAAATCGATCCATGCGGTTGCCGTATCCGTCTCCCCAATCCTCAAGCCTGCCCCGCGGCGGATCGTAATTCACGGTTGCCAATTCCCTTCCCGTTTCCCCGTGAAAAATCGACAAATATTCAGGCCCGTCCAAAATTCGTCCATTTTCATTTCTGTAATCGGCAGCAGGATCGCCAATCACCCGACCGGTTCCGTCAACCGTTCCGTCAGCTGTCTTCATGGCGATTTCCGCTTTCCCGTCGCCGTCAAGATCATAGACCATCAATTGCGTATAATGGGCGCCCGCGCGGATGTTTTTCCCGAGATGAATCCTCCACATGAATGTCCCATCAAGCTTATATGCATCGATGATGACTTCTCCGGTATAGCCGTTGTGTGCATTATCTTTCGAATTGGACGGGTCCCATTTGAGCACAATTTCGTATTCTCCGTCGCCGTCGAGATCTCCGATGCTCGCGTCATTGGCGCTGTACGTATACTGTACGCCGTCAGGAGTTGTCCCGCCGTCAGGCTTGTTTAACGGAACATCCAAGTACGGCTTCTGCCAGACAGCTGTTTTGTGCGACTGCTCGACTTCCTGATCTCCGAGAACCTTTGTCACATAATAAACAGATTCTCCGTTTCCGTGTTTATCAAGAAAGTTGGTCGATGATGAAACGGGTGTTGAGTTGATTCTGTGACCGTTGCGATATAGGTTGAAAGCCGTTTCTTCCGGATCTGTTCCTAAGAGCCGCCAGCTGAGAAAAACCCCTTTTTTTGTTTTTACGGCCACAAGTCCGCGGTTCAAGCGTTCCATTTGCCTCGGTTTTGCCGTCGATTTCACCGGCCGAACGCGTTCAGCTGCTGCATGTACGTCTTTTTCTCCCATCGTCCTCTCTCCCCTTTACGGTTTGGAATGGCGAACGGGAGAACCGGAGACCGGCTCTCCCGACACCTTATTTCTTGAGCGAATGTTTCAGCGGATACATGTTCATATCGGCGATTTCTTCTGTCACGAGCCTTGCCAATTGGTTGGCGCCGAACTCGTGAACATGCACCCTGTCCTGGATTCCGTCTGGATAATTCGGGCTTTCTCCCGGCTCTAAAAACATAAATACGTTTTTAGTCGCTTCAACGCCGATCTCGTTGTAATAATCAATGCTCTTTTTATTTAAATCGAGCACCGGAACGTTCATTTCCCGTCCGAGCTGTCTCATTGCGTTCGGATATTCTCCGATGCTGTTGTAAAAAACGCCCTTTTCATCATAGGTTCGTTTACTTTGAGAAGTGACGAGCACAGGCCGTCCTCCTTTTTCGCGGGCTTTGTTAATGTAGGTTCTCAAGTATTCCTGAAATGTCGTATACGGATCTGTATGACGGGCCGGATCTTGCCCGGCGTCATTGATGCCGAACTGAATCAACAAATAATCGCCCCGTTTCATCCGGTTTAAAATCGTATCCAGCGACCGTTCATCCACAAAACTTTTCGCGCTTCTCGCGCGTTTCGCCTGGTTGTCGATGACGATTTCATCCGAGAAATAGCCGCCTAAAAATTGCCCCCAGCCTGCCATCGGTGCATAACCTGGTTCATAATCGGAAACCGTGGAATCTCCCGCCAGAAAAACCGTCGTCTTGTCATCCGTTACATGATAAGCCGTCTTCGTCAAGACCAGCGCATTGAGGCGCGGCCCTGTTCTCGCTGCTATGGCTTGAATGGAAAGGCGGCCACCGGAAATATGAATCGGAAACGTTTTTTCGTTGTATCCGCCCGCTTCCGCTCCAAATGAATAGAGCTGAATCATGCCATTTGCCCGTACGTCCATGTTCGTTTTTGCTCGGGCATCTCCGGTTATCAGCCGGACATGATATTGACCGTCAGGCAAATCGACCGTAAACGCCGTTCCATCCGGTATGCAAAAGTCTGAACGAAGCGGATCGGCGATACCGCGGTCCGTACAAGTCACCTTTGTTGTGTCGTCAAATCCGTAGCCTTTTAAAGGGGTATAAGCCGATTGCGCGTCTATCGGAATAAAGCCCGAAGCAAGAGGCCCGTCACCGAAATCAAACCGATACACCTTCGAAATTTCGACAGCATACACTTTTGGCTGAGGTCCTTTCCACTCCAAATCGAGACGCCCGTCTTCCACCGTAACGGTGAACGCTTTTTCGGCTGAACTTCCCTTTGCTCCGGCCGGGATCGTTCCCATTTCCTCTCCTTCGGCATAAAGCTTCAATTCACCGCGGGATGAGGCAAATACGGTTACGCGGTATTCGCCAGGAGAAAGAACCGCCAGAAAAGCCGTCCGGTTCACGACACAATAGTCTTTCTTGAGCGCTTCTTTTTTTTGCGTCTTTTTGCACACAGCGTTCCCTGCCCGTGAAAACCCGTAGCCTTTACCATTTTGATACGCGGAGGCCTCGTTCACTTTCACATAATCCTTCTCAGCGGGACCTTTTCCAAAATCGAACAGAAAAAGATCCTGACTGTGATGTGCGGCAGCGGCTTTCGGCTGCGCAGGTCCCTCAATCCCCGTGCTGAAGAAGAAAAGGAGAAGGATGGCCCATACGCAACGAACATATCGCTTCATTATGCAGCTCCCCTTTTCCATCAGCGTGTATAAATGTTCGGCTTCTCAGGTGTCTGCATGCCTTCGCCTAAATAAAAGCCGGTGTGCGGCGGCTGGTTGTAGCCGACATTCTGCCAGGCGATTCCGAGGCGATAGACGGCATCATGCATCAGCGTATACAAGCGGTGTTCCGTCATATCTGTCGTCGTGTAGATGCGCAGTTCGCTGCTGTCATCTGCTCGCCAGATCACTTCTTCGCGCCAGTCTCCGAGAATGTCAGCCTGCAGGGACGGCGTCGCTTTTGTTCCGTTATTTGCCGAAGCTCCAGATGCTGTCAGCAAGTTAACGGTTCGCGAATTTCGATAATCCCATTTATCAATTCTGTTGCTGTCCAGAAGCTCTCTTTGGAGATCGCCGTCCCACCAGATGCCGAAGTTCGTTGATGAAGGCAATGTGCTCCCGATTTTTACGCCTTTTGCCGTATAAAGACCGCCGTTCGCCCATACTTCCGCTCCTTCGTAGCGCGGATCGATATCAGCAGCCATCCCGCGTCCGACATCCTTGCCTGCGTGCACTCCCCAGATGATCTTTCCCGTTTTCGCGTCCCGGAAAGACAATCCATAGGGAGAATTGCTGTTTTCATGCACTTGAAAGACTTCGAGTCCCGGTCTTGAGGGGTCCAGGTTTCCTGTATGCATGGCATCCCCATGTCCCCATCCGGTTGAATAAAGGCCTTTACCGTCATGATCGACAGCCATCGCTCCGTATATGATTTCGTCCTTTCCATCTCCGTCAACATCAGCGACGCTCAAACTGTGGTTACCTTGACCGGCATAGGCGCCATTTCCGGGAGCGTCCGAATCGAACGTCCACAGTTTGGTCAGCTTTCCGCCTCTAAAGTTGTAAGCGACAAGCACTGTTCTCGTGTAATAACCGCGTGCCATGACAAAACTCGGCCGCTCCCCGTCAAGGTATGCGACACCGGCCAGAAAGCGGTCAACCCTGTTGCCGTAGCTGTCTCCCCAATCGGCTACATTTCCCCGGGCAGGTTCGTAGTTGACCGTTGTAAGCTCAGCGCCTGTATCGCCTTTAAAAACCGTCAAATACTCAGGCCCTGACAAAATTCGGCCTTGGGCATTGCGATAATCGGCGTTTGCATTTCCGATCACCTTTCCCTTGCCGTCTTTCGTCCCGTCGGCTGTCTTCATGGCGATTTCCGCTTTTCCGTCGCCGTCAAAGTCATAGACGAGAAACTGTGTATAATGGGCGCCGGCGCGAATGTTTTTGCCAAGGTTGATTCTCCACATCATGGTCCCGTCAAGCTTGTATGCGTCAATCAGCACGTCTCCCGTGTATCCGTCCTGTGAATTATCCTTTGAATTGGAAGGATCCCACTTGAGAATGATTTCATATTCGCCGTCTCCATCAAGATCGCCGATGCTCGCATCATTGGCGCTGTATGTGAATGACACCCCATCAGGCGTTTTTCCCCCGGCCGGTTTTTGCAGCGGAACAGATTTGTATGGTTTATTCCAAACTCCGGCGGTTTCAGAAGGAGCCTGCTCCACGCCGTTCAAAACGGCGCGCACCTGGTAAACGGCATTCGAATCCCCGCCTGCATCCTGATAATTTGTACTCGATGTAATCGGGGAACCGTTCAGCTTCTTTCCGTTTCGATACACATTAAATGAAACAGAAGCGGACTCGGTTCCGAGCAGCCGCCAGCTCACAAAGACACCGTTCCCCGTTTTAACAGCGACAAGCCCCCGGTTCAGCGACTCCATTTGCCTTGCCTGCACAGCCGTCCGCCCGTCTGCTTCCGCTTGTTCCGAGAAGCCGGTCACAAGCGTAATGAATAAAAGAGATGACGCAGCCAACAGTTTCTTCCACCTTTTCTTTCCTTTTTTCATCATCTTCTCCCTTCGCCTTTTTGTAAGCGCTTACTTAAAAGGGATTCTATTACGGCTTCCATTTTTATTCAATTGCACTTTTTTGCCGAAGGGAAAAGCTGTGTTCAAGTCCGATTTAAAGCGGTTCTCCTTTTTCAATTGATACTTTTTTGCTCACTTTTCTCATTTTTGCACGGTTCAGCTAGCCTTCCAGGCGCAAAAAACAGCGATGTGCGATGAACATTAATACAAGAGCAAACAAACTGACACCATAAAATGGAATCAGTCCCGGAACCGTCAACAGCACATAAACGACAAAGCCTCCAGCAGCAGCCATTCCGGCCGTCGTCAAAGGACGAACGAGACCGATCAGTGCAGCCTGTGAAAAATAGCGGGCAAACGGCAACTGAACGTGAACGTAAAGCGGAAAAATATACACGAAAACTACGACATACATGAGTCCGGCCATCAGTGTGGCATAGCTGATGATGATTGAAAATAAATCCTCACGGAGGCGGAAAAATTGATAGTTTACTAATAAAATTGTGCCGGCGGCGAGGAGGATGAGGCCAAGTCCGTTTGTTTTGAAAAACTCTTTTTTATACGTTTGATAAAACGTTTTGAATACCGGTGCGTCCGTCCGGCCGAGCAGCCACTTGCGCACGACCGTGAACATCGCGGCCGTGCTCGGAGCCCAGCCGAAAACAACGCCTCCTCCCAGCGTGAATAGAACCCAGAGCGCGTTCAGCCAGGCGATTTTCATGATCGCTTCACAAGCGCCGTACATCATCGCCATCATGCCTTTTTCCCGCATGTCCGATCCTCCTTTCAGTCGCAAAGCAGCCTGCGCACTTCAAAGTTGGCGTAGGCTGCTTTCAGCGGAGCCATTTGCCTGAAACCGATTTTTCCTCCTCCGTAAACCGGGCCGAAACGCCTGCCGTCATCCTCCCATTCCAAAATGGGCAGCCCGTTGATTGAAAAATGAACGGATGCCCCGTCTTTTATGAGCTTCATTCGGTAGGGAGGCAAAGCGTCATTAGCGGGCGGAAGCGGGTCGGCTCCCTCACAGACGAGGTGAAAACCGCGGCTTTTCCTGAGGTTGCATGTTCGGAATGCTCTTTCATCAGCATGCTTATGTCTGAAATACGACAGGTGCAATGTGTTGATGTCCCCTGAATGATATTGCGGATATTTCCCTGTTCTCTCCGCCAGCCGCCCGTCAAATAAATCTTCCCCATTGATCCCGGTGGCTGCAAAAAATATCATGCATAAGCCGGGCTCCCGCACAGGATAGAAATCCCACTTCACAACTATTCCATCAGGGAATGTCTCTGGACACCAGTAAACAAAATGGGCATCGTCTCCATATTGCTCAGCATCGAGTTCATTCTCCATATGCAGGCGGCCGTTCGGAAAACGAACGATTCCTTTTCCTTCCATCACCCAGCCGCGGAGATCTTCAGGAGACGATAAAGGGTTTTGATAAATCAGGCTTCCTTCTCTTGCATTACACTTCGGCACGGAAGTCGCTCCTTTCACAATGAAGATAAGCCGCTAGAGGCAGGCCGAGCTCTCTGATTCCTTCTGTTACCAGCCAGGCGACTTGACGGGCCCCCGCCTCGGAAAAATGAGTATTGTCTTTAATTCCATTTGGATAATGAGGATGTTCATGCGGCTGAAAGTGGACGAACAGCCGTTTTGAGCCTTCCGTTCCGAGAGATTCATAGAGCGCTTTTGTTTTGGACCATAAATCGATGAGCGGAACTTCGAAGCGGTCAGCGAGCGCCTTCATCGCTTTCGGAAAATCTCCGAGTGTGTCGGCAGGCTTTCCGTTTTGATCAAAGCGTCTGCGCTCTGCGGAAGTGATCAAAACCGGAGTCGCCTGTTTTTCGCGAACCGCTTCAACATAGCGGACAAGATGCTCCTGATAGGTTGTATACGGGTCTGTTCCGTACGGTTTTTGATCGTTGTGGCCGAACTGGATCAACACATAATCACCAGGCCCAAGCCGCTCCGTAATGTCATCGAGCCGGCCTTCATCAATGAAACTGTTCGAACTGGCCCCGCCTTTTGCCATATTCACGACCGCAGCCTCATCTGAGAAAAACAGCGGAAGCATCTGTCCCCAGCCGGCCATCGGCGCTTCATGCGGAGGACAGTCTGCGACGGTCGAATCCCCGGCCAAATATACTGACACTTTTGGCTTTTCGTCTGTTCGTTTCATAACACTCTCCCTTTCACGAAGATTCCTGATGAATCTGCCTGTAGCGGCTCGGCGGAATGCCGACCTGCTTCTTGAAAATCCGGTTGAAATAGCTGTGTCTGTAGCCGACTTCTTCAGAAACGTCATGGATTTTTTTATTCGTTTCAAGAAGAAGCTCTTTCGCTTTTTCGATTCTGAGACGGGTAACATAGTCGATAAAATTGATGCCGGTTACTTGTTTGAAAGCTTTGCTCAGCGTATACGAATTCGTCCCGGCTTGATCAGCGCAGCTTTCAAGCGAGATATCGTTCATATAATGCTGATGAATCATCTCAAGCACCTGTTCGACAAGCCGTTTTTGCTGTCTGTTTTTCCTGCCTTCCATTTCTTTAAGATACGGGCTTACGACACGCTCCATCATCCAGCCGACGGCCCTTTCCGGCTCCCTCAGCTCTGAAAGCTCCTGCAGCAGATTTTTTCGGCTGAACAATTCATAAGGGTGAAGGCCGGAATGAAAGATCTCTTCCTGGATCTTTGCCAACAGCTGCATCATGCCCGGCTGGATGCGGATTTCCGTCTTTCCTTTTTCGGACAGCTCCCGGATGAACAGCCTGATCCGCCTTTCGACTTCATCCCTTTCTTCAAGCCGCAACGTCCTGACGACCTCTTTTTCAAGGGTGAACGGATAGTATGATTCAACGGGAGGCATGTCTTCCTTCCGGCTTAAATCGATCACCTGGCTGGCGTTTTCGAACTGTCTGTAATGCCTGCCTTCTTTCACCTCTTCATACATGCCGGGAATGTCTTTTAACATGTGAGCGGTTTTTGATACCGTCACTGTGACGTGGAGTCTTGATATGCCGCAGATCACATCCGTCAGCTCACGGACAAATTGGGCGGTTTCTTCCTTGAAGGCTGTTTTCCTGCCGCTCATCAGCAGCACAGCAAGCGATAACGAACGGACATCGGTCATATAAATATGTTTGAAAGTCCTACCAGCCAGTTCGCGCGTAATGTTGCCCAGCAAAAAACCCGTCAGACTCTCATCCTTTTTTGTAAAAGCTCCGTTCCCTTCGTAAAGTCCCGTCAGCTGGATATCGATGATGGTAAACACATTGTCTTTCGCTTCCCAGCCCCACCTTTTCAGACGATCTCTCAAATTCCTCTCTGATTCATCTGCAAAGTATCCGCCGAGAAGGCGCTGAAAAAAAACGTTTGCAGCCTGGGGCATTTCCTTTTTCAGTCTGCTGCTTTCCTCAGTCAGGTCTTCCCAGCGCTTCTCGAGCCAATGAAATTCATCCGGAAAATGAGCGGCCTTACCCTCTCCTGAGCAGAGCTTGATCAGCCTTGCGATCGGTGAATAAATTTTGTGTGACGCATACCATGACAGAATGAAAGAAAGAACGATCCCGGCGATGCTGACCGACGCGACGAGCTTCGATAAAAACAACACCGGAGACGTAATCGCCGACATCGGTGAAGCCGAGACATAGGTCCATTCCTGGTTTAATCTGTCCATTCGTCCGTATGAAACGGAATACGCCCCTCCGCCCCAATCCATCACAAAGGAGCCCTGTTGATTCTTTTGTTTCTCAAGCATCCCTTTTAAAACGCTTTCAAAATTGGCTTTGCCGCGTTTGCTCCCGGAAAAAACAGGCTTTTGATTATGATGAAAAAGAAGCGCTGTTCCCTTTGAATACGGTGAAAGGCTTTCTAGCAAATGCCCCATTTCTTTTTCGTCAAGCATTAAAATCAGCGCGCCGAACGGCTCTGAGATGCCTCCCGGAATTTTGTGGACAAGCGCCATTCCGTAAGGAGCGGCGCTCATGTCTTTCCAATAAACGTTTTGACCGCCTTCAAGCAACGAATGATAGGCCTTTAAGATGTTCCGGTCGGTCATTCCGCTGTATTCCGGATTTAAAAGAATCGGCTCTTTCCCTTGAATAAACAGTTCAACCTTGTGAATGAGCGGATTTTGATCCTGAAGCACAAACAGCGATTTTGAGAGCCTGTACGTCGTTTGAAAATCCGTTTGCAGATCGGCATCGGCCAGACCGTTCATCAGGCGCGGATCATATGCAAGCTGGGAGAGCATGATCTCAAGCCCTTCCAGCTTGTCATCGATTTGGCTGATTTGGCGTTTCACCTGGTTCTCGTGCATTTGTTGGAGCTCTTTTTCAATTTTTGCAGCGGAAAACAAATAGATTCCTGCACCCGTCAATAAGCCGGGAATACACGCAATCAGCAGAATCAGCACAAAGCTTTTTTTAAAAAAACTTCCTTTTCGCCGTGAAACATATCTTTGATGCAGCTTTTTCATCCCTCTCCCCCCACTGCAATGAAAAGAATGTTTCTTTTTCAATTTCTATTGGAACGCGCGCGACTTGGAGCGGACGACGTCTGCCAAAAACGTCAGGGCAAGCCCCTGTCCCCAGCCTTGAATCCGTTTATACGGAACGTCTTTGTATCCCTGTGCATCCCGCATCACTGCTGTGCCCGCTGAAACGCGTTCCACCCTTCCGTCAGGCGCGACCGCATCTGTTATGGCTGTGAGCGCCTTCTGAACGGATTTGTGGTATAGCGAGCCTCTGGACAGCAGGCCGGAAGCAATCCCCGCAGATCCCGACACTTCAAGATATGAATCAGGATCCGTCAGTACGGTGTGCCATAAACCAGAAGGATGCTGAAGCCTGACAAGCGCGCTCAACAAGTCTCGAAGTGAACCGTCAATGATCATGTATGAAGGATGCGTAACATCGATCAAAGGGAGCGCTTTAGCCATTGTCAAAGCGGCCCATCCGTTTCCCCTTCCCCAAAATATGCCTGACAGATTGTTTTTGGCCACATGGTCCCATCCATGATAATAGAGATTGGTCTCCATGTCCTGCAAAAATTCCTCATGGCCGTGATACTGGCGCAGCCCGTCTTCAAAATATGCCTCGCTGCCGACAGTTTTGCCGATTCGGAGAAGGAACAAGCCCGCCATCATCATCGTATCGACCCATGCCTGTTCAGGGAATACATGTTTCTCTGAGTTGACGGTGTGCTGCAAAATCCCATCTGCGAACCGGGGCGCTTCGCGGAGCACATAGTCCGCCATTTGCCGGGCGGTGTCAAGATAACGGTCATCTCCTGTCGCCTGGTAGAGCGACAGAAGGGTATGGCCGATGGATACCCCGTTGATCGACAGCTTAGGCAAGCCGTCTTCAAGCTTTTCATCCGTCCAGTTTTTCAAAAGTTCGAGGTATTCGTCATTTTCGGTTGCTTCATACGCCTCAGCGACGCCGTAAAACGCGACACCGCCCGGCCAATCCCATTCGAAATCCATCTGAAATGTCCGCTTGACGATTCTGTCGATCACTTCATTCAGTTTTTCTTCATCAAAAACAAGCTTTGTCATGCACTCTTCTCTCCCTTTTTATTTTAATCCGCTCATGCTGATTCCTTGGACGATCGATTTTTGAAAGACGAAAAACACGAGGATCACCGGGACGAGTGAGACGACTGACATCGCAAACATCGCCCCCCAGTTAGACGCCGTTTCCGTATCTAAAAACAGCTTTAGTGCCAGAGAAACCGGGTAAAGCTCCGGCTTGTTCAAGTAAAGAAGCGGATTAATCAGCTCCTCCCACTTCCAGTAAAACGAGAAGATGGCGGACGTCGCGAGCGCCGGTGCGATCAATGGCAAAATGATTCTGAAAAAGATGCCGAGACGGCTGCAGCCGTCAATTTTTGCCGCTTCATCGAGTTCTACCGGGATCGTCCTGATGAACTGAATCATCAAAAAGATAAAAAACGCGTGCCCGAAAAATTGGGGAACAACGATCGGCTTGAAGGAATTCAGCCAATCCAGCTTTGCAAAAATGATGTACTGCGGAATCATCAGCACCTCGTGCGGCAGCATCATCGTCACCATCATGCAGCTAAACCAAAACGCCTTCCCTTTAAACGGAATCCGTGCGAATCCGTAAGCGATGAACGCTGAGGACAAGACCGCGCCGACCGTCGAAAGGCCGACGATGATAAGCGAATTTTTAATGAATGTGATGAACGGCTGTCCGGCGATCCCTTTCCAGCCCTCCGTGTAATTGGACAGGATCAAAGGATCCGGGATGAGCGAATGGGATGTGGCGAATATGCTCGCACTTTCTTTAAACGAGCTT
>Ga0180433_10006221_pt1 | contig 15744 bp, 12 predicted proteins | sample SS_ome_8_FD_132980 | JGI IMG/M metagenome (GOLD analysis project Ga0180433, IMG submission 132980) | Hypersaline lake sediment archaeal communities from the Salton Sea, California, USA - SS_1_D_1 metaG | ecosystem: Environmental > Aquatic > Non-marine Saline and Alkaline > Hypersaline >... | reverse complement strand
CATCCTGCTACATCAGCAAAAGTAGTATTTATCGAATTACGATCTATAACATCTATATTTCCAGAAGATAATTGTTTAAATGGAGACATCATATTTCCCATTGGACCCTCTGAATTTGAAAATCCTCTTATAAAATTACTTATTATTCCAAAAACAAATATATAAATTCCTATATTAAAAAATGCCTCTCCCATTTTATTTACTATTTCTAATAATTCATTCTTCGGAATTTGTAAAAAATCTACATCTACATGCTTCGATACTAAATTATTAATTAACTCATGTGTTTGATCTGGAATTAATTTAATATAATGAAGATTTTTTGAAGATAATTCCATTCCATCAGTTATTTTATCAATAGCTATTGCTGTTTTCTGATCATCTGTGATTGTAACTCCATCTAAATTAGCAGAGTTTTCTAATAATTTACCATAAGACCATGTATCTCCAATACTTTGACCATAAAATTGCTGAACTTTGATAGATGGTCCTATTGACATCTTTAAACAATTAACAACACTTAAATACATTATTAAAAATAATAATAGCATAATGTATTTATTATGTATTATGTTTAAATGGTTTTTAAATATTTTCAAACGATTTTACTTTAATAAAATTATCTTCAGTAATAAATAATTCCGACTCTTCCTTGATAAATTTTTCAAAGTATTTTTTACTTGCTATAAATTTATTTTTACTTGCACTATATATTTGATATATTTCATTTATAGGAATCTCTTCTGTATATAAATCTACATCAGGAGCCATTTGTTTATATTTCTTTAAACTATCAACTATATCCTTTCGTTTATCCCACAACTTACACTTAATTTGATATATATATTTATTTTCTTCAATTGTTATATCTGGATAATAATGCTTTATTAAATCCAATATTATTTTTTCATTGACATTACATTTATTATAATGAGAAAATACACTACATATTTCATCTAATTCTAATTCATCGCTATCAGAATTACTTTGTTCCATATTTTCACTCCAAAACTTAATAAATTTACTTACAATAGGCAAATGTTTACTTGTGCAATCTAAAAATACATCTTTCTCTGAATCATAATCAAATTTATCAATTAATAATGTTTTTAAATTAGCTGCAAATAATACATTCGGAATCTTTTCCGTTTCAACAAATTGTTTCCATAAAAACTGCAAATTTTTCCAAGATATACTACATTCATCACTCGGTTCAATATTTTTATTACAAAAGTCGTCAATAATATTCTTTTCTGACTTATCTCGCAAATAAAAAGCATAATTCTTCAAATTATCATCTTGGCATTTACTTTCAAGATAATTATCACCATTTTCATATCTTTGTGAATAATGAGCTGCTACACAAAATATATCAATATTGTTCTCTTTAGTAAAATAATTAATTACATAATCCATATTAGATATTTGTTGTGAACTTATTAAACGGGAATTTTCAAATTTATGATCATAATATTTAAATTTAAAATAATTAAACATTGTATTTGATCCAAATAGCATACAAGTCAAATTATTTATTTCTTTAATAAATGGCTTTATCTTAGGATTAATAAAATATATATTGCTGCATTTTTTTAATAAAAAATCACCTAATACAGTTAGAAAATATTTACAAGCGTCTTTTGAATCAAACATATTTGGCCACAAAATATTAATTACATTTTGAATCGTTTCTGATTCCGGTATACATGTAAATATATCTCTTTCCTTTATTTGTTTTAAAATGCTTACTTTTATTTTATGTTTCCAATCCATTAATTCTTTATTATCAGTTATGGTTGTTAAAATTTTATGCTGAATATCGTCTTCTTTTATTATATTAAATTTGTTTTGATTATATTCAAAAAATATCTCTGCTGGAGAATTATAATAATATTTATGCTTATTTAAGAACTTTTGAATAAATAAATCGGATTCTTTTTCTAATTTATTTTTCCTTTTCTCTCTATTAATTAATGTTGTATTTGTATTTTCAAAATATTCCGGTAACTGTTCTACATGTTGAATAAATTTTTGAAAAATAACTGGATTATTTTCATATTTATCAAATAAATCATTTACAATTTTACTCAAATTCTCTTTACTCATCCTTATATTTAATAAAATTATATTCGTTTAAATAGTTTTTATATAATTTCTCTCTATAAATTAAATGGGAATTATAATTGCTCAAAAAGGAAATCCGGATTTTGAAACAATGAAACAAAGATTATTAATGAGGCCAAGTGGAGGAGGTACCTATGCCTTAAATACATTATGTCAAAAAAAAATTGGAGATGAATTTACCACTGATGCTATCAATAATGCTCATTTTTTAGTTATTAATCTAAACGATAGAAATGAAATATTAGGATTTGCTGCGGTAATGTATTATTTAGATGATAAAGATCCTGATGTTACATATTTATATATAGAATTGATTTGTAATGCACCTGGTCATTCCATGGGGTTAAGGTCAGAGAGTGTTAGAGCAGGCGCTAAAGCCATGATAGAACAGATTGAACAATTAGCTAGGAATATGGGTTGTTTTTATGTTAAATTAAGTGCTATTGATCAAGTGGTTCCATATTATTTTAGACTAGGATTTAATTTTAAAAGTGTAATGAATAATGAGGGAGAAATAAATACAGTTCTACAAGAGAGATCAGGTGCTTTAGTTAAAGATTTAAGGGATGGACAATTAGATGATGACAAGGAAGCACAAGAACAGGCTATGATTAGAATTATCCAAAAATATTACCCTGGATATTTAAATGAGGCATACCAACAAACCTTATCTAGAGTAGGAAGAAATAGAACAGGACCAGCTAGGGAACAAGGAATTCCTATGATTAAATGGTTAGATACTGGGCGAGCACCACCACCAACACAAGAAACCTTATCATCCCAAGAAAGACCTACTTTTGGCGGTAAAAGAAAAACAAAAAAAAGAAGATATAAATCCAAATCTAAAAGAAATAAAAGGAAATCAAAGGCCAGAAAACAAAGAAAAGGTAAAAGTAAAAAATCTAGAAAATCCAAAAAATAAAGCTTATTGGTAAATATATAAAGATATTATTACTATATATTTACAATGAATAAAATAGAATCTGGAGAGAAATTAGATTTTAATCATGTTCTTATTAGACCTAAACGATCAACTATTAATAGTAGATCTAAAGTCACTCTTGACCGAACATTCAAATTTAAACATGCAAACCAATTATGGGAAGGCGTTCCTATCATTTCTGCAAATATGGATACAACTGGAACATTTGAAGTTTATAAAACATTATCTAAACACAAAATTATTACTGCTTTACATAAATTTTATACTAAAGAAGACTATGTAAACTTTCATTTAAATGATGAAAAATTAGATCCAAACTATTTTATGGTTTCCACTGGTATTTCTGACCAAGATTTTGAAAAATTAAAAGATATTCTCAATAAAGTTCTTGTTAAATGGATTTGTATTGATATTGCCAATGGATATATTTCCAAATTGGTCGAATTTTGTCAAAAAGTTAGAAAAGAATTTCCGGACAAAATTATTGTTGCTGGAAATGTTGTTACTAGAGAGATGGTAGAGGAATTAATTTTAACTGGTGGTGTTGATGTAGTTAAGGTAGGAATAGGACCTGGTTCGGCGTGCACAACCAGATTAAAAACTGGCGTAGGAATGCCTCAATTATCAGCTGTATTGGAATGTGCTGATGCTGCACATGGGGTAGGTGGACAGATTATATCTGATGGAGGAATAACTTGTCCTGGGGATATGGCGAAAGCATTTGGGGCTGGAGCAGATTTTGTAATGGTGGGTGGTCAATTTGCGGGACATGATCAAAATCCAGGAGAAGTAATTGAAGAAAATGGAAAACAATTAAAAATGTTTTATGGAATGAGTTCTGATAAAGCTCAAGAAAAACATTATGGCAAAATGGAAAAATATAGAGCTTCAGAAGGCCGAGTTTTAAAGATTCCTTATAAAGGAGATTTAAATGATACTGTATTAGATTATTTAGGGGGCTTAAGAAGCACATGTGCTTATATTAATGCACCAAATATAAAACAAATGGCCAAATGCACTACCTTTGTTAGGGTTTCTCAACAAGTCAATTCTTTTTTTGTTTAAACAAAAATATAGGTATAAAATATATATGAACGAATATTTATTTTATATATTTGCTATTTTAGTATTTTTATATTTTTGTTATATGCAGTTTGAATTTCAAAGAGGTTTATGGTTCCCATTTACTAATAAAGAAAAATTCACTCCAATGCAGGTTAACAAAATTTTACAAGAACCTGGTTCCCAACCTATTGGAACTATGGATACAGGTGACACAGCAATTTCTCAATTGATAACAGTAAGTAATGGATATTCGGAAAAAGTAATTAATAATCTTAAACCAGATAATCCTGAACCGAAAAAATTATATGATGAATATTTTGGTGATTTTCCTGATGCCGAAAAAGAAGATTACCCTCTACCCACTACCGAATTTGAATACCCAAATCATTATAATTTTCAAGTTAAATATCCATGTAGAAAATCAGCTACAGGTATGTTTACTGATTGTGGTGTTTGGTCTGCCAATACTGCATGGACAGCTAACCCTTTCAAAGGTTTAAATTGTCCACTCACTAACACTAGCACTCCAAAACATGCTACAACACATTCTCGCTCTAGAGAAATGGAAAATACCCATAATCATGAGAGAAAATCAGGGATAAGATCAATAGGAAATTCTATGTTAAGATAACTCCATTTAGAATTACATAACAATTAATTACACCGACTAAATAATCCATTATTTTTAAAAAAATTGATATTAAATAATTAAATATTTAATCTTTAAAATGACAACTCAATCATTAATGGAAGATATAAACGCTAGAATCAAGCAAGAAATTTGTTATGAAACATTAGAAGAATTAACTGACGAAAAGTTATTGAGTGAATATAAAGAGTGTAATTCTGTTAAAAATGAGATTAAAAAGCTATGTGATATATTAGAAAAATATGTTAACGAAGAAACTAAACAAAAAATAATACAAGATTATTTATTATCACTAATACCAGCAGGAACAAAGGGAGTTATAAGAGGAAATAAATTTAATAATATAGTAAAGGAATTTATTACGAAATTATCATTAGATAAAGAACGATTTGAAATTTGTTTTGAAAAAAAATGCGAAATTCATGTAACGAGTGAAATTCCAGATTGGTATATTTTGGAAAAATTAACTAATAAAATTATTATTGGTATGAACCAATTAGATTTAACTTCAGGAGGACATCAATTAAATAGAGGTTATAAATATTTAATTGATAATAAGCATAATAACGAAAATAGTAAGTTATTATGTGTTGTTTGTAATGAAATACAATTCAAAAGCCAAAAAAATAAGGCATACAAATTATTTGAAATAGGATTTCATAATAATACATTATGTTATTTAAAAAATTTACAAAACATTATTAATTCATTCTTTACTTAATATTATAATAACGGATTAAATTTAAATATTAATTCCTGTTTTGATATAGATTTAGGACCGACTGTATTGTTAAAATCATATGTAATAGTAGATAATTTATTTATATTATCAGTTGTAGATTTGCCATTAGTGAATTTTATAAAATAATGCGATTGAATACTTTTTTCGTGAATTTTCCTATCTATTTTTCCTGCATTAACACCTACACGACGAAAAGAAATATCAGGATTTTCTGTTTTTCCAACAAATTTAAAATTTATTGGTGTTAATTTTTTATTTATGATTCTATCATATGTTTTTTTTTTCCAAATTTGAAATATACATGGGACATCATATTCTACCCCATCAACTAAAAATGATTTGTCAGGTAAATCCATTTCAAAAATTAGATGATACTGTAATGGAAATGATTTTTTTAAACTATCTTTTTTGAAACTTTTAGGTAGAATAAATGAAACACTATCACTAAATTCACAAGATTTTTTTATGAATTTTATTGCTAATGATGATTGACGACCAAAAGGAGGATTGCCTATTATATGTATTTTATTATATGCTTTCTTTATGTTACTATAATCATAAAATAAATAATCTTGTTTTATTATTTCTTTATTTTCTGGTTCTAAATCATAAAATTTAAAATTACTCGTTAATTCTTTAATACCTTTTATAAAAGATCCATTTCCGGCACTTGGTTCTACAATCAAATCATCTGTATTTAATTCTATATATTTTTTAACCATGTTTAAACATTGCTCAACTACAATTTCTTTTGTATAATATTTATCAATTGTATCTCGATGTAAACCTTTTGTTTGTTTAATTTCCATATGTAATAATATCTGATTTATATTATTTAAATCAATTTTTCTTTAAACCCATTCCTTTAATAAAAATTGAAGTATTTTTTTCTAAATAAGTTTACTTTATGAATGAAAACTGATCATTAAAAATGACTACCACACAATTCCACGATTATCAGAATTGGGTTGACTCTATGTCCCCTATTTCATCCGAAATCCAAGACCATTATGAGAATTTTATGTGTCTCCAGATTACCTCTTTTGGACCTGATAACGACAAAGCCGAAAGTTGCAATCATTATCTTTCCGAAAGTGCCAAACTCCCAAACAGAGAAAGTCAAAAACATTTGTGTGTTCTTCCTAAGGGACACACAGGTAAGTGCAAACACAAATTTACCCAACTTTTCAAAAAGACTGATCAAGCAAAGAAATTGCTATCTAGTGTTGATCTTGCGATTTATTCGACTCCTGGAAATGACGACTATGTTCATCCAAACAGAGCCAGTAGATTACATGCAAATGTATTGAGTAGTGCTGAAGCCAAAAAAATTCGTGACAAAACAGTAAAGAAGAAGTGTGCTATTCCCCTTAAAGATGCCACTTCTCCTCTATTATTAGCTCAAGCTGCCTTGGATTGGCTTGTTATTCTCCTAGGGGTTCCTGGAGTTAAAGAAGAACTACATGAAGACGCAGCTAGCGAACAATGGCAAACTTATCTGCAAAGTCATAAGGCTTTCTTGAAGAATTATTATGATTCATTTAAGAGAGTTATCTTTGATGAAGAAGGTCATACTATTTGCTGCATCACCAGACACAAACTAACATTAGAAGATGTAGCAGATATGGGGAGAGATGTAAGAGTAGATATCCGTGATACAGACCTACAAATGGGACACAACATACCTCGTAGCGACGATTACATCACAATTAGAGGATGTAATCTTTTACCAATGACAAGGAGGGGTAATTTAATTATAGGAGAAAAAAAATTTACCGAAAACGCCTGGATTGATGAATTAAAGGCAATAGTTAGCATATATTAGATAGAATTTTGTAAATTAATAATTAATTTATTTTTTTAGTTCTTCTTCAATATAATTACAATATTTTTCTTCTTTTTCAATTAAAATACATTTTCTATTGCTTTGTAAACATGCAAATCCCATAGAACCAGACCCAGCAAAACAATCTAATACCATATCTCCTTCATCTGTAGTATGATTAATAATGTTTATTAATAAGTCTATTGGTTTTGGAGTAATATGGACAGGACATCTTTTAGCCATATCATAATTCCAAACACTATGATGTGTTTTCATATTATTAAATTTTGGAACAATGTCTTCATAAGTTAATTTTAAATGTTTTTCTATTGGTTTAATCGTTTCTCTTGTAGGCATATTTTTTCCTGTTTCTAAATTACTATACCACCCTGTTAAGCCACCTGTTTTACTTTTAATTTCTTGACTAATAGTCATTTGTGATACTTTATGTAATGTTCTTGCGTCTTTTAATTTATATGAATTATCAAAAGTATAAAATAAGATATACTCAGCCATTTTATTCCAATTATGCATATCATTTTTAACTACATATCCATCCATAAATCCTTTTTTTTTGGATTCATTAAATCTCTTATTCCAAACTATCATTTGTTTATATACAAACTTGGTTTGTTTTCTAATCGCAACCATCAATTCACTAATCGTTTCCATTTCATTATGAAACATAAAGAAACTGCCATTATCTTTTAATTTTGTTTCTAATATTTTAATTATATTTAATAACCATTCTACATAATTATCAATATTATCCCAAGTATCCTTTCCTATGTTATAAGGAGGATCAATACAAATTAATTGAATAGATTTGTCAGGAATTTCTTTCAAAGCATCTATACAATCACCTTGATATAATTTAATATTTTCGTTTTCAACCTTACAAGTAATTTGACTCATTTTATTTTGATTTGTATTATTATGTTTATTAATAATCAATTTTTTTGACATAAATAAATTAAATGATAATCTTTAATTTATTTACATTTGAATTAAACATGTAAAATACTTATCTTGCATACATTAATCCAGCATTACCGCCTACAAATGTAATTATATTATATCTTTCTTCATGTATAGTTAAATCATAATTATAATTATAAATTCTCCATGTTGGTTTATTCACTCCAACAATAGTACCAGATGGATCACAAATATTATAAAAACTGGCGGAAGGATCTAATGGTGGAACATAAGTAGAAAATTCAAATTGTATATCTCTAAATTTGCTTAAATTCATTGCTCCCGATGGTTGAAAGTCAAAAGGATCAGTATGTAAAGCAAAATTATAACAATATAATCCATCAGGAGCATTTCCAGATGTCCTGACATATTTTTCAATATAATTATAAATTCCTGCATCCATTTGATTTTCACGATATTTTCCATCTAATAAAATTCCTAGATTTTGTAAAATTAATTTTTGATTTTCCACATTATAATCTCCTGTTATAAATAATCCATTATGATATCCTGTTTGTGGATCATAATTAGGACCAATATTCGTTAATCCACATACATTCCAAGACCCAGATACATCTGCCAATGTAACCGGTTGAGGAATTATGTTATTATAAGCCCAATTCGTATAATTACTCCATTCATTTCTCAAATTAATGTCGCTTCTTCTAAAATAAAACATCCATGATGACACCATTCCCATAGTGCTATCTAATTTTACTTTTTGATTACCAGTAACATTAAAATATTTCCATTCATAAATAGACTTAAATAAATATTTTTGTTCCCTAGCCGCAAATACTTTCGATTCTTCTTCACTTAAAAAAGCATATGTGCTAATTAAATGAACATCAGCATTCCAACTAGTTCTAAAATCCGTATAATTTAATGAAATATCTGGAGGAGGTTGTAAAAATCTATAAAATTGTTGACTAGCAATATTAAAATTAGGCTGTATATAAGGATAATTATTTTCTTCATCTGTAACATCACGAATTTGTATTAACTCTTGAACAGGTCTTAATGTAATATTTATTTCTAATTCATTATATTGTAACGCTACTAAAGGAAATGCCATTTTTGAAGCCAATGTAAACCAAAAATTAATAGGTATATACAACTTCCTAGCTCTAATTGATGGTTCAGGTCCTACAGGGTTAGTAGTATAATAAGCATTTGGATAAATATTAACATTACCATTTGCATTCCCCGGATCATTTAATTCTGGGGTATTTCCTGTCATATTATTGTATAAATCTTTTTTAACATTATTAAAATCTCTCTGAACGAGAGATAATAAATATTCTCCTGAAAATCTATTTAAAGTGCTTCCACCAACATTAATTTCAACTTCTTGAATCATTTGTGTTCCCAAATTTTCTATCCATTTAAATTCATAAGGCACCCAATTTCCACTACACTCATATGGAGGATAAATTGGACTCCATATTGTAGGTAATTGAACGACTAAATATGTATCCATCAATAATTCTGCATATCTCTTTACCCTAAAAGTAAATTTTGATGATTCACTCATTCTTAAGTTTCGTAAGCCATCAAAATCAATTCTAAATTTTTGTAAACCAAAATTCGTATATTTTTTATAAGTTGTTTTGAAAAAAGTTTTTGAAGGATTGCCATTTAAATATACATTTTGATTTCCAAAAGCAACAATATTTAATAATCCACCTGGCATATTATATATTTAGAATACAATATTATTTAGCTTTTAACTGTTTATAAACAATTATTATTTATAAAATTGATATAAATATATACATTTTATTAATACATTCATATACTACATAAATGTTACGACAAAATCAATTAAAGGCTATTCATATATCAAACGAAAATGATTTCACTTCAGGAGTACATTTTCATGCTACTGGAACTGGTAAATCCTGGATTGCTTTACAAATGATATTAGATTACAATGTCAAATATCCAAAACATAATATATTTTGGATATGTGAACAAAAATTTATTTTACAAGAACAATTTGATTTACAAACAATTAAAGCCAAGGGATTTGAAAAAATATTTTCTACTTTTCATATTTTAAATTTTGTTGATAATAAATGTTCTACATGGCATAATAGTGTTAATTCTACTAGATTTTGGAATAAACCTGCCTTAGTTATTATTAATCGTGCTTATTTGGTTTCTGGAGAGAAATATAAAAAAATAAATATTCCTATTCATTTCATTATTCATGATGAATGTCATAGTATATCTAATTCCACCACAAGAACTTTTTATGATTATTTCTTAAATAAATATCCATTTGTCAAGTCCATTGGTTTCTCAGCAACTCCTAATTTAGATTATGAACCATATAAAAATATTCTTAGTCATTATTCTATTTATGATAGTTTCTTAGATGATGTTATTGTTCCTCCGAAAATTATTTGGTTTAAATCTAATGAAACTATCAATTATCAATTAATTTTAGATAATATTCCTAATTTATTAGAACAAATGCCGTATAAAAAAATTATTATTTGGTGTGGTATGATTGATTTATGTTTTGAAATGGCTGAATTATGGAAAAAACATCCTTATTTTCAACATTTTATTATTTCTACAGATACTAGTGTTGAAAATGACAATCAAAAGTTTTGTTCCTTTGAAGAATTTGAACAAGCTCCTAATAATGCTCTTTTATTTTGTGCTTGTAAACATAGAGAAGGTTCAGATATTTTCAATCTAGATACTTGTATATTTCTAGATAAAGTGGAAAATCGAAACCCTAAAACATTTGTTCAGTGTGTTGGTAGAGTATTAAGAAAAGATAAAACAAATACCAAAAAATATGGTCTTATTATTGATGTTAAAGCATCTAGTTCTATTAAAATATGTGACAGAATGAATGAATATTTACATATTGATAAAAACATCTTTCCTTGGCAATATTCTTTTTATAAATCTAAAAATATTTATATTAATACACTACTTCTTAGTCACAATTTACCTATTTCTTCTCATTTTCCTACTCATCAATTATCAATTGATAATATTAAAGAAAAATTTATTAAACCTATTCCTAATGATCCTATTTATCATGATAGATTATATCACGAATTACAATTAATTCATTCTAAAAATCTTACTCCTTATTTATTACAAGCTATTGAAATATTAGAAATCACTAATCATCTTGTCCATGTTACAAGAGGTTCTTGTGGATCATCACTAGTATGTTACATGTTAGGAATCAGTCATGTAGATCCTATTAAATATAATGTAAAATTTGCTAGATTTTTAAATATTTTCCGCACTACTTTACCTGATATTGATTTTGATTTCCCACATTTCATTCGTGATGAAGTATTTTTAAAATTACAACTTAGATGGCCAGGACAAGTTGCAAGAATTAGTAATCATGTTCATTATCATAAAAAATCTGCTACAAGAGAAGCATTAAGAAGTATAGGTAAACATAAATTTATTGCTAAAAACGATATTGATTTAGAAATTAGAAAATTACCCATCGAAGAGAGAAATATAGTTCAAAAAAAAACCAAAGAACTAGAAGACACTTTTCGATGTTATTCTTTACATTGTGGAGGTATCATCTTCTTCCCTGAAGGTGTTCCCTCTGAATTAATTTTAGAATCTAAAAAACATCAGACCATTAGTCAAGTTACATTAAATAAACAAGATGTAGCTAATAATAAAAACTTTAAAATTGATATCTTATCTAGTAGAGCCCTTTCACAATTGTATGAATGTCATAATTATCAAGACATCAATTTTGAACAATCACTATCAGATATTAAAACAATAAAACTCCTCAAAAGTGGAAATAATATTGGTATTACTTTGGCTGAATCGCCACTCATGAAAAAGGCTTTAATGAAAATTCAACCTGAAAATATTAAAGATTTGGCTATTTGTTTAGCTATTATTCGACCTGCTGCTAAATCAGCTCGATACGAATATGAACAATTGGATAGTAAACAAGAAATTAAAGATGCACTCGTTTTTGATGATGATGCTATTTCATTAATTAGTGATTTATTAAAATGCGATGATGACACTGCTGATAAATATCGTAAAGGTTTCGCCAAAAATGATGCATCATTAATTAAAGAATTTAAAACAAAAATCACAGATAAAACAATAATAGATAAATTAAATGGATTAAGAAAATATAGTTTTTGTAAATCACATGCATTATCATATGCACAATTAGTTTGGCAAATTGCATATATGAAAGCTAATCATCCATATAAATTTTGGAAAGCTACTTTAACACATAATCAAAGTTCTTATCGTAAATGGGTCCACTATTTTGAAGCAAAAACAGCTAATATTAATTTTAATTCACTACATTTAAAAAAGAATGATTGCTCTATTTATGCTGATTCTAGAAGAAGAAATTTTTATGAACTATCATATGAAGAACAGATGAAAAAATATGGGTATTGGGATATGAATAAATATGAATTTTATCCAGGATGTTATGGTTATACTGATGATGAAGGTATATATCATTATAATGGTATTATTGCTTCTTTAAGAGTTTTAAATTTTCAAAAAAATAAAACTGCTATTGTTTTATATATATCTGTAGCTCCTCATAGTTATATTGAAGTTCATGTAAAACAAAATATTAATTTACAAAATAAATATATTGGTATTAAAGGAAATGGTATTTTTACAGATTCTATACTTAGTTTAGTGGAATCTAAAACTACCATCTTTTATTAATTTAAAAAACAGTATCTTTCTATTAATTATTTTTTCATATAATATTATAAGATAATGAACAAAGTTGACCAATTGAAACAAATGTTTTCTCCAGCTAATATTGAAAAAAATAAAGCGGTTATTATAAAATATGGCTCCTATTTTATTATAGTTATTATGATCATTGGAATCGTATCTTATGTTTATAACAAATTACAATTAAATGATGCCAATTGCAATAATTTAAAAAAAATATATACATCATTCCCCTCTATTTCTTCATTTAATCCTAATGATGCTGCATATGATTTCTTATTAAGAGACTATTATGTTAAATCTGCTTTTAATGCATGCTCAGGAGGACAATTTAAAAATGATTTTGTTAATACATGTGCCTTAAAAACTTGTATTCAACAAGGAGCTAGAGTTTTAGATTTTGAAATTTATTCCATTAATAACAAACCTGTTATTGCTACCTCTTCTATTAATAATTTTCATGTAAAAGAAACATATAATTCTGTAGCCTTACCAGATGCTTTACAAGTCATTAATAATTATGCTTTTAGTGGTGGGTCATGTCCTAACCCTAATGACCCATTAATATTACATTTCAGAATTCAAAGTAATAATGAAAAAATGTATAACCAAATGGCCGATGATATTTACAATAATATTGAAGATAAATTGTTAGATAAAATCTATAGCAGTGAATATTCAGGACATAATTTAGGAGCCGTTCCATTAAAAGAATTTGTTGGAAAAATTATAATTTCTGTAGATAAATCCAACCCTCTTTTTGAATCAACTAAATTAAAAGAATATGTTAATATTGCTTCTAGTTCCGTTTTCCTTAGATCTTCCCGTTTTTATGATATTAAATATACTCCTGATTCAGGTGAACTTATTGAGTATAATAAAAGAAATATGACCTTATGTATGCCTGATCTAGGCCCACATGATACTAATATTTCTGCTGCAACTGCTATGAAATATGGTTGTCAATGGATTGCAATGAATTTCCAAAATTTTGACTCAAATATGGAATATTATGATTTATTTTTTGATAGAACCGGTAGTGCATTTGTATTAAAACCAGAAGCTCTCAGATTTGTCCCTCTTACTATACCCAAACCTACTCCACAAAATCCTGAAAATTCATTTACTACTAGAACTGTTGCTACTGATTATTATAGTTTTAGCGTTTAATTTTCACATATATAATTTTTCTTATATTATTATATATGTCTACTTGTAAACCAAAATTAACATTAGAAGAAAGAGAAATTGCTATATTAAGAGATGCTGTTGATGTTGCTGAAAAAAGAAAAGGAAAACAAATTACAAGCGATCCAGATGTTAAAAAAATTATTTCTATCTTAGAGGATTTCTTAAAAAGAAAAAAATTAGTGTGTTATGGTGGCACTGCTATTAATAATATTCTACCATTAGAAGACCAATTTTACGACAAAAATATTGAAATCCCTGATTATGATTTTTATAGTCCTAATGCATTACAGGATGCCAAAGAATTAGCAGATATTTATTATAAAGAAGGTTTTACTGAAGTAGAAGCTAAATCGGGTGTTCATCATGGCACCTATAAAGTATATGTTAATTTTTTGCCTGTTGCTGATATTACTTTTTTAGAAAAACCTTTATTTAAAAGAGTCCAATCTGAGGGAATTAAAGTTTATGGTATTTTATATTGTCCTCCTAATTTTCTAAGAATGAACATGTATTTAGAATTATCCCGTCCAGCTGGAGACATTTCTAGATGGGAAAAAGTTTTAAAAAGACTTATTTTATTAAATAAAAATTATCCTCTTAAAGGTAAACATTGTGATCCTAAGCTTTTTCAAAGACAATTTGAAAAACGAATTGATAGTGATACTGAATCCCAATTATATTATGCAGTTAGAGATGCTTTTATTGACCAAGGACTCGTGTTTTTTGGTGGATATGCCAGTTTCTTATATTCCTCCTATATGCCTAGTAAAGTTAGAAAACTTTTCAAAAAATCTCCTGATTTTGATGTTTTATCTGAAGAACCCGAACAATCAGCTGTTATTTTAAAAGAAAGATTACAAGATTTTAATTATAAAGGTGTTCAAATTATAAAACACCCAGGAATCGGTGAGCTTATTGCTCCTCATTTTGAAGTCAAAGTTAAAATCGGTAAAATTGAAGAAACTGTTGCTTTTATTTATAAACCTTTAGCATGTCATAGTTATAATGTAATTAAAAAAGGAAATAAAAGTATTCGAGTTGCTACTATTGATACCATGTTAAGTTTTTATTTTGCATTCTTTTTTAGTGACCGAGAATATTATGATGAAAATCGTATTTTATGTATGGCACAATATTTATTTGATGTTCAACAAAAAAACAGATTACAACAAAAAGGGTTATTAAGAAGATTTAGTATCAATTGTTATGGCCAACAACATACACTTGAAGAAATGAGAGAAGAAAAAGCACAAAAATATAAAGAATTGAAAAATCAACGAAATTCAAAAGAATTTGAATCTTGGTTTTTGCGTTATGTTCCTTTTGAGGAAAATATGGAAAAAGAAGATAAAAAATTAAAAACAGAAAATAAAAAGCTAAAAAAACAAACAAAGAAACACAAACCAAAGAGAGAAAATAAGAAAAAAAGAAAGTCAAAAAAAAATATAATTGAAATTTTAAATATTATTTAATTTATTTTACTATTTAGCATTTAATTT
>Ga0180433_10006220_pt1 | contig 15744 bp, 7 predicted proteins | sample SS_ome_8_FD_132980 | JGI IMG/M metagenome (GOLD analysis project Ga0180433, IMG submission 132980) | Hypersaline lake sediment archaeal communities from the Salton Sea, California, USA - SS_1_D_1 metaG | ecosystem: Environmental > Aquatic > Non-marine Saline and Alkaline > Hypersaline > Sediment... | reverse complement strand
GATCCATTGGGGTCATTAATATTTCCAGGTGGTTGGTCTCCCACTTCCATGAGGACATGATCTGGCATTATTTTTTTGAGATATTTATTAACCCACTTTTTTTCATCATAGTTTGGTGAATAACTTAACCAATATGACAAATTGTTTTCTGCTATACCTACAAATTTTCTAAGAGCTATTAACTCTTCCTCTGTAGGTAAACGATACGTATTTCCCGTCTTCTTACTCAACCAATCTACATATGCTTTTGCATCAACAAATGATATATTATTAGCTGGATAATTTTCAGTTCCTGATGAAAAATGATAAGATGAAGAAAATTCTTTAAATTGTGCTCTCGTAACTTCAAAACGTCCAATATATAAACTTTCTTTAATTTTTATAATTTCGGGAACTAAAATTTCATGATTCATTTCTCCATATAATCCATTAATGGATTTAATATTTTGCATACGATTTAAAAGTGCTAAAGGAGAGGTTTGAGGAATAATGCGCAATTGAATGTTTTTCTTTATACTTTCTTTTCCAAAAAGAAAATTATCAAACCATATTATTTCTTCCTTCATCTTTCTTCTTTGATGAGAAGGACGCTTTAATGAATGCCCTTCACCTGGAATTAAAAGAAATCTAACAGGTGCTTTACCAATCTGTTGAAGAGCACGATAATGTTGCCATCCCTGTTCAGGAGGTACTGCACGATCTTCTGTACCAAAATGAATTATTGTTGGAGTGACAACATTTTCCATCTTAAAAATTGGACTTTTTTTAACATAATGTTCAGTTCTCTCCCAAGGAGGCCCACCAAAATAAGAATTATCATACTTCACCCCGAATTCTACAGTTCCATAATCTGATATCCAATTAACATCACCAGCTCCAGGAGCTGCAACCTTAAACAGGTCTGGATGTTCAACAGTAAGTGCAATAGTTAAAATAGCACCATTTGACCATCCCATTACACCGAGTGAGTCTGGATGCACTAATTGTTTTTTTATTAAATATTCAACACCTTTCACTATATCCGGAATCTCAAACTCGTAATAATGTTTTTTTATGGATTGAGCAAATTCATAACTATGATTACTTGAACCATGATAATTGGGTCTAAGAACAAATGCTCCTTTCTGCACCCATAATTGAGGATAATAATTCCAACCCGACATCCAAGTATCAGTGTCGCAACTATGAGGTCCACCATGAATCATAACTATTAATGGATGACTACGATTCGGTTTGTAATTTAGAGGATAATATAAAATACCGTTGACAGTGTCTTTATCAGCACCTTCCCAATGAATAATTTCTACATTCGGCATATTATAATTATTTAAATATTTATTTATCACAACCAATGTATCAGAATGTACAATCTGTCCTTTCTGTAATATACCTATGAAGAATTGAGGAGGAAGATTAGCCCGTGAATAATCAAATACAATGTTCTCACCATTATCACTTATTTTCAGTAATGTACTATGACACAATCTATAATCTTTAATATCCTCATAAACCCATTCATTATGCCTTTTAAAATAATATCGTGGTTTCATTTTGGGGCCATTCGCTAACTGAACAATAATACCTTGTTTATTTACTACATAATCACCTTCTCCTATGCCATATTCCCAATTCAAAAATATTTGTTCATATTCTAAATTAGATATATTATAATAATATAGTAAATATATACCATGTCCTTCATTTTCCGGATCATCCGAAATTTCATCATAAGCATAAAATCCTTTGCTATCTTTTGACCATTTAAAATTACTTGGATCAAAATATTGTTTTGAAAATATCTCCATAACCTTATTTGTTTTAAGATTTAATAAATATTGTTTGGGTTGTTTATTAGGATCACGAGACATAGGACTTCTATTAACAGAATAAACTATGTAATTTCCATCGGGGCTTGGAGAGAATTCTTCAATTTTATACATTTGATGTGTTAGCCTTTTAATCTGTTTTGTTTTTATATTGATAGAAAAAAGGCGTATTGGATAAAAAAGAGTTGTATCCTCAACAGCTACTATATCATCATTTTTATCTTCTAGATTTTTCTCATATTGACTTTTTTGCTCACGTGCAGTAAAAATAATATTATTTTTATCTAACCAAGCAATTTGTTCAACACCATTCGTTAAGTTTGTTATTGGAAAAGCTATACCTCCTATAGACTTTAGTAAGTAAATTTGTTTCGTATTTCTCCTTAGATTATCTTGTTTATCTTCATTTTGTGATAAAAATCCTACCCATTTACCATTGGGGCTCCAAATCGGCTTATAATTTTTACCTGTATGTGTTAATTGAATTGTTTTATTTTCAATTCCATCAATATCTACTATAGTAAGATATAAATCATGTAATAAACAATCTTTATCAAAATCAGGATAACATTTTTCCCAAACCACTTTGTTCCCTTCTGGAGATATTGAAACATTTTCGATTTTTTCTTGATTAACAACAGTTTCAATATCCCATTTGTCCTGATTATCTACTTGCGGTTGAGATTGTACATATAAATTAAAGATGAAAAAATATAAAATAAGAACAAATTTAAAAATATAACATCTTAAATTTTTGGAAACCATCTTATTACTCCTTAATAAAATTAATATTATTTACTCTAATCATATGTATTGATTAAATACTATGTTATTTATTTTATTAAGACGTGTATATTTATTTAAAAAATTTATGTAAAATTTTTTTCTTTAAAAAAAAGATAAGAAAAATAATTTTCATTGTCAAGTAAAAAAATTAAAAAAAATATTTTTTTTAATTTCTATAAAATTTTTTATTTTAATTTTTTTAAACTATTGAATAAAAAAAACAAAAAAATTTCTATAAAATATAAATATCTTAAGTATCAATATATTTAATAGATTAACATTATTACTATAATAGTTTATAATTGAGTTTTAAAGTAATATTTTATTGATTATTTTTAAAAAAGGAATATAAGCTAATTAAATTGAAAATTTTTTACATTGAAAACAAAATATAAAAAAAATTTTACAAAGAATCCCAATTCTTTAATTATTAATAAAAATTTATTTCTCAATTCTTATTATATAGAACCTCTGATTATCAAAAACAAGAATGAAAATTTCTGCATAACACTTTTCCCAATTATCCCACTTCACCATTTATCATATTTCTTCTATTAAACCTCCAGTTGCTGATCTTGGACTTCTTAATTAATATGTCTTTCAAATCACACACTCCCCATTACCACCATATTGCGATACTCTTTCAACCATAACAATAACTAAGAATTACCAAGAAACAAAATTCTATTAACCAAAAAGCCCAACCATCTCGCTGTCCGCCGTCCGCGGTCTGCGGTCATTCTGGTATCTAGCCTCTGTTTTCTGAACGCTTAGGTTCTAAAGTTCTAATGTTCTTAAGTTCTCACGTTCTGTTTTTTCCTTTTTCCTTTAGTCTTTAACCTTCAACTCCTCCTTAAGCACTCTGAAAAATTCCTCCCGGGCATGACGTTCAATCCAGGGTTTGTGACCGCATTTTTCAAGCAGAATAAAATGAAAATCCTCTAAAACAGATGATAAAGGTTCCCGGACACCCTGGGCAGGATGAGAATCATAATCTCCATGGATAGCTGTAACCGGACAGGCAATTTTTTCCCCCAGCTCAAGCAATGTTCCATTTCGTCTTATCTGTTCAGCTTCCTGCCATACAGCCTGAAAAATATCAAACCTGCATTCAACGATTTCAGGATCCTGAGAAACAGGATCAAAAGCATCAGCTTTTGAAAACAACTCTCCAAATCTTTTAAAAGCAGCATTTTTATCTTTAGTTGCCGGATCATTCAACATATCAATAAGGGTTTCCACTTCAGTTCTCTCGTCTTTTTTTAAACGATTCATTCTGATCTGCTGCATTCCTGAAACATATTTTTCCTGAAAACTGCCACTGCTGATGAGAATTAATTTCTTTACAATCTCAGGATAATATGCAGCAACCAGAAAACTGAGCCAGGCTCCCCAGGAATACCCTGCTAAGACAACAGGAAGATCTCCATTCCTTTTTAGCACTTCCTGCAGCTCTTTTATCTGTCCCGTAAGTGACGCCTTGGTTTGCAGAGGTTCCAAAATACCATAGTCAGCAGCAAGCTCCCTGGCTACAGAAGCAACTTCCCCCGGTACTCCAGGCCCCCCGTGCACAACTGCAACTGTATAAGGAGACTTCCCGTATTTTCTTACATTTTTCATGGTTTGATTCAATTTTTATCCTCTTATCGGAATTAGAGTCCGTATCGGTATCGCTATCGCTATCGGTATCACTATCGGAATCAAAATAATTATCTATCTTATACTAGACCTAAGAAAACACCCTCTCTTTCATCTCTCCCTCAAGAGAGAGAATTTTTAAGGAAAATACATTTGTTCCGACTTGTTCTTTACCCATTACCCCATTACCCCGATACTCCCATACACTCCTCAAAAATACTAACTATCAATACTCCAAAAAACTCTAATAACAACCCTCTGATTGTCACGCGATCCGCGGTCAATTTTGGTATCTGACTACTGGTTTCTGAACGCTTACGTTCTAAAGTTCTAATGTTCTTAAGTCCTCACGTTCTGTTTTTTCCTTTTTCCTTTATTCTTTATTCTTTTTTCTTTATTCTTTATTCTTTACCCTTTAGTAACTGCATTCTGAACCACACTGACTACCGGATTAACTCCCAGAGAAACCATCATTCCTAAGGTTCCTGATTCAGGAGAAGAATGGCCTGATGCATAAAGTATCAGACACACAGCCAGACCGCCAATAGAAGAAGTAATTGCACCCAGTTTGGTTGCTTTGTTCCAGAAAATTCCCCATATAAAGGGCCCCAGAAAAACTGATCCTATTGCACCCCAGGAAATACCCAGCACCGTTACTATACTTGTGGGTTTAAAATAGGCCAGTATCACTGAAAGAAGGACAAAAAACGCAGAACAGATACGCATCAAAAGAGTCAGATTTTTATCTGATACTCCGGCATTGATAAAGCCGGCATACAAATCCTTAGCCACAGCAGAGCTCGAAACAAGTACCAGCGCAGCAAGTGTGGACATAGAGGCTGCCAGAATAAGCAAAAGAATTAAAATTGAAAGAGATTCAGGAATGACACGAACAAGAAACTCAGGCATAATAGCATCAAAAATCGGTTTCCCCTGATAAAAAGCATCCGGAGATGATTCCGGTGAAAGGAACACTCTGGCTGTTGCACCAGTAAAATAAGCAACCCCTGTGATCAATACAGCAAACACAGCTGAACCTGTCAACCCAATTCTGATGGCTTTTTTATCTCTTATTGCATAAAATTTCTGTACCAGCTGTGGCATACCAAAAGGTGCAACACTGGTTAAAAATACCAGACAAAAAAGCGGCCAGAAACCAGGCGGGCCTATCCAGTCAGTTAATTTTGGTTCTATGGCAGAAAGCTGGCTGGTTATACCACTTACTCCGCCGCCGGCATTAAGGGTACTGAAAAAAAGTATAATAACACCTGCACACATAATCATACCAAAAATTACATCTATCATGGTCATGGATTTATATCCTCCCATGACCAGATACACAGCAGTAAAAAGGCCCATAAATCCAAGGGCAAGAGTATAATCAATGCCAAAATTTGATCTGAACAGATATGATAATCCCATAAATACTGCTGCTGTATAAGGAACTAAGAAAATAAAAATTGATACTGATGAAAAAATTTTGAGAAACCCGCTCTGGTATCTTTTATCAAGAAACTCTGCCATCGTTTGTACCTTCAGTTCAGAAGTGACTTCTTTCACTTTAGGACCCAGAAAGAGCCAGACTCCTACTACACCAACTAATACATTACCGGCAGCAACCCATAGACCGGAATATCCAAAACTCCAGCCTATCTTTCCGGCAAATCCGATAAAAAGAACTGCAGAAAAATAAGCGGTTCCATAGGTAAAAGCTGTCATCCAGGGACCAACCTTTCCACCTGCCAGAAAAAATTCATTAAAAGTTTTGGTTTTTCGGAGTCCAAAAATTCCAATCCAGATAATCATTACGGCATACAATGCAATCACAATTCCTTTAATGAGCATGTTCCCTCCTCTATTGATACATTTTTTTATAACGTATACATTAATTCAAATCTGAACCATTTGTAAGCATCAGCTTCAGTACTGTAAAAACTGCCAGGATTGAAGGTTTCAAAAACAATATGGCCTTTTAAATATGTATTTATCTGAAACGTTGACCTGGCAATAAAGAGATCCCCACGGACTTCTCCCTGACCATATGGCCGGGAGGACATAAAGGCAAGATCATAAAAAGATCCTAAATAATGATAGGTTAATTTCAGCTTAAGTTTTTTCATTAGTATAAACTCAAGAGAACTGTTTAAAGAATAAAGATTACTCCAGTATGCGACTTTTCCTCCGGTTTCAGGGATCAGAGTATAAATATATGATTCACTCCATTTCGGCCATCGGCTGAAAAGAGGATCCCACCCTTCCAGATCAGATGTGCCCGGATCATCACCTGAAAGAGCAACTGCACCAAAGCTCAGAGTATTACACCAGGGAATAGTACTTTTAAGATTACAGTCTAAATGAGTATATCCCCCCCAGGCATTAATGTCATGATTATCCCGTTCACCTTTCTGTAATGCTGCTTCTGTGGTAAGATGTATAGTTTCACTTATTGGTATAATAATCCGTCCTCCATAGGTCCGGATAAGAGAAGAAGGAGGGAAATTTTTTGTTTTTAATTTATTCTTTAATATTGCATATCCTTCCCAGTCAATATCAAATCCCTTACCCTTATAATAAATACCCATACCCTCTTCCGGTTGTTCTATCATCAGCTGATCCTGCGGATTAATCAGGGGAAGCCAGTTATCAATTACCGGCTGTTTTATATAAAACATAGTTACTGTATGTCTTTTCGCCAGTTCTCCATCCACTCTGATACCGTTGAAATAGATAGAACGTGAACCGTCAAGTGGATTGGGATCCATCATCACAAAACCTTCTCCCAGAATAATATTTTGCCGCCCGGCTGTAATGGTAACAGGTGCAATCTTTGACAGGTCTAACTGCAGAAAAATATTATCAGGAAAAAATTCGTGAAAAGTGAAATTTTTCTCCGGCTGAAAATAATACCGGAACTCATTAGTGAATTTGATATAACATCGTAAATTGCTTACAGGTTTCCAGTCAAACCAGACATTAGTCCGGTGTCTGGTAAAGGTATTTGCCGCATCTCGTGACTCATCCAAAAATATGGCATTATCCCAGGAAACAAATCTGAAACGCAAATTTAAACCCCATTTAACTGATTGTGCTTTATTATCAGAAGTATCTGCTCCTGTTGAAGAATGGAGAAATAAAAGAAAAATTACTATTACTATTTTACTGATCTTCATAAAGTCCCTCTATATCTGCAAAACAATGAGAATTTAGTGAGATATTTATTATAATAAATACCACTCATAATAAAAACAAATAATATTATTTTCTTTACTATCCTTTCTTGTTTTTTCTCTTCTTTCTGAATTTTTCTAATAAGAATTCTTTATGTTGTAACAGAAGGGAGACAATCAATATGATCCATACAGTATACACCGACACATAAGAAATCATTTTAGCACTTCTATAGATTTGAGGATAAAAATCAAATGTGATTTCATGAGTTCCCGGAGGTACGATAATCCCCCGCAGCATATGATTCACCTGATAAATATGCACTCGTTCTCCGTCAATTTCAGCTTTCCATCCTTTAGGATAATAAGAATCAGCAAATACCATAAATGCAACCCTGTCTGCTGTAGCCTGCAGTTCAACTCGGTTTGGGGTATATTCAGTAATATATGCCTCTGCAGTTGTATCAAATCCAGAATTTACCGTAATGTTTTCAGCAGTAAGAGCAAGGGTAGCTGGATTGAATTCATCAGCATTCATTAACCGTACCACTTCTTTTTCATTGTCACACTGCTTAACCTGTTGTACAAAATATGCTCTGGGCAGAGCACTACTGTTTTCGTATAACAGCAGTCCCCGATTTTTGTTTTCTGCCAGTAAATTCAGATGAGGAGCTTCTAAATCACTGGGACTAATAACAAACGTGGCATTCAGCATATTTACAATATCCCAGTTTATTACTCGTGTGCCTCCTCTGTTAATAAAAAGATTATTATCTACAATATCCTGAAATAACTGTGGCTTTATGCCGGAATATCCGCTCACCATTTGATGTCTGTAGGCTAAATAGTTATTTTGAAACAATTCCCCTAATCCCAGAACCCGGTATTGTTCAGTCTCTTTTTCCATTATTGTATCAAACTCTGTTTTGGCAAAATACTGCCTTTCCAGAAAATCTACATTACTTAATTGTGCCTCTCCAAAATAACGATGTGAAACACTTATTAAATCATACCCTATAAGTAAAATAAATGCAGAAATAATAAACACTGTTTTAACTTTCTTTTTGTAATACAGCCAAACACAGATCATAAATATGGCTGTCATAATAAACATTCTCAGTGCATCTGCAGTCATATACTCTTTTCTGATGTTCTTGAGAATATCGATAACCTGAGGCCGGGAGGCAAAACGTGCATCACTTGCAGCAGAAAAAGAAAATATATCAGGAAAAAGAACAAACAGCAACCCCACACCTGTAAAAGCTGCACTGATGATCATGGCAGTGTTAAATTTTTCTTTATTGAAATTTTCAATAAATCCTTTCACCCCGTACATAGCAAGTATCACTAAAATAAAATCCATCAATATAAGTATCATCATGGGAACTCTGAATTTACTAAAATAAGGAAAATAATAAAAGAATAACTTATATAAATAGGGAAAATGCTTTCCGAGTGAAAGTAGAAATGAGAACAAAAGAAGAACGCTCAGAGCAATAACAAACCCTTTCTTTCTATACCACACTATTCCCATTAAAGCAAGCATTAAAATAATAATTCCAAAGTATTCACTGGACTGGGTGAACTGCATGTCCCCCCAGTAAGTAGGCAGTCCTCTTCCGTAAAGATTAGAATATTCACTGCCTTTATAGACCTCATTGGAAGTTCCCCCCATGGCCCGGGGAATCAGTGTTCCCAGATACTCCTTAAGAGAATACGACCATCTGGTAGCATATTCAAAACTCACTCCTCCGGACTTTTTTGTATCTCTCTCGTCTGATCTTTGCTCCTCGTCATTCAATGTAATTGCATTGCCCCCTCTGGTGGAGTGGGGTGTGTAATCCCGGGCAACGAACAGGGGAAGTGCTGACATCAAAACAGCAATGATCAGAGCAGGGACAAACATGCCGAATGAAGTATATAGATTTTTATATTGTTTATCCTTTATCCATACTACAATTTTATAAATGCCAACTGTCATTATTAAAATCAGGGTATAGAATATTATTTGATAATGTTTAGTTTTAAACTGAAGTGAAAGCAGAAGAGCAAAAAAAGCTGCAGAAGGAATGTTTCTTTTTTGAGTTAAATTTAAAAATGAATACAGCAGAATCGGCATTGCCATTACTGCTCGTATCTTTGTATTATGTCCAGTCATTAATAACCCCTGAAAATGGGGGAAAAAGAGAAAAGCAATACCTGCGATCAATGAAAAATACCAGGGAAATTTTAAATGATTCAATAAAAGAAAAATACCTACTGCACCTAACAGAAACCAGTATATTCGCCAGTCCAGAAGTAAATTCTGTAACATGGATATTAATTCATCAATATTAAAAGCATTATTTTCCTGAGAAAAGTATTTGGGAAAACCGCAAAAAACATACGGATTCCACAGATACGGCTCACCGGTTCTTTCAGTATATTCCATGACCTGATGTCTTTTGCCTATTCCTGCAATTGTATCCGTACCTCCGGGTTCAAGCCCCTGAAATGCTATAGGCTGATAAAATACCAGCAATACAATAAATATAACAATACCTGCTATCAAATATTTCTGTTTTTCTGATGAACTTTCGAACAGACCGGGTGCTTTTTCTTTTTTTTGAGCTCCCATTGCTCCTCCCTTCTTATTATGATATATTATATCTTACTTCCAGAAATTATAGATATCTTCTAAACTTTCTTTTTCTTTTACAGATATAAATTGATTGCCTTTATTAAAATAACCTACGGTCAAAGGAATTTGTCTGCTCAGATGACGGTTCCACATACTCAGGGTGTATGCACCGGTATCATGAATGATCACATAATCTCCCTGTTCCAGTTCAGGAAGTTCAATATTCCGAGCAATGATATCACCTTGAAAACATAAAGGTCCTGCAACAGTATATGTAACGGGTTTATTTTTTTTCTCTCTTCCCTGTTTATCCCTGACTGAAATTTCATGATGCCATTGTTCCGGAAAATAACACCGCCTCATGAGAAGGTCAGACCCGATATGTATAACAGCAGTATTACAATCATTTGATTTTTTAATATATTCAACCCGGGAAGCAACCCATCCGGTATTGGCATGTATATACCGGCCATATTCAGTAATGATTTTGTATCTATCAGAAAAAAGCTGAGGACAGTTTCTTCGCAGCTTATGAACAAATTCCTTTATGGAAGGATCTTCCTGATTTTTCTTATAGGCAACCGGTAATCCACCGCCGATATCAAAAATTTTTATTCTGTTGTTGATTACAGGATTAATGTCTTCAATAAAATCATATACTTTTTTAATGCCCTGTATCAGCTGATCAACTGAATATCCCTGAGAACCGATATGCAGGTGTACTCCGTTCAGCCATTGATATTTATCATAACATTCTTCTATAAGGTGCTTCTTTTCATCCAGGGGTACTCCCAGCTTGGAATATTGACCGGAAGTACTGGTCATGTGAATATCCCCGGTACCAGTCTGAGGATTAATACGGAGTCCCGCTGTACTATTAGTATCAAAATCCGTGATGAGATTATCTATCCTCTCCAGTTCATCCATAGAATCAGCATTTATATGATACCCTTTTTTAAGCACATATTCAATATCTTTACAGGTTTTGGCAGGAGAATCAAAAACAATATCTTCTGAGGTATAACCGCTCTTTTCTGCTAAATACACTTCCGGAAGTGTTGCTGCTTCTGCACCTGCATTCAGTCGCTTTAGATATTCTAATATAACCGGAAGTGGATTTGATTTTATTGCAACAGCGTGGAGAGTTGTTGAAGGAAAAAATTCTTGTACGTTCGTTATTCTTTCTTTTAAATAATCAAGATCATATAATATAAGTGAACTGTTATCATCATTCAGTAATTTATTCTTTATTGCTTTACCTAATACTGTGGTTACTGTATCGTCATGTATTCTTTTTTTCATGTTATCTTTTATAAAATAAATTAATTTCGAATAATACAAAAACATACTAAAAATTGTTAAAAAAAACAAGAATTCATGCTTCCATCTCATTTTCCTCTGTTTCAGAATCATTAAATTGCAGATTATATAAGGTCTTATATCGGTCGCATCTCTGTAACAATTCATTATGTTTACCAATATCTATAATCTCCCCCTTATCCATAACCACAATCTTATCTGCTGATAGTACTGTTGACAGACGGTGTGCAATAACTAAAACAGTTCTGTTTTTAGTTGCCTGATGTATGGCACGCTGAACTTTTTTTTCTGCTTCTGTATCCAGTGCACTGGTAGCTTCATCAAAAATCAAAATGGGCGGATCATCCACAATAGCACGGGCAATACACAAACGCTGCTGCTGACCACCGGATAAATTACATCCTTTTTGATTGAGCATTTCATTATACCCGTTAGGCAGATCATCAATAAACTCATCAGCATAGGCAATGTGAGCAGCCTTTTTAATATCTGATTCTGTTATATTATGTAAACTCCCATAACGGATATTATTAGCAATTGTATTACTGAAGAGAATTGATTCCTGAGTGACAATACCAAAGAGTTTTCGTAAATCCTTCAAATCAATTTGTTTGATATTTTTTCCGTCAATGAAAATTTCACCTGAATGAACATCATACATACGGGAAAACAAATTCACTAAGGTGGTTTTGCCAGCACCACTGCTTCCCACAAATGCAACTTTTTCACCTTTTTTGATTTCCAGATTTATATTTCTTAAAATATCAGTATCCGGATTATACCCAAAATTTACATTCTTTAAGCTGATAGTGCTGGTAAAATTTTTTTTAGCTATTGAATTTTTAGCATTTTTAATACCTGTTTTTAAATTTAAAATATAAAAAATTCTTTCCAATGAAACCTGGGCTTTACGAATATCAGCATAAGCTTCAGTTAATGTTTTTATTGGATGGAGCATGGAAAATATAGCAGAGAGAAAAAGCAAGAATTCACCCGAACTTAACCCATGTTCCGGATTGAGTACCAATCGGCCACCTATCAAAATTACTACAACCGCAGTTAAAGTGCCGTGTAATTCACCTAAAGGTCTGTTTAAACTGGTATATGCCATTGATTTACGCCAGAACAAAAAATATTTCCAATTGATTTTTTTAAACTTGTTCAGCTCATAATCTTCATGTGAAAAAGCCTGAACAATTTTCATATTATTCAAAACTTCTTCAATATTTGAAAACATGTCGGAAAATTTAGTCTGTATACGTTTAGCATATTTTTTTAATTTTTTCCCCAGCCAGGAAATCAAAAGACTGAAAACCGGTAATATTATAAGAGTTAACAGAAACAAATAAGCATTAACAGAGATTGCAATAAACGCAAAAACCAGCATTAAAAATACATCTCTGATTAAATTGAACATTTCATTGAGGAACATTTTACTGACAATATTAACATCATTGACCAACCGTACCAAAGAATCACCAGGTTTATTAATATTATAAAACTTTTGGGATTGACCAAGATATGTTTGAAACATAGAATTCCTGATATCAAAGATTGTCCGTCCCCGCAAATTAGCAAAAGTAATTTTATTGATGAAGAAAAACATATTTTTTATTGAAACAAGCACAAAAAAAGTAACACAGATGATAATCAATAAAAGCCAGGGATCAGTATTAGATAATAAATCTGACATCCCTTCAGCAAGCAGGGAACGGATTTCTTTATCCTGCAGATCCAATACAGTGTCCATATGTGATAAAACCTGATCCAGTTTTCTACTTAGAACATGAAAAAATTCAGAAATGTTGTATATTGTTGGTATTGTATCTCTGGGAACAAATACATAATCAAATAAAGGAATAACCATAGTGATACTGATACCGCTGAAAAGAGCAAATCCGAATAAAGAAATAAATCCAGCAAGCAAATACCCCCAATAGTGCAGCATTATTTTATATATTTTAATTAAATTTTTCACGTACTACTTACCTTAACTACATAATAAATAAACTATTCTGTTTAGTTTGATACTGTATTGAAACATCATTTATATTTCAAGCTAATTTAATAATAGTTTTTTAAAAAACAAGTATTAAAATTCATACTTAGATATCTTATTAACTTTCAGATAATAAAATAATCGCTATATATTATGAATAACACTTATAGTATACAATAAAAAAATTTTTTGGCAAGAAAGTTGCAAGCAATATACAGATACTATGAAAAAAATGTTTGTACCGGTTATTTAAAAAAAATTTTATAAAAAAAACAGCTATTACAAAATAAGAAAAATAACGATATGGAAAAAAAATTATTTATCCTTCTCACTATATTTCTATACTCACTTGGCATTGCTCAGCAGCTCCAACCGGATGATCTGGAGTATCTGGGCGCTTTCCGGCTTCCCGATTCACCGGGCACTCCTGATAATGTAGGATGGGAGTGGAGTAACTGGAGCTCTGCTCTTACCTATAATCCAAATGGCGATCCCGAAGGTCTAAACGACGGATTCCCCGGTTCTCTTGTTGGAGTGGGTCATGATCACACTCAATATATTTCAGAGATCAGTATTCCGGTTCCGGTTATTTCTCCAGAAAAAGATGTGAATGATTTGAATACAGCTCAGACACTGCAGGAATTTCAGAATATCAAAGGAAGTCTTTTTGATCCCATGGAACTCCCGAGAGTAGGGCTGCAGTACCTCCCTCCGCAGGGATTGCAGGAAACTGCTAAACTGTACTTTGCCTGGGCCCCTCATCTCGATGAAGGAGCGACTGATCCTTCACACGGCTGGTGTGAACTTAATCTGAGTAATCCTCAGCCATCCGGAACCTGGCGTATAGGGGAATACTGGAACTATGTCACTGGAGATTATATTTTTTCCATCCCCCAGACATGGGCCGATGCTAATACTCCAGGTAAGTATCTGGCAACCGGCCGTTTCCGGGATGGGGGACAGGGCTCTATGGGCCCGTCAATTATTGCTTATGGACCCTGGACTCAGGGCAATCCTCCTGAATCCGGAACTGTTCTTTCATCTACTCCACTTCTGTTATATGGAAATGTATATCAGGAAAACCCACAGACTCTGAATAATTATCACCACTCTGATCAGTGGTCAGGAGGTGTATGGCTTACCAATCAGGATAAGTCTGCTGTCATCTTTGTGGGAACAAAGGGGAAAGGTGACTGCTGGTATGGATATGCAGACGGAACCCAGTGGCCGAATGATCAGAATAAAGAAGGATCAGGAGAACGGGGGTGGTGGTCCGACAGCTTTGTAGGTCAGTTTCTTTTTTACGATACGGAAGAGCTCACCGCAGTCGTACAGGAAGAAAAAGAACCCTGGGAACTACAGCCCTATGCAATCCTGAATATCGATGACTGTTTGTATCACATTGAATCTGAACAACAGTGGTATCATCTCGGAGCTGCTGCCTGTGACCGTGAGCGTGGTCTGCTGTATGTTATGGAACCTTTGGCGGATGACTATAAAAGTATCATTCATATATGGCAGGTTACTTCTTCCTCATCTGTCTCAAAGAATAAACAATCAACTCATCTTCTGTACAGACTCGAACAGAATTTTCCTAATCCATTTAATTTTGAGACTACTATTGCTTTTTCTCTTCCAAAAAGAACAGAAGTAAAACTCGAAATTCTTGATATGAGCGGTTGCTGTATAAATACATTGATCAGCGGGGTAAAAACCAGTGGTATGCACAAGATATTATGGGATGGAACCGATCTGAGAGGTATAAAAGTTGCCTCAGGTATGTATTTGTATCGGTTGTTAATAAAAAATCCTACTTCCGGAAAAATCACATTTACCAACATTAGAAAAATGATTATAATAAAATAAAAGGAGGAATAGTATGAAAGAAAATTTATTATTATCCTTAGTAATTTCATTATTTTTAGCTGCTGTGTTTAATGCTGATATGCTGTGCGCTCAAGAAGAACAAAAAATTCTTGCTGAAGATGGAGCAGCAGAAGATCATCTTGGAAAAAATATTGCTGTTGATTTTCCCTATATTATAGCCGGTGCTCCCTACGATGACAATGAAAACGGAACTGATGCCGGAGCTGTGTATGTTTTCTATTATGATTTTACCACCAACAATTTTGTACAAAAAGCAAAACTGCTTCCAAATGATGGAGAAGCAGAAGATCTTTTTGGATATTCGGTGGATTTGTATGGAGATTATATAGTCGCTGGTGCCTGCTGGGATGATGATGCCGGAGAAAAATCCGGAGCCGTCTATATTTTTCATCAGGATGAAAATGACAACTGGGTGCAACAGGCAAAATTGATTGCTGATGATGGTGGGGAAGACAACCGGTTCGGGATAGCCTCAGCAATATATAGAAAATATGTCATTGT
>Ga0180433_10006219_pt1 | contig 15745 bp, 13 predicted proteins | sample SS_ome_8_FD_132980 | JGI IMG/M metagenome (GOLD analysis project Ga0180433, IMG submission 132980) | Hypersaline lake sediment archaeal communities from the Salton Sea, California, USA - SS_1_D_1 metaG | ecosystem: Environmental > Aquatic > Non-marine Saline and Alkaline > Hypersaline >... | reverse complement strand
GGCTTCGAGCCGATGCTGGGCGGCAACGTCAAGGCGACCTACGGCGATATCGACAGCGTCCGGGCCGTGGTCGATGACGAGACAGCCGGCGTGTTCGTCGAGCCGATCCAGGGCGAAGGCGGCGTGAACATCCCCACCACGCAGTTCATGCAGGACCTGCGGGCACTGTGCGACGACAAGGACCTGCTGCTGGTGGTCGACGAGGTCTGGACCGCCCCGGCCAGGACGGGCAAGTATTTCGCATACCAGCACTACGACATCGTTCCGGACGTAATGACGTTGGCCAAGGCGATCGGCGGCGGCCTGCCGGTGGGGGCGTGCGTGGCTGGGCCGAAATATGCCGACGTGCTGGGCCCCGGAAAGCACGGCTGCACTATGGGCGGCAACCCGCTCTGTGCGACGGCCGGCGCAGCCTGCATGGCACTGATCGAGTCGGAGAACCTCGTCAATCGCGCAGCGACCACCGGCGAGCAAATGATGCAGACGATTCGCGACGCCAACATCGGCTGCGTAAAGGCTGTCCGCGGCAAGGGAATGATGATCGGCCTGGACCTGGATCGGCCCGCGAAGGCGGTGTTCCAGGCGGCGATGCAAAGCGGGCTGCTCGTGTGCATCGCGCAGGAAAATGTGCTTCGTCTGGCGCCGCCGCTGATTACGAGCGACGAGTTGATCGACAAGGGTCTGGCGATCCTGTTCGATGTGCTGCGGAGCTGAGGCTTACATTGAATCGACCGGCACAAAAACGTACGATGGGCAAATGATGTCCGAACGATACTACATGGACAACTCGGCTACGAGCTTCCCCAAGCCCGAGGCGGTGACCGAAGCGATGGTGCAATTCGCCCGCCGCTGCGGCGCGTCGGCAGGGCGCGGTGCCTACGCCGAGGCCAAGCATTGCGAGGCGATCATCGCCGAGTGTCGCCGTCGCGTGGCTGAGCTGATAAACGCCGAAAGCCCCAAGCGGATCGTCTTCGCGATGAACTGCTCCGAGGCATTGTCCATCGCGATTCGAGGGCTGCTGAACACCGCGCCGGCCGGTACGCACGCCATAGCGACGGCAATGGAGCACAACTCGGTGCTCCGTCCGTTCAACGCGTTGGCACAGCAGACGCACCTGACACCGCAGTTCCTGCCGTGCGATTCGCGCACGGGCCTGGTCGATCCGGACGACTTCCGGCGTGCGATTCGGCCGGAGACTCGCCTGGTCGCCTGCGTGCATGTTTCGAACGTTACCGGCACGATGCAGCCGATCGGGCAGGTCGCGCGGATTGCGCGGCAGCGCGAGATTCCCTGCCTTATCGACGCAGCCCAGTCGGCTGGGCACGTGCCCATCGACGTGCAGGAATTGGGCGCGGATTTCGTAGCCTTCCCGGGCCATAAGGGGCTGCTCGGTCCGTTGGGCACCGGTGTGCTCTACATTCGCCCGGGCGCGGAAGAACACCTTCCGACAATGAAGGAAGGCGGCACTGGCACTATCAGCGAGCAGGCCGTCCAGCCCGGCACAATGCCCGACAAGTACGAGATCGGCTCGCACAACGCCATCGGACTGGCGGGTCTGGCCGAGGGTGTCGCGTGGGTGCTGGATCGCGGGGTTGCGAGCATTCGCGCCCATGACCGCCGGCTGTGCGAGGCGTTCCTCGATGCGACCGAGGGCGTAGGGCACCTCACGGTTTACGGGCCGCGGAACCTGGACGACCGCGCCGGAGTTTTCAGCGTGAACGTCGATGGCCTGGCCCCCGACAAGCTGGCCGATACGCTGGAGCGGGATTTCGGCATTCTGAGCCGACCCGGCGTACACTGCGCCCCGCTGGCGCACCAGACCATCGGCACGCATCCGGTCGGCACGTGCCGGCTGAGCTTCGGGCCGTTCACTTCAGAAGATCACGTCCGCCACGCGGCTGAGTCGCTGGCGAAAGTCGCCCATCACGTCGCCGTATAGAAAGAGAGCGGACCCGCGCTGTGCGGGCCCGCGTGGGGACAAAGCGTCATGTCTGAGTTTCCAAATCGCTCAGGTCGCTTCGATTGCTTCAGCTATCGGTTCGGCATTTGCGCCTCGTCGTTGAATGCCTCCTGGCCCGTTACGGGGTGTTCACCGGCAACTTGCCCCTCAGCCGTCAAACCCATGGCCTTGTACCCGCCTTTTCGCCGGAAGTAGGCAAGCAGACCCAGATAACACGCCGCCATGATCAACGGGAGAATCGCAATGGTCGCCATCGCGTTTTGTTTGGCCTCGACTTCGCTGCTGCGGAGCGTCTGCTTCTCGTCGGGGTCCAATTGGGTCGCCTTGTCGGGGTCTGCCGCGTGGTAACGGCCAAAGACACTCAGCTTGGTCTCTTGAGAGATCACCTCGTCGTGTCACTGAGGCCCAACGGAACAATGGTGGGCTCGCGCGACCTGCCATGCCGCCATGCCGAGAGGGCGGGGGCTGTAGCGTGGAGCGTTCGTACATCGTCAACGCCATGGCTTGCGGACGATCCAGTCGCCCTCAAGCGCTACGGGGTTGGGCACTTCAGGCGTCTGGCCTGTAATTTCCTGGATTGCCCACGCCGCAGCGGTGATCAGCGCAAGGCATTGACGGTCCTCGAATGCCATCTGGCGAAGCAACGGCAACGCCTCGGCAAGCTTGAGTTTTCCCGCGGCCTTGGCGGCCATGTAGGCCACGACCCTGTCGCGTCGGGCCCTCCGCAGGACATAGACGATGCATTCGCCCACAGCCTTGCGGACCTGGTCGTCGGTAAGGCCCGGGAGTACCTTCATGGCAATCGCGGTTGTTTGGATCAGGCCCGATTGCCCGTCGGGGCCTCGCGCGATGAGCACAATGACGTCGACCGCCCCTTTGGCTTGGAGCCTGCCGGCTGCCTCTATTGCCGAGGCGGTTACCGCCTGGCTGTACGGGGTGACGGCCGGAGCTCGGGCAAGGATATCCCTGAAGTGTGCGATGCCGTCGGTATGGCATCTTTGCAAGAACGTTATCAACGGCCCGACGGCTCGGGGATCGCCGATCTTGCCGATCGCCGCGACCGAGTCGATCAGCACGTCAGAGTCCTGCGGCAGTTCGGACATGGAGGCCAGCAGCAAGGCCAGCGCAGCGTCGCTTCGCAGCTCGCCCAGCAGCCAGCAGCACGAGCGGACGTTTCGGGTCATCATGGCGTGGTGCGGGTCGTCCGTCCGGGTGCGTTCGGCTGGGTCGGCTGTGAGGCGCTGACGCGCGGCCGGGTAAAGGCGGCCCAGCTCTGCAGCGGCCCGGTCGCTTACGTCACTTGTGCCGATATGGGCCAGGCTTTGGCGCGCGGCAAGATGGGACAGATCGTCCGTAGCCTGGAGCATCAGCTCGAAGAGTCGGCCGATGCTTTCGGTGCACCTGAGTTGCCCGGCTGCTCGGATTGCCGCCAACCGGACCAGGTCGCAGGGGTCGTCCAGGAAGGCCCGCACCGCCTGGGCTTGAGCGGCATTGCGAAACGCCCTCAGGGCACCTCGCCGCACCAGGGGGTTCGCGTCGCCGGCGGCGGCATCCAGCAGCGACCTGGAACCGGCAAAGTCGAACTTGCCCAGGGCTGCAATCGCTGCGCCTCGCACAGCCGGCGGCCCGGACACAGCCGGCGGAGTGAGCTTGTCCACCAGCTCGTCGGCCTTTTCCAGCCGAATTGCGTTCTCGGCCGCGCGCAGGCGAACGGCAACATGGTCGCTTGCCAGCAAACGCGCAAGGTCGCCAGCCGGGGCGGGCAGGCCCATGGCGCTGAGCGTCTCCAGCGCGGCAGCCTGGATGGCTGGGTCACTGCGAGACAGCAGTGCGGCAATGGCGTCCCGTTGGCTCAGGAGATTGACGCGCCGTGCATTGCGCAGGCCGGCCAGAGCCACGCTGCGGTTGGGGGATTTCAGCGCCTCTGTTATGATCTTGCCGGCTCGGGCGGGCGAAAGCTCTGCCGCGGCGTCCGTGGCGGCGATACGCAGGAGCGGCTTGGTATCTCGCGACGCAGCCTGCAGATGGCCCATCGCGTCGAGATTGTGGGTTTCGCCAAGGTCTCGTATAGCCTGCTCGCGGACGAGGATGTCGGCATCGTTCAGGAGGCCGGCCAGCAAGCGAATGTTTTCGGCGTCGCCGAAGGTCCGGCTCGGCACGGGCTCAGTGCGATCTGGCGGTTCGCTGATGGCCCCATGCACGGCGGCGCTCAGCAGCGTTACGACAATAACAGCACATCGAGTGTCCACATCCGGCTCCTAGTCCGCACGTCGCAGGACGAACACGCGGGCCACTGTTATCAGGAACATTCCGACCGTCGCGATTCCGGTGATCCGAAGAAACTGTACGCGCAGGTCATATCGCTGCATCGCCTGGTTGCCGGCTGCGTCCAGCGCAGCCGTGACGGGGTTCAAGGCGAAAATCCAGCGGACAGATTGCTCGGTGAACAGCCCGTATCTGGTGCCCAGCAGCACCAGCAGCGTAAGCAGGCCCACGGTGGCCACCAGGGCGTACGTTGCGGCCGTGGCCAGCGACGTTCGGGGAAAGATGCTGGAAGAGCACATGCCCGCAGCGGTGACGAAGAGAATCGTCATGCCGATGACCTGGAGTACGCGAAGGACCTCGCTGAGCAAGTGGCTCTGGAAATACAGCACGAGCAGCAGGGAGGGTGTCATCGCCACCGCCAGCAGGAGCATGGGGATTATCGAGGCCTGGAACTTGCCGCTCGCGATTCGGAGGCTGGACACTTTCGTGGCCCGAATCAGGTCCCAGACGCCGCTTTCGCGATCGCTGCAGATTGCTCCCGCGGCCACGGCAGGACCGATCAGGACCACCAGCACCGCCATCATGCCCGCCACGGCGCTGATCATCGCGCCGGTGTCCGCGCGGGCGCCAACCGACGTGGGAATCAGCCGGCTGGACTCGCCGACCAACGCCTTGACACTCCACGTCGCGACCAGCATCAATACCAGCGAGGCGATCAGGCATATCGCGAAGGCCCGCAGCAGCCATTGGCTCTGGAGGATCGGTCGGGTGCGACACTCCTTGACGAGCACTGGGTTTTGCCACCATCGGATCGGGCGTTTTCGCTTGCGCGGGTCCACGACGAACATCAGGGATCGAGCGGTGATCCGGCCGCGCTCGACGACCTCGAGCTTCTCACGCGGGCGGGGGGGGGCGATCGGACGGTGCAGCCTAATCAGCAGTGCCGCCGCCATCAGAGCGATCATGACCACGCTTACCACGATATGGGTCTGCCACAACGGCGCCATGCCTGCAGCCCCTGCGGAGTAGGCGCTGTCCGGCCAGACCAGCGAGAGCATCGCTTCCAGCGGGCTGAGCGAAACCAGCACGTGGAGGGTTCCCTGCCAGGCGATGCCCCCGCGGGCGAGCAGGCCACCACTGATCGGCCAGGCAGGCAACGCAGCCAGGAAGCACACCACCAGCAGGATGGCATATGTGACGATTATTGCCCGATAGCTGCGATGCGTCAGCGAGCTGACCAGCAGACCGATCATGCCGACGTAAACAGCCGTCAGCAGCAGCATGGCGACAATCGCCAGGATCTGCCCGCCCGAGACGCCGCCCAGCAGCAACGGCATCGCCAAGGCCGGGGCGCCTACCAAGACGAGCAGCCCCAGAAGCGCTACCGAGCCGAGCATCTTGCCCGATGCGATCTGCCATGGTCGAATCGCCGTTGCGAAGAGGCTCTCCAGCGTGTTCTGCTCGCGCTCCAACGTCAACGACGCCGCTGTGAAAGCCGGGGCTAGCAGGACGATCATCAACAGCTCGCCGATCGCCAGGACGCCCAGCAACCGTTCAGCCTGCTTGCCGCCCATGTCCTGAAGCCCGCCGGCCGGCCACATCAGCCAGGCCAGCGCCGCCGCCACAAGCAGGAACGCTACTTGCGCCGCCAACGCCTTTCGCGTCCGCAACGCTGCGATGACCTCTCTGTTGACAATCGGATTCGCCATTATTCCTCGCTGTGCACAGCCGGCGCGTCGCCATCTATTGGCGTCTTGGAATCGTCGCCGCTGATGCTCATGTAGGCGTCTTCCAGGCTCAGCGGCACCTCGCGAAGGGTCAGCACGTTCACCTTTGCGCCGATCAGTGCGCGCAGCATCCGGGCCATGGCCTCGTCATTGCCGCTGAAGCGAAATCGCAGCAGGCCCGCTGCGGCGTCGGAACCGTCGAAAGCGCTGCAGTGCTTGTTGGCGACCATGGTCTTCCATGTGCTTTCAACGGCCTCGGCGCCTTCGAGCAGTTTCAGTTCCATCAGGCGATCCTGACGGATCTCGTGCAGGACGTCCTGGATCGGGCCGGCCGCTTGCAGACGCCCGTGATCGAGGATGCCGATCGAGTCGCACACAGCCGCCAGTTCCGGCAGAATGTGAGAACTGACCACGAGCGTCTTGCCGCCGTCCGCGAGCTTGCGGAGCAGCTGTCGCATCTGGATTCGAGCCCGCGGGTCCAGGCCGCTGGCGGGCTCGTCCAGCAGGAGCACGAGTGGATCGTGCATCAGCGTCCGGGCAATGCCCACGCGCTGCGTCATGCCCCGGGAAAGGGTGTCCACGAATCGGTCGCGCAGGTACTCGGCTTCGGTGATGTCCAGTACGTAATCGAGTCGCTGGCGGCGCTTCTTGAGAGGCAGCTTGTAGGCAGCCCCGAAGAAGTCCAGGTACTCCCAGACGCGCATTTGGTCGTAGACTCCGAAGCTATCGGGCAGGTAGCCCACGAGCGACTTGATCTTAGCGCGCCCGGTGGTCACGTCGACGCCGGCAATCTGCGCCTCACCGCGGGTGGCACGCAAGAGGCCTGCAAGTATGCGTATCGTCGTGGTCTTGCCTGCGCCGTTGTGGCCTATGTACCCGAAGATGTGGCCCTGCGGAATCTGCAGGTCCAGATTCTCCAATGCGGTGATCTCGCCGTAGACCTTCGTCAGGCCCGCGCAGCGCACCATGACTTCGCCGTTCTGTTCGCTCACGGAACCGTTCCTTCCAAGGTGACTTCCACGGAATCCAGTTGTGCCTGTGTCTTGAGCTCGAGTCGATCCTGCTGTGAAAGGGGCTCGATCTTGACGGCAAAGACGTATCTGCCGTCGGGTCCTCTGAAACGATCAGCCCGCTCCGCCCGAACCGTCTTTATGCCGGTCGGGTTCGCAAACGTCGCCAGCGTCGTCGTTGCCCGCTTGCCGTGGGGTCCGATCACTACGCCGGAAACGATCATGCGGTATGCCGCTGCGGAGACGCCTATCCTCAGTGTGGCCGAGGCGTTGTCGAGTCGGGCGATTTGCGCCGGCGGCTGGGCCAGGACAGATAGCTCAAAGCCCAGGACTGTCGGGTTGAACGTTTCGCTGACGTGATTCCACAGCGGTTTGACGCTTTGGTATTCCAGGTCGACGAACCCGACGGGAATGAGAACTGGCGTTCCGGACGGCGGCGACTGGAGCTTCAACGGCCAGACGACGTCGCACCAGCCGTTGCGGTCGATGTCGCGGTTGGGCAACGGGTCCAGCATGCTGCGGTTCATTTTGCCGATAAGCACCGGCTGCTTGCGAAGACGCCTGCCTCGTCCCGGCGTGCTGACGATGCGGCTGATAGACGCATTGCGACGGGCATCGGGCGTCAGGCCGCCAACAAATTGGCCGCTGGCCAACAGTTGCGATCTGTTGCCGGGGTTGCGGAAAAATCGCACCCGGCTGAGGCGGTCGGTGTCGGAAACGGTCACCGGCGTCTGTTGCCCAGCCGGCAGGTCGTCCAAGCGGTAGGTAATCCGTCCGGCGTAGATCACCGCATCGGTGACGTCTGCGGGCAAGTGGTTGCTGAGCGTCCCGGCTAGCCCGTCGGGTCCGAAGCTCAACGCCCCGGTCAGGCCTTGGCTGGCCAGGACCGAATCGACGGCCAGCGACCGCGTCGAGTTCACCGGTACCCATTGGAGCGGCAGCGACATTATCGGCCCGCACTCGGTCCGTTGGGTGGCCAACGCCCCCGACAGCACGTCTCCGGTATCGCGGATTACGCCTGCCGGATCGCCGGCTGAGAAGCTCGGCCGCTGGCTGGCCGGCCCGCTGTAGTATCCGTAGATTTCCTGCACTCTTGCCCTGCCGTCCTGAAGTCCGCAGATCAATCCGACGTAACTGAGACGTTCACCCTCAGCCTGATATACTGTGCCGTAGATGTAAAGCCCAGCTGCCAGAAGCAATGCCAGCGGCACCAGAGTCCACCACAGCCACTCGCCACGCCGGAAGAACCACAGCAGTCCGCCCACCACAACGGTTACGCCGATCATGCCGGTGAGGATCCCGACCGGCACAGCACGGCCGGGGCCGGGACGCCCGGCGATCTGCTGGAGCGTTTCGGGTCCTGCCGCGACAAACTTGGCGCCGGCCACCGGCGGCCTTTCGCGCGTGGCGAATCGTATCGCCCGCGAGACATCGTGTGCCCCGGGCTCGGCCAGCGCGCTGATGGGGACGGCGAGAGTCAGAATGCTTCCGTGGCCGTAGGCCCGCTGCGTGAGCAGCGGCAGGCCGTTAGCTTCGTAAAGCACCTCCGCGGTGGTCGGGCACAGCTCGATCATCAGCCCGGGCCGGCTGAGCGGGATCGTTTCGGGGCCTGGGTCCCCGGTCTTTCGGATTGCCAGCGACTCCACGTAGTGCATGCCCACCGGGCTCACGCCGGCGGGGTCGGACAGAGCGCCTTGGAGCATTTGCGGCGAAGCCTTGCTGGCTGTGAGGACCAGCACACCGCCACGGCCGACCCAGTCCAGAAGCGCCTGGACCTGGGACCCGCGAAGCCAATGCATCTCGTAGCCGCCCAGCAAGGCCATGTCGAACATGGCGTAGCCGTACCAGCGGTCCGGCAGTTGCTCTCTCGTGGAACGCACGATGTGCACGTCGCCCAACTGCCCTTCCGCGGGGTCTGCAAGGTGGGTATCGTTGTCATCGTCCAGGGCGGAGTTCTTTATGATGAGAAGGTTGTTTCTGTCGTGCCGGAGCTCTGTCACGATGTTCGGAACGTTCGTGATGAGTTTCCGCGATACGGCGTCGCGGAGCTTCCACGTTTCTTCCACGGTGTCCAGTCCGCGGATCTGTCGGCCGGCGACCGGCAGCATCCCCGCGCGAACGGCCAAGCTCATGCGCCGAACCGAATGCGGCTCGACTCTCACGCGTCGGAGAAATTCCTCTCTGCCGCGGCCTTTGGCTTGGGTCGCGTAGAGCACCTCGGCGGAAAAGGGCGTGTCGCTGCGATTGGCTACACGCACGTAACGTTGTGTCCAGAAGCCCTCGATGGTGTAAGTGCCGAACGGTCCGGTGATCGATTCCAGCGAAACGGGCTGCTTCGCGCCGCAGGGGCGGGCAGGCGCCGCAAGAAACACCGTCGCAGCCAGCACCCCCAACAGCGGCGTCAACACACTCGATCGTTTCATTCCCGACCTTCCAAGCCTTGGCTATGGACCACGCTCAGACCGACAGGGTATAATCTCAGCGTTGGGCTTTCAAGGTTGGCCAGTCGCCGTGGCAGATTCCGTGTCAAAGATAGTGTGGGCGCCGTGATACCAAGAGGCACAGCGAGGCGAACGGCCGCAGGGGCTCTGTGGGTCGCGATGGCTGCGGTGGGCTGCCTTGGCGGCGTAGAGCTCCAGGAAGATCCTCCGTTGGCGCAGCAGCCTCGCAAGGGGGGCATCACCGGCGCGGTCACGCCCGCAGCGAAAGTCGCCAGCCTCGACGCCGTCTCGCGAGTGACGGGCAAGGCATATCCAGCGGACAGCTTCGACAGGACCTCGGGGAAGTTTGCCTTCAAGAATCTTCCGGGTGACGCCACTTACGATCTGCGCATCGGCACCACCGGCGGAAGAACGCTGGAAGGCATCGACCTGGACTTCGTGGATCATCGGATGCTCCGGCTGTCGGACCTTCGGCGGAAGCAACTGGGCCTTCCGGCCGAAGCGCAGCGAGAGTTTACGAAGGACGACGCGGCGGCCATGTTGGACTACGTCCGCGAATTGAAGGACTTCTGCGACACACGCCGGGTATTGTACGTCCGCGGGCATGGCAAACGGGCGACGGCGTTGGTCGAGATGATCCGGGCGCGCGACTACTATGATCGCAAGGGCAACGAGATCGTCTGGCGGATTGAGTTATGGTACTTCGAATATCGCTACGGTGGGTGGGAACGCGTAGCCAACCAGGAGCGCGTCCTTCACCGCAAGCGCATACCGCACTCGCAGTGGTCGGCGATCAGCCTCGAATACTACGATGCGCTCAGTGCGCACATCGAGCCGAACGGCCACTGCAAGCCGGTCGAGTTTTGCATTCCGGACAAGCCCGACGTATCCCGCGGCCGAGTGCCCAACCGCCCGCCCAAGATAGACACCGAGCCGCACGTGCTCGGGATGGCTGCAAAGGATGAAAGCAGCGCCGGCGACCGACCGGCAAGATCGCCGGCCGAGAGCCCCACAGGCCCCTGTCGCCGGTAGGGCGGGGCAAGGGGCTATGATGGTAAGGCCCAGACGGTCATCTCCGCCGGCTGGGTGAGATCCAATCGTTTTGGGGAGCAAGCCATGAGAGCGATTCGACAGGTAGGCTCGTTAGCGTTCGTGGTGGGGCTGTTCGTCGTCGTCTTTGCCGGGATTCCGTGGCATGTGCTTGTTGCGGAGGATCCGGTCGTGCCTTTGTGGCTGAAGGCGGCGATCTTCTGCCTGCTGGGCGGCATACTAGTGGTGCTGGCGACGTTGGCCCTGGAGCAGAAGATGCGCAGGCCGGCGCCGACAGCGGCACCGAGCGTTGCCGAAGGGCCTGCGGCGGTGCAACTGCTGAATAGCGCCACGGTGCCTGGGCGGCAGATTACCGAGAGCCTGGGGCTCGTCCAGGGGCACACCGTTTTCGCCATCTGGCTGGGCAGAGACCTCTCGGCCATTGTCAGGCTGATTCTAGGCGGAGAACTGACGGAGTACACCGAGATGATGGGAAAGGCTCGCGCCGCTGCCACGGACAAAATGATCGCACAGGCTGCCGGCATGGGGGCCGATGCAGTCATCAACGTGCGCTATATGACCACCAGCGTCGTGGCCAGTGCGGCGGAGCTGCTGGTTTACGGCACCGCCGTCAAGCTCAGCCAGTAAGCGACGGTGCAGTTGATCCCACTCGCCGAAGGGCTCGCCACGGCATGAGGCTCGTTGTGACTTGCCCGGTGATGTCACCGTCTTGCTTTTGCCTTCTGGTTTCCTGTATATACTCGGCTCACGCCAAAGGCGGCGGCGAGCGATCATGACGAGAGGTTCCACAATGGGTGTTTTCGAGTTGCGGCAAATCGGCCGAACGGACATGCGAGCCAGTGCCTTGGCACTTGGCGGCGGTTGGCTTGCCGCTCCGGGCCAAGACGACAGCGTGGGAATCGAGGTGGTCCACCGCGCCCTGGAACTGGGCGTGAATTACATTGACACGGACCCGGGCTACTGGGACTCCGAGCGTTTGCTCGGCGAGGCGCTTGCCGGCGTCCCGCGCGAGAGCTACTACCTGTCCACGAAAGTCGGCACGCATCCGGCACGGGAACACGATTACTCTCCGGCAGCGCTGCGATGGTCGGCCGAGGAGAGCCTGCGGCAACTCAAGGTCGATCATCTCGACGTGCTGCTCATCCACGATCCCGACAGCGTCGAGCCGGTGCCGGACCTCGGCGACGCGCTGGACGAAATGGTCCAGATGCGCGCCGAAGGCCTGACGCGCTACATCGGCATGGGCATGCCACGCTGGTAGACCAGTCGGCCGCGAAGGACATTATCCCGCTTGCCGCCGAGCGCGGCGTGGGGGTTGTCCTGGGCAGTCCGTTGGCTGGCGGCCAGCTCGCAGGGCAGGAGCCCACCGCATCCCATTGGTCCAACCGGCGCGACCAGTTCAACCGGTCTCACGCCATGTGGAAGTGGTGCAACGATCGCGGCTGGAACGTACGCGACCTCGCGATACAGTTCTGTCTGGCACTGCCGATGAAGGGTGTTGTGCTGACCGGACCTCGCAACGCGGGTGAATTGCACGAAGTAATGAACTCAGCCACCAAGACCATCCCGCCGGAACTGTGGGATCAGTTCGAGCGGGAATTCGGCATCGCCCCGGCGCGATAGCCGCGATTGTAGGCGTCGACTGGATTGCGCCGTGAACTGGTCCTTCGCAGGGCCGGCGCCGGGCGACTCGGGAATATCAAGCCCCAGATCCAGCAGTCGCTGTTCCGGTGTCATCGTCCGGCTCCGTGTCGGCTTCGGCGACATAGTGCCCTGCTCGTGAATCGTTTTCCGGTGAAGCGCCGTCGGTTGCGTCGTCGGGCCGGGCTTCGTCGCTTGCGTTGTCCGGCTCGGGTGGGGGCTGTTGGGTTGCTTCGGCGTCTGGAGGCTTCTGGTTCGACCGGTCCTCGTCGGCTGGCGGTTCGGGTTGGCTTAGGTCCAGCTTGTCTTCCACCGGGGGGTTGGGGTTGGCGCGGATATGCACCTCGCCGAATGACCGCTCCTGGTTTGCGAAGACCTTCTTCTGGCGCACGAGTTCGAGAAGTGCCAGGAACAGCCCGACAATCTCGCTTCGGTTCGTGCGTCCTTCGAAAATCCGGCGGAACGTCAGCGACCCTTCGTTTGCGAGCCTGTCGAGGATGTCAGCCTCGTGCAGCTCCAACGGCGTGTCGTCATAGATGACCTCGTGCTGGCGGTCCTGCTGGCCGATCTGGGCCATCAACTCGGTGAAGGCGTCCAGCAGGTCCCACACCTGGGCGTCTTCGAGGTCGAGCTGGTCTTCGTCCGAATCCTCGGTTCGACCGGGCCGGCGGGCGAACTTGAGCGACTGCTGGGCCGCGGCGTCGGCCAGTTCGCCGGCGGCGTCCTTGAAGGCTTTGTATTCCAGGAGCTGGCGCACCAACTCGGCACGCGGGTCGATCTCAACGCCCTCGGCGTCGCCCTCTTCCGGCGGGGGCGTCGGCAGAAGCATCCGCGTCTTGATCTCGATGAGTGTCGCAGCCAGCACCAGGAAGTCGCCCGCGAGGTTCGGGTCCAGCGTCTTGAGCATCTCGACGTACTGGATGTACTGCTCGGTGACGCTGGCGATGGGGATGTCGTAGATGTCGACCTCGTCGCGCCGGATAAGGTACAGCAGCAGGTCCAACGGACCGTTGTACAGGTCGAGATTGACGCGATATTCGCTCATGGGGGCGTCGGCGCTCATCGGTTCTTGACGATTCCGCAGGCGTCCCGGACGCGGTCCATAGTGGCCTCGGCAACTTCGCGGGCCTTTCGGCCGCCTTCTCGCAGCACGTCGCGGACCAGGTCTTGGTCCTTTTCGAGGTCGATGTAGCGCTCGCGGGCGGCGGCGAAGTCGTCGTTGATCATGTCCGCCAGAAGCTGTTTCGCGTGGCCGTAGCCGAATCCGCCGGCGCGATACTTCGCGGCGATCTCTTCGGCCTCGGCGGGCGTGGCGAACAGCTGTATCAGCGCGAATACGTTACATTGCTCGGGGTTCTTGGGCTCCTCAAGCGCGGTTGAATCCGTCACGATCTGCTTGCAGCGCTTCTCGGTCTGCTTGGATGTCGCGAACAGTTCGATGGTATTGTTGTAGCTCTTGGACATCTTCTGCCCGTCGGTGCCGGGCACCACGGCTACCTCGGGAATGATGTACGGCTCGGGCAGCTCGAGGACCTCACAGCCGAACGTCGTGTTGAATCGCCCGGCCAGGTCGCGGGTCATCTCGATGTGCTGCTTCTGGTCGGCCCCGACCGGCACGAGATTCGAATCGTAAATCACGATGTCAGCCGCCTGGAGCACCGGGTAGTCCAGCAGACCCATGTTGGCTGGAAGGCCCTTGGCAAGCTTGTCCTTATAGCTGGTGCCCTTTTCCATCATGCTCACCGGGCAGACGCAATTGAGGATCCACGCGAGCTCGGCGACTTGAGGGACGTCGGATTGGGCAAAAAACACGCTCTTTTCCGGGTCCAGCCCCATCGCCAGATACGCCGTTGCCACGTGCAGGGAAAGCGCCTCCAGCAGCGCCTTGTCCTGCATACTCGTCAGTGCATGGTAGTTGGCGATGAAGTAGAAGCGCTCGTGGACTTCGTGCTGCAGCCGCAGGTGCTGGCGGATCGCGCCGAAGTAGTTGCCAACGTGAAGCCGACCCGAAGGTTGTATGCCTGAAAGTACTCGCATGGCCTCAAAGAGTAGGCACGGGGACTGGCTCTGTCAAGATCGACCCCTTGGCTCAAGTGCGTATTCCTGAAGGTTCTCGCGTCGGCGCAATGCCAGGCTCACGGGCCCAATGAGGGCGGAATCTGCGTGAATGTATCCGGCGTGTCTGTTACGATCCCGCAGAGACCCGGACCGGGGCGTGCCGCGAATCGGTCTATGGACGCCGAGGGCAACGCTGCGGAACTGCGATAGGAATGCCGAACATGCGAGAGCAGATCGAGCAGCGGTTCGTGGAATCCGCAAAGGCTATTCACGCAGCCGGCGAACAGCTGGCCGAGCCGGTTGCCGACGCCGTCGGCATTGTCATCGAGGCCTATCGCTCCGGACGCGGTGTGTTCCTGTTCGGCAACGGCGGCTCGGCCGCCGACGCCCAGCACATCGCCGGCGAACTGGTGGGACGCTTTCTGGTAGATCGCCGGCCGCTCAAGGCTGTGGCGCTCACGACGGACAGCTCCGTGCTGACATGTCTGGCCAATGATTTCAGTTTCGAAGAGATATTCGCCCGACAGATCGAGGCCAACGCGACAGCGGGCGACGTGGCGATCGGCCTGAGCACTTCTGGAAACTCCCGCAACGTAGTGGCGGGACTGGCCAAGGCACGCGAGATGGGCCTCAAGACTATCGCCTTCACGGGCCGGGACGGCGGCAAGTGCGCGAAGTTCGCCGACGTGCTGTTGGATGTCCCTCACGCCGACACGCCGCGAGTCCAGGAAGCTACGGTGGTGATCTATCACGTATTGTGCGAACTGGTCGAACGGGTGCTCGCCGACGAGGAAACGACCTGACCCGACCCGGCAACAGCGGAATGGATGCCTCAAACCGAGGCCCCGACCCGCAAGATCAGCGGATGGGATCAATGCCCCACGAGCAGATCGATCCGATGAAGATCAACGTGCTGCCCTTGGCGCAGCGGCGTAGCCTGCTGGACATCCGCGACGTCGTCTACGACGCAGGCGCAGCGCCGGACGCTGGGCCGCTGGCGGGGCAGATAGATTCACTGGCCGGCAGGATCGTCGAGGCACGCCGCAGCGGCGCAGCCGTAGTCTTGGCCTACGGGGCGCACCTGGTGAAAAATGGCGGGGTCGCTTTGGTTCGCGGGCTCGTCGAGGGCGGCTTCGTGACGCACCTTGCCACGCATGGGGCGGGCATTATCCACGATTGGGAATTCGCCTGGGCGGGGGCTTCCAGCGAGTCCGTGCGAGACAACGCCTCCATCGGGCGGTTCGGCACGTGGGACGAAACCGGTCGATGGATCAACTTGGCCGTCATCGCCGGGGCGGCTGACGGGTTGGGATTCGGGGAGGCGATTGGTCGGCTGGTGGAGGGCGAAGGGCTTGACCTGCCGGACGCCGACGCGTTGGCATCGCAGATTCGCGACGACCCGGACGCGCCTCTGACAGCGGCGCGGGCTGACCTGCTGGCAACGATGAGGCAATTCAGCCTCGCCGGTGGGCGCGCGAATGTGCCGCACCCGTTCAAGCAATACTCAATCGCAGCCTGCGCGTATCGCAACGGTGTGCCTCTGACCGTACATCCGGGCATCGGTTACGACATCTTCGTCAATCATCCGATGTT
>Ga0180433_10006217_pt1 | contig 15749 bp, 3 predicted proteins | sample SS_ome_8_FD_132980 | JGI IMG/M metagenome (GOLD analysis project Ga0180433, IMG submission 132980) | Hypersaline lake sediment archaeal communities from the Salton Sea, California, USA - SS_1_D_1 metaG | ecosystem: Environmental > Aquatic > Non-marine Saline and Alkaline > Hypersaline > Sediment... | reverse complement strand
CACTACATCCCCGACAATCATTTCCACCCAGTCCGGCGCCAGTGCAAATGTGACTTCTACAGATTATTATGCCAATGCAGAGGAATTAACTCTGGTTCAGTCACAGTCCGGGAATACCCTGAATACAAGTGCACTAGGTGTGATCATTGGAGGATTTTCCAGTGGGGCGGACAATGTTCCTGAGTCAGCCTATGATTTTAACGGGGATATTCATGAGGTGATAGTATTTTCAGAAGAAAAGAATTATGCACAAAGGATAATCATTGAAAACTATCTTGCAGCCAAATACGGAATTGATATTTCGGCATCAGGCAATGACTATTTCTCTTATGAAAGCACTCATAATTATGACGTAGCAGGTATCGGCAGGGAAGATGCCTCCAATATTCATAATGATTCTGAGTCAGGGAATATTCTCAGGATAAATACACCATCAGATCTTGGAGATGGAGAATATCTGATCTTAGGTCATGACAACGGGTCACTGGCATGGACAACGACCGATGTACCTGACGGCGCATCAAATATCCAGCGGATCACACGTGAATGGAGATGCTCTGAAAGTGATGATGTAGGTACACTTACTATTCAACTCGACATAACTGAACTGGATGCTGCACCCGGGGGATACACTGATTATGGTATGTTTGTGGATGCAGATGGGGATTATTCATCAGGATCTACACATTATCCGCTGACAAATGTTGGAGGCAATATATATGAGGCAATTGGTGTAGATATAAACGATGGAGATTACATTACATTTGCTGTTATCGAACCGGTTGTACAGTTTACCACCACAAGTTCAGATGACTTTGAATCGACTGCTGCCGTTAATGTGGAAGTATCCCTGAACTTTACACTGACAACAGATGTGGATGTTAACTTCAATATAAATGGCAGCAGTACAGCCACACAGGGCGGAGGGAATGATTATACTATTGCAGCGAGTCCGGTTACTATAACAGCAGGTAATACAACACAGAATATTGCCTTAACGATCAATGATGATGCTCCTCTTGCAGAAACAGATGAAACGGTTATCATTGATATTAATGCAGGATCTTATACTATCGGGACCAATGCACAACATACATATACAATCCATGATGATGATGTGGGAAGGACTATTGCCTTTGCTGCACCACCAACTTCTTCCGGAGGAGAAGGAACCAATCCCGGACAGGTAACGATAGAGGTTTCTTCAGTGGACGGATCAGATCCTACCACAATAGACTATTTTATAACCGGCGGTACAGCAACAGGAAGCAGTGTGGATTATAATCTTGCAAGCGGAACAGCTACTGTACCGGCAGGTGACAATACAACCACAATCGATATTTTTATTAACCAGGATGTCCTGGATGAAGAAGATGAGACTATTACACTTGGTCTGACCAATCCTTCATCAAATGCCAATATCGGGACACAGAATACTAAAACATACGAGATTACAGATGATGATGATCCGCCCGAAGTTGAGTTTTCCTTTTCCACCTCCAGTGGATCGGAAGTGGTAAGTACCAGTTATATTGAAATTTCACTTTCTGCTGTATCCGGAAAAGATGTGACGGTGGACTATTCCGTTGTAGCAAATACAGCCATAGCAGGAATTGATTACACACTGACTGACGGATCCCTGGTAATTATTGCCGGTGAGACCGTAGGCTATATTATTCCTGCTATTATTGATGACTCCGATATTGAAGGCGGAGAGACTTTCACTGTAACTCTGGATGACGCAACTAACGGTACACTGGGTACTATTCTTTCAAACACTTTTACTATAAGTGATGATGATAATGATGGTTATACAGGACCAGCAGGAGTAGGTGATGAAAACAACAATGTGATGTGGATCGTGGCAGACAGCCTGACAAGCCTGAGTGACGGCGATAATGTTGCTGACTGGCCGGACAAATCCGGGAACGGAAATGATTTTAGTCAGAGTAATCCGTCCAAACGTCCGGAGTTCAAGGAAAACATGATTAATGGACATGCTGCTGTACAATTTGATGAAAGTTGCCTTGAAGCCAATGATGTACTTTCAGGTAATGTGGGCAGGACAATCTTCCTGGTTGGAAAAGTAAATTCCGATATCAGCACAAGCGGATTTGTGGAGTTTAATAATGGTAGAAGCGGTGGCAGCGGGAACAGTTACCTTATCAGGGGTGAAGTTGCTGTAAGGGTTTCCGGAAATATAGAATACAATGAAAGCATGGGTACTTCAAATTACCGCCTGTTGACAGTCAGGAATGCTGCGGGTGCTAATGTGACCGCTGTGGAATCATGGCTTGAAGGTACGCAACTGACCACATCAACCAGCTCAGCAGCAGCAATAAATACGAGTTCTGACGGTACAATAATTGGTGGTTATAATAACTCTACTAACATGGAACTGGTTGGAGATATAGCCGAGATGATCGTGTTCAACACAGAATTGAATGAAGCGCAGCGTATCATTATTGATAACTATCATGCATCGAAATACGGTTTTACTATTGCTAATGATAAATATGTGTTTGATGCGAACTATGGTAATGAGGTAGCAGGCATAGGAAGGGAAGACGGTTCCAATTATCATAACGTTGCCCAGTCATCCGCTACTTTAAAAGTCAGCTCTGCCAGTGATCTGGATGATGGCGAATACCTGCTTTTCGGACATGATAATGCAACCCTGAACAGTTGGACCACAACAGAAACGCCGAATTCCGGCTCTAATATACAACGGATTGCCCGTGAATGGAGGCTGGATGAGTCAGGTGGAGATATAGGGACAATTACTATTAGTCTGGATACAACTAAATTTTCAGCCCGTCCTGCCGGTTATACGGATCTGTTTGTAATGCTGGACGCTGATGGAGATTTTAGCAGTGGAGCCACCATGTATCCAATGACCTCGGCTGGCGGCGCTGTTTTTGAATCTGCCAGCCTGGATTTCTCCGATCAGGATTATGTCAGCTTTGCTGTAGTAAAACCTGTGATCCAGTTCACAGATACCGAATCTGATGAATATGAACCGAACAGTCCGGTTACTATTGAGATATCCCAGAATTATGCTTTGGGAAGGGATGTGACAGTTGATTATACTATCAATGCAGGAAGCACAGCTATCGGTAGCGGAACAGACTATACATTCTCAGACGGTACAGCTACCATTACTTCTGGTAATACTACAACAAACCTGAATGTGACGCTTACCGATGATATTGATGTAGAAGACCCGGAAACAATTATTCTGGATATGTCCAATCCTTCTTCCGGCGTGACATTGGGTGCGAATATACAACATACTTTTATTATCAATGATGATGATAATACACGGAAGATACAATTTCAGAGTGCAACGGATAACGGGGATGAAAGTGTGTCCCCGGTAACAGTTACCGTGGAGATCAATGAGGTGGATGATACTAATCCTACTACTGTGGATTATACTGTAACAGGTGGGACAGCTACAGGCGAAGGTCCGGATTACACACTGGCAGATGGGACAGCAACGGTAACAGCAACAAATACCACAACAACATTCGATATAACAATAAATGAAGATGCATTGGATGAGGCCGATGAAACCATTATCATAACACTTTCAGATCCGACCAATTCAAATATCGGAACAAATGCCATATTCACCTATACTATTAATGATAATGATGATGCACCAACTGTTGAATTCGCCAGTTCTTCCTCAAGCGGATCGGAGGCTGTCAGCCCTGCCGGCATTGAGGTTCAACTTTCTGCTATTTCCGGTCAGGATGTAATAGTTGATTATACAGTGGCTGCAGGAACAGCAACAAGCGGAACAGATTATCTGCTGGCAAATGGTTCCCTGACAATATCTGAAGGAGAAGAAAACGGTTTTATTGAACCTGTCATTTACGAAGATTCAGATATTGAAGGAGGCGAAACCTTCGAAATAACGCTTACCGGAGGTACAGGGGCTACCCTGGGAACCACAACAGTAAATACCTTTACAATAAGTGATAATGATAATGACGGATATACAGGCCCGGGCGGGGTAGGCAACCAGATGAACAATGTAATGTGGCTGATAGGGGATTCTATTTCCGGGCTCAGTGATGGTAATAAGATCGGCTCCTGGACGGATGATTCAGGAAATTCGCTTGAATTCAGTCAATCCAACGGCTCAAAAAAACCAGTTTATAAAACCGATATTATCAATGGGCATGATGTTGCAAGATTTGCGACCGGTGAGTGCATGACAGCAGATGACATTATTTCAGGGAATTGCGGTCGTACCATTTTTATTGTTGGAAAGGTTAGTTCAGATATTTCAACCAGTGGATTTATTGAATTTAATATGGACAGAGATGGTGATGCAGGTGAGAGCTATCTGATACGGGGAGAAGTAGCTGTAAGGGTCTCCGGTAATATTGTTTACAACGAAAGTATGGGAACCTCTAATTTCCGGATCCTGACCGTTCGCAATTCAGCAGGGGCTGATGTTATAGATGTTGAATCCTATCTCGACGGAACAACCCTGACAGAATCAACCAGTTCCGCTGCCACTATAAATACCCTGTCAGGAGGTACGATAATCGGAGGATATAACGAGGGTGCAAATGCCGAACTGAACGGGGACATTGCAGAGATCATCGTGTATAATACTAAACTGAATGATGCGCAAAAAATCATTGTTGAAAATTATCTCTCCTCGAAATATCCTGATATTTCTATTGCCAATGATAAATTTGCACTGGATGCTAATCATGGATATGAAGTTGCCGGTATAGGCAGAACTGATGTTTCCAATATTCATAATACGGCTCAATCGGCAGGAATCTGTAAAATAAGCTCTCCTTCAGATCTTGATAATAATGAATATATGCTGTTGGGGCATAATAACGCATCCTCATGGTCATGGACAACCACTGAAGCACCTTGTTCAGGTTCCAATATTCAACGTATCGCCAAGGAATGGAGAGTTGATGAAACAGGAGATGTTGGTACAGTTACAATAACTCTTGATACAAGTTTACTTGCTGCGCGTCCTGACGGATATTCAAATTTCTTTCTACTCGTGGATGCAGACGGTGATTTCAGCGAAAATGCGGATATGTATCCAATAAGTGCAGTAGGAGGCAGCCTATTTGAAGCTACCGGGATCGACCTGTCTGATCAGGATTATATTACTTTTGCAGTTGTTAAATCCATTATTCAGTTCACAAATACTACCTCCAGTGAATTTGAGCCGGAAGGTCCCGGACTGATAGGGATATCTTTAAATTATGCTTTAGGGGAGGATGTCACTGTTGATTATGCTATTGACGGTGCAAGTACGGCAACCGGTAGTGGAACAGATTATACTCTGAATGGCGGTACAGCAACAATTGTTGCCGGTAATACAACCAAAACCCTTTCCGTTTCTCTTACAAATGATACGGAAGTCGAAGATCCGGAAACTGTAATCCTGAACCTGTCTGATCCGTCAACGGGGGTGAACCTGGGAACCAACACCCAACATACATTTACAATAAACGATGATGATAATAGCAGAAAGATCCAGTTCCAGAATGCTACGGACAATGGAGATGAAAGTGTTGCTTCAGTAACTGTTACCCTGGAAATAAATGAGGTGGACGATACAAATCCTACTACAGTGGATTATACCGTAACAGGTGGGACAGCAACGGGAGGTGGCCCGGATTACACTGTTGCAGACGGAACTGCTACTATTACAGCAACAAATTCCACGACGACCTTTAATATTACTATCAATGAGGACGCACTGGATGAAGAGGATGAAACCATTATCATAACCCTTTCTAATCCTACAAATGCAAACCTGGGGACTAATATGACCTATACTTATACAATAGAAGATAATGATGATGAGCCAACAGTCCAGTTTACAAGCACATCCTCAAGTGGTTCGGAAAGCATCAGCCCGGCTGCTATAGAAGTAAGCTTATCATCCATCTCCGGGCAGGATGTGGAAGTGGATTATACAGTGGCTGCAGGCACTGCGACCAGCGGTACGGACTACGACTTAGCTAATGGTACACTGACCATACCAACCGGTAGTGAATATGCAAATATACAACCGGTTATCTATGAAGACCTTGATGTAGAAGGTGCAGAGACCTTCGAAGTAACACTTACGGGCTCTACAGGAGCAACACTGGGAGCAAACACTGTCAATACTTTCACCATCAGTGATAATGATAATGAAGGATATTCCGGTCCCGGTGGTGTCGGGGATAAGGTCAATAATGTGGTATGGATTATTGCGGATTCACTGACAACACTTAGTGACGGGGATGCAGTAAGCGACTGGCCTGATGAATCGGGCAATAACAATGATTTTAGCCAGACCGGTGGTAACAGACCCACTTTTAAAACCAATCAGGTCAGTGGTCGTGATGTAGTACGTTTTGTTACAGGTGAATCCATGACTGCAGCAGATGTGATCTCCGGGAATTGCGGAAGAACTGTTTTTATTGTAGGAAAAGTAAATTCAGATATTGCAACAAGTGGTTTTATAGAATTTAATAAGGACAGGGATGGAGAATCCGGAGAAAGTTATCTGATAAGAGGTGAAGTGGCAGTCAGAGTCAGTGGAAATATCGTTTATGATGAGAGTTTCGGCACGACTGATTACAGGCTGCTGACTGTCAGAAATGCTGCCGGCACCAATGTAACATCTGTTGAAGCTTACCTGGAAGGAACATCCCTGGGAACTTCTTCCAGCTCAGCTGCAACGATCAATACTCTGGCAGGCGGTACTATTATCGGTGGTTATAATGAAGGAGCAAATGCAGAGTTGAATGGTGATATTGCTGAGATCATTGTATATAATACAGAACTGAATGATGCCCAACGGATCATTGTGGAAAATTATCTTGCAGCAAGATATACAGATATTACGATCACTGCAGATAAATATGCATATCAGGCATCACATCCCCATAACCTGGCAGGGATCGGAAGGGTGGATGAATCCAATTCCCATAATGTTGCCCAATCAGCAGGTATTCTGTCTGTCGGAAGCGCCACATCACTTGAAGATGGAGATTACTTATTATTCGGACATGATAATGCCTCTGTGACATCGTGGACAACTACAGAAACGCCTAATTCCGGGGAAAATATTAAACGGATCAGCAGGGAATGGAGGCTGGACGAGACAGGCGATATAGGGAATGTAACATTCACGGTTGATACCAGTCTGCTGGCAGCAAGGCCGGATGGCTATTCCAATATCTATTTAATAATAGATTCAGATGGCAATTTCAGTAGCGGATCTACTCTGTTTCCCATGACATACCTTGGAGGAACAGATTATGAAGCAACCAATGTCAGCTTTACGGATGGCGATTATGCATCTATAGCTATTGTCAGGTCAATTGTAGAATTTACACTTACTTCATCATCTGAATTTGAACCTGAAGGACCGGGAATTATTCAGATCAGTCTAAATTATAAAATGGGATGCGATATTACGGTAGATTATAGTGTGAACGGAACCAGTACAGCAACAGGGGGGGGGACGGATTATGTGCTTACGGATGGAACAGCTACTATTACCCAGGGTAATACTACAGCCAATATCAATGTAACCCTTATCAATGACATTCTTGTGGAATCAGAGGAAACAGTTATTATCGACCTGTCCAATCCTTCATCGGGAGTCGTGCTTGGCACAAATATTCAGCACACCTTTGCCATCAATGATGATGACAACAGCCGAAAGATCGACTTTCAGGCAGCAACTGGTAGCGATGGAGAGGGAACCACACCGGTTACTGTTACTGTGGAGATCAATGAAGTGGACAATACAAATCCGACTACAGTAGATTATTCGGTAACAGGCGGTACAGCCACAGGTAGTGGTATTGACTACACTCTGGCAGACGGAACAGCTACCGTTACTCCAACCAATAGCACAACAACGTTCAACATCAATATCCAGGATGATGCAATAGATGAGGCGGATGAAACCATTATTATAACACTAAGTAATCCGACAAATTCAAACCTCGGGACAGACCAGACATACACCTATACTATCTCTGATGATGATGATGCCCCTACAGTACAATTCACTTCTTCTTCAGGCGGCGCATCTGAAGCAATCACACCCGGAACTATTGAGGTTTCTATGGATGCTGCATCAGGACAGGATGTAACGGTAGATTATACTGTTGCAGACGGTACTGCTACCGGATCGGGAACAGATTATACCCTTGCTAGCGGATCAGCTACAATTACAGCCGGAAATACTACAGCTAACATATCTCCTGTTATAATTGATGATTCTGAAGTTGAGGGAGGCGAAACTTTTAGTCTGACTCTTACCGGTGCAACAGGTGCCACACTGGGAGCAGGAACATCATACACCTATAATATATATGATAATGACAACGATGGTTATATCTGCCCGGGTGGTGTCGGAGATGCCGATAATAATGTATTGTGGCTTGATGCGGATGAACTTGATGCTACTTATAATGATAATAATGCCGTATCCACCTGGGCAGATCAGTCAGGCAATAGTAATGATCTGGGCCAGACCGGTGGAGACAGACCAACATTCAAAACAAGCCAGGCTAACAACCGTGATGTAGTACGCTTCTCACCAGGGGAGAGTATGACAGGTGTTGATGTAATTTCAGGAACCATAGGGCGTTCAATATTTCTTGTCGGTATGGTCAATGCAGACCTCGCACAAAGTTATTTTCTTGAATTGAACCAGGACAGGAGCGGGAGCACAGGCGAAAGTTACCTTGTAACAGGTGAGGTTGCTGTCAGGGTGAGCGGCAATAGAATATTCGATCAGGCATTTACATTAGGTAATTACCAGATGTTATCTATGTTTAATGCTGCCGGTGATGATGTTACAGAGACAGAGGCATACCTTGACGGAGCTTCGCTTGGTCAATCTTCAGCTTCCGCAGCCACGATCAATACATTGTCAGGCGGAACCATAATAGGCGGCTATAATGAAACAACAAAAGCACTATTGGACGGGGATATTGCCGAACTCATCATCTATAACCAAAAAGTCAATGAAGCACAACGTATTATTATTGAAAATTATCTAGCCGCCAAATACGGACTGACTATTACGAACGATAAGTTTACAGAGGGCTCATATGGCAATGATGTTGCAGGTATTGCACAGGTTGACAACAGTAATAAACATCTGGTTACACAGTCAACTGCAGTGTTGAAAATAGATAATCCCAGTGATATAGAAAATGGTGAATATCTGTTGCTGGGTCATGATGATCAATCCCTGACCTGGATTACATCAGAACAACCGAATACTGCAACGGAAAAGCTTACACGGGAATGGTATGTGAATGAGACAGGGGGAGATGGTGTCGGTACTATTGCTGTGACTATGGATAAATCAGAGTTACCTGATCCTGCAACAGGAATATGCTATGTATTGATGGTTGATGCAGATGGGGATTTTAATTCCGTTGACAACACCTATCCTCTTACCAGCCTCGGAAGTGATCTATACCAGGCAACCGGAGTAGAGATATCGGACGGGGATTTTATTACTTTTGGAGCAGTTTACAATGTCTCAAGCGGTAGCGGTGATTTCAATACCGCCGGAAACTGGACTGCGGGCCTTGTGCCTGGGTCAGGGCAGGCAGCGGTAATATCTGATGGTCATAATATGAGTTTATCCACCAATACAACAATAGGATTGCTGGAACTTGGCGACGGCGCTTCGCTTGACCTGAACGGATATACACTTACCATTGACGACGAATGTGTAACTCTTGGCACTGGTGCATCTGTTGATGTATCTGATGGAGGCAGTAAGATCAAATATTCAAAAAACGGGGATCAGTGTGTTGCAGAAATGACATATAATGATATTGAATTTGCCGGATCAGGTACAAAAACTCTTGATGGTAGTATTGTTGTAAATGGTGATTTCATCGTAAGCAATGCTGCTGTGACGGTTGATGTAGATGTTACCAATAATTATAATATAACTGTCGGGGGAAACTGGAATAATAACGGTACATTTAACTGCCATGAAGGTGCTGTAACATTCAACGGTGGAGGTGCCCAGTCTTTTTCAAGCAACAGCGATCAGACATTCTATGATGTGGTCATGTCATCTTCAGGCGACCTGACCCTGAATCGCTCAATTAGTATTTCCAATTCGCTGACAATGACAACAGGAGATATTGTTATAGGATCTTATGACCTGACACTTGGTAATGATGCAACCATTTCCGGAGGTGGATCAGGAAGCTATATACAGGTTCATGATGTGGGAGTGATGAAAAAAATGTATGATGCCACCGGCGTTTCAATAACATTTCCGGTTGGAGACAATAATGATTATACTCCATTCACTTTTCTGCTTAACAGCGCTACATTAAGCTCGGCGTATATAACATTAAACCAAAGGGACCAGATCAACCCTAACCTGCCTAATCCGTCAGGTTCGCATATCACCCGTTATTTTATCCTTAATCAAAGCGGGATCACAAATCCGGATTATAATATCAGCATTGTCTATACGGATGCAGACGTTTCAGGTTCTGAAGCCGATATACGTCCCGCAAAGTATTCCGGAGGAATATGGACTTCGGGTGGAAGTGTAGATGTGGGAACTAACACACTGGCATGGGGTAATATCTCTTCATTCAGCGAATATACAGGAGCTGACGGTGAAGCACTACCGATAGAACTAATACACTTTTCCGGAGAGAAAGAAGGCAATGTCATCAGATTACATTGGGTCACTGCTTCGGAAAAAGACAATGACTACTTTACCGTTGAAAGGTCACAGGATATATATAGTTTTATTGCAATAGGTATTGTTCAGGGAGCAGGAAACAGCAATATTGTACAGGAATATAGTTTTATAGATAATGATCCGTCTGAAGGAATTAATTATTACAGATTAAAACAAACGGATTATAATGGCTCATATGAATATTCCGATATTATTGCTATTGATTTTCCTGCTGTTGAAAACATTAATTATTCAGTAAAGGTCTATCCTAATCCCTCTAAACAGGGAGAAAAAATATACCTGTTAATGGAAGGATTTGATTCGGAAGTCGAAATATTAGTTGTAGTAGTTGATATGCTTGGTAAGCAAAACTATTCCAAAGTTATAATTACTGATTATAATGGACAAAGTATTACGGCTATTGATCCCTATAAACGCTTACAGAAAGGTATGTATCTTATAGTTGGATCTTCTGATAATAAGATTTTCAGTAAAAAACTAATTATTAAATAATAGTATCAAATTTATAAATTTATATATCCATTGATTATTAATAATATCCACTTCCCAGTAACAAAGCCAGTTTCAAAGCATTAATTATTGAATAAATATAATTATATTTGTATAAACAAATCTGATCAGTAGATTGGATATATAAAATATTAAAGCGTTTAGCCTTTATTATTGCAAGAGAAAACTGGTAATTTTCAAGACAAATGAGAATAAATGGCTATCGTTCACAGTATGGCGTGGACGGTGTCTGTTTCGTTTGTCGGGTATACCAGTACCTCTCTTGCGGATAGACTGCTGCTCCACGCTTTTTTTGATCGGAATAATGATCAAAACCGGAAAAACTGATCAAAATTTTGATCAATATTGTTTAACCATTGCTTTAGGAGCAGAAGCAATTCAAAATCTTATAGTAATGGCAAAACAGAAAAGCTTTCTTGTGATCGCCTGCCCGGAGTGGTTCAGCTTTAAATTTGAGATCGAATGTCCCGGATGCAAAAAAAAATTTTGCGGGGACTGGGAGTTTAAAAGTGTCATGGAAAAAACTGATCAAAATGACTTTTTTATTGATCATTGCTGCCACTGTAATTCAAAATTGATATTCTCTTTTCCCTTTATTGATTGGGAATCTGTAAAAAAATATTCCCAAAAAAATATTAAAAGCGATGATCCTGTAATAATAGTACGTCATTTTGATATTTCAGACACAAAAGGACTTATAGATGAAATTGAGAAAGAATTGGGTGAATGATAACACTATGAAAAACAATAATATATGAAAATTATACTAATTTATATTGGTTATTACATAATATTTTAATATATTTATCGTTAATAATAATATAGCTAAATAATAATATTAGTTGTATTATAATAATTAAATGGTATAATTTTTGATTGTTGTTTTAAGTTAAAATATTATTGAAAATGGAACTTGATCCTTTATTTGATACAGGCGATCTTAAATCTCTGATAACTATTCCGGGAGAAATACTTAAAAGCTATTTCACAGAGGAATTTACTTACAAGCATCTTAATATTCCTTCTTATGTTATTATAAACTGGACAAATTCCGGTGCAATTGAACCAAAAAAGAAAAAAGCCAATGAGCTGTTCAAATTCACCTTTGTTGAATATATATGGTTAAATATAATAAAGGATTTAAGAGATATAGGCGTTTCATTTGATAAGATATTAAAGGTTAAAGAACACCTGTTAAAAGAATTCACATTAAAAGAAATATATGATTCCATTGGTGCTGATGAGATAAAAAAGGCTGTTAAAAATGCAAAAGCTGATACTCAGGAGGAAAAGGAGCTTGTCAGGAAATTCCAAACCGGGGATTTGTTCAAAAAAACAGGAAACATTAAGATCAACACCTTGTTTTATTCACTAATCCATTTGATACGATCAAGGCACGATGTACAGCTACTGATTGATATGGAAGGAAATGCAATGGCATATGATGACTTTTTTATCAGTCATTCGGACATTAAAGAGATAACAAATGACTGCCTTATTGTATTACCAATAAAGAAATACCTGAAGGCATTCCTGGTAAATCCTGAGAATGTGGAATTCATATCAAGAACAAAACTGTTAAATGATAACGAAATACATATAATGTCCCTTATAAGGGATGGAAAAGCAAAATCAATAAAAGTAAAACTTTCAGATGGTAAACCTGTTATGCTGGAAATAGAGCATGAGAAAAAATTGCAGTGTGAAGCCAGGTTAGCGGAAATCCTGATAAAGGAAGGCTACGAGGAACTGGTTGTAAAAACAAATGAAGGCATCATTACTTATGCAAAATCTGTTTCCACGATGAAGTTGAAATGATTGAATGTACCGGATAAGCCGGGCATTTGATACGGGCATGAACACTAACTGAAAACCTCAGATGTGTTCTAAACATCTGGAAAAATGTTAACAATAGAAGAATGCCGGAAAATACTGAATAAGGACGGCATAGAATACACAGAAGAAGAAATAAGAGAAATACGGGATGTATTGATCTTGTTCACAGAATTAAGTATTGAAAATTTAAACAGGATACAATATGATGAAAAGTTGCGTAATTTATACAAGAGTATCAACGGACGAACAGGCGGACAGAGGATACAGCCTGAGAGACCAGGAGCAAAGGCTGCGTAAATATTGTGAGATAAATAAAATTGATATATTAGCCCATTTTCAGGATGACTACTCGGCAAAAACCTTTGAAAGGCCTGAATTCATTAAATTGTTACAGTTCATTAAAGAAAAAAAAGGTAAGGTAAATTACCTTCTTTTTGTAAAATGGGACAGGTTTTCAAGGAATACGACAGATTCGTATGAAATGATCAGAATACTCAACAAATATGGAACAGAACCACAATCCATAGAACAATTCATTGATTTTAAAATTCCGGAGAACCGGCTCATGCTTGCCTTTTACCTGGCAGCGCCGGAAGTGGAAAATATCAGGAGATCAATGAATGTAATAAACGGGATGCGCAGGGCAAGGCTGGAAGGCAGGTGGATAGCAAGAGCACCAAAGGGATATTCAAACAAAAGGGATGAACGGGATAAACCGATCATAGTTCCGAATGAAGATACAAAATATATAAAAAAGGCATTTGAAGAATATGCAAAGGGTAAAGTATCTATCGAAGACCTGAGAAAGAAATTGAAAGAAGAAGGTTTTTCGTGTGAAAAGACCCAGTTCAATGATATACTGAAAGCTCCTGTTTACATGGGCAAGATAAATGTCAAATCAACAGAGGATGAAGAAGAAATAATAATTGATGGAATTCATGAGCCTATTATCAGCGAAGAACTGTTCAATAAAGTGCAGGACATAATAAATGGCAGGAGGCAGATTAAAAGGTATCCCAAAACAAATATAATAAAGGAAGAGCTGCCTCTCAGGGGATTTCTTAAATGTCCAAAATGCGGTGGCAAGCTGACCGGAAGCGCATCCAAAGGAAGAAGCAAACGGTACTACTATTATCATTGCAATTTTTGTAGTAAAACACGTATTAACGCAAAAATTGCCCATAAGAATTTTTACGATCTTCTTAAAAAGATCAAAACAAATGATAATATCAGGATGCTGCATGAACAGATAGCATCTGATATGCTGAAAAAGAACCGGGATGGAATGAAAAGGAGATTAGCCGAAACAGATAATGAAATAGCAACGCTCAGGAAAAGGATCAATAAGCTACAGGACGATTATGCTGATGAAAAAATTCCTGTAAGCGAATTTACAGAAATGAACCATCGGTATAAGAAAAGGATCGGTAAGTTGTCAGAACAAAGAACGGAAATAGCTGATCTCACAAAGAAGACCGAAGATGATGTGAAATTCTGCGTTGATTTTCTTCAAAACCTCGATAAACACTATGAGGCATCCGGTTTAAGCATAAAGAGAAAAATAATCGGTTCGATATTTCCCGAAAATTTTGAAATAACGAAAAATGAATGTCGAACCGCCGGAATGAACAACTTCATCACTCTACTTCTCAATAATAACAAGCAATCCGAAGAAAATAAAAAAGCGGAAGAAGGCGAATTATCGTCTTCTTCCGCTTTTGTACCCGGAGCCGGGGTCGAACCGGCAAGGGCAAAAGCCCACTGGTTTTTGAGACCAGCGCGTCTACCAATTCCGCCATCCGGGCAAATCAGTTTCGGGTTTGAGTTCAGAGTTTGTATATAACTCTGATCTCAAAATTGAGGTTGCGAAGATATGGAATTGTTTTTTTATCACAAAAAAATACACACAGGCAGCGAAATTCTCTTTGAATAATGAACACCGATTAACGAATGATGATTTAAGAAGTTATATTGCTGACAGGTATGAGTTTAAATTATATACACAGGCAGCGAAATAGTTATGTAGATCATTTTATATAACAGGAATGTTTATATTTACATATTGTTCGATTGTTCAATTGTTCAATTGTTAGTTTTTTTTAAATTCATTTAAAGTAATATACATCATGAAAACAAATCTCATTTTATTATTATCAGTTATTTTACTTAATGCTTATTCCGTTTTTGCAACCGACACTCTTAAAGTAGAAAGCGATATCAGTTCGGTTACTATTTTTCTGAATGGCGCAGAAATAAACCGGCTGGCGGATATTGCACTGGGAGCTGAGCGAAAAACAATAGTATTTACTGGTCTTTCACCTTACCTCGATGCACGCAACATCAGGGTCACTGTGCCTGATGAGATAAAGATATTATCCGTTTACAGCAGGTACGGACAGCATTTTTCCGGGAAAAAGGATAAACAAACGTTGAAATTAATGAATGACACTATTAAAGATCTTAATAATAAGATATCCTTATTAAGGAATGAGATCGATGCCCTGAATACGGAGATGAACCTGCTGAATATCAATAACAAGCTGGGTACAAAGGAATCAGGGGTCAGTATCGAGGAACTAGGCAGGGCTGCGGACTTTTACCGTACAAAGACAAAGCAGATAAAAGACAAGATATTCAACCTTAATTT
>Ga0180433_10006216_pt1 | contig 15750 bp, 11 predicted proteins | sample SS_ome_8_FD_132980 | JGI IMG/M metagenome (GOLD analysis project Ga0180433, IMG submission 132980) | Hypersaline lake sediment archaeal communities from the Salton Sea, California, USA - SS_1_D_1 metaG | ecosystem: Environmental > Aquatic > Non-marine Saline and Alkaline > Hypersaline >... | reverse complement strand
TTTTGAAACCTGATCAACCATCATCTATTAATGATAACAGCTAAATGGGAAATTTTTACATTTTTTTAGCTTAAAGTTTACTAGTAAAAAGAGCAGGTTATTTTTTAATTGTCATCGCAGAAAGATAATTTTGATAGTCAGCCACTTTAAGAGGTTGGCTAAAAAAGAACCCCTGAAGCACGTCGCAATTCATATCGAGTAATATCTGTGATTGTTCGTAATTTTCGACTCCCTCAGCAACTACCTTGAAACCAAGCTGATGAGACATTTCAACAATCAATTTGGCTATTGCCCGATCCTGTTCGGAAATGTGTAGCTGGCTGATAAATGCACGATCAATTTTGATAACATCAATGGGAAAGCGTTTCAGATATGCCAGGGATGAGTAGCCGGTGCCAAAATCATCAATTGCCAGCGATACGCCTATTTCCTTGAGGCTGCCCATGACACTAACAACCAGGTCTGGATGCGCACTGGCAGCTTCTTCAGTAATTTCGAGTTCCAGTTTTTCCGGTAGCATTCCGGTTTCTGCCACCACCTCTTTTACCGTGTTGATAAAAGATTTTGACTGGAATTGCTGTGCCGATATATTAACGGCGACCGGAGGTACAACATCTCTCTCTTGTTGCCACTTAACCCATTGCCTGCATGCCTGGCGCAGCACCCAATTGCCAATGGGAATTACCAGACCGGTTTTTTCTGCAACAGGGATAAAAACCCCGGGTGAAATTATCTTGCCATTTCTATGCCATCGGATCAGTGCTTCAGCACTAAGAACCTGGTCTCCCTGTTTTGATAATTTTGGCTGGTAATAAAGCTCAAACTCATCATTCTCAAGGGCGTTACGCAAATCATTTTCCACGCAAAGCTCATGTTCAGCTGATTGAGTCATTTCTTGCTCATAGAAACAGTGATTATTTCCTCCATCGTCCAGTACTGAGCGTCGGGCCATGTCAGCATACCTGAGCAATACCTTGATACCTTCCTTATTGGTAAGGGTTTTGGAAATACCAATACTGCACGAGATATTGTAATCCCTGTCTTCCAGGTTGAAGGGCTTGCTTGTCAGCTTTTCAATTTGTGCAATGATCTGTTTAATGATGATATCGTCTTCAGCATCCTTGATGACCATCACCCAGTTGGAACCACCTATACTGAAGAGGTATATATCAATCTCCCACTGGTCCAGAACTTTTTCTAAAGCGCTGGAGAATTTTTTAATGAGTACATCACCCTCGGTATAACCATAGGTTCCACTGATCAGACCAAGACGATCAAGTGTGAGCCAGGCTACATAGACAGGATTAGAGGCATTATGCTGGTCAACATGCTTTTCAGACCACAATTCCAGACTCCGCCTGTTAGGAAGGTCAGTTAAAGGCTCGGAACGTGCACTATGGAATAGTTTTGCCTGGTCTCGCATTCGAACGTAAATAATGATCAATAACAAACCTGCTACCAGCACCATAGCGATATTGAACGTTATTTGAATGGTATTGAGATTCTCAACTTCTTTTAACGTCCGGGAGCTACCCTGGGCCAGGCGGTTGCGTACTCTTTGATTCCAGTCAGCAAGTTTTTTATCTGCAAGGTGAGCCTGTTCAGATGCAGCTGCAAGATGTTCACGTAAAACATCCCAATCCCGACTTCTCCCCTTTTGCATCTCGTTGTCAAACTTTTCTGCTGAATGTTTGTACTTTTCCACATAACTGACCAGAAGTTGGCCATCAGCAGCATTCTGGCCAATATCAACCAGTTTTTTCAAATTAGACCCAAAAGACTCATCAAGGCTCTTCACCTCAGAGGCGTCTGGAGCCTCCATGGTGGCATAATACCCATGAAGAATAATCAGCTTGCGATTTAAAACACTTTGTAATTCAGAGATTGCCCGTAACTCGGGGATTTGTAATGTCACTAATTTGTCAGCATTATCAGTAACATTTCTGACACTATGTAAACTTCCCAGTACCACGATGATAGAAGTAATAATGATAACCGGAACTACAAGCAGAACAAGAAAGCTCTTGGGCTTAAACTTATTAAGTTTAACTAGCATTCAATCCCTCGCGATTTAGAAAACCGGTTTTCGTTATCAATGATGACCAGCATCATACTTTACATTAAAAATAATGGGGTAATTATATTTCTGTTCTGATTTGTAACTATCTCTAATTCTGCTTTCCTGCTTAAAGAATTTCCAGCAGCTCAATTTCAAAAATGATTAATTCATTAGCCCCAATAGACCCGGGCACTCCTCTGGGCCCATAACCCAAAGCAGGCGGTACGTAGATTTTCCACTTCTCTCCAACCTGCATATTGGTCAATGCTTCACGAAAACCGGGAATAACCATTTCCAGATTGAATTCGGTGGGTTCTCCTCTGGCAATAGAGCTATCAAACACTTCGCCATCGATGAAAGTGCCATGATAATGGACCTTTACGGTATCTTTCATTGATGGCTGCTTGCCTACTCCCTGCTTGAGCACCTCATACTGCAAACCGGAACGCATTTTGCTGACACCTGCTTTAGTCGCATTTTCTGCCAGGAAGGTATTAGCCTGTGCCAGGTTGCCGCTGGCATCCTGTTTGCGCAGCCGTTTTACGTGAGCAGGGTAGGATGTCATGGCATCGTTCATTTCCAGATTATCCAGTCTTGGCTGATTACCCTTGAGGGCATCGCCCAGGCCCTTGTTGAAAGCTGCTGTATCGAGATTATTGATGCCTTGAGTCTTTAAAGACTGACCCATGCGATAGCCCATAGTGTAAGCATAGCGGGATTCAAAAGAGGTTTTTTCTTTGCCCTTGTCTGCATAGACAAAACTGGAAGCAGCAAGAAAACCTGATAAAAACAGATAGTAAAACGACTTGGACATGACAATTCCCGACAGTAAATTAAACGGAAATTGTAAAAGGAATCAGGCAGAAGGTAAAAAACGGGATTAAGCCATTGTTCAGCCTGGAGGACCCCTGGCTTAATCCCTGAAGCATACGTGTTACGAAGCTTCAAAAAAACGTTGCTCTACCTCATCCATTAACTTGGTACCGCTGAAGTGGGCACGCTGAACCAGTTCCCAGAAATAACGGTAGGTTGCACGGTCATGCAGTTCACCGGCGTACTGGATTGGGCCCCAGTTGGCATCCTGGGCATTGATCAGAATGTTCTGTGCATCTTCAAGTTCGGAAAAATCCGGTTTCATCGCATCGACGATCGCCTGAATCTGGGTAGGATAAATACTCCACATGCGCATGAAGCCAAACTCGTTACGTGCACGCGAGGCATCCTGGTAGGTCTGGTACGGGTTTTTCAGATCCAGTGTCACGTTATGGGCTGGAATCACATTGTTGGATAATGCTGCCTGCGCCAGTTCGGTTTTGGCGCGTGCAATCAGCTTGTGCTCAAACTGTCCCGGGCTGCGCATATTAATCGCCGGAATTGCGCCCTGGTAGCCACTGACAAAATCCATCAGGCCAAAATCCAGTACCTGCAACCATGGCAGTGTTGCCAGTTTATTCACATCACGCAAGGCACCGTGGGTCTCAACCAGTACATGAATCGGAATTTCCCTTTCAATGCCTGATTCCTTTGCCTTTGCCTGGATATACTCAACCATTTCCAGCGTGTTTTCATAGGATTCAGTTTTCGGAATGGTGATATAGGCGAGCTTTTCACCGGCACCAGGTACCAGGATGTCAACATCCTGTTTCCAGTCCGGGTGAGAGTAGTCATGGATGCGTGTACCGGCCATGTCGTATTTATTGGCATCGGAATTGACCATGCGCACAATCATTTGTGCATGCTCAACTTCCTTGCCGGTTTCGGCACCATCTTCACAGTCACAGGTAATATCAAATACAGGGCCCAGTTTTTCCTGCATCTGCATGGCTTTGCCGATCAGTTTTTCACTGCCCGCAAAATGTTCGCAACTGGCAATAATCGGTAGTGACTTGCCGGACTCAAATAAAGCTTCGTTTGGATGCATCATAATAATAAACCCTGTTATGAAATTTTCTTTGGAACCACAACGGTGTAATCGAGGTCGAGTACAACGTATGGGTGGTACTTGTTATCTTCATTGCGCACTGAATCAACTTCAGCAGGCGTGATATTTTTCAGACCGATGGTGCGCAGGCGCAACAGGCCAATATCCTTGCGCGCATGATCTATCTTCTCCAGCACTTCGCTGAAACAGTAAATGGTGTCCTTGGCAAAGGTCGGGTTGGCATGTGTACCGCCATTGATGGCGTAAACCCACATGGCATTACCCAGCCCATTGAATGAAATCGTGCGGCACAAGGAGATCACCACGCCACCATAAATCAGCCTCTGGCCCATGCGCGATGACGACATCATGTGGTTGTCAAAATGCAGCTTGGCATTATTCTGATACAGTTTGGTTGCCATGGTATGGTCGCTGTTATCGATGGTGATACCTTCGGCATGATTCAGGCGTTCGCCCTGTTCGTAGTCTTCCCAGAAGTATGGTGAACCGGTCTGCGCGGTATCAAGTGCACTGAACGCTGGAATATTGATGTCGTGCGCCACTGAAACTACCGGTTCCAGATCAGGAATATCCTTGATGCCGGTGATAGTGTCATAATCGCGCTTGTGAACCATGACCCAGCGCTTGAGGCTAAGCACCATCTCATCATGCTGGTTGTAGCCTCGTGAATGGACGTACACATTACCGCTTTTACCATTGCTGTTTTCCTTCAGTCCAATCACTGTCGATTCAAGACGAACCGTATCGCCGGTAAAAACCGCATTGGGGAATGTCACCTCGGCATAACCCAGGTTGGCAATGGCGTTTAACGACACATCGGTGACGGATTTACCGAACACGATGTGAAATACCAGGATGTCGTCCAGCGGTCGTTTTTTGTAACCCATTTGCTGTGCCAGCAGATCGCTGGAATGCAATGCAAAACGGCTTCCTGTCAGGGCGATATAAAAAGAGACATCACCATCTGTGATTGTTCTGGGCAAAGGATGAACAATATTTTCGCCAATAGTGAAGTCTTCGAAAAACCGTCCCTGGCTTATCTTGTTACTGATTATTGTTTCTGACATTTTATGTCCTCGATTTTCTTTCTTATATGAAGCTGTCCTGCCCCAGTTCCCTATATTTGTCGTAGAGCGTAATCATGCGTTGCGCCCACTTGGCCTGGTGGATATCGATCAATTCACCTTCATAAAGTATCGCCGTCTTGCCTTTTTGCAATGCTTTTTCATACACATCGAGCAGGCCAAGTGAATGCTCAACCTCTTCTCTCTTTGGCGTAAAGATATCGTTGATATATTCAATCTGCACCGGATGAATCAGAGCCTTGCCATCGAAACCCAGTTCATAGGCCATCTTGGTTGATGCTTCACAGGAGAATTCATCACCCACGTTATAGAATGGTCCATCAATAACAATCTTGTCATAGGCCCGCGCCGCCAGCGCAATACGTGACAGATAGCCTGAGATCATGTTGGTTGATTTCTTGATATTGATCTGCATGCGATTAGCCAGGGTATTGGTGCCTATCACGATGACCTTAAGTGTAGGACATGCAGCACAGATCTCGTCGGCTTTTAATACACCCAGCGGAGTCTGGATACTGATCATGAATTCCAGCTTCTTTTCCAGTGCCTGTATCATTTTACCGGCTTCAACAACCTGCCCGGCAGTTTCAATAAACGGAAACAAAATGGCATCGATATCCAGGTTACGCGCCATTTCCATATCTTTTTCCAGCTCGGCGGTACCCAGCGCATTGACCCGCAATACACGCTCTGAATAGCCGAAAGAACTGTCTTCGTTAAAGGCATCAACCAGGTTCTGACGCGCTGTTTCTTTCTCTTCCTGTACCATTTCCTCTACATCGAAAATAATGGCATCAGCCAGCACGGTACGTGCCCTGTTGATATGTTTTTTGTTACGCGCCGAAGTATAGAGCATGGAACGCCGCGCGCGGTAAATCTCGGGCTTGAGTGTTTCTTTCTGCGCTTCCAGCTCATGGATATCCTTGACCAGTGTCTTGCGCAATACCTTGCCATTCTTGGTCTTGGGGTATTCGTCCATCACGTATAGCTGTTTGGGGCATTTATAGCGTGCCAGATTGTTCTGTCCATAAACCAGGATTTCCTCTTCCTGCTCTGCAGACACATCATCGTGAGCAATAATGGCAATGGCAACAATGGTTTTTCCGGCAGCCACATCAAGACCAAAGGCGACACAATCAGCGACCAGCGGATGGGTTTTCATGACGCGTTCGATTTCGTGTGGTGAGACGCGATAGCCAAAGGTATTGATAATGTCGTCTCGACGTCCCAGGAACCAGATATAGCCATCCTTGTCACGCTTGGCATAGTCACCGGTAAAGAAGTAACCGTTGCGACGTGCCTTGCGGGTTTCTTCTTCCAGCTGCCAGTATTCCAGAAACAGCCCGGGATCATCTTCGCTGATACAGATCATGCCCTCTTCTTCGGGGCCGACCTCTTCCAGGGTTTGCGGATCAAGAATCTGAACCTTGTGGCCAGGTTGTACGAAACCGGCTGAGCCCGGGCGGATCGGGCGGAACTTCGAGTGAGAGATATAGTATGAAAATTCACTCATGCCAATCGCTTCATAGATGTCCTGCTGGAAACGTTCCTGCCACGCGGTAATCATCTCCGATGACAGGTGCTCACCGGCACTCATGCAATGGCGCAGTGAGGGACAGTCATCAAGCGTAAATTCTGTTTTCTGGATAATCTGGCGGTAGATCGTTGGTACGCCGATAAAGATCGTGCACTTGTGTTGCTTGATCAGGTTTACCCAGACATCCGGCGAGTTTTTACCTTCGTAAGCCACAACCGTATGGCCATGGTACAAGGGATCCATCAGGGCCGAGCCCAGTACATAGGTCCAGTTGAATTTGCCGGAATGCATGATGCGTTCCTGCCCTTCAAACGAAAACCAGTACTGGCTGGCAGGTTCACGGCCTATCAATGAACGATGCGAATGCAACACACCTTTGGGGAACCCGGTGGTACCCGAGGTATAAACAAGATACGCCGGCTCACCGGACTTGGATTCATAATGATTCGGCATCTTGTCGGTTTCTGCCAGTATCTCGACCAGGCTGTGAACAGTGACACCGTTAGGCTTGGGCAAGTCTTCAACAGAATCAATACCGGCAACGATGACATGCTGCAGGTTGTCCATGGTTTCAATGTACGGCAACAACCCGGAGTAACTGGCCAGTGACAGAACCAGTGCCTTGGCCTGTGAATCCATTGCCAGGTATTTCACTTCGGAACCACTTAACAGGGTTGATGTCGGTACTGCTATAGCACCTCGTTTGATACAACCAAAGAAAGCGATTGGATAAGCCAGTGAATTTTTCAGACAGATCAGTACACGATCCCGGACCTGAACATCTATTCTGTCGAGAAAGTTCACAAACTGGTCAGACTGTTCTGCCAGTTTCTTATAGGTGATTTCAGAAGAACCAAGATCACTGTCTTCAATGATCATGGCAATTTCATTATCCTTGTCAGTGCCCAGGTGCTTTGACGTACAGGCATAGCCGATATTCAAAAATTCCGGCGTGTTGAATTCCCATTCTGGATACGGTGCGAGTTCCATAATGCTTCCTCTTGTTATATTTGACCGTAGGGCCAGTTTTCTCTGATGACATGGAATGGCAGCATGCTCAGCACTTCAAGTGCGAACAGGTGGTATTCCTCTTTCAGCGAACGTAGTGCATAGGCTCTGAGAATGTTCTGCAAAGCTTTGCCAAACATGGGTGGATCGAGCATTTCACCTTCGTAACGAATCGCACCACCTAACAGTGCATCTGCTTCAATCGCTGCTTTCAGGATGGATACATCACGTTCAATTTCCCTGGGTGACGGTGTAAAGGCTACCTTGCAGATATTGATATGGTTGGGATGAATCACCTGCTTGCCGGTCAGCCCCATGGCCGTTTCAATTTTTGCATGATCGTAAACGCAACGTGATGCCTCATCACCATGCAGATCAAGCCAGCGACGGATATCTTTTTGCTCTACGCATTTGTCCGGCATCATGTGCGGCGTGAGCATGACTTCTACCCCGCCGATGACACCCACACCATTGATACGCGCCTCCATGGTGAGTTCTTTAAAGAATGTACCCAGTTCGTTAATCCAGTTTTCCGGTGTAATCTTGTAGGCCATGGCCTTGGAAAAGTCATGAATACCGAATACAACATGCTTGACTGCCGGGTATTGCATTAATTGGCTGGCAATCTGCAATGATTTGGGATGTTCAATAGTGGGCTCAATTTCGACATTACTGTTTATGGATACCAGCCAGGATGACAGGTCACGGATTTCAGCATCACCATACAACTCTCCGGCCTTGGCCAGCATGATGACATCAATGTAAGGATGGATCTCCTTGATCAGTTTCAGATCTTCCTCGTACTCCTTTGTTCTGAACTGGTTGATACGTATCGCAACCTGGAAATTGCGTGCCGGGAATTTCGGCAATTCCTGCAACAGCAACTCACGGCTCATGGCCTTCATGCGGCAACCATCCTCGAGGTCAAACAGGATGGTATGCGCATTGGTTTTATAGGCATGCTTTTGCAGCCTTAACTGCGCCTGCTCCATGGTTTCATAAATGCCATCCAGCGGGTTGAACTTGATCGGCGGATAATATATCTGGATACCCGGCCAGTAACCGCCCAGCACAGGAGCCAGTTCATCTTTATTTATTTTGGTTAGATCAATATTGGACATCTGCCAACCTCATTCGATTTTTATGCTGCTACAAAAGGCAGGTATTGCGCATTCCAGCTGCGGGAACGAACATACTCTTCCAGATTTATGTTTCTGATTTCTTCACGCTCTGATGAGCCATCTTTCAAAGCTGTCTTTAATACGCGCGTGGTAACCTGAATACTGACCTCGCGCAATTCGGCAATGGGTGGATAAATCATGCCCTTTGCCAGGTAATGTTGTTCGGTGTAATCCGACAAGGCATAAGCCGATTCCAGCACCATGTCTTCACTGATGCGTTTGCATTTACCCAGTACCGCCGCAAAACCAATGCCCGGAAATACGAAGGCATTGTTACCCTGGCCTACGCGAACATCCCTGTCGTTGTAAGTCACTGCAGGAAACGGACTACCCGTGGCAAGTATCGCCTGCCCCTGTGTCCAGTCAGCCAGGTCCTGTGGTGTGGCTTCGCAGTTGGCATTAGGATTGGATAGCGGAAAGATAATCGGCTGATCAGTATTCTTGTGAACCTGCTGCACCATGGCCCGGGTAAACAAACCGGCACAACCGGTAAAGCCCATCAGCGCCGTTGCACCTGAATACCTGATCACTTCATTGAGGGTTGGTACTTCACCTTCAATACCCCAGTCTGCGAACGTCGATTCGAACTGGGAAACTGATTGCATATAGGGTTCTATGTTCTTGCCCTCAACCAGCAGTCCTTCGATATCGACAACAAACAACTGCTTGCGGGCCTGTTCATCACTGAGCCCGGCTCTCATCATACCGGCCTTGATGGCACGCGCGACACCGACGCCACCAGCACCGGCACCAACCAGAACAACGCGCTGATCAGCGATAGACACCCCCTTCATCTTGCAGGCACTTAACAACCCGGCAAGCACGACGGCACCGGTACCCTGGATGTCATCGTTAAAACAGGGTATCTTGTCCTGATAACGCTCCAGCACTTCAAAGGCCACAGCGCGCGAAAAATCTTCCCACTGAATCACGGCCTTGGGCCATTTCTTTTCGACATGATCGACAAAACGGTCCATCAGTTCAAAATAGGGTTTGCCTGTTAATCGTGATTGCTTGATTCCGAGATAAGAAGGGTCATCCAGGAGCTTGCGTGAGTCCGTGCCAACATCCAGGTTCACCGGCATGGTGTGAAAAGGACTGATACCGCCACCAGACGTGTAAAGCGCAAGCTTGCCGACGCAGATCGCCAGGCCGCCATGCCCCTGGTCACCGATACCCAGAATGGCTGAAGCATCCGTGGCCACGATAATGCGCACATCATTCCATGGATAGTTATCGAGGCATTGATCAATACGCTCAATATTCTGCGGACTGATGGTCAGACCTCTTGGAATTTTGTAAAGCGCACTGAATTGCTGCACTGCCTTGCCAACCGTTGGCGTATACACGATGGGCATCATCTCCTCGAGATGACGTTCCAGCAACGCATAGAAAGCCACTTCATTGCGCTCCTGCAGGGAACGTAAAAACTGGTATTTTTCGATATCGTCTACCTGGCGCTGAAAGCCCTTGTAAAGACGGTTGATCTGTTCATCCAGTGTGACGACCGCTGCAGGCAACAAACCATCCAGTCCCAGGGCTTCACGCTCTTCGTAGGTAAAAGCCGTTCCCTTGTTGGTTGCCGTCAAGCGCAGCACTTCCATGCCGCGCACATTAACGGACAGGAACCCCTTACCGGATTCATCGACCTGGTAATCAAAATATGGACTGATCTTGCTCAAGACGCCTCCAGGTGAACTATGATTAGAATTTATTTTTTTAATAATTAATAACTTTAAAAGTTATTTTTTTAATAGTTCTAAGGCTAGTCAATGAAAAATAAATTGTCGACACTTTTTTGAAGAAAAGAATATAAATTCCCATTCAAAGATTTAATATTGAGAATATGTCAACAATAAAGGAGCTGAATGTTGGCAATAATCAGCTATTCACAACACTCTGGTTGACTCTACATGTTTCCACTTGCTGCATGCTCAATCAGGAAGCAGGTCGATTTTGCCATGCACTAAACTTGTGCGCTGAAAACGATGAAATCAAGGAAATATCAGGATGACTCGGGATTGTCGCCGACTGAAAGTTGCCGAGCAGCCTATTTTCAACTACTCATCCAACTGTTTCCGTGGATTTTTCAGTGGCGGTATGGATATTGCTGTAAGTTTCTTAATAAGGCACATTATGATTTGCCAAGCGTAAAAACAGGAAACGCCATGAATGAAACAGCCTCTATAACTTTTGCAGAACAGCGTTACGACATCGATGTCATAGAAGGGTCAGAAGGTGAACTGGGTCTTGATATTGGCCAGTTACGCAGTCAAAGCGGACTGATTACCCTGGACCCCGGCTACGTTAATACCGGAAGCTGCCAAAGTGCCATCACTTTTATTGACGGAGAAAAAGGCATTTTGCGTTACCGTGGTATTCCCATTGAGCAGTTTGCACAGTCGCCAAACTTTATCGAAGTAGCCTGGCTGCTGATCTTTGGCAGCCTGCCAACGCGCCATGACTATGACGATTTCGTTGTAGATCTGCGCAAACATGCCAATCTTGATGAAGGCATGAAACACCATTTCGAAGGTTTTCCGCGCAATGCGCCTCCCATGGCCATACTGTCTGCGATGATTAATGCCCTGTCGTGCTTTTATCCTGAGCTTATGAAAATTGAAGACCCGGAGAGCTTTCGAAATGCAGCGGCCCGCCTGATCAGTAAAGTACGAACTATCGCCGCCTATGCCTTTCGTCATTCCAAGGGACTGCCATTTATCTATCCGGATCCGACCCTGCGCTATGTACCCAATTTCATGCACATGATGTTCTCCCAGCCCTACCAGCAGTACGAATGCAGTGAGGCTGTAAATACTGCACTGTCGCTGCTGCTGATTTTGCATGCTGACCACGAACAGAACTGTTCTACCTCCACCGTGCGCATGGTAGGTTCCAGCCAGGCTAACCTTTTCGCCTCCTGCTCGGCAGGCGTTTCGGCATTGTGGGGCCCGTTGCACGGTGGAGCCAACGTGGCCGTCATACGCATGCTCGAAGAAATCCATGAAGGCAACATGACGCCGGAAGAATATGTGAAGCTCGCCAAAGACAAGAACAGCGGTGTAAGGCTGATGGGCTTTGGTCATCGCGTATATAAAAACTTTGATCCCCGTGCAAAAATACTTTCAGAGCAGGCGCAAAGCATTCTTCGTGAAATGAAACTCCATGACCCTCTGCTTGATATTGCCCGCAAGCTGGAAGAAATTGCGCTGCAAGATCCCTATTTTGTTGAACGTAAACTTTATCCCAATGTCGACTTTTATAGCGGCATCATCCTGCGCGCCCTCGGCATACCCACTGATATGTTCACGGTCATGTTCGCCATTGGCAGGTTACCAGGCTGGATCGCGCACTGGTGGGAACAACATCAGACGCCTGGCAGCCGTATTTCGAGGCCCCGCCAGATCTATAGCGGAAATACAAAAATGGATTACGTGCCAATCGAGCAACGTTAAGCGAGAAAAATTATCCAATATTGATTTTTATCGTTCGCAAAACCAATAACTTATCGGAATATTGTTATTGTTCGGTATGTTGGGTTTAGAGGAGTAGAAAATGAATGAAAACACATCATGGAAATCTACTGATATTCATAAGGTCAACAACTATCTCATCATCAAGGGCAAACAGCTTTTGAAAACCAGCAATGATCCTGGGAGAGTGTATCGTGCCTGCTATGCACTGCCATCAGACCCCGAAAAGATGGACGACTGGGTATACAGACATCTGAATGAAACCGAGGCACAGCAGCTTTTCGACTTCTGTTTTCACAGCAATCAATAAGACACTTCCTGGTTACATAAAATAGGTCTCTGCCAGCGCTGCATGGACGTCTTTAATCCCCAGCTGTATCTCATCAATTTTTTTATGTAACTCTGCCTGGGAAATCTTATCGGTATGGACTCCCATGGTAATCTTCGCGGTTTTACGAATCTTGCCGAGCGTCTTTTTCGTATTCACAAATGACGCCACACTTTCTTCCACCGACTCCAGGCAATGAATGACAGAACGCGGGAACTGCATATTTTTTAACAGGTAATTAAGTACAGCCGGGCGATTTACCCTGATCTGTACATGCCGACGGTAACTCTGGTAACCGGACATTGATTTTAATACGCTGATCCACTGCAAGGTATCCAGTGTGCGCGTTTCCAGAAGATCATCATCAAACAGGTCTGTGGAACGAACATCCAGTATGCGCGTAGTCATATCCGACCTTTCAAGGTTTCTTCCTATTCGTACGAAATGATAACCTTCATCACGATACAGTACTGAACCCAGTAATCCCCCCAGCTTCTGCGAACCTTCAATAATGTCATTGAGGTAATCATCCCTGCCCTTCTTGGTAATACCACTCCTGGCATTATCCCTGGTGTATATATTCAGTTCATTAATAAGTTCCCAGGCAGAGCGCGGCAACACTTCACGTACTGTCCTGCAATTTTCCTTGGCATGTTTCAGGCAAGCGACAATGGAGTTGGGATTGGCTTCATGGTCAATGAGAAAGCGCACAACATTGCGTTCATTGGCTTCGGCACAACAATCAGTAAACGTGTTGACCAGGCCGGTAATATTGACCAGTTGTTCCCAGCCCGGCGTTATACCCTTGGGTGTATCCAGAACCAGCTGGGTATTCACATTGAGCAGGCGTGCCGTGTTTTCTGCACGTTCAACATATCTTGCAAGCCAGTAAAGATTTTCTGCAACGCGTGAAAGCATTCTATTTACCCTTCATCCATATCAACGATCCAGGTATCCTTGGAACCACCACCCTGTGATGAATTGACCACCAGCGATCCTTTGCGCAAGGCCACCCGTGTCAGGCCGCCGGTTGTTACCGTGGTTTTCTTTCCGCTTAAAATAAAAGGCCTTAAGTCCACGTGACGCGGTTCAATATTTTTTCCAATCACCGTGGGTACGGTTGAAATTCCCAGTGTTGGCTGGGCAATATAATTGCGTGGATTGTTTTTGATCAGTTTTTCAAAGGTGGCTCGTTCGGCACGTGTGGAATTGGGACCAATCAGCATGCCATAACCACCGGATTCATTGGCGGGCTTTATCACCAGCTTATCCAGGTTATCCAGCACATACTCTTTTTCGTCCTGGTACATGCAACGGTAGGTAGGCACATTGGGAATGCCAGGTTTCTCATTCAGGTAGTATTCAATGATCTCGGGCACAAAGGCATACACCACTTTATCATCGGCAACACCTGCTCCCGGGGCATTGGCCAAGCCCACATGACCTGCTTTCCAGGCACGCATTAAACCCGGCACGCCCAGTTCGGATTCCTTGTTGAAAACTTCCGGGTCCAAAAACTCATCGTCAATGCGACGATAGATCACATCAACGCGCTTGGGCCCGGCAACGGTTTTCATGTAGACAAAATCATCCTTGTCTACAAACAGGTCTGAGCCCTGTACCAGCTCGGCCCCCATTTGCAATGCAAGATAGGCATGTTCGAAGTAAGCCGAATTGTAGATACCCGGTGTCAATACCACTATGGCTGGACGTGACACTCTGCGGCTTTGCAGACCTGCCAGCATTTCATAAAGCTGTATCGGGTAATCATCAACCGGCAAAGGAGCGTAACTTTCAAATAACTCAGGGAAAACCCGCTTGGTAATCAAACGATTTTCCAGCATGTAGGAAACACCGGAAGGCACACGCAGGTTATCTTCAAGTACGTACATTGTTCCATCGGAATCACGTACCAGGTCGGAACCACAGATATGCGCCCATATGCCATTGGGTGGTGTCACACCAACACATTGCTCGCGGAAGTTTTTTGAATCTTTCAGAACCTCTGCGGGGAAGATACCATCCTTAATAATTGCCTGATCATTGTAGAGATCATTGATGAAAAGATTGAGAGCCTTAACGCGCTGCTTCAAACCCGTCTCGATCTGGTCCCACTCAGTCTTGGGAATAATGCGCGGGATAATATCGAAAGGCCAGCTGCGATCAATCATGCCGCCATCTTCTTCATTGTAGACAGTAAAGGTTACGCCCATTTCCTTGATCGCAAGATCCGCAGCACCCTGGCGTATTTCCAGTTCATCTTCATCCATACCGCGTAATTGTTTGACGATTTTTTTCGCAAAGGAACGCGAGCGATTGGTCGCGGCCAGCATCTCATCATAGAAATCCATTTTATACTGTGTGAGATCTATCGTCATTCAATCAGTTACCTTTTTTTGCATAACGCAAATCCAGCGTATAGGGATGATCCCGGTTTGCCTGTTCAGGTGGTATATCCACCTTGCCTGATGTATGACCATGCTGCCAGAAGCGTGCCAAGCGACGCGATTCTGCAGCAAAAGCATTCACTGGGAAATCATCCCTGTTCAGACCGCCAGGATGCTCGACATGATAGGTGCAACCTCCCAGTGAGGCCTGCGTCCAGTCATCTATAACGTCGAATACCAATGGCGCCTGCACCGGAATGGTTGGATGCAGACCTGAAGGAGGGCTCCATGCCTTAAAGCGCACACCGGCGACATATTCACCACGTTCACCGGTGCACCGTAAAGGAACACGCTCTCCGTTGCATGCCACAAAATGGCGCGCCTCTGTCATGCCCCGCACCCGCAGTTGTAACCTTTCGACTGAAGAATCCACAAACCTGGCTGTCCCCTGAGCGCTGACTTCCTCACCCAGCACATTCCAGGGTTCGATGGCAAAACGCAGTTCCAGCTCAATATCGCCAATATTCATCGAGCCATAACGGGGAAAACGAAACTCCACGAAAGGATCAAGCCAGGCCGCATCAAAGTCATATCCCCAGCGCTGCAAATCCGCAACCACATCCTCAACATCACGTGATACATAGTGGGGCAACATGAAGCGATCATGCAATTCGGTATTCCAGCGAACCGGGTCTTGCTCGTAAGGTTCCTGCCAGAAACGGGAAACCAGTGTTCTGAGCAACAGGTTTT
>Ga0180433_10006213_pt1 | contig 15758 bp, 16 predicted proteins | sample SS_ome_8_FD_132980 | JGI IMG/M metagenome (GOLD analysis project Ga0180433, IMG submission 132980) | Hypersaline lake sediment archaeal communities from the Salton Sea, California, USA - SS_1_D_1 metaG | ecosystem: Environmental > Aquatic > Non-marine Saline and Alkaline > Hypersaline >... | reverse complement strand
AGCGTGGCGTTATCACCCGCGTGACAACCGACTCTTTGCTACAGGACTGGCAACGCAATGGGCAGGGCGCGGGTTCCACGGTCGCAGTCGCTCGGGTTGCGAATCCCCGGGCGATAATCCCAGCGTAGACCGGCTTTCTCGACAGATCCTGTGCCTGATTTCGCATGTGTGGGAAACAGCGGGATCGGTTATACTTGTGTCCACCCGGGACTCGGGACTCACGACGGAGCCTTGAGGGAGCCATGAACAGACCAACGGCAATTCTTAGACAAGGCCTGCCCATCCGGTATGTGTGGCTGGCACTGCCGCCGGTGATGGCCTTTATCGCCCTCAATCTGACACCCCTCAAAGAAGGTGATTTGTGGCTGCACATAAAGATAGGTGAACAGATCTCCGATTTACACCGAATCCCGTCCGCGGACGTTTTTACGTTTACAGCTTGGGGTACACCCTATGACTTCAGCAATAGCTGGTTGAGCGGCTTGCTGCTCTATTTCTTCGAAAAGACCGGCGGAATGGCCACTCTAGTACTCATACAGTCGGTAGTCGGAGTCGCCACGGTGGCCTTGATACTAAGGGAAAGCCTGCGGCGAGGCGCACGGCCGGCCGTGGCAGCCGTCTTGACTTCCGTCGGATGGCTCGGCTTCTACCCATTCGGTTCTGCGCGGCCGCAGATATTTTCTTTCCTACTGTTTGCGACTCTTTCTGTAATCCTGTCGGACTACCTCAAGCGCCGGCGAAACCATCTCTGGCTGATGCCGGTATTAATGGTTCTCTGGGTGAATCTGCACCCAAGCTGGCCTTTGGGCTTAGCTTTGATCGGCGTTGGGACAGTCTCGTCGGTCTTGATCAATTCAAGAAGAGGCTCGGTGGCCAGGCTGAAGCCGCTTTTCTATTGGGGTGCAGCTGCTCTTGTGGCGGTTTTTGCAAACCCTGACGGACTTGGGGTCTATTCTAATGTGCTTGCAGTGAGCGCGAACCCGATTGTCCAGAGATCGATCAGCGAATGGCAGCCTCTGGTAATCACAAATCGGCTTTCATGGCCGTTTCTCTTCATTGCGGCTGCTTGGATTCTCGGATTGGTGGCCGCTCGAAAGAGACCTGCCTTGGATGACATACTCGTCATGCTGCTTGTGGCAACACTTTCACTGCGCTACATGCGTATGCTGCCCTATTTCTTCGCGGCTGCGACGCCGATTGCCGCCGGGGTCCTTTCCCGAACGAACTGGCGAGCTGCGCTTGCCCGGATCGAAGGCCATGCACATGAAGAGGGCCATAGCGTGCCCCATGCCCGTCAAATCAACCTGGCCTTTCTGGTAGTCCTTGGCTCATTGGCCATATTGAGCTTGCCCCGTATTCGTGTAGACCTGTTCTCGCGTGATGAGACCACGCTTATCAGCCCCCATTTCCCCGTATCAAGCGTCAGTGCTCTGGAAAAAAATCTTGAGCCGGGAACGAAACTTTACAATACAGCGGAGTGGGGCGGGTATATTATCTGGCGCTTGAATCCCCAGGGTCTCGTCTTTGTCGACGGGCGCGTCGAACTATTTCCGCCTGGAGTCTGGGATGACTATTTCACCATCGCTGCGGCAAGAGATGACTGGACTGCGTTTCTGGACGAGTACGGCGTTGATTACCTCATTTTGGACAAAGACCGCCAGGCGAGGCTCGTGTCGAATGCAGGGCGGTATGGATGGGGCTTGGTGGCTGAGGATGAGGTGGCTGTGATCTTCCACAGAAAGCCCCGATAGAGCGCTCCACGGCCCTCGGAGCCGGAGATCATCAGGTGTCCGAACCGGGCGCAAATGGGCTCCCACACAGTGGGGACCACGCTGTCTCATTCCATCCCATGAAAGTGGAAAAAAGTCATTGAAATATGGAAGCAGGTCTGCCATACTTAGTTCGAGCAATGATAGGCAGCCCAACAGAGTTATAAATTAGCGGGTTCTCGGCTTTTGACCTATGATGGTTCAGTAGGAGCGAGAACCTATTGGCTAATTGGCTGAAGGTGCGGCTGGATTCAGGTGAGCTCCGTGACCTGTCAGCCGGGGTCACGGACGAAGTGCGAACCCCTGGTTAACCGGGGCAGTCGGTGAACGGCTGGATGGTGCGCCGGACGGAGGAATGGTGACTATGGGCGTATTGCTGGGAATTGTCAGAAGGTTTCTGACCAGAGAAGAGGGGCAGACACTGACGGAGTATGGCTTGATCCTCTTTTTCATCGCTGTTGTTGCGATTGCTGCGGTTACGCTGCTGGGCGAGAGGGTCAGTGAGATGTTCGATACCATAAGAACAGCTCTGTCGTGACAAGCAGATTCTCTGCAAAGGAGGTGATTGCAGTGTTGAGACTGGTGGAGTTCGTTCGCGGGCTCATAAGGCGTGAAGAGGGACAGACACTGACAGAGTATGGTCTGATTCTCTTTTTCATCGCCATCGTCGCTATCGCGGCGGTTACGCTGCTGGGCGAGAGGATCAGCACAATTTTCGAGAACATAAGAACGGCCCTGTCATAAGCGCCGTCTAGTACGGATAGCCAGATCCGGGCAACGCGAAGGGTGGCTGGGCGAGGCCCGAAGGATGCGGGTTTCGCCCGGCTTCCTCTGCGTCGATATTTAAGCGCTGCGCAATGCGGTTGAAGGTGAGGGTGAGATGCACGGCCAGGGCTACCAAATATTGGCATTGGCTATTGCCGTATGGATTGCCGTGACAGCCGCAATATGGGATCTCAAGTGGCGGCGCATTCCCAATGTCCTTACCATACCCGCAGTGATTTCCGGGATAGCGCTGCATTCTATACAGTCGGGCATGGACGGATTGGTGTCTTCCCTGTTGGGAATGGCCATTGGCGGGGGCATACTGCTTGTCTTTTACATTCTAGGAGGAATGGGTGCAGGGGATGTCAAGCTCATGGCCGGAATAGGTGCCGTTATCGGTTACCGCCTCGTTCTTCCAGTGCTTTTCTTAATAGGTATAGCCGGGGGAATCATGGCCGCAGTCAAGCTGACAAAGCGGCTTGTCAGTAGACGTAGTGTTGCAAAGGCGGAGTTGACGGATTTCCCGGCCGGTGCTACTCTCGGACAGGTCGACGAGAGCGGTCGTTCGGGAGTAGGCGTAATGAAAGAGAGCATTCCTTATGGTGTTGCAATCGCCGCCGGCACGCTGGCTTCGCTGGTCTTAGTGTTGTTGGCGGGTAAGCCTCTCTGAGGTTCGGAATATGGGACATTTGAGGAAATGGAGCAAGGGCACCCGGGGCCAGGCCCTGGTGGAGTTTGCCCTGATTGTCCCCCTTCTCATAGTTATCGTGATGGGGATAATCGAGTTCGGCCGGCTATGGATGACCATGATCACGCTCTCGGGTGCGGCGCGGGAAGGCGCGCGGCTGGCGGCGGTGACGGCGCCCGATCATGACGCGGTGGAGACAGCCGTTGAAAACGTACTGAGCGCCGCCGGGCTTGGCCCGGGCACCATAACCATATCCGGACCGAATGCCCAGAATGATGTGGCCGTTACCGTAGAGATCACATATACCGTCATCACAGGGTCGATTCTTCCGGGTTTCAGCGGCAGCTTGCAACTGGCCCGCAGTGCGGTCATGCACTGGGAAGGGTGATCACAGGAGGTTTGTATGTTTTTTCTCAAACCCAAGTTCGTCATCGTGCTCGCTATTGTGACAGGCTTGCTGGCGGCATACGCCGTCTATCGATATCTCAAGCACCAGGAAGCACGGACTTCGAACTCAGCCCTTCCCACATTCGTGAGCCAGAGGGTCGCCGTGGCGGCCACCGACCTCCAGCTGGGTACAGAGCTGGCCGCCGCCGACATGCAGATAAGGATGTGGCCCGAGAACCTTGTGCCTACAGGCAGTTTTGCCACAGTTGAGGAGCTCGAGGGCCGTGTTTTGAGGACCCCTCTGGCAGCGGGTGAACCCGTGCTCGCTTCCAAGCTCGCGCCCAAGGGATCGACAGGCGGCTTCTCAAGCTTGATCCCACCGGGCATGCGGGCCGTTACCGTGGGCGTCAACGTGGTAAGCGGCGTTGGAGGCTTCATACTTCCCGGGACCAAGGTGGACGTTCTGGTCACAGTCTCCGTGATCGGCAAACCCGAGGAACGCGCGACCAAGACTATCTTACAGAATGTAGAGGTCCTCGCCGTGGACCAGACCTATGAGAAGGACAGTGACGAACCGGTCACGGTGAAGTCGGTCACGCTGCTGGTAACGCCCGAGGAAGCGGAGAAGCTCACGCTGGCCGCCAACGAGGGTATGCTCCAGCTCGTACTCAGGAGCGGTTCCGACGAGGATCTCCTTCCGAGTGACGGCGTAGCCTTGAAAGAACTCATGAGGAAAAACGAGCCCCCGCCGGCTCCCAGAGTGATATACAGGACTCCTCCGAAATCCGAGCCGGAGCCTCCACCACCACCGGAACCGGTGACCAAGAAGGTGGAGATAATCCGTGCCAACGAGATTTCCGAAGTAGAGTTCCAGGAGATGCCGGCCGAGTCTTCAAAAACCTCTGAATAGACGGAATAGATGAAACTGGCCACATATTCTTTGCAGGAGGCGGACGGAATGAATTTCAACAGCCGGGCTCCAGGTGTTCGGGGAAGGGAAGTTGTAACGGCGACTCTATTCTTCCTGGCGGCGCTCCTGATTATCGGGAGTCCCCTGTACCCAGCGGAGAATGTCCAGCGCCTTATGGTTGGCGTCGGACATACCGAGATTTTGGATTTCGCGAAACCGATCAAGAGAATCTCCATCGCCAATCCCGACGTGGCGGACGCCACCGTAACCTCTCCCAGGCAGCTTATCGTGAATGGGAAGCAGATCGGGGCGACAACCCTCATTGTATGGGACGAGAGCGATGCATATTCCTATTACAAGCTCGTGGTGCACAGCGAGAACACCTATAACCAGGTGACGCTCAAGGTCCATTTCGCCGAAATCGACCGGACCGCCTTCCGCGAGTTCGGGAGCGACTTCCTGATCAAGAACATCGATCTGGGTAACGCCGACGAAGACATGATCGATGCCGGAAGCTACAGCGGAGATGTGGTTGCACCCTTCATGAACAGGAAAATAGTGCCTGACGAGAACAACCCTCTTAACCTCACCGACAATGTCGATTTCTTTCTGGCCGTACCTACCCGGGACTTCACCTCTGTGATCAAAGCCCTTGAAGAGAAACGGCTCCTGACCATGCTGGCCAGACCCAATCTCAGCGCGTTAAGCGGCGCCGAAGCGACTTTCCTGGCCGGAGGCGAAATCCCAGTGCCCATCACGTCCGGGGTGACCGGTCAAGTGTCTGTGGAATACAAAGAATTCGGTATCCGGTTGAGGTTCGTTCCGACGGTGCTCGACTCGGAGCTGGTCAACATAAAGGTGGCCGCCGAGGTCAGCAGCCTCGACTTTGACAATGGAATCGTCATCAGCGGATTCAGGATACCCGCCTTATTGTCAAACAAGGCGGAGACCGTGGTAGAAATAAGAGACGGCGAGACCTTCATAATCGGCGGGATGATATTGAGCGAACTCGCCAGGGGCGACGCCAGGGTACCGATCCTGGGGCGTATCCCCATCCTCGGATACCTGTTCGGCAGCCAACGCTATCAAAACAAGGAAAGCGAGCTTCTGATCATGATATCGCCCCATGTAGTGCAGGCGATGAGACCGGAAGACGTCCCCGAAATACGTTCGGAGGAATAGCATGCAGTCGATTACCATCAGGAGGAAAAGAAATGTCACCGCCTAATTGCAGGGACCGGGGCAGCACCCTGGTGTTCACTGCCATCATAATGGCGGTTATTCTGGCATTTTCGGCGGTCGCAATAGACGTGGGGGTAATCGCCACCGCCAAGAGCCAGCTCCAGGGAGCGGTTGACGCCTCCGCCCTTGCCGGGGCGTCGGGGCTTTTCAAGAACGAGAATGAAGCCATCCAAAGAGCGATTACCTTCGCCGGTTTGAACGATTGTATCAACGAACCGGTCGTGGTCACCTCAGCCGATGTGACCTTCCCCGAAGAGGACAGGGTGCGGGTCGAGGCCAACCACGAAATCGATCTCTACTTCGCCCGCGTCCTCGGGCGAAGCACCCAGAACATCCATGCCGTTGCCGAAGCCGAGATAGGCACTCTTTCGGGCACAGGCTCCGTCAGACCCTGGGCAATTCCGGATTTTGATTATGTACTCGGAGACACCGTGCTCTTGAAGTCGGGATCGTCCGATCCCCCCAGTGCGAGCACGAGTTTCTTCTATTGTGTGGACTTCCCGCCTCTTAACAAGGGGACTCCCGTCACAGGAGCAAATAAGTATCGCGAAAACATAGTTGAAGGATCGGATCCCGGCTTTTATGTCGAGATTGGCGACCAGCTTCAAGTGGAAACCGGCAATATGGTGGGCCCCACAGCGCAGGGGGTCAGGGACCTGATAGCGCTGGATCCGGATGCCTATTGGGATGCTGCAACCAATACCGTCAAGGGGTCGCTCTTTCCTGAATTTACGAGCCCCCGGGTATGCAAGATCGCCATGTACGATTACCTGGTTCCCCCGGACCCCGGGCGCAACTACGTTACCGTGATACGGCTCGGTGCCTTCTTCGTCATAGGGATGCAGGGAAACGATGTGATCGGCACGTTCATTGAGATAACGACCTCCGGCCCGTTCGGACCCGGGGATTCCGACCTGCTTGGTGTAAGACTGGTGGGGTGAGGCGGAGGGTTAATGGAGAGAGGTTGCGGGGCACCGCTCAACCGGTGGGAGAAAAATGGCTGAGGGTATAGCGACATTCATAATCGACGCGGACGAGTCTTCTTACAGGGCTATCAAGAACTTGCTCACGGAGATCCAGTGGGTGGATATTGTCGGGGAAAGCGCCGACCCATCGCAAGCTCTCGCCCTGGTAAGACAGGCTAAACCGGCCGTGGTGGTTCTCAACCTGTATCCCGACGAGGCGAGACTACTGGATCTGACCGAAAGGATAACGAGCTCTTTACCTGAGACAACAGTTTTCGTCACCTCATCGGACAAGAATCCCGAGACCATAATCAAGGCGGTAAGAACCGGGGCGAGGGAGTTCTTCCCCCAGCCCCTCGGCAGGGAAGAAGTGATAGATGCTTTCACCAAGGTGCGTCTGAGCAATCACAGGGCCGCAGAGGGCGTAACCCGCGGAAAGGTGATATCGGTCTTCGGGATGAAAGGCGGTGTGGGTACAACCACAATAGCAATAAACCTCGCGGTGAACCTGACCAAGACCGAGAAGAAAGTGATACTGGTAGATCTTAACCTCCAGCTGGGCAACGCCCCGCTCTTTCTCAATATGAAGCCCAAGTATTCCATAGTGGATATTTCCGGTAACGTCGAAGATATGGATCCGGTTACAATCAAAGGCGTTCTTCCCAGACACTCTTCCGGGATGTACCTGCTTGCGGGCCCGGCCCGGCCTGAGCATGCCGAGCTGGTGCGGGAAAGCCACATAGATCGTATTCTTACATTTCTGAGATCCATGTTCGACTATATTGTTATCGACACCACGCACGCGCTCAGCGAGCGCACGCTCAGGGCCCTCGACGAGTCCGATACAGTCCTGGCCGTTTTGACCGACGACCTCGCGGCTGTCTACAATGCGCGGCAGTGCCTCGACATCTTCCAGCGTATGGACTACGGCGAAAACAAGGTAAGATTGGTCATGAACAGGGGGATCTCCAGCCGCGGCATTCCGAGGCAGGACGTTGAGGAATCGATCAACTACAAGATCTTTTGGAACATCCCGAACGAGAAGTACCCTACGGTATTGAGCGCGCTCAACCAGGGCATTCCAATCTCGATCTTCAAGCCGCGCTCGAAATTGAGTGATGCGTTCAGGCAACTCGCAGGGTATCTGGACAAAGAGCTTTATCCAGAAGAGGCGAGAGGACAAAACACCCAGAAGGGCGGTTTAGCGAAGAGGTTGTTCGGCAGAAAGTAGAGGAGCCCCATAATGGGCATACGCGAGCGGCTGTCACAGGAACCATCCGGGCAAAGGGATGAGGCAGGCCAGACTCAACGGGCCGCCGAAAGACGTGAAGGCCTCCGCTCAGCCATTCAGAATCTCAAGGAGCGGACTCACCGGCGGCTTATAGACAGGCTGGACCTCACCCGTTTTGACACCATCTCGAGGGAGGAACTTAGAGCCCAGGTCCGCGAGGTAGTGGAATCCATGCTGGCAAATGAATCCGGGCCGCTTGTCGGTTTCAACAGGGACAGGCTGATCGAGGAGATTCTCGATGAGACTTTCGGCCTTGGTCCCCTAGAGCCCCTGATACACGATCCCACGATATCCGACATACTGGTCAATACCCACAGCCAGGTATATGTAGAACGGTTCGGGAAGCTGGAGCTGACCAAGACCGTTTTCAAGGACGATGCGCACCTTCTCCACATCATCGACAGGATTGTCTCCGAAGTGGGGCGCCGGATCGATGAATCCTCGCCGATGGTGGATGCAAGACTTCCGGATGGATCCCGTGTTAACGCCATCATCCCGCCGCTGGCGCTGGATGGTCCGGTACTCTCCATTCGTAAGTTCGGCACCAGGGATCTGAATGTGGACGATCTGATGCGACTGGAAACCATCACCGAACAGATGGCCCAGGTATTCAAGGGCATCGTGAAGACCAGACTCAACATCCTGATCTCAGGGGGTACCGGATCCGGCAAGACCACGCTTCTCAATGTGCTGTCGGCGTTCATATCGTCCACCGAACGCATCATCACAATCGAGGATGCTGCCGAGCTCAAGCTTCAACAACCCCACGTGGTCAGGTTGGAAACCCGCCCCCCCAACATCGAGGGGCAGGGCGCCGTGGTTCAGCGGGATCTGGTCCGGAACGCGTTGAGAATGCGCCCGGACCGGATAGTCGTGGGGGAGGTAAGGGGGGCCGAAGCCCTGGATATGCTCCAGGCCATGAATACGGGCCATGACGGGTCGCTTACCACGCTTCATGCCAATACGCCCCGGGACGCGTTGAGAAGGCTGGAGACAATGATCCTAATGGCGGGCACCAACCTGCCGGACAAGGCAATGAGGGAGCAGATAAGTTCCGCGATTGACGTGCTGATACACATCGCTCGCTTGAGCGACGGCAGCAGGAAGGTGGTGAAGGTCTCAGAGGTGACAGGTATGGAAGGCGACGTGGTCAGCCTGCAGGACATTTTCGTCTTCGACCAAACCGGAGTAAGGGACGACGGCAAGGTCCTGGGTAACTTGAGGCCCACCGGAATACGCCCGAAATTCATCGAACGGCTCGAGGTCTCCGGTTTTACTCTGCCTCGTGGAGTATTTGAGGACTTCGACGAAAAGCTCATCGGATCATGAATCTCATAATCGCAAATGTTTTTGTGGCCACCATGCTGGCCGTCCTCGCAGTGCTTTCAACGATCAGATGGCGCGTCCTCGGAAGCGACGATCGCCTCAAACAGCGGCTCGCCGAACTAGCTAAGACTGAGGCCACAGAGACGAAGCAGCCTCCCGATATACTTCGCACCGACAGGTTGAGCACCATACCCTGGCTTGACCGGCTGCTACGCAGGTTCGACCTGGCCCGTGACCTTCGTTTAATCATAGAGCAGGCCGGCTCATCGTTGACTGTTGCCCAGCTAATGCTGATCATGCTCGTGCTGGGAGAATCGGCGCTGATCTTGAGCATACGGCTGGGTAACCCCTTTATAGGCGCAGTGGGCTTTCTGTTCTTCGGGAGCCTTCCACTTCTTTACGTGCTTCAAAAGCGCAGCCGCAGGATGAGGCGATTCTCGGAGCAATTCCCCGATGCCATCGACATGATGGTAAGTGCCCTTAGGGCCGGGCATGGCCTGGGGCGGGCAATGCAGCTTGTGGCTATGGAAGCGCCGGAGCCTATGAGCTCCGAATTCAGGAAGACCTTCGAAGAGCAGAACCTGGGCGTGCCCATGCGGGAAGCGTTGCTGAACATGGCCGACAGAGTCAACAACGTAGATCTGAGGCTCTTCATAACCGCAGTGGTGATACAGAGGGAGAGTGGGGGCAACCTCACCGAGATCCTGATCAAGATCGGCAGAACCATAAGGGCACGTTTTGCCCTCCTCGGACAGATCCGGGTGTATACATCCCAAGCTCGTTTCACGGCCTGGGTGCTCGGAGTGCTCCCGGTTGCCATAGGCTTGATCATCTATACAATCAATCCGGAATACATCAAGTTCCTGTTTGTCGATCCTGCAGGAAGAGTGCTGCTAGGGTTCGCCGTTGTCCTTGAGATTCTGGGTTTCTTGACCATACGCAGGATCGTCGGAATGAAAGTGTAAGGAATTAAATCGATGCTTGCGCTGATAGTCGCTCTGATATTCATGGCCGTCGCGGTCACTACCTATGCTGTACTATACCTTCCCAGAAGAGAAGCCCGGATCACCAGAAAGCGGCTGGAAGAGCTGACCAGGCTTGGAGCCGGACAGGCCGACGACGAAGTCTCGGGCCACCGTGAGGCCTCGGAGAAAAAAGGCAGGGAACCGTTTCTTAGCAGGATGGGAGCGCTTTTCAGTGCGTTCACCCAGGACCGGGGGCAGCTCGCTGAAATACGGCTCTCTCTCATGCGGGCAGGCTATTACCAGGAACACAGTGTCAGGTCGTACCTCAGCTTCAGGATTCTGACGGGACTTGTCATTCTCTGTTTCGGTTTCATCTTCGTGGTTCTGGTGCGCGACCGGGCTCCGGGTATGCTGCTTTTCTTGTTGCTTGTGAGCGCACCCATGGCCGGATTTGTCCTGCCGGCGTTTTTGCTGCGGTGGAAGACCAATGCCAGGCAGTCGGAGATTGCCAGAGGGTTGCCCGATGCCCTTGACTTTCTGGTGGTATGTGTCGAAGCCGGTTTGGGATTGAACGCCGCCTTGGTGCGGGTAGGGAGGGAAATCGGTATAAAGAGCAAAGCGATGGGCGAGGAGTTGCTGCTGGTCAATCAGGAAATAAGGGCCGGAGTGCCGAGGGAGCAGGCCCTGAGACATCTGGCTGAACGCAATCTCGTGGAAGATCTGAACATAGTTGTGGCGTCTCTGGTCCTGGCCGACAAGCTGGGCACCAGCATTGCGGATACCCTGAGAGCCCAGTCGGATTCTCTTAGGACCCGTGTAAGGCAGCGAGCCGAGGAGAACGCGGCGAGGGCGGGGATCAAGATGCTCTTCCCGCTCGTATTCATGGTCCTGCCTACCCTGTTCATAGTCATCTTAGGCCCCGCTCTGATCATGGGCTTGAGGGCTCTGGCCGCGATGTCACAGCGGTAAGCAGATTGATGAAGGAGGATAGCAGATGAGATCCGGGAGATTGATCGGAATAACGGTCCTAGTACTACTGAGCCTGGTGTTATCTTGTGGAAAGCCATATCAACCCTACATGCCCTCCACTGAGCTGCCCAGGATGGTCTATACGGGTGATGAGATCCTTAACCTCAGGACGGTTCCCGGCAGGATGTATAACAAGCATGTCTATGTGGAAGTTACCACAGCCGAAGGCGTTGCCGAGAGAGGAAAGCTGATTCGCCTCGGGAAGGAAGATCTGGTGCTGAGTCCCGGCTGGTATTACTCATCCGAGAAAGACTCCACCGTGAAGATAGACATAGAGAAGGTGATCCCGAAGGATAAGGTCATCATCCTGAAGGTATTCTGAGACAGCCGGGAGCAACTCCCCCGCGGTGCCCAGTGCCAATAGTAAACCGAACCCGGCAATCCACCCTGAAGCAGACGGTGATAGGCGCCACTGATCTACTCGGGCGGCTCACCGGGCTTCTCGGCACGTCTCCGGACGGCTCCCGGGCAATGTATATCCGGCCGTGCAATGGAGTTCATACGCTGGGAATGAAATACCCGCTCGATGTCGTATTCCTCAACGCCGATGGGAAGGCCCTCAAGCTGACCAGAAACCTAAAGCCCAACAGGATGACCGGATTCGTTCCGCGCGCAGCGAGCGTTCTGGAGTTTTCTGCAGGCGCGCTGGGAGAAGACGAAATTCAGGTGGGCGATGAGCTGGCAGTCGAAGTGGACGAGAGAAACCGCTTTAGGTGGAATGCCCTGGGCGCACTACTTAGTCGGCCCGTGAATGTCGCAGCTTCTGCACTGTGGGCGGGGTTTGCCTATGCCTATTACCTCCAGTGGCAAGGGACCGGCCGGGCCTTGTTTCTAAGCCTCGTGGCGGTAAATGCGGTCATGGCCCTTCTGTTTCTCACCAGAAGGGAGAGCAAGGATACGTCGCCTTTTGTCCCTGATTGGCTAATCGCCTTCGGGGTCGTCGCGGTATCGAAGGTGTTGCAACCACAGTCCGGCTCAACCTCCCCGCTCGCTATCGCTGCTTTGCCAGTCCAGGCCGTTGGAGCGGTTCTACTTGTTCTATCGCTGTTAAGCCTTGGGAGGAGTTTCGGGCTGGTACCCGCCAACAGGGGCATCAAGACGCGCGGCCTCTATCGCGTTGTACGGCATCCGATCTATGCCGCCGAGCTGATTCTATTCGGGGGCATGCTGATGGAGAGCCCTTCCACACGGGTCGCCATGCTCGTGATTTCCATATTCCTGGGACAGATTTACAGGCTCTTAGCTGAGGAACGACTGCTGAAGAGAGACCCCTTCTACCGCAACTACATGGGCCGAACGAGACACAGGCTGTTACCCGGTATCTTCTGACCTATCCCCCGGCACCCCGGCTCCTCAGGAGAGCAGATTTCACGCAAACCCGCGCCAACCCAACCCACGATGTGGGGATATCGGCATACATTGGCCGAGGTGTTCTTCTAATAGCGCTCTACACCCGCTGAGCTGGCTTCCAGCCGGCTCGTTCACTTCTTGGCGGGCGGTTTCATGTAGCGAACCACCCAGAGTATCCCAAGAGCGATAAAAACGAATCCGAAGATCCATCTGAGGACGGGAACTTGAGCGGCAAGAATCCCGGCGAACGACAGTATTGCAATGACGAACGAGATAATCGCTAGCAATAGCCAGGTGAACGACTTCGAACCTTCTTCTGCCATCTGCCTCATCTCCTTTTAGGTTCTGTCCTGAATCCCACGCCCTCCATACACCATCGTGGAGGTCTCCGACCCTGAAGCCGCCATGAACGCCCGCTGAGAGCGCACACTGCAAACAAGATCAGCGACTCACAAACTGACGCCATGCACGCTACCACATAGCGCATGCGGAGGATAAGGTCAAGCTTAATCCACAAGTATCTCGACCTGAGAAGGAATAAACATAATGATACTCGCAGACCGCCTGGTAGGTTGGTGGCTTCAGGGATAGCCGCAACCACGCAAGCAGGTGTGATCCCGAGGAGGCGCCCCCGAGTGGCCACTTAAGGGGACATAATACTCATATCGTCTAATCTGCTGTTTGTGCCATTTAGACGAAAAGAGTATTGTGTCCCCTTAGTGGAAGGGCCAGAAGCGCGGGATCAGGAGAACGGCAAGAGCCCAGAAGATAAGGTTCAGGGGTATCCCAAGCTTCGAGAAATCCGAGAACCGGTAGCCCCCAGGAGCGTATACCATTGTGTTGGTTTGATAGCCCACGGGGGTTGCGAAGCTGGTTGATGCTGCAAATGTGATGGCGACAAGGAGCGGCCTCGGGTCTATATCCATAATCCCGGCGACCGAGATCGCTATTGGCGCAAGCAGTACCGCAGCGGCGTTGTTGGACATGGCCTCTGTGAGGGCTGCCGTTGTAATGTAGAGCGCTGCCAGTACCGCGACAGGACCGTAGCTCACCGCAGGTCCAAGGAGCTTGTCGGTAATCCAGGAGGCCGCTCCGGTGGTCTCAAGCGCAAGGCCCAGCGGGAGAATGCCCCCGAGAAGGAAGATAATCTTCCAGTCGATAGCCCGGTAGGCCTCTTCAATACTGAGACAACCGGTCGCAACCATTGCAGTCGCCCCTATTAGCGTGGCAATAAGAATAGGGATTAGGCCGGCGGCCGCAAGTGCCAGCACACCTCCCAGGATGATGACGGCAAACAGGGCTTTCTCCTTACGCAAAGAGAGCTCGGTAAGCTCACTCGTCACTATGAGATTGGGGGATCTCAGGATTCTCTGTATCTTAGAGACATCGCATTGGAGGAGCAGACTGTCGTTGGCGGCAAGCCCCACCTGACCCAGCCTTTGGCGCAGAGCCCTGCCACGGCGCTGTGCCGCGAGCACCGTGCAACCAAAGCGCTCCGGCAGAAAGGATGCCTCTATGGTCCTTCCCACAAATGTGGATCCGGGAGGGACCAGGGCCTCTACCAGCTTCACTTCATCCGAGCTGAGCTTCTGGTCTTGCATTGAATCTTCAGCCCTGGTCTCGAGATTGTAGTTGTCCTTGACCTTCATGAGCCTGTCGGCATCACCCTGAAGCAGCAGGATGTCTCCCTCCTCTATCAGCATCTGCCCGGACTGCCACATGGTCTTGTCGTTTCTTATCATCTTTATGAGCCGCACATCGTGCTCCCTGGCTGCTTCGCCGGCTTCCCAGGATTGTCCCTTTAGAGATGAATCCTCCCCAACCCGGAGCTCAGCCAGGTAATCGGAGAGACGATACTTGTCGATGCGTTCGGGGGATCCCTGGCGCCTGGGAAGCAACCATTTCCCGGCGATTACCAGATATACCACCCCAACACAGGCCATGACGATGCCCAGCCGCGCGAATTCGAAAAGGCCAAAAGCGGCAAGCCCGGCTGAGACGGCGATAGAGTTTACAAGGATGTTGGTCGAGGTACCCACCAGCGTGCAAACACCACCGAACTGGCTGGCGAAGGAAAGGGGCATGAGAACGCGGGACTCGGCGATCTTTCGCCGCTTAGCCAGCACCATGGCGACCGGCAGGAAGATCGCAACGGTGGCGGTATTGACTACGACCGTGGATATGACCGCAATCGCAACGCAGACGACAAGGACAAGCCGGCGCTCACCGGTCCCGGCCAGCTTATCCAGCCAGCGCGCCAGCCAGTCCACAAGACCGGTCCTGCCGAGGCCGGCGCTAAGCACGAACATGCACGCGACCGTCCCTGTGGCAGGATTGGCAAACCCATAAAGGGTTCGGGTGGGACTGACGAGGCCCAACACCAGGAGCGCCACCAACACCAATAGTGCCGTGACGTCGATGCGCACCTTCTCGGTGATGAAGAGATAGACCGCCCCGGCGGCAACACCGAGTACCAGCATGACCTGAATGTCGGGCATGTCATGAATTCTACATCAGGCCATGCACCACATCAACAACACACTCCACCACACCGGCTGAACCGCCCACCGCACCGACGGCAAGCAGCATCACCAGGCTTCAACCCGGCAAAATAACGGACCGACCTTTGGGGACCTATAGTCGTCAGTCGAACGGCCCGGTGCATTGCGCGATCCCGTCAACCACTCAGCCTGCCAGCCGTCCCCAAGGCCCCGTTACGGGCCAGGAGCCTGCCTATCAGGACATAGGGTATCCCGATCACAAGCCTGTCCCTGCCGATACCGGCGAATTCCCTTGCGTCATCACAGCCGAAGGACAGCGCCACTTCCCGGGAAAGGTAACAACCGACACTCACATTACCGCAAACCGATAGAATCGAGGAGAACTTGCTCAGGAGGTTGCCGCCACCAAACTCCGACTGCCAGAGCTTCAGGAGCTCCATTGCGGTCGGCGGTTGGCAATAAGACACTATGAGATCCGGTCGCTCATCGCAGTTCAATCCGATGGCCAGAGGAGGTTTTGTGAGAACGGGAACCTGCGAAATCAGGATATCCGCGGCGTCCCGCTCCATT
>Ga0180433_10006212_pt1 | contig 15758 bp, 14 predicted proteins | sample SS_ome_8_FD_132980 | JGI IMG/M metagenome (GOLD analysis project Ga0180433, IMG submission 132980) | Hypersaline lake sediment archaeal communities from the Salton Sea, California, USA - SS_1_D_1 metaG | ecosystem: Environmental > Aquatic > Non-marine Saline and Alkaline > Hypersaline >... | reverse complement strand
GACATGTATCTTTCAAGAGCTTTCTTTGTTTCCTTTGTAACCTGAACATTTAACCAAAATTTTCCTTTCTCCTTTAAGCTAAATAGATCATTATCATTATGAAAATTCTCAAATCTCATTGCACTAGCTCCATGATCATCAGTTCGTACAGTAATTCCAAATTTATTAGTAGATTGTTTAGCTCTCTTGCCTCTTCTTAATCCTGTAGTAAAACTTAGTCTAATTATTAACTCCAAACTTAAAACTTTCTGAACATTATCCAATTCTTTGATTAATTCTTTGTGTTTTGTGTTAATATCACCCATGAGAGTTCTAAAATATCTGATATTTAATTTTCCTCTTAAAGCTTCAACATTTTCCTTTGATTTATCTTTAGAATAATCTTTGAATTGTCTTTTTTTATGAGTAAAATCTTTGTTTCCATGAGATAATTCCTTTATTGCCTGATCCAATAAACAATCCTCCATTTCTTCATTTGAAAGCTCTTTATCTTTAAAAATACTAATGTGTTTTTCAACTATCTCTTTAGTAACATCATAGAGTTTAGGAATGTAAGTCAAATGATCTTTGTATTCATCTAAAGTTAAAGGATTTTTTACAATAACTCCTCTAGGAGAACCTTTTAATCCTGCATGAGTTCCATGTCTAGCTGTAGCTCCTAAAAGCTTGTAAGGAACTCTATATTGAGCTTCTACTCCTCCATGTTCATTACTAACCAATTTTTTTAATTGATTTAATGCTCTCCTATAAGGATGAGTAATTCTAGGAGGTATTCCTAATTCTTCATTGCCAGATTCTATCTCTGAGAGCTTTTCCTTTATTTCTAGTGTTTCCCAAGTACTAGGATGTCTAAAATTAAACCATTCAGAATAAATTACATATAAAGAATGTAAATCTCTTGATAATACAGCATTAGGATTTTTACTCTTAGTATTTTCTAACTTTTCTTTTTCAAAAAGCTTGATTATAGGCAATCCTCTAAATTTAATAAATCCTACTTTTTGCTGAGTTAATCCTTTGTAGCTTTTTAGGAACTCTTGAGTTTCCTGATCTGCATAAATCCTGTAGATTTGCCTCTCACTTATTGAATATCTTATTGAGAGTTTCTTAAAGAACTTTGTTTTATTTGTTTCAATTTCATGCTTATTATTTGCAAAAGCTCTTAGAAGAGATTGTTTTCTAACCTCTCTTTCATCCTGAGTTAATTTCTTAGGTGGTTTTCCTAAGAAAGTACTGATTTCAGAAAGTTTGACATTAAAATCTCTTGAAATCTCATCATATCTTTCTCCTGCATTAATTTTCTGAACTATTTGTAATAAATCATTTTCAGATAATTCAGAAATACTTAATCTATCTTCTTTATCTAAGACTTTAACTAATTGAGCCATTATTTCATCTCCAAATCTATATTATCCCAAATGATTTTTTTTCCTTCTATTCTCTCTCTGAAATCTTTGTCTTGTTCCAATAATTCATTCCAACAAATTTCTATTAGTGTTTGGCTAGCTCCTGTTATTGAATATACCTCATATATTGATAGATCATTTCTCAACAATTTCTTAATTATCTCTGTTTTTTTCATTATTCTTTCTTTTTTCGTTTCCAATTTGATATTTTCTAAATTTTTCTTACTCAATTCATAAGTAAGAAACCTTATGAAAGGAGTTATGGTTTTATAGCCATTAGCGTTAGCTATTGGCTCTAAATCTTTCTGTACCTGTTCAGGTATTCTAAATCTTATTTCCATTTGATAGTTTCCTCCTTTTTTTATTCTATATTTAAAAAATTAAAAAATTTATCTAAAGCCATTCTCAATGAATATGTAACTCTTTTTACCTCAATCTCTAAAAAATTTAATATTTGATTCCAATTTCCTCTAATTTTCCAATCTTTTTTAGAAATTTGATTAAAAACAGAGAACATATATATTAAATCTTTTTTCAATCTTAAAACAAATTCATAATGCTTATTTCTTACATTTAATTCATAACTTACAAATTCTTCTACTAATTTCATTTGATCATCTTTTTCATTCATTTAATCAATTCCTCCTTTTTATTTATTAAATAATTCATTTGTAGCATTGGCTCAAAGGAAAATTGCAATGCTTGAGTAGATAATGGTAAATGAATCATGATTATTCCTATATGCAAAATGAAGAAAGAAAACATATTAATTATATATATATAACAAAATAAGATTTTTCAATGCGTCATAATTTTTAGATTAGATTTCATTCAAATATCTTTTCTCCTTATTCCATTTGAGATAAACTTTAATTCTATATTTTTATGTTTTAAATAGAACATTTATCTTTCAATATTTCATGGTCCGAAGTTCTATTTGGAACAAATCAAATAAATTATATTCCATTTAAAACGGAATCCACCATTGATTTTCCTTTGAGCTTTGGCTCTCTGAATTAAATTTAGCTTTAGTTCTAAATAGAACTGAGCTTTTTTTTTATTTTCATAAATTGCCTAGTTTGGCTCATTCAGATAGGTTAAACTATGCAAACTACAGCTTAATTTTTTTTCTATCAATTACTCATTTTTCAGTTAAAATTAGAGAGGATAGAGCCAAAATCTCTTCTAGACAAAAAAATGATTAGCTATAATTTTCATATCTAAAATTAACTTTTGTATCTAATTTCGATTAAAATTAACGTGATAATGTCTTAGGTTATCCCAAATCAAAAACTGAGAATAACATCTCAAAAAAAATAAATTTTGATCATCCTGTAGATCAAAAAAAATTTGAAAAAAAAAAGAGGAAATGAGGCAATTCTAATAATTTAGAGCATATACTTAAGCAAAAATTCCGATTAAGATAAGCCAAGTTAAAAGGTAAGCATAAACCCAAGTAAAAATAGTATATGCTACTGAAACAACACTTATAGAAAATAATGATAAACCTATAAGTAGAGTATTCCAATTTCTATTCTTACCTTTACCCTTAGCTCCTATAGCCATCAAAATTATACCTAAGACTAATAAAATTATGGGAATGGCAATAAACCATATTCCCATTAAAGCCTGTAGATAAAATTGAGCCAAAGCAAAACTAATAATTATTAGAATTGAAATTCCGATTCCTAACTTAACTGATTGAGCCATAATATTTTCTCTCCTTTATTTAATATTGAATAAGTTTAACTTTCTTAGATAATAATTCAGTTCCTCTAGATAAATAGAAAATAACTCCTATTAGAATAACTCCTGTACTTGTTAAAACTAAAATTTGCATTAAAGTTAAGTCAGGAGGTATTATAGAGCCAGAGGAAATTAAAGTCCAAGAAGAACCATTAAATAAAAATGCCACAGGATTTAAATTCCATTCTGTTCCATTCCAAAGATAAGCTATGGCATGAGCAGGTACTCCTTTCTCATTTTCATATCCCCAATCATATCTATGATCATTTACATTAGCTCCTGAGCCATTAGCGTAACCTTCCCAATATGTCGCATTATTTACTTCATCAGAATAGACAATTTCTGAGTTATTTACTCCTAAATTGGTTAAGAATGAATACATTGAATGATTCCATAACGTAAAATTTGATGGATACCAAGCATTAGGTATATTAGAGGTATAATTGAACATGTAACCTCCTAAAGTCGCCAAATTTGGATCACTTTCATTAATAACTCCTGCAAAATCTGTATAAAGATAAGTAAATTCTGATTCATCATATTTTTTCAAAGAAACCTCTGTATAAATTGCATCTCCATAAATTGCAAAGCCAAAATAAGTTTCTACAACTCCTCCTATCCTAGAATTATTTTTTTCTACTACCTCAATTCTAATTTGATCTCCTGTATTCCAAACTCCTGATCCTAAAATAACCTCTCCAATATACCAATCTCCTACATTGCCTAAGTAACCTGAGCTTCCATTAGCATAAACCATATTACAGTTAAATAAAAATAGAGAGCCAATTAATCCTATAAATAATAAGGATATGGCCATTGAATTTCTAAGTTTCATGGTTTTCATCTCCAATTGAATTTTTGATCCTCAGTAATCCCATATAATATGGCAATCAAAGATACAAAAGATACAACATAAATTCCTATTAGAACTACAGGATTTAATGGCTCTGAAGGTGTAGGAGTAATAGGAGGAGAATAAGATTCTACCTCTAATCCTAATACCCATAAATCCCATTCAAAAGAGGTTTCATTCCATCCTGAAATCTGATATTTATTCATTAGTTTTGTAGTAGCATTGTAATTAAGTTCTATTCTCATTGAAGAGCTATTTTCTCCTGATCCATTATTAAAACCTCTCCAAGCTGTAAAATTCCATTCCTCTGAATAATCTGAAACATTCAAAGGATAATCGAAATTTAAAACTAACAAGCTCATGAGGTATCCCCATTTAGTAAAATTACTACCAAAGGTATTGAAGAAAGGATCATCTCCTCCGACCATTAAACCACCTACAAAATCAAAATCTGAATCAGATTCATTATAAAACAAGCTCCAATTACTAACCTCTCTTGTTAAATTGCCTGTTTCATTCCATTCCATTATCTTAAGCCATATATAACTACCTGATCTATTTTTAGACCAAAATTCTTCAATTGAATTATTTACGTTAATACATTCAATATAGACACTAGAATTTATTGGTTGAGATGGATCAACAGATTCAGTAATATTTAACCTAGCCCAAGAGCCAATAGGAGTTCCAAACTCTTCTAAAGGAGTAGCAAATACGGGATTGATTCCTAAAAATGCAAATTGAAGAATAAACATAAAACAAAAACCTATCATTAATGTTTTAATTATTCCTTTTTGACTTTTCATTTTTTCAAATCTCCTTTTCTTTAATTATATTCATTATTTTTAATTGATTTAAGTTTTATTTACTGATAATAAAAAATATTTTAAACTAATGCTATAACACAATCTCTTTCTTGATTAGAGTAGAAATAACCAAGCAAATCCAATAAATACTCCCGCTAGAGAATAGAACATTGATTGAATTATTAACCATGAGATACCTGATGTTAGTACTGCAGTTCCCATAATTAAGAGATTTCCTCTGTTTAATATCCTCTGTTTTGATTGCCTTCCTGAGCCTCTAAATGAAACATAAGCAATCATGAGCATGAAAAACCCTACTATCACATAAACTAGAGGTACTAAAATTCCAACTAGATTATTTAGCATTGAGCCAAAAATTATAGCAATTGGAGATACTGAAACAAAGAACAGAGAGATAATTATAGCTATTGAGGTATTTCTTAAGTCTGTAGCCATCTTTAGCTTTCACCTCCTCTTATTTTGATTAAAGCCATTATTTAAGCCTCCAAAGTGCATAGACATAAACCAAAACACAAAGAAAGAAAGCTAAGCCAAATAATAAATAAGCAATATCTAATACAACATAAGCATTAATCGGTAAGCCAAAGAAGAGAAGAATATCAATACCTGATATTAAAGAAGCTATTGACATGTGACTAAATACAAATGCTATCATTAGAAAGATTGTACCTAAAAATAGAGTTAGGATACTTATTTTTAGTATTTTTGCTTTTTGTTTTCTTCTAACCAAATCTATCAATCCTCCATAATTTACATTGCAATCATAAATACAATTATTAAAACAATAATGATTAACATGAAAGTCATCATGTTGAAAATTTTAGGCTTATCTTTGCCTTTATTCAAATCTTGAGCTGTTAATTTATACTCTCTCCTTTTTCTTTCATCTAAAGCTATCAATTCTAAATACAGGAACATGTAATTTAACGTGATAAATGGTAAAAGAACATAGAACAGGAGAAATACAAATTGAGATACTACATTTCCTAAAATTAAAACCTCTAATTGAGGAAATATATAAATAAACACATTTAAGACAAGATAACAAGAGTTAAACACAATTATTAGAAAGGAAAAGGCTATCATTATCTTAAATTCATTCATTTTAAATACTGAACCAATGAATAAAGTAAGAAATATGAAAATACTTACCCAAAATAATACTTGTACTCCTAAAAGGCTAAAAATATCTACATTAACTTGATACGGGTAAATTTGTGTATAGAGCCATATAATTAAATTTAATCTTTCTCCCATTTCAAACAATAACAATGGATTTAAGACAGCTAGAAAGAAAATGGCTATTAAAATAGCATATATTCCTATTGAGAAAATAATGAGAAAGGCTCTTTTCGTATAGATTGCATAAATAACAGCTGGCAAAGTAGCAACCATAACTAAGGTACTTACTGAGGCAAAAAAGAATATGTAAACTAAGATTAGAATGTTAGCTATTACTAAACTAAATGATAATCTCAAATTTACTTTAATATTCGACATGTTTTAAGTTTCCTCCTCATTGTTTTTATTTTGAGATAAATCTACCTGTAATTTCTCTACAGGATTATTCTTTTTAATTTTAAGATATTCATAAGTATAGAGTTTTTTCTCTAAAACTACATAAACCATGTAGATTAAGTTATATCCAAACTTTAAACTCCAATTAATTTCATTTTGGCTAATATAACGAACATAATTAGAAATATCTGATTTGGAAAAAATAGTTTTGAAACTTATGATCCATTGCCTATCATGGTTTACAAAATCTGGCAAATGAGAGGATAATCCAAAATGTTCTAGCTTCTTATATTTATCTTTATTAAGAAAATAATAAGCTTCCTCTCCTGAATAACCTAATTGTTTTTGTTGAATTGATTTTTTAAACGTAGTAATATCTGAAATAACTTTAAATTTATCAGATTTAATGAGAGTAATTAATTTTCTATATGGGATTTCCTCAGTTAAGGATTGAAAAACCTCTCTCTCCTCAGGTTCTAAATTTATGAAATCCATTATTTTTTGAAACATTTTTTCATTTTTCTCCTCTTCAATTAATAGAAAATCTGAGATTGAAAGGTTTTTAGGAGTTAATTTATCATCTAAAGCTTTTACTTTATTAGCATCCTTTTCTTTTCTCTTAATTTTATCCATTTCTAACCAAACTCTATTAGCTAAATCCTGAGCTACACTATTAGGATGTTTATATTCAGTTCTAATAAAACTAGCTATCATGTGAGGAGATTTAAAATTATTATCATTTTCAATAACTTCTTTTTTAATAAACTCCTCTGAGAATTTACCATAATCTAATTCAATAGCTTCTTGTAATCCTTTATTCTCTGTTAAGTTATCCCATTTATCTTTCTTTTTAGATTTTATTTTTTCCTGTTCTTCATCAGTAAAATTCTTTTTTAGAATTATGTAACCTAAATATTTGCCTTTATCCTCTCTCCAAAGAGCTCTAGTTTCTCCTGTTTCTTTATTAAAACCAAATAATTCTAAGTAAATATCTACATTCTCTACATAAGCATAAGTTTTAATGTTAAAAATGAAATTTTTACTATATTCTCTACACATTTGAAGAATATTATAAAATGCACCTAGTACAGTATTTTTACCTGTTCCTGAAATTCTAAGAGGTTCATCTAAAGTTAAAGTAGAATGAATTGGTAAATCTTTTACACTATCATTGGCTTCTTGAAATGAATAAGCAAATAATATTTCAGATAATTGATGAGTAAATCTTGCCATTATACTTAAAATTAAAGCTAAAGTAGATTTACCTCTTCCTAATTTACCAATTATAGCATAAATGAAATTCTGTTCATTTTTCATTGCATAGTCAAAATCCTCTTTAAACTGTTCAGTTAATTCTCTCTTGAGAGCTTGCCTAAAATCTTTATTATCTCTTACTAATTTCTTAAATTTAATGCGATCAGCTTGCCTCATTGGAAACTTATCAATGATTAAATCATATTCTTTGTAAGGATAATATTTAGTATTTTTAACTTCCTTAACTTCTTGTAATCTTTTAATTAAACTCATTATAGTATATCCTCTTCAGGTTCTTTTAATTTAGAATATTCTCTCTTATAACTCTTTAAAAACTTAACAATTGAGCCAATCCATCTAGTAAATTCAGTACTCTGTTCAAATAGTTCAGTTCCATATTTCTTTCTATCAATAGCATATTCCATTAAGAAAGTATTTAGGATTTCTATCTTATAATAGAGAACTAATTCCATATTTGGCTTAATCATTGAAAGATATTCGATAAATCTTGTAGTAGTAGCTGTAAATTCAACATTATTGGCTATATCTATAGCTTTAATTCCTTTTTGAATAGCTTCAATTAATTTTACCTTATCTTCAATCAATTCATGCTCACTTTTAGAAAAAAATGTAAGAAAATCTGTAGCTAAACCTTCTTTTTCTTTCTGATTATCTATAAATCTTTCTAAGCTTGCCTCTATAGAACTAGCCATTGAATTTATTTCTCTTAAATTTTGTTTTACTGATCTACTACTCATTTAATTATCTCCTATTCTACATAAATCTCCTCATATAATTCAGGATGTTTCTTTTTATAATCCATGTAATCCTTTCTGGCCTTATCATATCTCCTAGAAGTTTCCTGTTCTATTTGTCTATCTGTTAAACCTTTTTTCCAAGAGGTATTCATTCTTTTATATGTCTTAGAGCCATCTGGCTTAATTGTAACTACTGTATAAGGTAATTCATGAACCTCTAGCCATTTATGTTGTTTAGAACCAAGCTCAAACTCTACTGAACCTCTCTTGATAGTTCCATATTTCGTACTTTCTAAAGCTTCTTTATTGATTTCTTGGATTTTTTTACCTCTTACAGTTCCTCTCTTTCTTCTTTTAGTTTCAAGCTTGATTGTATCATTAGTTCTAAAGGAAGTATAATATTTCTTATCTGTAACTTTACCAATTTTTTTATACAATGCTTTATCTGACCATATACCTCCTCTAGATTCCTTACCATATCTCCAATAGATGAAATCCTCTCTATCTCTAGATAGAAAGTCAGGATCAATGTTCTCATATTCTCCAATTTGATTAATTCTATCTGTCCAATTTACCATTTTAATCTCCTGAAAATAATTTATGTTTGAAAATCTTATTAGCTTGTTTTTTATCGAGTGTATCTTTAATAAACTCTCTCAAATCATTAATTTCCTCTTGCATTGCCATTTTCTCTAATTCTAAAATTTCAATTTTATGAGTTTCAGGCAATATTTTTATTTTTTCAAGAGAATTAGCCAAGAGTTTCATTTCTTTCAAGAGTTTATCACATCTAGCTCCTGCAAAACCAATAATAACAGAAAAATCTTTTCCTTTCTTAACTATTGGTTCTAATTCAACACAATTCAAATGAACTACCTTTGAAAGCTCTGATACATAATTCAAAACTCCTTTAAACCTACCTAATTCTTTCTCATTTTCTTCAAGAGGTTTAAAACAATAATAAATTTGAGTTAATTTTTTAAATTCATCTCCAATGAAATCTTGGAGGTTCAAATATAATCTAATACAATAATAATCTTTCATTGCCTTAGCCAAATCATTATATCCTGTCAATTTTTCATTCAAAGATTCTAATTCTTTTTTACCTGATTCTTTACCTAATTTTTTTTCTATATTTCTTATATCTTTCTTAATTTTGGCTATATGCTCTTGTAGAGAATCCTCTACATTGATTATTTTTTCATGAGATTCATAATAAACATTCAAATAATTATCCATTGGCTCTTCCTCATGAAAATTAAGGATTGTGAGCTTATTACCTGAAGTTTCAAAATTACTCATGAGCCAAAACTCAGAATAATGAAAGATATAAATTAAACTAGAGGTAATAATAGGTAAAAGAATGATCCAAAGAGGATTCATTAAAGGATCAAATATTACCTCATAAGAAAATATCAAAATATTACAGAAAATCCAAGCTGTAGCTATTCCAATAGGAATTAAAACTCTATAAAGAATTTCAAACTCCCATTTAATCCGTTTATCTTTTCTCTTTTTAAACTCTCTCCATTCTAATATTAGAATGACTATTATAATAAATATATCTCCAATCATTTTTTTATTCCTCCAAAATTGTTAGAAATTTTGTATATTCACTAGCTTGACTCTCCATTCTCTTTCTTTTATTTGTGTTTTTTCTTCTCTTATTAGATTTTTCTCTTTCTTTTCTAGTTCTATACCAATTATAAACTGAATTAACAAAATCTACAACTATAATTATTAAAACAGCAACGAAAAGGATAAACATTAAAATTCCAAAGACAGAACCAAAGAAGAAATTAATTAACAAATCTAATAAGGTAGGAGTATAGAACCCTGATTCCGTACCTATTTCAAATATAATATTTGAAGCTTGATCTATCGAAAAATCTTCAATTAATATTTCATTTAATTCTAAATTTCTCACAAATAAAGTATAACTACTTGCAAATATTCTAATGCTTATTGAGCTTTGAGGAGCTACTATTATTTCAATTGCTACTCCTAAGCCTCTCTGTACTTCTACTAAAAGAGGCTCAGATAACCAATTATAAACAGTTAAAGTAGCAATCGGTAAGGAAACATCAATAAATGATCTGTAATTATGTTCTTCTCTGTATAAGACATTATCAAAGAAATCTGTAATAGCTAAAGTTTCTAAACTTGTATCAAATACCATGTTCTCAGGATTCTGTCGATTTTCAATACTCAATAACCTGTAAGAACTGTATTTTATTAAAACAAATTCTCTAATGCTTATAGAACCATTTGGAAATAAAGAATAAGGATTTCCTTCAGGTGAATGGATGTAAAAAAATATTCCAAATTGCTCTATTGTTTCATCTATATCTCTCAAATCAAGAAAAATTCTTTCCCAGCTTGTTGAATTATCCAAATCCTCTATTAAAATCCAATCTGTTCCATTATTGTATTTGAAATCACAATTCGTATAATTTTCGTTGTTATAAAAGAGCTGAATTTGAATATATTCATCATTTTCAACAATATAAGAACCTGAATATAAAGTTAGATTGTATTCTGTAGTTAAATTATAAAAATGAATAGAAATATTAATTGCTTTAGATGAATTAACATAAATATAGAATATTTGATTATGAAATCCATCCATTTTAGAGCTATTATAAACTGTATTGTTCAAAATATTCAAAGTATAATTACTACTTGAAACAATTGATGAATGATTGAGCCAATAATAACTACTTGTATTAAAATTCCATATTCCTAAAGATAATTGAGCATTACTAACATTAGAAACCACATTAAAAGTATTCCAAGAGCCATAAATACTATCATAAGTACCATTAAAATAACCGATAGGTATAGAAATACTATAAACACTATAATTAATAGTAAAAAATGATATGTCGTTAAATATTGAAAGATTTGTACTATTATAATTAGTCATATCTATTCTATATTTTAAGAATTGAGTAGAATTTCCATAATACTCATAGTAATTCATCCAATTATCAAATGAACCTGTAGAATTATCCGTAATGTATAAATCAAATTGATTGCCTTCCTCTGTGATATTCATTTGAATGATGTTCATTTCCCTTATCTCTCCAAAATCAACAACATCAGAGGTATAATTACCTGTAATTTGCCTATATTTTTGAAATCTGTAAGGATACCATTCAAGATCGGTACTAAAATCAAGAGAATCTAATCCAATACTAGATTGTTGAAATCCTGAGGTAAGTACAGAGAAATGAGAGAAATTGGCAGGATTATTATAGTAAGGGAATGATGAATTTCCTGTTAATCGATCATAACCTGTATGGTAGGTAGTTCCATTATCATAAGATATGCTACAATTCCATCCATTTGTTAAGTTAAAGCCTACTCTAAGATACATCCAAGTATTCAATGGTCTAAACCATGTAGTTCCATTTGCAAATTTAATATCTTTGCTAGCATCTTGATAAGTCCAAGTATTCGCCCAATTAAAGAAGAAAATGATTCCTTTATTAGCGGGAGCTCCTCCATTATCTTCAGAAATGTGGATTTGATCATATTGTCCGTATTTCTCAAAGAGTACCATGAATTCTATCATTCCATCTACAGTATTTTCATTTGAAAATTGATAATTGCCTCTACAGTAACTAGAAGAGCCAATGGCAATAGGATCATCAAACATGAGAACATCTTTATGATCTAAAACTGATTCATTAACATAAATGTTAGTACCAGAATATTCATAGATATACCAATCAGTAGGATCGCCTGTTTGTCCATAAAATGATTGATTTCCAGCATAATGATTGATTATACTTTGATTTAATGTAATAGAATCATTACTCTGTATCTCTATATTATCCCATGAGGCAAAGGAATTATTATAACCTGTAGTAACATTATAATTCTTATAAGTTAATACATCCTCTGTTAAATAATTTATTGTAGATGAATAATTTTGAACAGTACTAGTAGCATTTGATACCTCTGAAATTGTAGGCTCTAAATATGAACTTCCTTCTATTTGCCAAGATTTTAAATAATGCTGAGCAATACGGATATTAGAGAGCTGTACAGAGCCATTAGTTATCCAAAATCCAATTTCTGCAAGTAAATCATTAGTTACATTTTGATATTGATTAAAATAAAAGAAAGGAATGGAAATATTTAGCCAAACATCCTCCTCTGTAGAATTTATATCAATATGGTAATCCTTTTCATAAAATTCAGGATTGTATATTATTACAATCTTACTATTTTGAGAGAATTTAGCATTAAATAATAAGGTATTGTAGATTTGAGTATCAAATATTTGTCCATCCTCCATTAACGTTTTTAATCCGTTATTAGTAGCATTAAACTCTATATAATCATCAATGAAAGTAGCTGTCATATTGGAAGTAGCATAAATTTGAGTCCAATTACCATAATATGTCCTGAAATTGACTAAACTTTGTTCCTCATCAAATCCTAAATATGTTTTATAATTTTGAGCCTTAAGAGGAAAGCCATCCAAAGAGGAAAACAAAGATAAATAGGAAGATTGAGGATAATCTCCTACAGAAAAATAAATCCAATCGGAAAGGGTGAAATTATTCCAAGCATTGAGAGCTTGGATGAAAAACCTATAATTTCCATTAATACTGAAAGAAATCTCATCAAAATATAAAGAGTTAGATGTCCAAGAGGATTCCATTTCATTTTCTAAGTTATTAGAGGTATCTAAATATTGATAAGTTATATTTACATCTTTACTTGAATCAAAATTATAAATATCAGCTGAAAAAACGCTCATTTCTGATTGTTTAATAACAGTATCATAAGTAATATTAGCTATTTCAGGTAATAATCCCTCAAATCTCAAATTCCAAAGATAAGCTCTTAAAATATTATGGTATGTTGTCCCAAATATATTATAAGTTCTTGTATAGAGATATAAAGTAAAATTACTAATCTGATCTGTTTGACTTGGCTCAAAATACTGAGTACCTTCATCAATATAATTATTAAATCCCCAATTATACCAAGTTCTATTATAAATATAGGTTTTAGAGCCATTTACATAAGTAATATAAAAAGAGGCATTGTATTCTGTAGGATTAACAACACTATAAAGATTTTCACATCTAAATTTATAATCTAAACTAATGTTAGTTAAATCTTCTATATCAAATAAATTATAAGTACTATAAGATTCTCTTATTTCATAATCCTGTGAATCATGATTGACATAGAGATAATTGCTATCATCATAATAATCTGGATTACCTGTATAAGTAAAAGGGATAAAATCTCCTGTATTATTATCTAAAGCCATTAATAATATTGGATCGCCTTTTACATTTAAATTTAGAGGATTATTTTCCTTTTCAGATATATTCAAAGGAATAAAAGGTAAAAACATAGTTAAAATAATTGTAAAAATAAAAAAAAGAGTTAAACTCTTGGTTTTAAGGGATTTCAAATGATAATTTCAACTCCTAAGGTTTTTCATTAACTAGCGTAACCCATTGGCATTACTACCATTTTAGTTTCTTTGGATTTGCTACCAAATACTCTATAAATTGCATATAGTACTAAACCTATGATGATTAAGGTAATTATTAACCAAATATAATTAACCCATGAGGTTTGACTAAGCAAAGGAGAGTAATGATTAGACCATTGATCATCTACATGATCGTAATACTGATCTACTAGGTCATCAAAATTAGTAGATCGATTATTGATAAACTCATAGGATGATCCGATTGCAGAAAGTAAAGCTTGAGCCTCTTCTATGGTAATAGTTCCATTATTTACCATTTCTAAGATAGTAGCTTGTTTCTCTGATACTGATTGAGTTTGAGCTAACTGTACATCTCTTTCTGCATTGATAGCTGTCAAAGTAACTTGTTGATCTAACGTAGCTTGATGTCCAATCAATGCCATTCTACCTATGTCCTCAAAGGTTAAGAAAAACATTACAGCCGATACAATAATAGCCACAATGAGAGCAATTTCTAAACCTGTAATTTGTTGATGTATTTCTCCTGAGCCACCTAAACCTGATATGTTTGCAATTGGATTACAAAGCAAGTAATCGGTTTGAACTAGCTGAGATTGGAGAAAAGCTAGGTTTTGAGGACTCCAATTTTCATCATAAGTAGAATTAACTACATTGATAAGGGTATAACCGTTTTGTTGTCCATATTCATAAGCATAATTGTAAGGAGAGTCAAAATAAATGATTTCCTTCTCTACAGGAGCTGAAGTTTTAGAGTAATCAAAGTTTGAGAAGAAATCTGAGGAATTAACTCCGATATAAGAGCCATTAGCATAATGCTCAAAGTATCCGAATTGTGTACCTACTAGAGAAATTTGCTCATCAGCTATAACAGCTACAGGATTATTAGCTTGGTCATAAAATTCAGTAAAAGATTGAAATTCTACAGTTCTAACCGAACCTCTAGCCTGAAAATCGGCTTGTGATTTCATCTTTCCTCCATGAGTATCAGTAATAATCCCATTTTTATCAATTTCTATCCTCTCTATAAAGAAAGTCTGTGTACCATTCTCATCTAAAGCTCCTAATCCTGTATAATTACCGTAAACAACATTACTCATTGAATAATATTCGGTTTGAGCATTGACAGCTCTTATACCTATAAAAGATACTAATCCAAATAATTGAATTAGTAGCATTACAGTAAGGATAAGAGATTTAAATTTGAGGATTCTTTGCTTCCAAGAGGTTTTCTGTTCGCATTTCTCCATTTGAATCTCTCCTTAAATGAAAGTCCATTGAGCTTGACTCCAAATGAATAGGATTTTATCAAATGCTAAAATAAATGACATGATCGCCAAGAAATAGAATAAGTATCTTAAACTAGGTCTTTTAGAGCCTGAAACAAAGAATCCTATTACTGATCCAATAGCTATGGCTAAAAAGATATATCCTAACCATGTTGAATCAAAAGGAGTCATATTCCATAAACCTGTATAAATAGCCTCTAAGAATAGAGTAAGAAACCAAGCTACCAAAGGAACAATGACTAAATCCATTCGTCTAATATTCTTTGCCATTTTGGATAACTCCATTGGTTATTTTTCTAAAAGCCAATTCTAAAAATCTGTGGCTTAAAATGGGATTCCAACCAAATAAATGAATCAAATTAAAGATAGATATAAATTCATTATTATATTCTCTTATTTTCAATACTTAAAAAGATTGTCTTATTCATTTGATTGATGTCAGTAAATCTCTTCTCTACTAATCCTAAAACTGAAAAGCTACAATATATATAGGATAAGGAAATGGCTCTATCTGATTAAATTTATTGACACGTCAAAATATATTGACACGAAATTCTTTCTCAGGATTCAGGTTCTTTATAAATACCTCTCTGATTCATTAGGTAGAGTATTATCTAATACT
>Ga0180433_10006211_pt1 | contig 15758 bp, 17 predicted proteins | sample SS_ome_8_FD_132980 | JGI IMG/M metagenome (GOLD analysis project Ga0180433, IMG submission 132980) | Hypersaline lake sediment archaeal communities from the Salton Sea, California, USA - SS_1_D_1 metaG | ecosystem: Environmental > Aquatic > Non-marine Saline and Alkaline > Hypersaline >... | reverse complement strand
CCATTTTTTTTTAGAATATATATATACATACATATAAATTAAATATTTACTTTTTATAACTAAACTATTTCATATTGTTATATATTCAATCAAAACCATAATATTGTTATTGTTTGTTTTTAGTATAATAATAAAAATCAAAAAGTTATAAAAAGATTTAAAGATTAATTAAATTATTTATTTAATGAGTAGGAATACAAATATAATTAATTTTAAGCAAAGTCAACGAGGAAATATGTTTAATGGATTTGATGTTTCCGAAGATGAAGAATATGAAAATGAAGAGGTAATTGAAACAAAAAAAAAAGAAGAGATAGTTTTATCAAATTATACTTATGAAGAAGAGAAAAAAAATACGGAAGAAACAGAAGATACAAAAGTTTCAAAAGATGAGTGGATAGAAGTTAAAAGAAAACATGATGTTGATTTAATTTATCCTCGAGGTACTTGGGAATATAAGGTTATTACAAATAAATATATTTTTGAAGATGATGGTCAGTTTGTATTAGATGTATTTGAAATTAAAAAATTATTTTTTAAATTTAAAAAAGCCAAAAATAATTATGTTAGAAATAAACTTTTCAGAAGATTAAAACGTGTAATTACGGATGAAGCTTGGGAAAGTATTAAAAATATGGTTATTGAAAGAGGTAGTCGAAACAGACCAAATTAAAATTTTTTTTTTCGATAAAGTTAAAAAATTTATTTTTTATATAAAAATATAAAAAATGAAAAAAAACTTAAAGAGTTTTTTTTACATTTAAAGAGTAAATATGAGTTATAATGAATTAGATGATTATATTGATGATAATATATTAAATCAAGCTATGATTGATTATATTAAAAAGATAAAAGAAATAGAAAAATCCAATGCTAAACCTCCCAAACCAACAGAATTAAAGGTATCAACAAGGTCATCTAAGGCTGAGATTTCAGCATATATTAATATGATTAATTTAATTTATTTTTTGGTAAAAAAAATTTATGAAGATATAGATAAAAATGGATTATTAGAAGGTGTAAAAATGAAGAAATTTATATATTCAAGATTACCAAAACATTTAAAAATTGGAAAGAAGAAGAAAAAAAAAAAGAAAGATAAAGGAATTAATTATTATTTACGTCCATTTTATTGTTGTATTTATATTGATAGTGATAATAATCTCAAAAGAGTAGTTTATGATAATAGTAAACGTGAGTTTTTTTATGATTTAGAATTAGATCTAGATATGGAAATGAAGTATTTAGATTATGAAAAAAATAATGATTATAAAAATATATATACATATGTTGATAATGAAAAATTAAAAAAAGTATTTAAGAATTGTGATTTATATGAAAATAATAAAGATGATAAATTATTAAAGAAATATATTGAATATAGTAAGTCAGATAGTTCATATATCGAAGAAGGATTATCCTTATTAAAAAATAATAAAAGGGAACATTTCTATAATTCTTGTACAATTATAATTAAACCGGATGAAAAAAGGAGACCAGTTAATATTAAATTATTTGCTAATGGTCAAATGACAATTACAGGTGGATTAGAAAATAAAGATGGTCATGATGCTGTAATTTCTTTATTAAAAATAATAAATGTTGATAAAAATAATTTTTTAGATAATAATAAATTAGATGAAGAAACTATGATAAGATTTACAGAGAATAAAAAGTGTGGTGAAAAAATTAATGGATATTTGAAACCAGAAGATACAGAGATAACTAAATATGATATTACAATGATAAATAGTGATTATAAATTGAATTTTTGTGTTGATAGATATAAATTTTATAATATTTTACTGAATGAAACAGGTTTAATGTGTGTGTTCGATGGTAATATTTATCCTGGAGTTAAAATTTACTATTATTGGAATTTATTTAATAAGGAGAATAACGGTATATGTAAATGTACAAATAAAATTAAATGTAAAGGAAAAGGTAATGGTTTAGGTGAACATAAATGTAAGAAAATAACGGTTGTAATTTTCCAAAGTGGGTCTATTATGATTACAGGTGCTAATTCAGATTATCAAATTGAACATGTTCATAAGGATATAAAAAAAATTATTGAGAAATATTATACGAGAATTATTAAATTTTCCATTAAAGACCATTTAATACCAGATGATGATGATGTACCACCTGATGAAAGTTATATAGAGGAAATGAATTTAAATAATAATAAAAAGAAAGAAATAAAAATAAAAAAATGTGAAAATACTAAGGAATATTTCTAATATAAAAAAATAATATATTATATATGGAATTAAATGAAAGTGATTTTCTAAGTAATAAAGAAATTTATTATATGTTAAGAACAAAAAATTATTCTAAAACTAAAATAAAATATTCAAAAAGTTTGCCACTTTTAACATTATATAAAATTTTTGTTTTAAAAACTGATGTTACTGAATATAAAGACAAATTTGATAATTTAATAAATAAAATACTTATTGAAAAAGATAAAAAAGAAATACAAAAGATACAAAAACAGGAAAAATTATTTATTATTACTTTTAATTTTAATAATGAAAATATTATTTTAATTTACAAAGGTTTAACAAGTATAAATGATAGTTTTCTTAACAAATTTATAGAATCAGATGAAAAATATCAAAGAAAAAGATTTAAAATTTTGCCTGTAATAAATTCCAATTCTAAAATATTAAATTTTTTATCAAAAGACAATAGACCAATCATGTTGGCGAAAAAAACAGAGACTAAATTTGTAAATAATAAAAATTACTTTTTGATATCAATAAATTTATATAAAAATTTAATAATAAGGGGCATTATTAATAAGATAAAATCTAATAGTAAAGGTTTTAAGTTTAATTTAGGATTTACTGTAGAAACTAAAAAAGAAGACAATTTAAAAGAGGAATTATATGCAAGTATTACAGTTAATAATTTAGAAGAAGTTTATTCAATAATATAAAATCTAAACTTTAATACTTTTTCCATTCATTATCTTGAAATATCCAATTTTTATATTTAGGTTTTAAAACATTAATCCCATATTCTGATATCAATACTTTTTCGATATTATTAGGAACATATATATCAATTCCATTAAATTTATCTTCCTTCAATGGTAAAATATCATTAATATCATAATAATGGGGTGATTTACAATTAACTATTGTTTTTTTGTTTTTTTCTGACATAAATTTATTTAATGTTAAAAAAGTAATATCAATGAAAAAACCAAATTGTTTACTTATTAGTCTAGCATCAATTACATTTTTTCTATCATTTATATTTCTATTTATACAATTTGGATTAATATCTAATAGAAAGTATTGATTTGAGATTTTTTTTGTATTTAATTTAATAAATTTTTGTATTGAATTACCAACCAGAACTACATCAATATCATCATCCCATGGCAAAACTTTTTTATTAAAATAGTGACCAATTAGTGTGCCGTGAGCTATTACTAATTTAATATCATTTTCTTTACATATATCTGATAATTTTTTTAATAAAAAATATAAATTATTTATAATAAAATTTTTATTAAAATTTAAATTAGGTTTTCCAAAACGTTTATCTATATGATTTTTGTTAGGTAATTCCTTAAAATATTTGTTATCTTTTTTTTTTAATTTTTCTTTAATTAAATATCTCATTATTTAATTAAACATTTATAAATGATAAATAAAACGAAAATATTTGTAGTTTTAATATAATAATTCATTAAAAAAATTTGTTTTGTTGATAATTTTATTATATTTATCTCTAGATATACATTCTGCTCTTAATTTACCAAATTCACAATCATATGGTTTTATATTATAAGGAACTAAATCTGCATTTATTTTATTCCCTTTATATTTACAAATAGCACCAAATTTTAAATTTAAATTATCAGCATCAGCATTGATACAACTTGTTAAATTTGTTTGATGAGTAGGTAATCCTTCATAAAAATATGGAGCACATATAGCCTTTCTTTTATTTTTTTTAGAAGTACACTTTAAATATTTTCTCACACCATATTTTTGAAAATTTCTTGTACCATTATTTCTTGCTTCTCTATAACAAATATTATCCAATGGTGTTTGTAAATTATAACAGCCAGTAGTAAACTCATTACTATTTAAATCACTTGAACCATCTGTTCCTAATACACAAGTTGCTCTATATTTATTAACAAATGGAGATGGACATTCACTTGTTGTAGACATTTCATATAAATTTCCATAATCCTGTTTACATATTGAATCAAAATCTGCATTTTGAGCATAACAACCAGTCATATCACCCTCAGCAGTACTATTTAAACTATTTATACAACCATCTAAATTTTCACTTTCTGTTGATGAACTTCCACTAACAGATGAAGAACCATTTGTGCCACTTTCTTCCTGATATATTTGACTTAATGGAATACATATATTTCCTTTTGATAATAATATCATTCCAACATTTCCTTCATCATCTATACAAGGTCCCTGTGCCATTCCAGCAGTACTATTTTCATCTTCATATTTATCTAATTCACTTTGTAATGAATCCAATGCTAAACAAGAATTTTGTGCCTGTTCTATTTCTGTTCTTAATTCATCCTCCCTATTTGATGTAGAACTTTCTTCTTCATTACCTGCTAAATTTGATATACAACTTCTATATGTTGGAACAAATTGTCCATTTTCATTTTGATAACCTGTTGGTATTGTTGAATAACTTTCTATTACTGTTTCATTATTTACTTGATTATTATAAATTAATATTGTAATAAATATTACTGATAAAAGAATGAAAGTGATACCTGCAACACTCAACATATTAATCTTATTACCTAAAAAATAAGTTCCTATACTTACTCCTAATATTATTATAACAAAAATGCTACCAACTCCTACTTGTAATGAATTTGATGATTTAGAAAATACAGCAATTATACATATTAATAAAAATATTATTAAAACACTCAAAAATGAAAAATCTAATATCTTTGTTTTCATACTCGAATATAATTATATATATATATATATTTAATTTGTATATTGAGACCAAGTTTTTCTATTGAATGGTACAATATCATCTAAAGTACTTTCCTCAGCATATTTCGTATTTTCAATTCTTTCACAAAATCCTTTTTGTTCACATGTTGGTTCTTTTGGTATTGCTACAGTTCCGTCTGGCTTAAACCCGTAACAATTTGCACCAAACTTTAATTGTGGATTAGCAAAGAAACCTCCATTAATACCAGGATGGCCACAACTATTTTTCTTAGTAGGGTCTTTCTGCATATCATCCCAGAAACATTTTTGAACAGGATAATATGCATTTTGTCCCTCACTCCATCCATAAGTGCACCAATTTGCGCCTTTATTATATGCATTTATAACCTCATTTTTAGTTGCTAATCTGGCACCATATGCTGCACATTTACATTTTGCCTGATCATATGTTAAAACTTGATGACCTACATGAAATACTTCCTTCTCATTTTCAACAACCCTCTCGGCCTCAGTTTGTGGTGGATATTTATATTTGCAAACATTACTTAATTTAAAACCAAATAAATATGAAAAATATGGATTTTTTTGATAACAAGTAGTTGTTAAATACATAACTGTTGCTATAATAAAATATAAAACAAAAAATATTATTAATAAAAATATTATCCAACTTAAAATTAATACTAATGTGTTACCACCTGCTTTTTTTACTTTACTAGGACAAATCTTTCTAACTCCATTTCCACTATTAGAATTCATTATATATATTTAATACAATATTATTTTTTGTATTAAATCAAAAGTTAATTTATTCATTACCTAATTATAAAATAATAAGAAAAATAAAGAAAAAATAATTTATTTTTTCTCATAAATAAGCACATACGCATTCTTTGTAATTATTTTTTTACCTAAATCTTCATCGTCAGTAAATTCTATTTCTCTAACGTTACTATCATTATGTATTAACCATTTTCCATCTTTATTTTTATTCATTGAAAAATAATGACCACCATTAGATGAAAAACCTATATGATTACCTACAGAAATTAAATCATACTTGGTTTTTTCTCTATTATTTTTACAATATTTAGCCATATCTAAATCCTTAATGGGAAATTGTATTAAACTATCAATTTTTCTTAAATTATTCCTAAAACGTTTCAAGTGAATTATTAAATATTTTGGCAATTTCCAAAATGATAAGCTACGTTTAGCATCTACATACTCGTCATTATCCTCATCATAATATTTATTATCCCTTTCTAATAATTCTTCCTTACAATGATAATCTAAACTATCATATAAACTCTTCGAAAAAAACTTTGAATTAATATCTAATAACTCTAACGATATATTATTAAAACTTTCAAATTTTCTAGAAATAAATACATTTTCCTCATAATTATTCGTATCAATCATATATTGTCCAAAAAATAATTCAATTAACTCTGAATATTGATTTTCAATAAACGTTGCCCATTCTTTAACTGATTGTAATTTCATCTTATCATACTTATTTTTCGGTTTTCCATTAATTTTTACTTCAACTTCCTCTTCTAAGGAAACGTGAATTATATCTAATAAATATACTAAAAATTCATGCATATCATGTTGTCTTCCAAATATGAATTTAACACTAGAATCACTACTCATATTAAATTTCGTAAACGTCTGAACAAAATGCTTTGGTGAAATTGATTTTTCATTCGCATTTAATAATTCCTTAATTAATTTAGAAAATTCATAAGTAACTAACGATTCATTTTTATTTCTATTTAAATCTTCTAAATATTTTTCATTTACAAAATATTCCGTAAAATTATCTAAATTCTTTAAACATTGTAAAGTTGTATTTAAATAACAAGTATTACCTAAATTATTTAAACCACAATATCGTAAACCATTTATATTGGACATATTATATTAATATAATAAATTATTTAAGTAATTTAAATTCATTTTTTATTTTTTGAAAAAAAATTGATACAAAAAATAAATAGGTTTTTTTTTTCCACTTAATAATTAACACACAATTAAAAATAGAGATTTTTCTAACAACAATTTAATAGTTTTTTCAAGCAAGCAAGCAAGCAAGCAAGCAAGCAAGCAAGTAACGAACGAACTAACTTTATATTAAAAAAAAATTGAATAAAATTTTATTTAGGTTTTAAATACACACTTTCTAATTATGACCCTTATTATTGGATTTAGTGAAAAAACTTGGGATGAAGTATTAAATCATACTCCCGAATGGGACCCATCAAAACTAGGTGGAAGTCCTAGTAAAAAAAAACCGAGAAAAAATAATTCTTCTAAAGGAATTAAGAAACAAAAGCGTTAGATAAAAATGCTTTTTTGAAATTAATTATAAACAAAAATTAAAAAATTGATTTTTAAAAATATTGAATATATTTAAAATAAAGTTAGTATATCTAGCTATGCTTAGACCTGAATATAAAAAGAGTAACGATGACATTTTAGTTCAATTAAATGATTGGACAACTTTTGACAAAACTATTGTAGACGACGATGGTTCATCTTCTGATGAATCACCTTCGAATAAATACAAGAAAAAATGGAAAAAGAAGAAAAGACATTTTACTATACGTGCTTTTGGAATTACAGAAGAAGGTCATTCAATCAGTATTGATTTTACTGGTTTTAAACCGTTTTTCTTTTTGGAAGTTCCTGAAGGATGGAATAGAAACGTTGTTCGTATTTTTAAGAAATTATTACAATCAAGAGTAAATACTTATTCAGTTGATTCTCTAATTGATTTTGTAGGTGTGCAGAAAATTCCATTTTATGGGTTTTGTAATTATGAAAAGAAATTTTATATTAAACTTGTATTTGATAATATAAGTGGATATTATTCTTATTTGAAAGCATTAAAAGAAACTGAAGAAAATCCTATTAGGGTTCAAAATGAAAACTATAATTTTAATAAATTATTACTTGAAACTAAAATTGCTCCTTTATTACGTTTTTTTCATATTAAACAAATTAAACCTGTTGGATGGATTAAAATGAGTAGAGGAAAATTTCAACATAATATTCCTAGAAATACTAGATGTCAAATTGATTGTACGATGAATTTTGATGATGTTATTCCAGTTGATATGGAAAAGATTGGAAAATTTATTGTTGCGTCTTATGATATTGAATGTACTAGTTGTGATGGAACTTTTCCAAATGCAACTAGACAAGAAGATGAGATTATTCAAATTGGTACAACTATTAATATTTTCGGTGACGAAAAAATATATAAATATATTGCTACTTTGAAAAAATCAAATCCTATTGAAGGAGTTACTGTTGAAGAATTTGAAACTGAATGTGATTTAGTTATTGGTTGGTGTAATTTTATGAAAAATTTAGATCCAGATATCATCACAGGATATAATATCTGGGGTTTTGATTGGAAATATATTTATGAAAGAGCTTTAACTGGTAATGGAGGATTAGTTCCACCTTATCATGAACAAGTTTTAAGAATATTATCAAGAGTTAATATTGATGATAAAGGTAAATATAAAGCAAAATATGTGGAGAAAGAATTGCAATCTTCAGCACTTGGACAAAACTTTTTGTATTTTATTGATATTGAAGGTATTGTACAAGTAGATTTGTATAAACAAATTATGAAAGATTACAATTTAACTTCCTATAAATTAGATGCTGTTGCTGAGAAATTTATGGGTCAAAATAAAGAAGATTTGAAACCATCTGAAATTTTTTCTAATTATCGTAGAGGAACAAAAGAAGATATTAAACAGATTGCAACATATTGTGTTCAGGATTGTGCTTTATGTAATAGACTTTTGAATAAATTACAGGTTATTCCTAATAATGTTGGTATGGGAAATGTTTGTTATATCCCATTTTCATACTTATTCTTAAGAGGTCAAGGAATTAAAATTTATAGTTTAGCTATTAAGTTTTGTTCTGAAGAAGGTTTCTTAATCAAGAATTTAAGTGAAGAAGATATTGACAAAAAATCTTATGAAGGTGCTATTGTATTCGTTCCTGAACCTGGTATCTATTATGACCCAGTAGCAGTTATGGATTATGCGTCTTTATATCCATCATCGATGATTGCTGAGAATATTTCTCACGATACGCTTATTGGATTTAAAGAATATTATTTAAAAGAAAAGAAAAATAAGAAAGATCCAGATGAATATGAATTAAGAAAAGATACTTACAATGAAAAGTATAATAACTTACCAGATTACAATTACACTGATATTGAATATGATTTATTTGTTGGTGTTGATAAAGATAAGAAAAAAGTAGGCTACAAAGTTTGTAGATATGCTGAAAAGAAGAATGGAGAAAAGGGTGTTTTACCCCGTATTCTTCAAGATTTACTTAAAGCTCGTCGTGATACCAGAAAGAAGATTAAATATAAAACTGGTATTACTAAAGATGGTAAAGAATTTATCGGTCTTTTGGAAGAAAAAGATGATGAATATATCTTCAAGAGAGTTGAAGGTAATAAATTTGTCGTGAAAAAAGAAGATATTATTGAAGTAAAAGATACTTACTCAGATTTCCAAAAAGCCGTTTTAGATGGTCAGCAATTGGCTTTCAAAGTCACTTGTAACAGTCTATATGGTCAAGTCGGTGCTTCTACATCTTCAATATGTTGTAAAGAATTGGCTGCCTCAACTACTGCTACTGGCAGGAAAATGGTTATTTGTGCTAGAGATTATACTTTGGAAAAATACCAAGGAAGTAAGTTAGTATACGGAGATAGTGTTCTTGGCGATGAGCCAATATTATTAAAGAATATTAAAACAAATATGATTTCAATTAAAACAATTGAAACATTGAGTAATGAATGGGAAACATATCAAAATTTCAAACCATTTGATAATGGTAGAAATAATAAACAGAAAAGCAAATGTGATGATTATTTAGTTTGGTCTAATGGAAAATGGACTAAAATTAAAAAAGTAATTAGACATAAAACTAAGAAGAAAATTTATCGTATTAATACACATTGTGGAACAGTTGATGTAACTCAAGACCATAGTCTATTAAATGATAAGTGTGAAATCCTTAAACCAAAGGATACTGAAGTAGGTATTACAAAGTTGCTTTGTAAATATCCTGAATTTAATGATACTAACTTAAAAAAACATTCAGATATTATGAACGATATGTATCATATTAATAATGAACTATCTATTGAAGAAAAGAAAGCATTTATTTATGGATTTTTCTTTGGAGATGGTAGTTGTGGATTTTATGAAAAAATAAGTAAATATAGTTGGGCATTGAATAAAAGTAATAAAGAAATTTTAGAAAAATGTAAATGTTACTGTAAAGAAGTTTATGGTGATAATACTAATTTTAAAATTTTAGATACAATGAAAAGTTCAAAAGTATATAAATTAGTACCAAAAGGTTCTATAAAATTTATGTATAATGAATTTAAAAGATTTTATGATAAGGATAGATATAAAATTATCCCTGATGAAATTTTGAATTCTTCTGTGAATATAAGATACCAATTTTTTATTGGTTATTACGCAGCTGATGGTAGTAAAAATAATAATACTAATGTGAAAAATATCAGGTTTTCTAATAAAGGAAAAATTGGTTCAGCACATTTATATTATTTAGCTAAATCATTAGGATATTCTGTTAGTATAAATACAAGAAAAGATAAACCTAATATTTTTAGGATTTCTTGTTGTCTTGGTAAAAGTAAGAATTCAATGAGAAAACCAAAGAATATATTAAAGAAATGTATTGAAATTGGTTCAATAGATGAAGAAAAATTTGTCTATGATTTAGAAACTGAAGAAGGTGTCTTCCAAGCAGGAATTGGAGACATTATTGTAAAAAATACAGATAGTGTATTTATCAACTTTGTTGATTATATCAAAAGAGTATATGGAAAAGATTATCCTGATGGTAAAATTGATGATAAAGAGATGATTAGATTAACTATCGAGGTTGGTAAAGAAGCAGGTAGTTATGTAACTAGTAAACTGAAAAGACCACAAGATTTAGAATATGAAAAAGTATTCTGGCCATTTATGATTTTCAGTAAGAAAAGATATTATGGAAATAAATATGAATTTTCGACAACCAAATATAAGCCTACAAGTATGGGAATTGTCATGAAGCGTCGTGATAATGCTCCTATTGTAAAGGATATATATGGAGGTATTGTTGATTTCTTGATGAATAAACGTGATATTGAAGGTTCATATGAATTCTTTAGACAGAAAGTAAGAGATTTATTAAATGGAAAAATTGATATTAGTAGATTGGTTATCAGTAAATCATTGAAAGCTGATTATGCTAATCCAACAACTATTCCACATAAGATGTTAGCAGATAGAATGGGAATTAGAGACCCTGGTAATAAACCACAGTCAAATGACCGTTTACCATATTGCTATATTGATGAAAGTAATTTAAGATGTAAAGTTTGCAACTTCAAGATTGATAAAACTGATTGCAAATGTACAGATTGTATGGAATTATTTTGCAAAAGACATATTAAGAATCATAGTAAAATATGTAAGAAGATGTGTAGATTTTGTAGAGTACCTTCGGAAGTTAATGACAAAGGAAAATCAAATATTAAAAGATGTGGCATTTGCTTCGGAAATTATTGTGAACCTTGTTTCACAAAACATATGATGCGAAAAGACAAATATAAGAAAATACATTATGATAAATGTAAGAAACCTTTGTCAACTAAATTGATACAAGGTGATATTGTTGAAGAACCATCTTATATTAAGGAGAAGAAACTTAAGATAGATAATATGTATTATCTGGAACATCAAATTGAGAAGCCAGTTTTGCAAATTTTTGGATTGATAAGAAAAGACCCTCATAAATTATTAGAGGATATTAAGAGAGATTTTAATAATAAGAAAAAAGGTCAAAAGAAAAATATTATGAGTTTTTTCAACAAAAAAAAGAAATAATATGTAAAATAATATGTAAAATAATATGTAAAATAATATTTATTATAATATAAATGATGCAAAATATAGATGATGATAATAATTTTGAAGAAAAATCACAATATGTTATAAATATTGATAATGTTTATCCAAATATAAATTACTTTAAATATGATGAATATGGTAATGATATTATTATTGAAGAACCTAAAGTAAATAAATTCATCCTATTTTGTTATAAAGTTAAAAAATTTTTCAGAAATTTATTTTGTAAATGTCTTATAAAAAGAATGTAGAATAACTTAAAAAATTATGTATATAAATATATATGTAAAAATGTTCATTTTTTATAAAACAAAAAATAATAATAATTTAAAAATTTACATTGGTAAAATAAAAAATAATTTATTTTATGAATGGCTTAATCTTAATAAATTTAGAAAATTAAATAAGAAATTTATAAATTATAATATTAAAAAAATACCTGATACTATAGTCAATACTTATTTAATAAATAAAAATAAGTTTCTTAAGAAAGCCTATTCATCAAAATATCATACTACAATTAATGATAATTTTTTATTATTAAAATATGACAATAAAATACATATTTACAAACCAAGAAATTTTAATACATTAAACCAAGATTTCCTTGATAAATGGGGATATAAAATTTTTGGTAAAAATTTAATTAAAATTAAAAATAGTAAATATTTATTTAGTATAAAATATAAAAAGTTTTATAATGGAAATAGTAATAAATCTTCTTTAACTTCAAAAAATAAATGTTATGGCAATAAATATAAAAAAAATAGTGTGATTATTTTAGATGAAAATAATACTTGCTTTCTTATATCAAATATTATAATTAAATTTACTTTAGATGAACAAATATTATTTTTTTATTCACCAATGGTTACTGAAAAAAGAAATTTTCCATATTTTATAACAAGAGAATATATATATATTGTTTTATTTAATAAAATAAAAAAGTTAAACAAGATATATTTGCCATATAATATAAATCATAATAAAATTTTACAGTTTATATTTACTAATAAATTCATTGAACTGAAATTAGAAGAAAAAAAAAATCTAATATATATTTAATATATATTTCATTGCTGTTTTTACACCACATCTCTTAAAACATCCAGGAATACAATCCGATTTATCACCACAAATAATTTTTAACATTAAATCATGTTGTGGATTACATGTGGATTTATCATTTAAAAATTTATTTTGTAAATCCATTAATTTTGTATTGAAGTCTATCAACAGCATCAAATCATGTTCAGACGTAATTATTAAAAATTTTGAATTTGGATTTTGGACCATTAAATGTTTTTTTGTTAATGCAATCACATCATCTGCATCCAATTCATCCTATTCCAAAAAAGTCCAAACATTTTCCTGAATTAATTTTGGAATAATTTTAGTATATACATGAATAAAAAATTTTCCAATATTAACTTGACTAGGCGTTTCACCATAAATTCCTTGTCTATTTTCTTTATATTTTTCAAAAATTTTATTTCTCCAGATATTTGGACGACTATAATCTTTAGCTAATATAACATTTTTATGTTCTATCTTATATTTTTTTATTATTTTCATAAAACTACTTGCTAAATTTTTCTCAAATGAATTTAAACCCTTGAAGATTTAAAATGGTACAAAATAACTTAAAGAAATAAATATATAATTATATGTTTTTAGGTGTATTCTACTATAACTTAAATCAATTAATAAAAAACATGGATTTGATGTTTGTTCGTTTGACATTTTCTATTTAAAGATTTAAGAAGAATATTGTTTATAAATTAAATATGGGATTATTAAACACAATTCACGAATATATGGATAAATATCCAGTTCATGAACAACTTGAATTTATTAATGAAATATTTGAAGCATTATCTCAAACTAAAAAACATTTAATGGAAATATCATTTAATAATGATAAATCAAAAGTATAAAGTCAAAAATACATAAAAAATGCTTTGGTTTTTTACAATAAAAAAAGTATATTGACATCTAAACAAACAAAAATATACAATATTATAAATACATTTTCTATAAAAGCTTATGAACAAAATGATGAAGAAGAATATATAGAATTTACTATAAATATTGAAAATATGAAATATCATATGGAAGTTAATATTTTTAGGGATATGAATGAATTTAATTTAAATTTAAAAATATATGATTCAATTTATTGTGATGATGATGATGAAAATCCATATAAAAACGATGATTCTAATGAACTAAATCTAGATGGAAATTTTTATAATTTGGAAAATTTAATATTAAATAAATCAAAAGAAATTGATACTTGGAAAAAAAAAAAATTGAATTTTAATATGAAATATAACAATACACGAGATTTTGTCATAATGTTATGTCAACTTTTTAACTTACCATACAATAAATAAATTTTTATCTCAAGGAATTCCTCTTTTAATTGTATATATTAATTTAATTTCATTTCTTTTATAAAATCCTTATAAATAAAACTTTTTTTTGTGACTTTTCTCATAAAAAAAAAATTTAAATCTCTTAATTGTTTAATTAGTTCTTTAGTAATAAATTTATGTTCTTTTCCTTGAGTATTTTTCAAATTAAAATTGCAGAAACATATTTGTTTATTTTTTATTTTTTCTTTTCTAAAAATATTGAAAATATTAATAAAAAAATGTTCATCGGGACATAACATATATTTAAAATAATTAAGATAGTGATTTTTCTTTACAATAAATTCAGCATCTTCCCTATCTAATACCATATTTGGATGTTGTTTAACAAAATTATCATAACTTATTTTTTCCTTCATATCAAATAATAAACTATGATATCTACCTTTTTTATTATTATGAAAAGTTTTAATATAACTTAAATTGTCTTTATTAATAATTTCATATAATTTATTAAATGGAATAATAGGTAAACAAGATTGTGATAGGAAAATAATTTTTTTATTCTCTTCATTTTTCAGTGCACTCCTAATTAAAAGTAATGTAGCAAATACAATAAAAATATCTGTTTTCTTATATGTTTTAGTTTTATTTTTTATTATATACTTCTTGAAAAAATTATTTTTTAATGGGAATTTATTATGAATATAAATATTGCATTTATCTAAATTATTCTCTAAATATTTCATCCATATTTTTGGTCTATCTAAATCTGAATAAGTAAGAAAACAAAATGCTATTTTAGACATTAATTTAAGCTAGAATATTTTTATATCTTTTTAACCATTTAATTAAACCAAACTTTTTAATATTAGGTCTATTTTTTATAAATCTCATTAATCTTCTTCTTTTATTGACATGTGGAAATATTTTTGCTAATAATTTCAAGATTTCCAATGATTTCAAAAATTGAAATTTAAAATTATAAAATATATATTCTCTCATAAATGTATAATATTGTTGTCTTCTATATTTCACATTTCCTTCCCTATTTAAATAAATATTTCTTGCCATATCATATGAAATTATTCTCTTTTTATTTCTTCTATTAACATCATTATGTATATCAATTAACCATTTAGTCATTTTTTCTTTACTAGTAACATTGTTACTTATTAACCAATTTTGTCTTCCGATACTTCTTGAAAAATGATTTTTACATTTTTGACAAGGTATTGTTTGAGCAATTAAATTAAAAAATCTTCTATAATCATTTATATATCTTTCATCCCAACTAAAAGATATAGAATGTAATATATACCAAGTGGCTGGTCCCCAAGATTCACCTAATTCCATATAATTTATATAATATTAAAAAAATTCGTTGTATTTTTTTTTTTTTTTTTTTAATAAATTTTTAATTT
>Ga0180433_10006209_pt1 | contig 15761 bp, 12 predicted proteins | sample SS_ome_8_FD_132980 | JGI IMG/M metagenome (GOLD analysis project Ga0180433, IMG submission 132980) | Hypersaline lake sediment archaeal communities from the Salton Sea, California, USA - SS_1_D_1 metaG | ecosystem: Environmental > Aquatic > Non-marine Saline and Alkaline > Hypersaline >... | reverse complement strand
GGGCACAGAGATGACGTCGAAATCTCGATTTTTTCGACGTTTTTTCGATTTTTTCGATTTTTTCGATTTTTTCGATTTTTTCGATTTTTTTTTTTTTTTTTTAATTAAAAAAAACAAACAAAAATAAATATCTTTTTTTTTTTTTGTTTTTTTTTTTATTTATTTTTTTTTATAAATATTTTTTTTTTTTTTTTTTTTTTTTTTTATCTGATTTTATAGTTATTTTTATATCAGAAATCAACATATCTAACGATGAGATATTATGTCTATATCTAATAAAGAGCCATTTTATGATCCAACAAAAAAAGGCAAGATTAAACCAATAGAATTTAAAAAACAATCTAACAAGAAATCAATGATTGCTTGGATTTTAGGAATATCAATTATTATAATAATTGTCTTACTAATTCTCTATCAATTCAGTTTATTTAATAAAGATATAGAAGAAAAAAAATTTATTGGCACTTGGCACATTAAAACAGAGGCACATGGTGATTTCATAGGATTTGACATGAAATTTAATTCAAATTACACACTTGAAATTGGTGAGCCAGCAGATACATATCCTGTTGGGGCCTGGGAAATATCAGGTAATAAATTAAGACTAAGAATAGATACTTCAGAATTCAGTCTTTATCATGGAGAATATGACTATAGATTTTCAGATAATGATGAAAAAATTGAACTAAGTTATGAAGAAAACTTACTTATAACACTTATAAAAGAATAAATTTTTATTTTTTGTATATCTCAATAAACCTTTCAAAACTTCTATCATATGTTTTTTCAACATCATCTGGAAAACAACATGCTGGTAACTGTCTCATACTAAGATGATACCTCAAACATTCACAACACATTCCCTTTTTGCTACATGGATAAGTACAATTACATTTTCCTTTGTTTTCTTCAATTTTACATTCAACCATTATATCTACCTTCTACTCTTGAATTAATTTTTTAAATTCTTTTTCATCTATTATTTTTAGATTTAATTTTTTTGCTTTATCATATTTACTTCCAGGTTTCTCTCCAACTACAAGAAAATCTATGTCTTTTGCAATAGATGATTTTACAATTCCTCCCTTTTTTTGTACAAATTTAGAGGCTTCTGACCTACCAAGGCTTTCAAGTGAACCTGTAAAAACAAATGTTTTACCTTCTAAAGTCTGTTTTCCAGTCTTTTTTTCTTTTTTTGTTTTAACGCCATACTCTTCTAGTCTTTCAATAAGTTTTTTGTTTTCTTCTGTTGTAAAAAAAGTTACTATTGACTCAGCTGATTTTTCACCAAGGCCATCAATTTCTTTTAACTCTTCTTCACTTGCGTTAGATAACTCTTTAATAGAAGAATATTTTGAAGCAAGTAGTTGTGATGCATATTTACCGACATGTCTTATCCCAAGACCATAAATCAATCTAGAAAGATCCTGATTTTTACTTTTTTCAATTGAATCTAAAAGGTTTTGGGCTGATTTTTCTTTAAATCCTTCTAGTTTTTGGACCTCTTCTATTTTGAGATTATATAAATCTGCGATGTTATCAATTAAATTTTCATCAAGAAGCTTATCTATTGTGGATTCACCCAAGTGATCAATATCCATAGCATCTCTAGAGGCATAATAAGTAAGTTTCCATTTGAGACGAGCTGGACAGTTTTTGTTAGGACATCTTACAGCGACTTCACCCTCTGGTTTTACAACATCTGTTTTACATATTGGACAATTCTTTGGAATCTTTTTTTGTTTTTCAGAACCATTTCTTTTTTCTTTTATACTTTTTACAACTTGTGGGATAACATCTCCACTTCGTTCAACAAGAACATGGTCACCGATGCGTATATCTTTTCTTTTTAGTTCATCAAAATTATGTAGTGTTGCTCTTGATACAGTCACACCACCAACTTTCACAGGTTCAAGAATTGCAACAGGTGTGATTGCCCCGGTTCTTCCAACTTGGATATCAATATCATTTAGTTTTGTTGTAGATTGTTTGGCCGCAAATTTGTATGATATGGCCCAACGAGGGTTTTTTGTAGTGGAACCAAGCTTTATTTGTTTTTCAAATGAGTTTACCTTTATTACTGCACCATCTATTTCGTAGTTTAGACTATCGCGCTTTTCTTCAAGTTTTTCACATTGTTTTATTGCTTCATCAATGTTTTTTGCTTTTTTTATGAAAGGATTTATTTTAAAACCCGCTTCTCTCAATTTTTCCATTGCTTCAAAATGCGTTTCAAATTTATTATCTGAAAAAGATAGATAATGAATGAATATATCAAGTGGTCTTTTTGCAACAACACGAGAGTCAAGTTGTCTTAAAGAACCTGCTGCAGCATTACGGGGATTTGCAAATACTATGCCGTTGGTTTTTTCTTGCTCTTTGTTGTATTTTTTAAACCCATCAATTGGCATATATACTTCGCCACGAACTTCAAAATTTTTAAGAAATTTAGTATTTATCTTTAGAGGGATACTATATATTGTCTTTAGGTTTTGAGTAATATCATCTCCTTTAACACCATCCCCTCTTGTTGCACCTCTTTTAAAAACACCATCTTCATAGATTAATGCTACACCTGCACCATCTATTTTAGGTTCAACAATGTATTCTACATCTGAAACAATTTTTTTGACTCTTTCATCAAATTCACGTAACTCATCAAAAGTGTATGTATTAGCAAGAGATAACATTGGAACGATATGCTCTACTGTTTCAAACTCATCTAAAGGTTTTTCTCCAACTCTTTGAGTGGGTGAATCAGGTGTTATGAGCTCAGGATTTTCTGATTCGAGTTTTTCAAGCTTTTTAAGTAATTGATCATATTCATAATCTGATATAACCGGATTGTTTTCAACATAATATTTGTGATTATGATAATTTATCTGTTCTCGAAGTTTCTTTATTTCATCATCTGCTTGTTTTTTATCCATATCTAAATATCACATCTAAAAACACTTTTTTAATTCTTTTAAATTCTTTGTGTTTATTATATCCTTATTTTCAAGCCATCCTCTACGAGCAGTTGATATTCCATATTTTATAAAGTTCAATTGGTCAAGATTATGAGCATCAGTATTAATCACCATTTTAACTTTTTGATCCTTTGCCATTTTACAATGAAAATCATTTAAATCAAGTCTATCTGGAAAAGAATTGATTTCCATGCAAGTGTTTGTTTCTGCAGCTTTTTCAAATATTTTTTCCATATCAAGTTCAAATGGTTCGCGATATCCTATTATCCTACAAGTGGGATGAGCAAGAAACGTTACATATTCATTTTCCATCGCCCTAATGATTCTGTTTGTTATTTCTTTTTTATCCATTTTAAATTTTGTGTGAATTCCAATTCCAACAAAATCAAACATCTCAAGTGTTTTTTTACTATAATCAAGTGCCCCATCTGATTTAATATCACACTCTGTTCCACATAAAACTTGTATTTCTGGATTTTTTTTATTTATCTTTTCTATTTCCTTAATTTTCTTTTTCACTCTTTCTTGACTAAGTCCTCTTGCGACTTTTAAAGATTCACTGTGATCAGATATTCCAACATATTCATATTCCATGTTTTTTGCTTTTTTTACAATATCTTCTATTTTTTCATGGCCATCACTATAATTGCTATGAACATGTAAATCTCCTTTTATATCTGAATATCCTATGAGCTTTGGAAGTTTTTTTTCTATAGCTTTATCGATTTCACCACGGTTTTCACGTAATTCAGGTTCAATGTATTCAAGACCAAGTTTACTATAGACTTCTTCTTCGTTTTTACCAACAATATACTTTTCTGTATCTTTTTTAAAAAGACCATATTCATTTAGTTTGTATCCTTTTTTGATTGCAATGCTTCTCATTTTAACGTTGTGTTCTTTACTCCCTGTAAAATATTGAAGTGCGGCACCAAAACTTTCATCTGAAACAACTCTTAGATCAACTTGAACATCATCATTTAAAAGTACACTTGTTTTTGTACTGCCTTTTAATAAAACTCTCTTAACTCCCGGATATTTTACAAAATAATCCATCACATCTCCAGGGTTTTTTGATGATGCAAGTATATCTAAATCACCTATTGTTTCTTTCCTACGGCGAAGACTTCCAGCAATACTTAAGCGATTTATCTTTTTACAATCTTTAAGATAATCTATATATCTATTTCCATCCTCATATGCTACATCAAGAAGTACCCTTCCACTTGTTTTTTCACGCATTTTTATTCCACGAAGAATATTTCTTTCTGTAATTTCACCAAAACCATCAAGGTTTCTTACCAAACCTTTTTCACATGAGGATTTCAACTCTTCGATATTTTTTATGCCAAGTTCATTATAAAGTGCAGATACCTTTCTTGGTCCAAGACTCGAAATATTAAGCATATCAAGGAGCCCTTCTGGAAGTTCTTTTTTAAGTTTTTCATAGTACTCAATCTTTCCAGTTTGAATTAGTTCAGTTATTTTTTTAGAAATAGCTGGTCCAATTCCTTCGATATCAGTAAGTATTTCTTTTTTCACTAGTTCATTAATATCTTCATCTAAAACCTCTATTTTTTGTGCGGCCATCCTATAAGCTCTTGTTTTAAAAAAAATTTCACCTTTTATATCAAGAAGATTTGCTATTTCGTATAAGATTTCTGCTACATCCTGGTTTTTCATAGACACCACTTATGTGTTATTCTTTGAAATTGATGATAATGTTTACATTGTCCCCGTCTTTTAGATTTAATTTACCTCTAAGATAAATTGGTGCGATGAACTCTAAAATATGTGAATAATGACTGCGCATTGGTAATACAATTGCACCTTTTTTTTTGTTAATTTCAGCTTTGAAGCATCTTACATTTCCAAAGGATCTATTTTTTGTTTTAAATCCATCGATAACAATTGCTCGATGGTCATTTAATAATCTTAATTTATTTTTTTCAACGTATTCGATTTCTGCATTCAATGTTCCAGGATAAGGTTTAAACCCAAGTTTTTCTTGAAATTGTTTCGTATAACCTTTTTGCTCAGTGTAATATCTTCCTTCACCAAGGCCTGATGTTACTTTTCCTTTGAAAAATATTTTATCTGAAAGATCAAAAATCCTTTGGAAATCTGTGTATTCACTTTGTAAAAGGTTTTTTCCTTCTTTTGTAATTAATATTAATTGCTTTTTTATTCCATGTTCTCTTGAAATCAACTTTTTTTTGTCTAGTTCAAGAAGATATCTAGAAGCAGTTTGCTGGCTTGTATTAAGTTGTTTACCTAGTTCATGTGAAGATAGTTCAACCTTATTTTTAATACCACCAAGTAAAGCTATTTCTTTTAAAGTTTGAAGTAAATACGCTTTCATAATAGTTTTTTTCTCCCCATATTTTATTCTACAATTATTTCAGCTATTTTTTCACCTTTTTTTGTTAGTACATATTTGTTATCTTTTTTTTCTATTATATCATTTTCAATGAAATCATTTAATATTTTATTTGCAATTCTTGGAATTATCCTATGTTTTTTTGAAATGAGTCTTATATCTGATTCGCCTCTTGCAAATCCATAAAAGACTGCTTTTCGAAATTTATTTGAAAGAATGTAGCCTTCGTCCATTTTTTTGATCAATTTCTGTATTTAAAGCTCTCAGATAAAGGTTTTCAAATAAACTTATCTTATATATTAAATTTAACTAATTTTCATAAATAAGTATTTTTGAGGATTTTGTTAACTGTTTTTATTGCTAAGTTACAATTATTGGTCCATAAACTTTAAATAGTATTAATATTATTTATTTTTTAAAATATTTAAGATGTGATATATATGAAAAAAGCACTATTAATAATAGGATTAGTTGCATTGTTTTTAGCACCATCGATAATACCAGTAAGTGCTGATTCTAATTCTGCAGTGCAAACTACTGATTGGAACAGAACCAATGTTAGAAAGGTTCATATTAATGGAACTGTTGATATGGGAAGTGAAGTTGAATTTTTTCTAATGGTAGGGATGGAATTAATTTTATGGAATGATCCTGGTACAGATGTAACAATTGAATATTTAACCAGTTCAGGTGAAGAAGATACTCTTGTTTTATCAGAGACTGACTACAAGAGTGTTTATGCTTGGGGTTGGTTTTGCATTCACCATTCTATTCCAAAGAAAGTGAGGTCTCATCCTAGATACTGGGAAATCGATGCAACATTATATTTTGGAGTTATAGACACACGCATCGAGACATAAAAAACCTAAAGTTATAGGTATATCTATCAAAACTTTTCTCTTTTTTTTAAAAAAATTACTTATTTTTCTCTCTAAACAAAACTTCTGTATGAGGATATGCAATTTCTACATTTTTTGTTTTCCTAATTTGGTTAAATATCTCTCGTCTGATATCTGTTGATATCTTATTTCTAATATTTGCAATGGTGTGGTATCTAACTGTAACATCGATCCCCGAATCCTTAAACTGTAATCTATTATGTGCTTTTTTAGGAAATTTCTTTGGAAATTTTTCCCAATAAGATTTCATTATTTTTTCAGTTGAACTAATCATTATTTCTTCAGCTTTTTCCAAATTGCTTTCATAAGTAATAGCGGTTGTAATTTCATCTAAAATATATTCATCTTCTTTTGTGTAATTAATTATTTCTTTCTGAAAAATAACAGAAGTAGGCATCATCACAGTTCTATTCGATGATTCTTCTCCTTCAATTGTCCCTCCTACCTCATCTAAAAATATATGCATCAAAGTTATATCTGAAATATCACCTTTAATATTTGATATAATTACTCTATCTCCTATATGAATTGGTCTTTTGGTAACTATAATCATCCATGCAACAACACATGCAATAGGTTCTCGTAGTGCCCAACCAACAGCAACTGTCAACAACCCTACGATAAAACCTACGTCATCAAGTCCTCCAAAATAAGAAGAAACAGCGATTATTATTAGAAATAAAATAAATACAAATCTAAACAAGCCAATAAAAGTTGCAACAGTTGTTACCTGTTTTTTTGATTTCACCTTTTTTAAAAGTTTTTTTTCTATCACATGTATTATAATACTAAAAATGATAAATGTGACAATAATTGCAATAATTAAGCGTATTATATCTAAGTAAGGCTCTAGGTATTGATATAAATCTGTCCAAATATCTGCCATTTCCATATAGTGTAAATTTTGTATTGTCTATTTAAAGATTTATAGAATCATAAATCTTTATTTAAAAAAAGATATAACTCACAAGTACTTTATCTATTACTAAAATGTTTGAAAAAATACCTTCGATTCTTACAGCAGATCAAATACTTGATATAGCCTTTAAAAAAACAAAGAAAATAGTTATTTCAGATAGAGATAAGTTTTATAGAAAAAAGAAAACAATTATTGCAAAGACAGAATCTTTTTCAGAGTCTATCATACAAAGGCTTGACAAGTACGTAAAAGTTTTTCCATCAATTAATAATTTATCAGAATATTACCAAGAATTAATAGATATAAAAATAGATGTAAATAAATTAAAAAAATCTCTTGGTGCGGTAAACTGGGCAAAAGATACATGTGAAAAAATATATAAAACCCAAATTAAAAGCCTTAAAAAATCTGGAGATATTGATTTTTTAACTAAAAAACAAAAAGAAATATATGGAAGAATATCAAGCGTTGTTAAACAAGTTAAAAACGATTTGGAGATGCTTTCAAAAGCAAAAAAGATTCTAAAGGATTTTCCAGTAATAGAAGATATTCCAACAATAGTTATTGCAGGATACCCAAATGTTGGTAAATCTTCATTACTTCGATGTTTATCTTCTGCAAAACCAAAAGTTGCAGTGTATCCATTTACAACTAAAGAGATATATATTGGTCATATCAAAAAAGAAGAAAGATATATCGAAAAAAAGTTTCAAATAATTGATACACCTGGGCTTCTTGATAGGCCTTTATCTGAAAAAAATGAGATAGAAAAGCAAGCTATTCTTGCATTAAAACATCTAGCAGATATAATCTTATTTGTTTTTGATTCTTCAGAAACTTGTGGATATAAAATTGAAAACCAAAAAAAGCTACTTAGTCAAATAAAAAAAATGTTTAAAAATTGTATTTTTTTAGTAGTAGAAAACAAATCTGATATAATAAAAACAAAATCAAAATATCTAAAGATATCGTGTAAAAACAATGAAGATATAGATAAAATTATAACAGAACTTTTCAAACTTTATAAAGAAAAATAAAAAAATTATTTATTTTTTCTTAGCTCTAAATTTTCCTAGTATGTATATTGCAGTAATCAATAGCAAAATAAATAGGGTGATAAATAAAACAGCTTCAAGCACAGGAAACATCGCAATCTTTACTTGTTCAACTGATGATAGATATCTATATCCTTCAGCATCTTCGATTTCTAAAGAGAAGCGATAATATCCATCGTCTTCAGGTGGAATAAATTCCCATTCATATGGAGCTTCTGTAATATCTTCATCATATTCGGTCCAGTTTTCAGGCCACGTTTCGTTATCTTTAGAGTATTGATAAAGTAGTATAACACGTTTGATATCGATATCATCAGGTATATTTTGAGTGGTAATTAAAAACGTGTTATCCCAGTGGAAATCTGAAAAACTTGAGATATCTAAATATCTAGTACTTACATTTTCATTCTTTTTTATGACCGGTGATTCACTTGCTGTAGATGCATATTCATTTCCACATAGATCTGTTACTTTGAAGTAAATTGTGTGCTCTTCATCTTCTTTCATTTCTGTCCAATATTCTTTAGGAAAAGTCCATCTAATTGATGCATTTTCTTTGTTGATATCAGACTTGATTATATTCCAAGTTAATTCGGAGTCAATTCTATAATAAACATCGACAAGTTTGAAATCATCACTTATGTCAAATGAAAAAATCGGTGGCTCTTCTTTTTCATATAGATCTTTAAAACTGGTGTCAATAGATGGAAGTTTCATATCAAAACAAAATTGGACGATTTTTTCATCAGAGATATCCTCATAATTGCCTGCTTTATCAACTGCAACTGTTACAATCTGATAAAAGCCAGATTTTAGAAAACCTCCGTGCTCATTTATACCAAAGTCCCATGTGAAATATGAATCACTTTCTGTATAATCTGTCCAGTTTTCCCATGGTCCTTCTGAAGAGTTGCTGTATCTGTATTGTAATATAACTTTTCTTAAATTGCTTCCGCCGGTATCATCTGCTTCAGCATATATTGTAACATTTTCTGATTCCTTGTTGAAATATCCAGTTTCTTCTAATTCGTCTTTATTTGTAATGCTAGACGTTGGATCTTCCATGTCAGTGTCAAGGGTTATTGAATCAGTATAATTTGTATTTCCAGCAAGATCACTTATCTTAAAAGTAATGTTTTTAATATCATCTATGTCAATTCCAGACTTACTTAGTTCTGCTGTAACAGTTGTTTTTTTAACACCTGATGGATCACTACATACTGCGTCTATCCAACCAGAATTAGTGTATTTGTCGTCCCCAGTTGGTATGTACCATATTTTATATTTTGCACTATTAGCATCTATTCCTGATAAAATACCATTGTACTCTGTATCTTCAGCTGTGACGTGATAATCAGGTAGTTCATTGTTTATCCATCCATCGGTATCAGACCAATCGAAGAAAGGATTTCCTTTTTCATCAACCCAATTAACTGCCCAACTGTTTAAAACAGGATAAGACTCCTCATAATTACCAATATTAAAATTAGCAGAAAATCTTATTTTATTTGTATTAAGATTAGTTAATGAGTTATCTGAACCGTTTAGCCCTTCAAAACCATCGATTATATTTTTATCTTTATCAAGTATATCAAATGCAACAGTATTATTTTTTGCCGCATCTTTTACATCTGCTGAGAAATTATCCCACCATTTACCTTCTGGTAAATATATAGGTGTAGATTCTATGTATCCATAAGCATTTGGTGTGTAATTTCCATAACAATATACGCGGCCCGTGTCAGATGAATAATTTTTTGTGCCACTTATAAACATCAATCCATCTGCAATCACAGGAGAAGCAATAATTGTTGGTGGGGCGGGTTCATAACGATAATCTCCAGGTTTTATAATGTCAAAACTCCATTCTTTTGTTCCCTTATTTCGATTTAAGCAATTAATAGTGTTACCTGTTATAACATATATCTTATCATCGATTACTATTGGTGAGGTAAGATATGAATTTGGGATAAATGTATCATTTGAAAAATCAAATGACCAGACCTCTTCTCCAGAATCTGGTTGAAGTGCATAAAAAACACCTGCAGGTGATAAAACATATATTGTATCTTCATAAAACGCAGGAGATGAGACAGGTGCCGATGAAGGAATGCTTGTAATATAGTTCATAATTGATGGAATATCTGCATCGCCCATGGATTTATTCCAAAGCATTTCACCATTTTCAGCATTAATTGCAAATAATTTATTTATGCCAAAAGAAGTAACATTTTTTCTTTCGTTACATAAAATAAATACTTTTCCATCGTTATATACAGGTGATGATCTGCCAATTATTCCATAGGGTGAACCAACTGATATGTTCCAACTTTCTTCTCCAGTTAATAAGTTATATGCAAATAAGTTGCTGCCATACATATTTTGACATGCAACAAAAACGTTTTCTTCACCGATTGCAGGTGTAGAAAAGCTACTTGCTGGAAGATCAACAGGTTCCCATAATGTATCTTTTGCTTCAGGATCAAGAGCGATCAACTTACTGTTTCCAGATATATATGAATAGAAAAACGAAAATATTGGTAAATCCCAACTATATCCACTCCAAGAAGTTATAAAAACGCGATCGTCATCTACAACTGGAGCTGATGCAAAATACATTGAAACATCTGGCTCATATTTCCATATTTCATCTTTTAGATCGTTTTTATCTAAGAAATATACATTGTTATCTTTGTTTACATTATTTGTACCAAAAATTACATAATCATCAGACACTGCAAGCGAAGAGCTCACTAGATAAGACTTGTTGCTTCTATCAATAAAATCTTGCAGTTCTCCTTCTTTATCTGCTTCTTCATTAAATGCATATATTCTACTTTCAGTAACAGAAGCAACATATACCTTTCCATCACTTACTACAGGTCCACGGAATTTTCCACCTACAAAATCACTTTCAGTATACCAATAATAATCTTTGGGTTTTGATAACGTTTTACCATCATAAGAACGAGTATTTGCTGAATCTTTACCGACAAGTGGCCAGCTACTGTAAAAATTACTTAATTCTACATTTCCGCTAGAAATATCTATTTCAAGTCCTCTTGTTTCATCTATTCTATAGTTATTTGAAAAACTATCATTATAATCGTTTTCCTTGTAATATAAAATAGCCCAGCTATCTAATACAGGGGTAAAATCAACCGAACTAGATTGAAGCGTGGCTTTGATTTTTATCTCATCTTCCTCAATTGAAGAAATATCCAATGGTGAATATTTACTAGAATAGCCTTGAATTACATTATCTTCTTTATCTAAAATCTGGATTGTAATATTTGATTTTGAGGTAGGATTTGATCCATCCCATACTATTCTATCCCATCGCCCTAGATTATTTGGACTTATTATACTCGATGTAGCATATCCTTTTGATACATAGCCATATTCTGATGTAATGTTAACGTCTATATAATCAGTATGTAGAAATGAAGGTTTTTTATTTTTAGTAGGGTCTCCAATTATTAACACATCGATATATCCTTCATCACTTATACATTCGTCAGGATCAATTGTTTGGCTTATATCTCCATTAGAGCTTGTTTCTCCAATATTTTCTTCGCTATATTCAATCGTTACATTTTCTCCCCAATATGGGATCATATCTCCATATTTCCAAATGTACATAGTGATTTCATCTAGATGTGCATCTTCATCATAGTCTCCAAACCACCATCTCAATTTTATTTGACTATCTCTGTATCTAGGTGGTATTTCAAACTTAAAGTGATGTAACGGATATTCTTTTTCTGTTGAATCTTCAAAGAGTTGTCTACCTGTTGTTTCTAAAACCACTCCATCAAGCTGTCCAATTTTATTTTTTTCTGAAGCATCTGCTTCTGTACCAGGTATCAAACTTGGAGTAATAAATTTAGATAATGCTTTAGCAAAAAGGCTGTCTAAAAGATATAAACCGTGATACCAAACATCTATGTTATCTGGATAATTATTATAATCAAACGGAAGAGATTCTTCACTTTGACTTAAAACAATTGAGTCATTTATTGAATCAAGTGCACATTTATCGAGTGTTACATTATCTGTATTTTCAAACTCGTCAAACCATAAACCTTCATCAGGATTTCTGTTAAAACTTGCACTTATAGGCAAGACTATTACTAAGCCAGATAATAAAACAAAGATGATAAATAAGGCAATAATTTTTTTACAGGTAGATTTCTCTTTCATCAAAACACCCATATGTATTTTATTTTTAAATAAGTTATTAAATATATTAATATTTTATTTTCTTTTATTTATGTCTATAATACTTAACGGTTTATATTATTCTTTGTATTTAACTATTATCTGTAAATCCATGACATTTGTACCAGTTGGACCAGTCATAAATAGGTCATTAAGTTTTTTAAAAAATTCATAAGAATTATTAGTTTTTAAAAACAAATTCGGGTCTGAATCCTTTTTCTCAGCTCTTTCTAGTGTGTTTTTATCAGAAATTGCCCCTGCAGCATCAGAAGACCCATCGACTCCATCAGTTGCAAAAGAACAAAAGACGATATTTTTACCAGAAATTTTTTCTACAGAACTTAAAACCATCTCTTGGTTTCTACCACCTCTACCATCTCCTTTTATAGTAACTGTTGTTTCTCCACCAGATACAAAGATCATTTTATCATGATCGGCATCGTAATTTATTGTTTTATCAACTAAAAAACCAGCAACATCTTTTGCTTCTCCTTCAAGTGTTGTAGTAAGAAGCATTGTTTTATAACCAAGATCTTTTGCTTTTTCTATGGCTGCTTTGCATGCTATTTTATTGTTTGCAACAATAAGATTATCAACCTTTTTAAAAATAGAATTGCTACTGTCAGATGTTTCAGGAATTTTTCCTTCCAAACCTTTGTTTACTACTCCTTTAATAGCATTTGGTGTATTTTCCCATATATCATATTTTTCTAAAATGCTTTTCACATCAAGATATGTTGTTGAATCAGGGTAGGTGGGCCCTGAAGCGATAAAATCTAATGGGTCTCCGACAATATCAGATATTATAAATGAAATTACTTTACATTTTGCATATCTTACAAGTTGCCCACCTTTTACATAAGATAAATGCTTTCGTATAGTGTTAATCTCCTTAATATTTGCACCGGATTTTAAAAGAAGCTTTGTTATTTTTTGAATATCTGTAAGTTCTACTCTGGGTTTACATAAAAGTGCTGATCCACCACCAGATATTAAAACAATTAACAAGTCGTTTTCTTCACATTTTTTAACAAGATTGATTATTTCTTCAGTTGCTTTTATGCTACTTTCGTCTGGAATGGGGTGACTTCCAACAAAAGTTTTAACTTTTTTATTTTCAACTATATTATTTTCTTGATTTGTAACAATGGCTCCCTCTTTTACATCAATTGAGTCACATATTGCATTAGCCATACCGACACTTGCTTTTCCAAATCCTACAACATATATATCGCGAAAAATAGATAGATCGATATTTTTACTATTGAATTTAATTTGATTTTCTAAAAATACGTTTTTTACAGATTTATAAGGATCTGCTGCATCTAAAGAATAAGAAAGAATCTCAAGTATATCTCTTCTAATTTCTTTTGTTTTTTTATCTTTCCCGTTTTCTACTATATCTCTATAATTTTTAAATAACATGATCTAAAATCATTTCTTATTTACCAAACTTCAGTTGTTTCATAAGATTTGTTTTCATTTTTCTGCTGCCTGAAATACCTTTCATTGTTCGTTTCATTACGTTATAATATTTTAAAAGCTCTTTTACGTTCTTATTTTCGACTCCTGCACCTCTAGCAATTCTTTTAATTCTTGAAGATCTTACAATTGTCGGATCATTCATTTCTTCATCAGTCATTGAATCCATTATCACTTTGAATTTTTTCATTTTATTTTCAGTATCATCCATATGCTTATCTTTTATTTTTCCTTTACCTGGAAAGCCCCCTGGGAGCATCTCGGCGACTTTCTTAAGAGAACCCATCCCTGCTAGCATATCCATTTGATCATACATATCATGCAATGTGAATTTACCCGACATAATCCTTGATGCTGTCTTGTCTGCATCTTTTCCTTTAAAACTTTCCTTTGCTTTTTCAAGAAGAGATTTTATATCTCCCATTCCAAGAAGTCTTGATATAAAACCTGCTGGGTCAAATTTTTCAAAATCAGAAGGATGTTCACCTGTTCCAATAAAAACAATAGGTGCATCTACTTCAGAGGCGGCACTCAATGCACCTCCTCCTTTAGCTGTACCATCTAATTTAGTAAGAATTATTCCTGTTATGTCTACTGCATCATTGAATGCTTTTGCTTGAGGTCCTGCCTGTTGTCCTACAGCTGCATCTATCACAAGGATTTTTTCATCTGGCTTTGTTGCTTTGAAGATATCTTTCATCTCATCTATCAGATCATCTTCTAGTTTATGACGACCTGAAGTATCAACTATTAGTACATCATTACTTCTTTCCAGTTCTTTTAAACCTTGTTTTACTACTTTTACTGCATCTTTTTCTTTTTTATCCCCATAAAAAGGGACCTTTACTTGCTCTGCTATTTGCTTCAGCTGATCGTATGCTGCGGGTCTGTGGACATCTCCAGCTATAAGTGCAGGTCTTAAACCTTTTTTCTTAAAAAATGTGGCAAGTTTTCCACATGAAGTAGTTTTACCTTGACCATAAAGACCAACCATCATGATAGTTTGTTTTTTGATGGATAGTTCTTTTGATCCTCCAAGGATGTTTACAAGTTCTTCATAAACAATATGTATAACGTGTTCTCTGTTACTCATACCTGCAGGTGGTTTTTCTGTTAAGGCTCTTTTTTCAATTGTTTTTGATAGATTTAGTACTAGTTTGACATTAACATCTGCCTGTAGAAGGGCTCTTTGTATATCTCTCACTACATCTTTTACTAGATTTTTATCTACATGTGCTGCATTAGCAATTTTTTTAAGCGTACCTTTTAAAGAGTTACCTAAATCGTCTAATACCATATGATTTCGTCCATACAAATATAAAAACAGGAATTAAAACCTATCGTTTAATTTTTTCTTCCATGGAAGGGTCTTTGCTTTCTTCTATTGATAATTTTTTATATCCTTTAAAGCTAAGTAATATATTTTCCCAATCATCTAACGTTTTTTCTAGATTTTCTCTTGTTTCAGTATAAAAATTGGTCAAATCATCTATAGTTTTTGAAAATGCGTCTATTGTTCTTGACAAATCTGTTTCTGTGATTATTCCTACAATATCATTATTTAAAATAACTGGTAATTTTTTTATTTTATTTTCTTTCATTATATTTGCTGCTTTTTCTATTGGTGCTAGGGCATGAACTGTTCTTAAATTTGGGGTCATTATATCTATTATCTTTGTGGTTTTTGGATCTTTAATATTTAGTATTACTTTTTCTATTGCATCTCGTTCTGTTATAATTCCAACAATCAAATCTTTATCAGATACAACAAGACTTCCTACTTTTCTATTACTAAATTCTTTACATGCTTCATAAACTGTTTTATTACAGTCT
>Ga0180433_10006207_pt1 | contig 15761 bp, 11 predicted proteins | sample SS_ome_8_FD_132980 | JGI IMG/M metagenome (GOLD analysis project Ga0180433, IMG submission 132980) | Hypersaline lake sediment archaeal communities from the Salton Sea, California, USA - SS_1_D_1 metaG | ecosystem: Environmental > Aquatic > Non-marine Saline and Alkaline > Hypersaline >... | reverse complement strand
GATAAAAAATTTAAGGCGGATAATACATATTTTTATTCAGTAAACAGAAATAAGGATCATATGACCTTGAATTTGAAGAAAAAAATGGGTCACCAAATCTTCATGAAAATGGTAAAAAGTGCTGATATTCTTATGGAGGGATTTAGACCAGGTGTTACTAAAAGGCTCATGGTTGATTATGACACAATAAAAACAATTAACCCTGAAATTATATACTGTTCGATTACGGGCTACGGGCAATATGGACCCTTTCGTGATATGCCGGGTCATGACGTAAATTATCTGAGCTTCTCCGGTATATTAGACACCATAGGCGAAAAAAATGGATCACCCTGTATACCGGGCATTCAAATAGCCGACCTTGCAGGGGGAAGCATGAATGCGTTGGCAGGCATCCTTTTAGCACTCTTTGCCAGAGAGAAAACAGGGAAAGGTCAGTATATTGACATATCCATGACTGACGGAGTGCTAGGCTTATTATCAATGCCCCTCGATTTATTTCAACAAGATGGTAAAATGCCGGAAAGATCAAACACTATACTCTCCCATAAATATGCCTGTTATAATGTATATGAAACTTCGGATGCGAAGTATATTTCCATAGGTGCAGTAGAAAACAGATTTTGGCAAAATTTATGCACTATACTAGGTGTGCCTGAATATGGCCCATTGCAATACGATGATTCCCGCAGGGAGGAAATAATCCATTTTTTCAGAAAGACGTTCCGGGAAAAAACCAGGGAACAATGGGATAAAGAAATAGGCGATAAAGATATCTGCTGGGGAAAAGTAGAAAATATTTCTAACCTATTCGACGACCCCCTCTTTAGGGCCAGGGAAATGGTAGGTGAGATAAAAGATACAAAAGGAAATCCTGTAAAATACTTTGGCATACCTGTCAAACTTAGCAAAACTCCAGGATCTGTTCGCACTCCGCCTGTTGGCTTTGGCGAAAGCACAGAAAAAATACTCAGGGAATATGGCTACACAGACTCGGAAATAAATACATTTATAGAAAATGACATAGTCTAATGACGTTGAAGGGCCTCAGGGCATCTGTTGAAATTTGTTCTGTTTACCCCGACCGCAGAAAGCCACGGCTTTAGCCGTGGATGAATGCGCCTATAGTCGGGATGCCGCACCGCTGAGCCCCGCCGTTCGCGAAGCGAATCGGCGAAACCAAGTGCTGCCACGGGCTTGCCCGTGGGGCTCCACAGGTAAAAAATCAGACCCTCTCAATCTTTTCAAGAATAAACGTTTGAACGATATATAAAGAGAAGGAAACAAATTAACCAATGTGGATAAAAGAACCAGGTCCAGTTACAGATAACACTGAATTTTTAGGAAGACCTGAGATATGTACCTATTTGTTAAAAGGGGATATCTATTCTCTCATTGGGGGTGGTATGGCCCATGTTGTACCTGATGTATTAAAACAACTCGAAAATCTAAAAGTAGATATGGAAAGGATTAGATATTTAGTTGTTCTTCACACACACTATGATCACCTTGGAATGGCACCTTACCTATCAAGGCATTGGCCGTGGCTAAAGGTTGCGGTTTCAAGCGTAGGAGCAAGTATATTAAACAATAGAAATGCCCTAAAGGTAATAGAGGACCGTAACAATGAATTTATAGAGGCAGATAATATTCCTGAGGGCATAGAACCGCTGAATATTGTTGAAAATGGGTTTCCTGTTCATCATATATTTCATGAAAGAGCAGAGATGGATCTCGGAAATAAGATCAAATTTTGTATTCTTGATACCCCTGGGCACTCTGTATGCAGCCAGTCACTCTATGTCCCTAAAGAATACGCATTATTCCCTTCTGATAGCATGGGGGTACTAACCGAAAATCAAATCATGCCCATGGGTAGTTCAAATTATGATCAGTTTCAAGAAAGCATAGAGAAATTAGGCGAAACAGGGGCTGAAAATATCTGCCTTGAACATTTTGGAGCTTTGACTCCTCCTGATGGAGGGGAATTCACCCAAAAAGCAAAAAAATCAGCTGAAGCATTTCGTGAAAAAATGATACATACATTTAAAGAAACCAATGACTTGGATAAAACAGCGAATAAGCTTTATGGGGATTTCAAATGCAGGCTGTCAGATTTAGGTCTATTGCCGGAAAATCGTATGAAGGATATATTAAAAAGGATGATAAAATTTGTAAATAAACTTGGTTAAAAAGTATACCTATCTTATTGTTAAAAAGTAAAAGGGAACTAATAAATGAAAGATAAAGCTATATTTACCTATGAAGGAAAAAGCTATGAGTTGCCGGTTATACATGGATCTGAAGGTGACAAGGCTATTGACATTACCAATCTTCGTAAAGAGATTGGCCTTATCACCTTTGATCCCGGCTTCGCAAATACAGGCAGTTGCAAAAGCAGTATCACATTTATGGACGGCGATAAAGGCATATTGAGGTACCGTGGTATACCGATTGAACAATTAGCTGAGCATTCGAGTTTCGTAGAGACGGCTTATCTCTTAATAAACAGCGAACTTCCCAAAAAAGATGAGTTAGAAAGATTTTCCAGCATGCTAAATGACCATTCACTCGTGCATGAAGACATGCGTTCATTTTTTGAGAATTTTCCAAGAAGGGCACACCCAATGGGTATTTTGTCATCTATGGTAAACAGCCTCAGGGCGTTTTATCCAGAGATCCCTCAAAAAGCAGACGAAGAGCAGACAGACGAAGAGCAGGTAACTATCACCTTTGCAAGGCTGCTTTCCAAGGTGAGGTCATTGGCTGCAATGTCATACAAGATATCAAGGGGGCATAAGGTTGTATATCCTTCAAATCGCCTCTCATATTGTGCCAACTTTCTGAATATGATGTTTGATTCCCCAGTGAAGCCATATGTCATTGAGGAGGATCTCGTGCATGCCCTTAATGTGTTTTGGATTTTACATGCAGACCATGAACAAAATTGCTCAACATCGGCAGTTCGCCTCGTAGGCAGTGCTCGCGTTAACATTTATGCAGCAATTTCTGCAGGTGTTGCCGCTCTATGGGGGCCTCTTCATGGAGGGGCAAATGAGGCGGTCATAGAAATGCTTCAATTGATTTATGATAATGGGGGAGACATAGCACCTTTTATAGCAAAGGCAAAGGATAAAAATGATTCTTTCAGACTCATGGGATTCGGGCACAGGGTCTATAAAACATATGATCCAAGGGCCAAAATTATGAAAAAGATGTGTGACACCGTTCTAAAACAACAAAAGAAAAACAATCCACTTCTCGACATAGCCAAAAAACTCGAAGAAGTGGCCCTTAAAGATCCATATTTCATAGAGTACAATCTTTATCCAAATGTGGATTTTTATAGCGGAATAGTACTCACGGCCCTGGGTATACCAAGAAATATGTTTCCTGTAATGTTTGCCATTGGACGCCTTCCTGGATGGATCAGCCAGTGGAAGGAAAGCATAGATGACCCCAATTGGAAACTTCATCGCCCCAGGCAGATATATATTGGGATGAAAAAAAGAGACTACGTGTCAGTTGATAAGAGAGGATAGCCAGAAAGCCGCCTATCTTATCTTTTCAGATTTTATATAACCAAGTAAACCACCGGCTATTAAAATATCATATAAACGTGAAGGCAAATCAAGAATTACTTTAATGGCAAATCCCTTTGTTAGATTGTTTAGCTTTAGCGGTTTTCCTTCACAAATAGTAGAAATTACATTTCTAATATGCAGCCTATCTCCTGGGGAGAAACGGGCTAAATCCTCTTCATCACTAAATTCAAGTGGTATTACGCCAAAGTTTACAAGGTTTGCCTTATGGATTCGAGCAAAAGATTTCGCCACAACTGCCCGGATGCCTTTAAAACGAAGGGCAGATGCAGCATGTTCTCTGCTTGAACCTTGCCCATAATTCCTGCCAGCTAAAATAAATCCTCCCTTCCCTTGCTCCGCCCTGTTTAAAAAACCTGAATCTACTTTATAAAATAAATACTTAGATATGGCTGGAAGATTGGATCGAAGCGGTAATATCTCTGCCCCACCTGGCAGGATATCGTCCGTAGTAATGTGATCGCCTACTATCAAAAGTGTTTCTCCCCTCAAGTCAGCGGAAAGAGGATCAAACGTAGGTAGCGGCATTATATTCGGTCCACGCACTACCTCGATATCTTTCCATTCAATAGACGGTTTGATTATCATATCATCATTAACTATAAAAGTATCGGGGAGGCTTATTGACGTAGTAGAAACCATTCTCCTCGGATCAGTAATAACTCCTTGAAGGGCTGAGGCTGCAGCCGTTTCAGGGCTACCCAGATAAATGAGGGCATCTTCGGTTCCGCTTCGACCTTTAAAATTTCTATTAAATGTACGCAGGGTAACCCCTTTCGAACATGGTGCCTGCCCCATTCCAATACACGGACCACAGGTACTCTCAAGAATGCGTGCCCCTGCTGCTATCATTTCATAAAGCCCGCCATTTCTCGATAATTCCAGAAGTACCTGGCGAGATCCAGGTGATATAACAAGACTTAGCCCACTTGGAATGACCTTACCCTTAATAATCGATATGACCTTTAGCATGTCCTCAAGGGAGGAATTTGTGCAGGAACCTATCGCCACCTGATCTATGGGGCAGCCTTCCAGCTCTCGTACAGGCACAACATTGTCCGGCAGGTGCGGCTTAGCTATAAGGGGTTCAACAGCGGAAAGATCAATAACCAACTCGTCATCATAACCTGCATCATCATCTGCCTCAACCTTCTTCCAATAATTTTCCCGCGCCTGGGCCCTAAAATATCGTCTCGTAATATCATCACTTGGGAAAATTGCCGTCAGCGCCCCTAATTCAATACTCATATTTGTGATAGTAGCCCTTTCTGTAGCGTTGAGGGTTTTTACGCCAGGACCGGAAAATTCGAGTATTTTACCTAATCCCCCTGACACGGATAATCGTCGTAATAGTTCAAGTATCACATCCTTAGCGGATGACCATAACGGGAGCTTCCCTTCAAGTTGCACCTTCAAGACCAAAGGCATAGCCATAAAAAAGGGTTCTCCAGCCATGGCAATAGCTACATCCAGTCCACCAGCACCTATAGCAAGCATCCCGACCCCACCAGCGGTGGTAGTATGACTGTCAGCCCCAAGCAGAGTTTCTCCCGGCATAGAAAACCGTTCAAGATGAACCTGATGGCATATCCCATTGCCTGCCCTGGAAAGATATATCCCAAATTTTTTACAGGCAGACTCAATGAATCGATGGTCGTCCATATTTTCATATCCTGCCTGAAGTGTATTATGATCAATAAACGCGATTGATCTCTTTGCCTTAATCCCTGGGATATTTAGCGCCTCAAATTGTAATAATGCCAGCGTGCCGGTAGAATCTTGAATAAGGGTGTTGTCGATGGAAATTCCGATTTCACTGCCGGCAGAAAGCTTTCCGGATACCAAATGAGAACCAAGTATCTTCTGCACAATATTTCTTCCCATTTTTTCTCCCTAAAAATGTCGTGCGCCGTAATGCATTTCTTACGTATTCTGGAAAAATATAAAAAACGACAAAGCAAAAAGAACTTTGATAGGCTCAACAAAATAATCCATAGCCCATGAGTACCTCTTCAAGGCTCTTCCACATTAAACAAATCCAAAGAAATATTACAGATAAGGTAAGGCCGGCACCTTGATATCTTCATAAACACATTAGTTTAATGATTCAATTTTTTTATTCAACCTTACAGCAATCTCATTAATGAAACCTGGAGTATCTACCCTTACGTTATTTGTATTTTCATCTGCAACATTAATCAAATCCGCCGTCATTATCCCTGATTCGATAGTGTCTATCGCTGATTCTTCCAACATATTCGAAAACCTAACAAGGCTGCTGTTTTTATCAATCTCACCACGCTTTTGAAGGCAGCCGGACCAGGCAAAAATGATTGCCATAGGGTTTGTGGAGGTTTCCTCTTTATTTAAATACCTGTAATAGTGCTTTCTAACGGTCCCATGAGCTGCCTCATACTCAAAATATCCATTCGGAGAGACTAACGTAGAGGTCATCATGGCAATACTTCCATATGCAGCGGCAATCATATCGGACATGACATCCCCATCATAATTTTTTAATGCCCAGAGCATTCCGCCTTTGGAGCGAATTATTCTTGCAACAGCATCATCAATTAAGGAAAAAAAATATTTAATATTAGCGCTCTGAAATTTCGTAAACCAATTTTCCCTGTATTCCTCGTCAAATATTTCGCGGAATCGGTAGTCATAGGTTTTTGATATAGTATCCTTCACACTGAACCAAAGGTCCATGCCCTGCTCAAATGCGTGTTTAAAACAAGACTTTGCAAAACTCCTTATTGATCGATCTGTGTTATAAATTCCCTGTATAATCCCGGGACCTGCAAAATGAGTTATAGTTTTCTCTTCGCCTTTTTCACCATTATTTGATGGTGAAAAGGATATAACTGCCTTACCCGGCCCCGGGACCCTAATCTCCGCATTGCTATAGACGTCCCCATAGGCATGCCTCCCTATTATTATAGGCTTTTCCCATGAAACGACAAGGGGTTTAATATTCCCGGCAATGATGGGCTTTCTGAATACCGTACCATCAAGTATAGACCGTATAGTTCCATTAGGGCTTGCCCAAATCTTTTTGAGATTATATTCCTCTACCCTTTCTTTATCCGGAGTTATGGTTGCGCATTTCACACCAACACCGTATCTCTTTATAGCATTTGCTGCATCTATTGTTACTTGATCATCTGTTCTATCTCTATTTTTTATGTGAAGATCAAAATATTGGGGGGTAATATCAATATGTGGGAAAATAAGCTTATCTTTAATCATTTTCCATACAACCCTGGCCATCTCGTCACCATCAATCTCAACAATCGGTGTTTTCACTTTTATCTTTTCCATTGTATGTCTCTCCATCCACTGTGAACAATCGTATTTGCCACTGCCAACATTTTGGCGATATAATAATTTGTTCCTTCCTAAGGAAAACCCTAAGGGGAATACATCTCATGTCGATTAGGGGGTTATCTTAAAAAAACCTGGGGTTATAGGGTGACCATAGAGCCAGTCATAACGTGACCGTAATAACCTGATTTTCAGCAACAAAAGAGGCGCTATAGAAAAAAATAAGCCGGATTTTTTGAAATATAGCGTCTAATACAGTTGGTTGCGATAAGTAGTGAAATAAAAAAGTATGTATAGCAATTGACAACCCTTTCATGATATCGAATGAATCTAAGCAGTAAGTGAATAGAAGTCGAGTGAATAGCTCTTTTTAAGAAAATCCGGTGCGGCGGTTAATGATATTTTTCTGAGAGTTTTCTAATGTACTGAATTGTCATATAGGAAGTAATTTTTATCGACAAGATGATCTATGTCTTTTCGATTTTCCAAAACCAGCCCCTCATTGCCTCCGTTAAGAACCTGGTAAAGAAGAAAATTGGTATTTCTCTCAAGCTGGCACATAGTATCTCTGAGAGCCTTGAGTTGTTTCAAGGCCTTTTTTGATTTTTCCTGATAAGGTATATTAATGTTGGAGTTATCTAATATATCAATAACATGATCAAGGGAAGAGTTGTTAAAACTATCATCATTGCCATAAATAAGCCTTACCCACTCTCTTTTGGTCTCATCCGGAATTTTTTTGTAACTGTTAATTATATCTGTATCCTGACCAAAATAAAGTGACTTTTCCAGCTTATCTATAGTATCCCAAACAATTGCCTCCTTTTTATCATCATGCGGGATTTTAGTAAACAAAGTGGTCCATCTTTCTTTTATCTGCATATTCAGCCAGTTTATCCCTTTTTCAGTGGGCAAGGAAAGCTCGAGAAATTTGTTATGAGCATCCATTAAATTCTTTCGAAGCTCACTGTCTTCTTTATCTAAAGTAGTTAAGATATCATTTAATTCCTTAATAGCCTCAAATTTTACGTCTTTCTCCTCTCTGTTCTCTAAGATCAACCTCTCCCACTGGTCCCTCAAATACCCTATTTCCTGTTTGATAAGGGAAAAAATCAATGCAGATTTTGTAATAGCATTCCGAAGAGAGTCCGCAAGTATATTAAAAGCATTTAACCTGTCCTTTGCCAATCTCTGCATAGTCTTCATAGAATCATCCCGCAACCTATGGGAAAGCAATTCTGTCCCAAGAGAGCGAGAGAGTCTTTTCATGATAATAGTCTCATTGCTTCCTATTTTTATGGTATATGGTTTAAAATGAATCTTAATAACTGCAATAACAATGTAGTCGCTTTCCTTCCATATAAGATCGTCTTTATAATCTTTAATAAATTGCGACGACATATATGCATCTGATTGGGCATCTGACTTATGCAATAGCACAGGCTCCATGTGGAAGAAATCGTCAGGTTTACCCTCCACTTGCATCAAAATATTCCGTGAATCATTTTTTGGTTCTTCAGAGGTCCAGCTTTTTTGTTTCTCGACACACCAGGCCATTGCTTCAAGCGCCCTTCCCGGCTCATCTCTGTACTCTGACCATTTTTTACCAGGGTGGTTATACTCAGATTCATAAGGAAGCCCCCATGATATCTTTGTATTACCATTGCTGATTATACCGGATGTTATTCGCTCCGCGGTTAGGTCAGGCGGTGGCCCAATCCTGTAAATAGTCCCCTTAAACGCATTAGGCATGCATAAGAGAATCGTTTCTATCATTTCCCTGCAAACTGCCTCTAATGCAGTTTTTTCCATGTCCGAAAACAATATTTAATCTCCTCTTATTTTATCATATGTAATTTACATGCAATTCTTATACCAATTGCATGCCATGAAAAACAAGCTTTTATTTTTTTAATCAACATTAGCCTAAAAAAAACAAGCTTTAACAATTGTAAAAGGTTTAAGCAAATGTGCCTTATATACAACCTTAGTCTATTTTAGTCAAGCTTAAATAATACCTGTAATAATAGTTGTTTTCGTGTTAGTTTTAACCATTAATTTGAGACATTAATTAATTTAAATTATATATTATAATCATGAATTTGTCTTATTTATATTAATAGATATAGATTATAATCACATTAAGCTTCATATGAACCAAAAATACATGATTGTCAAGCAAAAAATGACAAAAAATTACAACAATGGTGAGCAATCTTGTTTAAGACCATTTTTTTAGTGTCTATCGGCATTGTGGCCATCTCCTTTGCCTCTATATTTATAAAATTTTGTGAAGATGTGCCGTCAATTATGATAGCATCATACCGCCTTACTATATCATCTATAATCCTGTTGATCATTGCAAAGGCCAAAGGGATACAATTTCTTAGTTTTACAAAAAAACAACTCACCCTTGCATTAAGTGGGGGAATTTTTCTATCCCTTCACTTTTTCTTCTGGATCAGCTCACTGAAGTTTACCTCTGTTGCCAGCAGTGTTGTTCTAGTAACAACAAACCCCATTTTTATAGGAATATTCTCATATTTTTTTCTCAAGGAGAAACAGCCCCTCGAAATCATTTACGGCATTATTTTGTCTGTTTTAGGGAGCTTTATACTGGCAATTGGTGATAGCGGCCTGCAAGGTCTTACTATTAAAAACACTTCATATTTGTTTGGGGATTTTCTGGCCCTCTTAGGCGCCATTATGGCTAGTGGCTACCTAATTATCGGCTCAATATTAAGAAAAAATTTAGATATCCTGCCGTATACATCCTTAGTTTATACGTTTTCCGCATCACTTCTATTAATGACCTCAATATGTCTTAAGGTTCCATTTGTCGGATATAACTCAAGCTCTTATATATATCTATTCCTTCTCGCCATTATTCCGCAATTAATAGGTCATACTGCTTTTAACTGGGCCTTGAGGCACCTAAGAACAAATATGGTTGCAATTACCATATTAGGGGAACCTATCGGCGCAACCTTACTGGCATATTTCCTATTCGGCGAAAGTGTAAAACCGATCCAATCCTTAGGCATCATTTTTATCTTCCTTGCTATCTTCATTTCTTCAAAAAAAGGCAAAAGGTCGCTTCTATCAAAAAATCACCTATAGGCTCCTATCATAGAAATTTTTATAAAATACCCCATTTCTAATGACAGGATGGAAAATACCCATGAAAATTTCTCCAAGTAGGCCCTATCCTAACAAAGATGTTGACATTATCCTCAAATAACTTATAAAACTATAAAATAAATTTTTTATTACATAACAAATATTGCTATTTATTTTATTAATAGAATATCGGCTATAAAAATGAGGTCTTTAAAAAATATCTTAACTATTTGGAGGAAGGGGGGTGAGATAAAACAAATTAATTAAACCAAAAGATAGGGAGCCTAATTAAATGTACCATAACAACTTTTAATTAATGAAAGGAACTCGAAATGAAAAAGCTATTTTTTGCATTAGTCAGTCTTATAATTATTGGATCGTTTTGCGCAGGTTCTGTAATGGCCATAACACCCGAAGACATCGCCAAGGCATCTGCCCTTGAAGAAATATTGAAGCGCGGGAAACTTTTAGTAGGACTTGAGGCAGGTTATCAACCATTTGAAATGCAGGATGAAAAGGGAAATATTGTTGGTTTTGATGTAGATATGGCCTACGAAATGGGTAAGGCTATTTTTGGTGAAGGCGGAGAGAAAAAGGTTGAAATTGTTAATACGGCCTGGGATGGTATCATACCTGGACTAATGACACACAAATATGACATTATCATGGCAGGCATGACGGTTCTTCAAAGCCGAAATCTTAAAGTAAACTTCTGCGAACCGTATTATTATATAGGCCAAACCTTACTGATCAACAAAAAAGATAAGGATAAGATTAAAAGCTATAAGGATTTAAACAAAAAAGGCGTTATTGTAACCAGCAAGCTGGGGGTAACAGGGGCATTTACAGCGGAAAAATTAATGCCGCAGGCGACCCTTAGGCTGTTTAAAACAGAGGCGGAGGGCGCCCTTCAAGTAGCAAATGGCCTGGCTGATGCATATATTTATGATGAACCCCAGGTCAGGGTCTTTGCAGCCAAATACAAAGAAACAACTATGGGGCTTTTTGAGCCGTTAACATTTGAGCCTCTTGCATGGGCTGTGCGCAAGGGTGATCCAGACTTTATTAACTTTCTTAACAATTTTCTGGCCCAGGTTCGAGGTGACGGCCGCTGGGAACAACTTAAACAAAAATGGTTTGTTGACTATGTAGAGGAAATGGCTAAAAAGCAATAAAATATTTAATATAATGGGGGCCACTATACCGCCCCCATTTATGTAAATCGATTACCCCTCACCTCTTCCAATAATACGATTGTAGATACAAAAAGCTGAAGGAAACCCAACTGGAAGTTTACGGCCATTCAATAAATAAAAAGGAGGCTTCGTTTGTCGTTTAATAAAAGATCTCTTATCACATTAGCTGTACTGGCTCTCTTCGTAACAGCAGCCTATTATTTCCTTGTTAGAAGGGGAATTACGTATATATGGCACTGGGAAAAAGTCCCCGAAATGCTGTTTTATCGAGGTTCCAAATCTGCTGATGACCCAGTTGTTCGCTTACGTATGGGTGTGCTTATGATGGGCTTCGTGTTAACCTTAAAGATTTCTGTTTTGGCAACATTTTTCGGCATCATCATTGGAACCGTTGTGGGCATTGCGAGACTATCCAAGGAACCTGTAACACGTGGACTTTCACTGGCCTATGTGGAACTCATAAGAAACACGCCACTTCTTGTTCAAATCTTCATGATCTATTTCTTTGTCGGATCTATACTGAGGCTATCTGCATTCGTAGCCGGTACTGCAGGTCTGTCAATATTTGCAGGTGCCTATGTCGGAGAAATTGTCCGGTCTGGTATTCAATCCATCCATAAGGGACAGATGGAGGCAGCACGATCTCTTGGCATGTCATATGCGCAAGCCATGCGTTACGTTATTCTTCCACAGGCATTCAAGCGTATCATACCCCCACTTGCCGGCCAGTTTATTTCTCTCATAAAAGACTCCTCGCTAGTATCCGTCATTGCCCTGGCCGACCTTACCTTCCAGGGACAGCAGGCAGTTGCAAGATCTTATTATACCTTTGAGGTATGGTTTACTGTGGCCTTTCTGTATCTTATTATGACGTTCTCCCTGTCAATGGCAACCCAATACGTTGAAAGGAGGTTATCAATCAGTGATTAAAGTTAAAAATGCATACAAAACCTTTAGAACTCATGACCGTAGGGAGGTAAAGGCCCTGGTTGACTTCTCAGCTCAAATTAAGAAAGGGGAGGTAGTAGTATTTATAGGGCCTAGCGGGTCAGGGAAAAGTACATTTTTACGATGCCTCAACCGACTTGAAGAGATAGATAGTGGCCAGATTTTTATCAATGATGTTGACATATATGGAAAGAAGGTAAACATCAATAAGGTACGGGAGGAGATAGGAATGGTATTTCAACTATTTAACCTCTTCCCCCATAAGACCGTTATGGAAAATGTCATTCTTGCTCAGCAGATTGTGCGGAAGAGAAAGAGAAGCGAGGCTATTGAAATTGCTAAAGATCTGCTACATAAGGTAAATATTCTCGAAAAGGAAAGTAATTATCCGTCACAGCTTTCAGGCGGCCAGCAACAAAGGGTGGCGATAGCCAGGGCACTTGCCATGCACCCCAAAATAATGATGTTTGATGAAGCCACATCAGCCCTTGACCCTGAAATGATTGGAGAGGTATTAGACGTCATGAAAAAACTTGCCAAAGAGGGAATGACTATGGTTGTTGTAACACATGAAATGGGTTTCGCGAGAGAGGTCTCCGATCGCGTTGTCTTTATGGACTCAGGGCAGATTGTTGAGGAAGGGACTGCGGAACATTTTTTCACAAACCCAATCCACGACAGGACAAAATTATTCCTTAGCCAAATTCTTTAATCTACAAAGTTACATTGTTACAGGCCATATAAATTGTATACGGACCTCTTTTTCAGACAGAGGGCCATTATTGTTTTTTCATATAACTGGTTAGTCTCAATACATTTTTGGCTATGATCACCTCCTCCTCGTGGCATTTATATACACGCCTTCCTCCAATTTCGTATACCCCCCACGAGTATTTTAACGATGTAACATCAAATGAGCTGAAAACCCAACCACGTGAGGCCTTTTTTGTTCGATAATTGTAACAATGACAAGCATGTACTCATAAAACTTTTTTTAAAATTAACACAAAGATTATTCTAAATAGTGTAATATCCTAAACTAAATTTTGTTTGTTACTATGCATCTTAGCTGATATGAATCCAAGCGAATCTTTATGACTAATGACCAAGTTTTAATCCTTTCGGTAATACTAGCAGCATTGTCTATGTTTCTTTGGGGCCGTTGGCGTCATGATATTGTTGCAGCAGGTGCCTTGCTCTTATGCGTATTTCTTGGTTTAGTTCCAGTAGGAGATGCCTTCCAAGGTTTTAGCCACCCGGCCGTTATCACTGTGGCCTGTGTTTTAATCCTGAGCAGTGGTCTGCAAAATAGCGGGGCCATAGATGTGTTGGCCCAAAAAATTCTTCCATCGTCTGCGGGTACAACCTTGAGTATTCTTGCACTCTCCGCTCTGGCAGCATTACTTTCAGGCTTCATAAACAATGTTGGCGCTTTAGCTCTGCTAATGCCGGTGGGCATTCAAATTTCCAACAAGCACAACATACCACCTGGTAATGTTCTAATGCCTCTTGCCTTCTCCTCTATTCTCGGAGGAACAACTACCCTCATTGGCACCCCACCAAACCTTATTGTCTCTGGATTCCGGGCAGAGGTAGGTATGGATAATTTTGCAATGTTTGATTTTATGCCAGTGGGTATTGCTATTACCGCTATCGGGACAGCCTTTGTGGGACTATTTGGGTGGAGATTGGTCCCAGCGCGAAAACAGGCTGATACTACTAACTTCGATACCGGAACGTACCTTAGTGAGGCACTTATTGTTGAGGGTAGCAGCGCGGTAAACATGCGACTGAACGATGTAGAGCAACAACTTTACGAGGTAGACGCCCAGGTAGTAGGCCTGGTACGCCATAATCTCCACTTATCCGCACCTAACCCGGGCCGAATTTTACATGCAGGTGACATCCTAATAATAGAATCCGAGCCGGAAGGCCTTGCCTCAGCCCTTTCAAGTTTAGGCCTCAAGCTTTTAGAGGATGTTCCTGCTAAACCCGAAGATGAGGATACGGAAAAAAATGCTGGAGAGAAACAAGTCAAAAAGGACAAAGCTAAAGACTCCCTATCGTCAACAATAAACGAGGATGAGGCAAAGAGCACATCAGGTGAAATCGTAATCCAGGAATTAGTCTCTATGCCTAATGGAATTTTGAACGGCCGTTCAGCATCTGATATTCAATTGCGTAATAGATACGGCATCAACCTGCTTGCTATATCTCGCCAGGGTATGCGCTCAATCAAGCGTTTACGATCCACACCAATTCTTGCCGGCGATGTCCTTCTTCTCCAGGGGGCCCCTGAAGCAATATTCGGCTTTGCCTCTGAATTCGGCCTCCTGCCACTGGCCAAACGTGATATACGAGTTCCAAAAAAAGGCCAGGCACTGATTGCTACACTTATAATGGGTGCTGCTGTAATCTTTTCGGCATTAGGCCTGCTTGATGCTATGGTCTCATTTGCTACAGGCGTTGTTCTATTCATCGCCTTAAGGATTGTTCCTCCTCGTTCTGCCTATGCGGCAGTCGACTGGTCAGTAATAGTGTTACTCGGATCCATGCTTCCAGTTGCCAGCGCCATGGACTCTACTGGTACAGCCGATCTTATAGCCCGCTTTTTAATAGAAAACCTAGCAAAAGGGAACGCGGTTATTGGATTAGCAGCCATGTTGGTCGCCACTATGTTCCTGACGGACTTTATGAACAATGCCGCAACAGCTGCTGTTATGTGCCCTATATCTATCAGTACGGCCTCACAGCTTGGCGTCAACCCTGACACCTTCCTCATGGCGGTAGCCATCGGTGCTTCCTGCGCTTTCCTGACGCCCATTGGCCATCAAAACAATACACTTATACTCGGTCCTGGAGGATTTAGGTTTGGAGATTACTGGCGTATGGGCTTGCCTACAGAAATTTTGGTTGTGTCTGCCAGCATCCCTATGCTCCTTTGGGTGTGGCCACTGTAATATGCAGAAAAAAAGCACGATTATTTGTAAACCTTAGATAAAATAATCATCCTGACAATTAGTCCTTTGGCATGTAACTTTTTTTGAATTAGCTTTGCCTCAGGTTATATGAGGAAAGGTTTTTTCGATGGATTTAGCAGCTGATAATTATCGCATGAATGGGAGTTATTGCCGGCCAGATAGTGGCAGCAGGAAAAATATTGGATATAATCATAAATCTTCCACTATTCCTTTTAATGGTAATAGTTGCCTTCATTATTACTTCGCTAACATTAGTTCCTTTCTCATTTATCATAGTTATTATTGGCATGACAGCAAGGATATTATTTCCTCAAATAATGAAGGTGCAATATCGGCCATGGCAGCTGGAGGTGGATTAGCCCTATTCGGAAAAATAATGGGCCTTAATGACTTCGGGCTTTATGGGTTTTTTTATCAGGATTTGTTCTCATCGCTGGAAGCAGGTTACAATTAATGATCAAAAAACCGAAAGGTTAATCCAAATGAAACAGAGATCCCTGCATTGGTTTTTTTTCATCCCTTTGACTGTCACTATCTTTTATTTTATCATGTATGTTTGCTTTAAAAAAATATCTCTGAAATAAAGT
>Ga0180433_10006205_pt1 | contig 15767 bp, 20 predicted proteins | sample SS_ome_8_FD_132980 | JGI IMG/M metagenome (GOLD analysis project Ga0180433, IMG submission 132980) | Hypersaline lake sediment archaeal communities from the Salton Sea, California, USA - SS_1_D_1 metaG | ecosystem: Environmental > Aquatic > Non-marine Saline and Alkaline > Hypersaline >... | reverse complement strand
GGTAGCAGCGGTCCGCGTCCACGATCTCGACTCTTCCGAGATCGAGGTCGTAGTGGCTTCCCATTCGCGAGAAGAAGAAGCCGGTGTCGCCTCCCTGGTGGTAGACGTAGAGCGGCGACGTCGCGCTCGGCGTGACGCCCGGCCAGATCATGCAGATCCGGCCGTCGGTGTAGCTCCAGTCGTTCCAGGAACCGAACGCGCAGAGCGCGTCCGGCCGTCCGGGCAGGGTTGATGCGGCCGCGGCCGGGAGATCATCCCAGAGCACGGTTTCCACCGCGTCTCCGGGGGAGAGAACGCCTTCGCGGAACGTTGTCGCGAGGCGCGCGGGGAAGGTAGGTGGCGGCGGGACGTCCTCTTCGGCCGTGTCCGTCGCCGTGTCCGTGGCGGTATCCGTTGTCGTGTCGGCGGGCGCGTCCTCGGTTGCGTCCGGATCGGTTCCCGTGTCTTCGGGAACGTCGCCGGCCGTGTCCTCGGCCGTGTCCGTTGCCGTGTCGGCGGCGGTATCGGTGGACGTGTCGGCAGGAACGTCATCGGGCGGAACGCAGGCGATCCCATCGGGATCGATTCCGGCATCCTCGTCCACGTAGCCGTCGCCGTCGTTGTCCACGTCATCGCCGCAGATCTCGGCCGGCTCCTCGCCATCATCGTCCTCGTCGGCTTCGGCGTCAGCCTCAGCGTCCGGGTTGGGCCACTGGCGCGCGGTGCATGCCAGGGTCCAGAGAGCCACTGTCAGTGTCAGTATCATTGCCTTGCGTGTCATTTCATCCTCTCTTTCTATGTTGTTTGATTGTAAGTTCCCTTGATGAAACCGCGAAACAATTTTCACGGCTTCATTTTAGGAAAGAAATAAAGAAATATAGAAATGAAGAAATTGCGTTGCGCTGCCCCACCCGGAAAGTATTTTCAAAAGTGAGCAAAATTTCTTTTTTCTTCTTTTCTTTATTTCTCTTTTTCTTTTTCAATGTTCCCTTCACGATCCTGCCATCAAAATTGATGACAGTCTCGTGTGGGAGCGCGACTGATTCAGGGGATGAATCATTGTGTCGCGCTAAGTGGTAGGTGGGGCTTAGCAGGAAGGCTCTCGGGAGCCGTTGAGCTCGCCCCTGGCTAAGACGCAGAGATTTATGGCCCGGTAGGCACTGTATTCCTGATCCATCAGGGATTGGACTACCTTCTTGAACGCCTTCTGGTCATTGACCGCTCCGGCGTCCTCGATCGTCATCTTGATGATCTGGAATTCCTCCCGGTCCACGTGGATGGGGATGCGTCCGTCGATGTACAGGGTCATGGTTTTGCTTGCCATATTTACCTCCCGGCCTTTTAGCCTGTGTAAATTTTCCTTGTCGATCCCGTGAACAATTTCATGGTCTCGATGGGGAGCGCGACTGATTCAGGGGATGAATCATTGGGTCGCGCTAAGTGGTGAGGAAGCGGCGTGGCAGGTGTCCTCGCGGCTGGTGTCGCACATCTCCAGTACGTCGGTCTCGGCCTGGCCGCTCTCGATGACGCGGAAGGTCTCGGCCTGGCCCTTGTCCATGTCGTGCCAGAGCCAGCCGATGCCCATGGCCAGGACGGCGAGCGTCAGGTGAACGGGCAGCAGGGTAATCAGGTTCTTCTTCATTTTTTTCTCCTAGAGAATCTCTTGTTTCGTGAGTCGCTCGTAGGCCATCACCGGCAGAGTGGCCGGCGCACCGAGCACGAGCTTGGTGAACCGGCACTCCTTGGCTTCGCCCCTTGCGATGTCGGTCAGGCAGTACAGCCCGAGACCAACGCTCCAGCAGGCGATGTTCCAGGGTGGGGTGATCGTGGCCGCATAGATGAGCATCATCATGGTTTTCTCGTTCACTATCCGCTCCTTTCTGGTTGAAAATTTGCTCCCACCTTGGCAAATGGCGGTTTAAAGAGCGTACTCTTGCCCGATCGTTGACCGGGCGGGGGGAGAGAGTATTGGATTACCATTTACCAAAGTGGGAAGAAATTTGTCGTAAAATAACGAAAAAAGGTGAAGTCAGGACGGGAAGAGAATTTCTCTTTCTATACTAACTCCACCTTTTATTGCCTCTTAATAAGAGGTTTTAGGCATAAATTAGCCTAATTTTGGTGACACTCTCTCCCCGAATGTTTTTGTATTGTAACAGGGAATTATAGCACAAAATGACAATTTTGTCAAGGTCTTATGACAATAATTAAAAAACCGGATTTTGGAAAATCCAGTCATTTTTCGATAAATTATTTAGAATGTTTTTTGCGCCACTTTCCAATTTCGGCGTGGTTGCCGCCCAAAAGCACTTTTGGCACTTTTTTGCCTTTGTATTCTTCCGGCCGGGTATATTGCGGGTATTCTTTCATCATTGCTTTGCCAAAAGATTCTTCGTCGAGCGAGGCCTCTTTCCCCAAAACGCCGGGAATATGGCGGCTGATCGCGTCGGCAATTGTCATTGCCGGAAGCTCACCGCCGGTTAAAATATAATCTCCGACACTCATCTCTTCATCGGCGACAATTTTAGCGACGCGTTCGTCAACGCCTTCATAGCGGCCGCATAAAAATATCAACTGGTCATAGGCCTTAAGGCGGAAAACGTCTTTTTGTGTAAATTTCTTTCCTTTGGCCGCCAGTAAAATCACGCGAACTTTTTTATTTTTTTGCTTTACGGCTTTTACCGCCCGGTCAAAAGGTTCAACCATCATTACCATGCCCGGTCCGCCGCCGTAGGGACGGTCGTCCACGGATTTATGTTTGTCCTTGCTCCATTTTCTAAGATCATGCGCTTTAATCGTAATCAGCTTTTTCTTTATTGCCTTGCCCAAAATCCCGACTTCAAAATAAGGTTTAAAAACATCGGGGAATATTGAGATGAAATCAAATTGTATTGTTTTCTTTTTCATAATAAACAAAAAACGCGGCATCTATATGATACCACGTTTTTGTCCCAAATTTAAAGGGATATGATTTTATATGCTTAAGTCGTCAACTGCTGAAGTATCAACATCAGCATCAGAACGCCTCGGGCCGCGGCTACCTTCCGGTTCGTGGATTTTAAGATTAACGCGAGCGTTATTCTTAGCACCGACGATTTTCAGTAAGGTGCGGATGGCGCGAGCAGTTTGCCCTTGCTTTCCAATGACATAACCCATATCGGCTGGGTTGATGTGCAGGGTGATTAAGACGCCGCGCTCGTCTACTTCACGGTCGGTCTTAACGTCCTTTGGATTACCAACGATGGCCTTAACTACCATCTCGACAAACTCTTGATCTTCGTATTTTGCCATATGTATGCTTAATATTTCCTTTTCTAAAGGACTGGGGCTTCGACCATTCTGCAAATGGGCAGAATCAGCCCGAGTTGAGCTTTGAGCTCATTGGTATTATATCAGAAAAAGCCGAGCCTGTCAATTGATATTTTATCAAAGAGCCTGTTGCGTAAAAGAAAAAACACCCCTTTCGGGGTGATTTTTATTATTTTGATTCCTCGGCCGGCTTTTCTTCTTTTGGCTCGCCTTCAACCTGTTGGGGCGAAGCAGGTGCTTCTTCTTTCTTCTCTTCTTCGGGCTTTGCCTCCTCTATTTTTGGTTCTTCTTTTGCGGGCTCTTCTTTCTTTTCTTCGGCCGGTTTTTCTTCGGCCTTCGGCTCTTCTTTCTTTTCTTCGGCCGGTTTTTCTTCGGCTGGGGCCGCTTCTTCGGCCTTGGCCGCTTCGGCCGCCGCTTTTGCCTTTTCTTCGGCCGCCGCTTTTGCCTCGGCGTCAGCTTTTTCTTTTTCCTGCTTTTTCGCGCGGCGTTTCATTGAAACCTTAACGCTCTTCTTCTTTTTATCTGAGATTAGCCCTTCCTTAACAAAAAGATTGTGAACGGTGTTTGAGGCTTGCGCGCCGTTTTTAATATAGTGTTCGGCCCGTTCTTTATCAATGACAAGCGTTTTTTCCGGCGAGCGGGGATTATAATGGCCGATGATCTCAAGGGCTCTTCCCTTGGTGTCGCGCGCTTTTTCAGTCACGATAATCCGATAAGTCGGTTGCTTCTTTTTGCCGACGCGCGATAATCTGATATGTAGCATAATTAATCAATATTATTCGTCAAAGTTGAGCATGTTTGACGGTAGGAGCATTGTATTATAAATGCTGGTATATGTCAATAAAAAAGTAGCGGCGCAAGATTTTGCGCCGCTACGCGGATGGCTATCGCTTTTTAACGCGCGTATTCCGTCGCTTCCTCAAGCTTCACGGAGAGCATTTTTGAAACGCCGTCGTCAGTCATTGTCACGCCGTACAAAACCCGGGCCATATCCATTGTCGCGCGGTTGTGCGTTACGACAATAAATTGGGTATGGTTGGAAAGCTTGTCAATAATCTTGGCGAATTTTATCGAGTTTGATTCATCGAGCGCGGCATCGACTTCATCCAAAACAATAAAGGGCGAAGGGTTGTTGGTCATAATCGCGCAAATAAGGGCAATTGAGGTGAGCGCCCGTTCGCCGCCGGAAAGAGCGTTGATCGATTTCATTCGTTTGCCCGGCGGCGTCGCCTGGATTTCAACGCCGGTAATCATTTTTCTTTTGCGGGCGGCCGGTTTTTCTTCGGCAAGCTCTTCCGCGTTTTCTTCTTCGGCCTCTTCACCGCTCTCTTCGGGTTCGCCCTCGCTCACTTCCTCGGTTACCTGGACGAGCCGGCATTCGCCGCCGTCAAAAAGCATTTTAAAATACTGCTGGAATTCACGGTTGAGGTTCTTGAACGATTCCTCGCTCTGGTTTTTAATTTTTTTATCCAATTCATCGATAATCTCTTCAAGTGAGACAATCGCGTTTTTCAGATCTTCGGTCTGCGACTCGAGATACTCGTAGCGTTTTTTAGTCTCGTTATATTCATCCATTGTTTCGGGATCGATTCCGCCGATAAGCTCGAGTTGATGCTTGAGCCGCGACATTTCCGGATAAACTTCGTTGATGTTGACGGCTTCTTTTAGTTGAATCGATTTCACGTTCTCCATCCGTTCACCGAGTTCCTGCCGCATTTCCTGCTCAAGGCTTTCGCGCTTTGTCTCTATTTTTGCTTGTTCAATTTTTATATCATTGAGCTTTGTTTCCAAATCATGAACGCGGCGCGCCTTTTCCTGCAGTTCGCGCTGCATTTCAAAAAATCGGCTGCGTTTCTTTTCCTCGTCGCGGTTAAAGTTATTGATTTTGTCCTGGGCTTGTTCAATCTTTTTATCAATCTCGATTATCTGTCCGGTAATGTCCTTAAGCTCTTTGTCAAGTTTCGGGTCGGCGATGATTTGCTGGTCGGGCGCTTTCAATTTTTTTACAAGAGATTTAATTTTTTCAGCGGCCGAACGAATTTTGTCGGCGGCGTCCTTTCCGGCGCCGAGTTCGGCGAGAATCGCCTCCTGCAACGAATCGATTTCCTCGAGTTCGGACAATATTGTCGCCATGGGTACGGCCGGCGCTTTTTTTTCTTTAATGCTCGCGAGTTCGATCCTCCGCTGAAGGTCGAACTGCTTTTCTTTGAGGCCGGATTTTTCATTCATCAGTCTTTGGTAGGCGGCCTGCAGTTCGTTGAATTTATCGCCGCGCGGCTCTTCTTTTTCCATTTTGGAAAATTCCGACTGCAGTTCGTCATGTCGTTTTTTAGCTTCGCCGAGCTCGTTGGCAACAACGCTGAAATTGCGGTCATGAATAACCGATTGTTCCGAAATGTCTTTCCAGAGCGTGCCGTAATATTTTTCCTGCAGTTCGAAAAGAGTTTTTTCAACTTCCTCGCGTCGTTCAAGCCTTTTGGCAAGACGGGTGAGCGAGCGCAGCCGCGGCTCGATCTCGGCCATAACAACAAGCGCCTGGTTTAGATTATCGCGGCTCGCATTAAGTTTATTCATTGCCGAATGACGCTTAATCTGGAATTGTTTCACGCCGGCGGCCTCGTCAAAAAATTCTTTTCGCTCCTGCGGACTCGCCACAAGGATATGATCGACCATGCCCTGGCCGATGACGCTGTAGGTCCGCTGTCCCATATTCGCCTGGGCAAGGAGAAGCTGGATGTCCTGCAGCCGGGCCTTGTTTTTATTGATAAAATATTCGGTATTGCCGTCGCGGTAGAGGCGGCGCGTGATGACGAGTTCGGAATAATCGATATCCGCCTGGCGGTCTTCATTATTAAAAAAAAGCGAAACCTCGGCAAAGCCGGAACGCGAGCGCTTTGGCGTCCCGGAAAAGATGACATCCTCGCTTTTTTTGCCGCGCAAAAGCTTAATGCTTTGCTCGCCCATTGCCCAGCGGATTGAATCGGCAATATTGGATTTTCCCGAACCGTTCGGACCGACAATCGCCGTCGTGCCTTTTTTGCCTTGTTTTGGCGGCAAAAATTCCAGCGCCGTTTTGAGGGCGAAAGTTTTAAATCCCTGTAATTCAAGTCGTTGCAAATACATAAAACTAAGCTAAATTATACCTAAATTATGGCGTCTTGACAATATTGGGAGTACACTGTAATATAGCTTACTTATGACACAGGAAATTTTAAGTCAAAAAATATTCGACCGCATCATTACGGCCAAAAAGCCTCTGCTTGTGATGCACAAAAAACCGGACGGCGACGCCCTCGGCTCAAGCCTGGCCTTTGCCCATCTGCTTCGGTCCCGCGGCCGGGAGCCGATAATTTTTTGCCGGGATGTCGCGCCGCGCCATTATGATTTTTTAAGCCAGTATGAAAAAATTTTAAACGACCCGGATGTTTTTAGGGAGTCGGGAGCCGATCTTATCGTCGTCTTTGATTCCGGCGATCTTGGCTATGCCGGCATCGATGAGATTATCGAGGGGCTGGAGAAGGAAATTCCAGTCATTAACATCGACCATCACGCCACCAACCAGCATTACGGGGAAATAAATCTTGTCGATCCGATCGCTTCCTCGACCTCGGAAGTTATTTACAATCTTTTCCGCCACAATGACGTCCGGATTGACAAGTATATCGCCACGTCTCTTTTGGTCGGCATTTTAACCGATACGACCAACTTCACCAATCCCGGCACAACGATAAGCTCGATGCGGGTGGCTTCCGAACTCATCAGCCATGGCGCCCGGGCGAATGAAATATCGCGCCGTATTTTAAAAAATAAGTCAATCGACGCCCTCCGGATTTGGGGCAAGACATTGAGCCGGCTTGAAGAAAATAAAAAGCTGGGCATGGCGATCGCCGTGATTAAAAAAGAAGATTTTCAGGATGTCGCCTCGCCGTCCGAAGCGGTAGAGGGGGTGGCAAATTTTTTAAACGCCCTTTTAAACGTCCGCATGGTTCTTGTTCTCCGGGAAACCGATGACGGCTACGTCAAGGGGAGCATGCGCTCGACCGACGTTGATGTTTCCAAAATTGCTCAATCACTCGGTGGCGGCGGGCACAAAAAAGCGGCCGGGTTTACGATTAGGGGTCGCTTAGAGCAGATAGGCGGCAAGTGGACAGTCGTTTAATCTCCAATCTCTAATCCCCGATTAACGTATAAATTAGAGATTTGAGATTGGAGATTGGGTGTGCTATATTGAATAAAAGTAATAATGCAAAAAATATGCGCGGAATATCATTCGAAAGATTTTCCCGGAGCCAGCAAGAAATTGAGGGGAGCGTCGAAGGAAAAAGAAGGAAAGAAAAAGCGGTAAAAAAAGAAGCATCGGCAAAACAAAAGGGCCCGCAAACACTCCGATCAAAGGAAGCGATTGAAGAAATAACCGAAGGCCTTGTTAGCGGAGCGCCAAAAGCCAAAACAATTGAAATCGGCGGCCGGCAGATTAAGGAAGAACACCTGGATATCGAAGAGGACATCGCCCGCGCCGAGACTAAAGAGCTGTATCGCCAAAAAAAGCATGAGACGTGGGAAGATGAGGCGCCAAGAGGTCATCGCCGCGGCCATAAGCCGCCCAAAGTTGGACGCTCTACCATCCGCGAAGAATCCGACATCGAGGAGGCTGCATAAATCTTTAATGTTAATTTAATATTCGATATTCTAAGTATAAAAATATATGACTGATAAAAACAAAGAACTCAATTCACAAATTCTCATTCCAACGGTGATCGAGAAATCAACCTATGGCGAACGCGCTTACGATATCTATTCGCGTCTTTTAAAAGACCGGATTGTTTTTTTGGGCACGCCGGTTGACGACAACGTCGCCAACATCATCATCGCCCAGCTCCTGTTTTTGGAATCCCAGGATCCGAAAAAAGATATCAAGCTTTACATTAATTCACCGGGCGGATCAGTAACCGCCGGCATGGCGATTTACGACACCATGCAGTATATCAAGCCGGATGTCTCCACCATCTGCATCGGCATGGCCGCCTCAATGGCTGCCGTGCTCATGGCTTCCGGGAAAAAAGGCAAGCGCTTTGTCCTGCCCAATTCGGAGATTATGATCCATCAGGTAATGGGCGGCATGGAAGGCCAGGCGGCGGACATCAAAATCCGGGCCGAGCGCATCCTTCGCATCAAGGACCGTTTGAACGACATCCTTTCCAAGCACACCGGTCAGCCTTTGAAAAAAGTGGAAAAAGATTCAGACCGCGATTATTTCATGACCGCGGATGAGGCCGTTAAATACGGCATTGCCGACAAAATAATTAAAAATAAATAATTATTAATTCTATAATTATGAACGGAAAAAATATTGTATTGCCAATTGTAATTTCAGTGATAATTACCGCGATTGTCGTTGGGGGAGGGATGTATCTCTGGCAAATGTCAATGGCGGATGAAGGAACCGCGGATTTACCAGCTATCGGGATGGGTGAAACCGAGACTGAAGCGCCGCCGCCCGCCGCTGCCGACATGGCTGATTCCGCGATTGTTAAATACAATTGCGAGCAAAGCGGCGGAACATACCGCAATGGAGCGTGCAACTGTCCCCTGGAAAGCGAAGGTGAAGGGCAATTCCAATATGAGGCCGAGACCGGTTATTGCATTTCCGAGTTCGGTATCCCGGGAGGCGAGCTCGGTCACACCGCCATTAAAATGCAGGAACTCACCATGTTAAAAAATCAGATTGTCCGGTTTAACTGCGAGCAGAGCGGCGGTGAATATAAAGATGACTCATGCGATTGCTCGTCTCTTGATGATGAGTTTGCCGAGTATGATAATTCTACCGGCTATTGCGTGACCGCCAATGGTTCACCGGGCGGAGAACTGGGCGAAACCGCCCGCAAATTACTGGAATGCGAGATGAAATAATTGAGAACAAAAAAACAAAAAATCGCTCTGTTGAGCGATTTTTTTATTATTGACAGGCATTTTCAAGGGGAGTACAATAAGCTGTTCGGAAGGGGTGTGACTATCTATTTTTGTCAGCCTCTTGACAAAATTTATAGGTTATGATACGATTACATGTTCATTCATTGATAGATTAATTTTGTCCTAAACTTACAACATTTTATAAAGACGCGTTTTTGAGCAATCCGCTCTCACGACAAGCATGGGGGTTTCTCAAAGGTAGCTTCCGGCCCTCGGCTCGAACTCACCTTTAAAAAACCTTCTTGAGTGCGGATTTCTCAAAATGAAGCGTCTTTTTTTATTCGGGAATGACTGCCTCTTGTTCTTCAACCGACGGCGTTTCTCCTTCGCTTTGCGGAGCCTCGGCAGGTGCCTCACCGCCCTCGCCTTCTTCAGCCGGCAGTTCTTCCACGCCGACATGGCAAACCGCGCCCCAGGCTTTATAGTGGGAGAAGAAAGTCTCTTCTTTTACTTCGCCGTTCGGATAAGTAACTTTATAATCAAACTCGGCATCGGCGCCGGCATGGGCGCCTTCCGAGCATTTTCGCTGTCCGACCGGCAGCTCGGTGGTTGGTATTTCAACCGTTGCCGGCGCGCCGACAATGTTATAAATCCTTGAATCCGATTCGTAAACCTCTCGTCCGTCGTCCGTTCCCCAGAATTCAAAAATCAAATCATCGCCCTGGATATGCGTCTGAATCATAATATGATTGCCGGTATCATTGATAAAGCGGACGTCCGGGTGCATTTCGTAAACGGCCGCGTCTTTGCCGGCCGGTTCATAATAAACCACGCGGTAAGCGTGCGGGCTGCGCTCGGTAATCGGCAGGCCGGCCGAAAGCGCGACGCGGAACATCGTTGTGCCGATCTGGCAAAGGCCGCCGCCGTATTCCGGAATGGTTTTATTTTCTTTGATAACGAGTTCCGGCAGATATCCGGTAGCCGCGGTTACCGGCCCGAGTTTTGTTATGGTCGTAAATTCTTCTCCCGGCGCGACCAGAAGTCCGTCGAGCATGTCCGCGCCGACGCGGATATTATGGCGCCGGTTGGGCGGTGAGCCGGCAAAATTTGAACGGCCGACCCCAATCAACTCCGAAATGCCGAGATCGTTAAGATCGCCGATTTTAACTTCCGGTTCGGCAATGATTACTTTTATTTCCGCGCCCGATTCTTCGGCGCTGATAATCTTTTCCTCAAATTCCTTAAGCGTTGATTCCCAGTCAATGCGGACGCCGTCACGATGTCCGCTAAATTCAATGACGCGGTCGCCTTCCATTTCGAGCACCGCGTTCTGCGGCTCGACTTCAATGGATGCCGCCGCTTCCTCAAGACTTGTTTTTATTGCCTCTTCATTAAAAGCGACTTCAATATCCTGATCTTTTTTGAGCCTAATCCAGGTGGCAAAATCAGCCGGGCCAATTTTCCAGGATAGATTCTGAAATTCTGAAGAATAGGCAATATTAATCGGAGCAAGGCCAAGAACTTCCTTTATTTGCGGAATCATTGCCTCGGCTTCGGCCTTAATAATTTTTGGCTCCTGATGCGACATAACCATCGCAATGGGAGATTTTTCAAGGAAGAAGAGCTGGCGCTCAATTTCGGCAATTGTTTCCTCATAATTGAGTGCTGTGCCGCTGCTTTCTTCTTGGGCCGTAAAAATAGGGTCGCTCGTGCCGTCGGCAAATGAAATCATTACCTGGGCATCCTGCGCCGGCGAATCATAATGGCTGAATTTTTCTTTTAAAATCCGGTTAACCGCATCTTCGTCAATCTGGTATTCGGTCGGAAGGTCAACGCCGAATGTTTTCGCTTTGGTAATGTCATGCACGCTTGCCAAAAAAGAGGTGTCGCGGCCGACCTCGAGCGCGTTTTGCGCCATGAGGTCATAGTCAAAGATTACCAGATCGCGCATGATTTCCGGGTCGACCCGGTCGGGCGCGGTCATGGCAAGATCAAGCGACGTCTCTTCGTAGCTAATTTCAAAGCCGTCTTTTAAAAATTGCTCGGCGCTTTGCTGTAGAAGATTTTTTGCCTCCGCGGCGGTAAGCGAACCGACTTCAAGATTGCCGATCGTTACCCCGGGATAAATTTTATCTTCGTAAGTTTTGGCGTATCCCCAGCCGGTCCCGAAAACAATCGCCAAAACAAGCACGCATGAAAGCGCGGTGATCGTCGCCCAATGAGAAAAAATCCTTGCAAAAACCGTCGGCTGCAAGGATTTAACGCGTTTTTTCTTGGATTTTTCGCGTTTTTTATCCATTTTCTGCCTGGTCTTTTAAAATTTCATTTAATATTTGTTTGGCGAGTTTTTCGCGTGCGTCGCCGTCTTCTTCGGCCGTCAGAATGACGAGGCGCAGGCTATCCCCCTCGGTCAGCCCCTCGGGTAAATCCGAGACTGGCCAAATAACCTGCTGTCCGTCATCCAGTTTTATAACCGCTTTATTTTCTTCGATGCGATCAATTACTCCTTTTTGAAAATTCTGCTTTTCACCCATATTATCCGTTAACCTCCTTTACGTCAATCTTTGTCGATTTCTGAAGTTTGGGGATAGTGATTGTCAGTACGCCGTTTTTAATTATCGCCTCGGCTTCGTCGCCTTTGACATGAGTCGGCAGGATAATTGTTCTTGAAAAACTGCCCCAGTAGCATTCCTGATGATAATAATCGCGGTCGCGTTCAATTTCATCTTCCTGGCGGCGGCCCCGAATTGTTACCATATCATTATCAATTGAGATATCAAGATCCTCGGGCTTAACTCCGGCGATCGTCGACTTAATGACAAGCTTATCTTTTTTTTCATAAACGTCAACACTGAGCTGCCCTTCTTCTTCGGTCTGAACCCATTTATCAAGATTTTCTTCAGCCTCAAATCCAATATCTTTGTCTTGCGGGTTATTTTTCGGTATGAGTTTGGTAATCATATTTATTTAATTATAGAAAGTGGAGGCCGGATTGTAAAGGGAGAATGCGCACAGAGCTTTATAAAACAAAAGAGAAATAGCCAGACCTTGACGTAAAGCTAAAATCATGATAGTATGTCCTTACATTTTAGCAAAATTCATGCCGCCATCGTCTAGTGGTTAGGACACCAGGTTTTCATCCTGGGAACCGGGGTTCGATTCCCCGTGGCGGTACCATAAAAACCTCAACCAAAAAAATCGATTGGGGTTTTTATGTTTGATGAAGATCAAGGGAATCGAACCGGGGGATGGTAAGGGGGGACAGCCCCCTTACATTCTGAGGAGGGTAATTCGGGAACCCGAAGGTTCCCGAACGTGTGAGCTTCCCCGTGGCGGTACCATAAAAGCCTCAACCGAAAAAAAATCGATTGAGGTTTTTGTGTTTATGAATCCCAGCGTCCACAGGAATGACGAGTGAACAGTCGGCTCATTTTACCATTCCGCCCAAAGCTAGAATTCAAATCTTTACCCTTGACAAAGCGTCTTTATAATCATACGCTGGAAGTAGATCCCTCAAAAAAAAGGAGGAGGGCATGCGGATATATAACTCGTACGATGCATTTTTTTGGGGCTGCGGCGGAATGGCAATTATGCCCTTGTTCTTTTTAATCATTTGGTTATTTGGCATCGAACCGTCCACAATCTGGCCACAGCCGCCGCTTGGCATAGCACTGCTCTATGCTGGAATTATCGGCGGATACGGCCTCGGCTGGGTTGTTTACCGACTGATTTATAATGTCGGCGGCTCGGGAGGAGGGTCATCCGGTGAGGGCCCGTCCGGCTATGACAACGACGGCGCCCCGCTCGATTAATGCCTGTACGGCAGAATCCCGGTCGCTCCTGAGCGACGGGACAGAGAGGAGAGAAAGATGTCAGCAACATCCGTGAACGGTGGCGGCGAGGCGGAGTTCACGGTATTGCGTTCCTGCGTTCCGTGGACAACCAGCGATATGATGCGGCTTTCGGAAGCCCTGCCCAGCAACAAGGTCGCGCGCGGTGGTCCGGAGCTCACCATCATGGCGATCCGCCACGAACATTCCCGTGAGCGGCTGCGCTCCATCCTCAAGGATCGGGAATTCTGCGTCGAGCATGTCGGCCGCGCCAATCTTCCCATCGAAGTTTCGCACGACGAAGACTAACCTGCCCCAAGCAGCTGCCTGCGCTCGGGGCTTTTTTTATTTTTAGTCTTGACAAGTATCAATTTTTGTGCTAATTTAAAATTTCTTGGTGCTTAGTGCGTTAACTTAGCGGAAAAGCAAAGGAGGAAAAAATGACCGAGATCAAAATCACCACGGATGAGATATTGGACTGCCTTTTTAACATCGAGAACGTCTCCTGCGCCGGCGTGGAAATTTTCGAAGAAACTGAAATCAATGTCGATATTACCGGCAAGACCGGCAACCCAAGCATTAGCATCAGCTTCCAGTCTCTTTACGGGGACATCCCGGACTGGGATCTCGAGTTTGATGACTGCATCAATCTTTCCGATATCCCCTCGGTCTACATCCCGAGCGAGGCGCTTCTCAAAGAAGGGACGGGCGAGGATTATATCGAGATCAGGGATATGCTCGACAACATCCTGTTCATCTTCGGCCGGATTGTCGTAAAGACCGGGCGACTGGAGATTCGACCGGCCGACAATCGTAAGGTCGCCATCACGCTCAGTGTCGGGAGATACTCTTCAACGCTTGAAGTAAACCCGGATGACTCAAAAGGCTACCTCAAGTTATCCGAATAGTCTGATCGAAAAAATCTTGCTCCAAGCAGCATCTGCGCCCGGGGCTTTTTTTAATTAAAATAAAAAACAGCCCTTTGGGGCCGGCATTTTTTCTAAAGGGCGATCAATATCGCGCCGATCACCATGGCAATCGCGCCAATCGCCACCTTTAGAGTCAGCTTTTCGCCGAGAAAAAGCGCCGCGAGAATAATGACAAACAATATCGAAAGCCGGTCGAGCGAGGCGACCTTGGATGCCGGGCCGAGCTTTAATGCCAGAAAATAAAACAACCATGAGAGCGCGCCGGCAATTCCGGAGAGGACAATCCAAAAAAGCGTCTTGTTGTCGACCGCGCTAATCGCCGGCAGTTTTTTGAGAAAAATTGTCGCCGCCAGCAAAAATAAGAACATTACCGCGGCGCGGATTGTTGTCGCGAAAGTCGGATCAATATTTTGTATTCCGATTTTGCCGAATATTGCCACCAATGCGGCGGTTAATGCGGCAAGCAGAGCAAAGATAACCCACATATTTACATAATTCATTATAATGCTAAAATGGCATTTGCTCAATTCGTGATATAATATATCCATGAAAATACTTGGTATTGAAACATCCTGCGATGAAACCGCCCTGGCCGTTGTTGAAGCGCGCGGCCGTGATTTTTTTGTACGTAAAAATTTTCTTTATTCGCAGATTCCGATTCATGAAAAATACGGAGGAGTCGTGCCCGAGGTCGCGGCGCGGGCGCATGTTGAAAAATTGCCGATTCTTTTAGAAAAGCTTGGCAATAAAAACGGCCGCGGCCTTGATGCCGTCGCGGTTGTTTATGGCCCCGGCCTTGTAACATCGCTCCGCGTCGGCGTGGAGCTTGGCAAGACTCTATCGTATATATGGAAAAAACCGCTTGTCGGTGTTAACCATATTGAAGCCCATATTATCGCCAACTGGCTGACGAAAAAAAATATTAAATTAATTAAATTTCCCAGCCTGGCGCTCGTTGTTTCCGGCGGCCACACCGAATTAATTTTTATGAAAAAGACGGGGGAGTATAAAAAAATCGGCCAGACCCTGGATGACGCCGCCGGCGAAGCCTTTGATAAGGTCGCGAAAATTTTCAACCTCGGCTACCCGGGCGGGCCGATTATTTCCGATTGGGCAAAGCGCGGCAATCCGCAAGCGATTGCTTTTCCGCGCCCGCTTACCAATCAGCAAAATAATAATTTTTCTTTTTCCGGCCTTAAAACCGCCGTGCTTTACGAAGTGAAAAAAAATACCGAAAAAATCAATAATAAAAAATATATTGCCGACGTTAGCGCTTCTTTTCAGGAGGCGGTCGTGGATACGCTTGTTGAGAAAACAATCCGCGCCGCAAAAAAATTCCGGGTAAAATCAATTATGATTGCCGGCGGAGTAAGCGCCAACGAATGGCTCCGGCAAGAAATGAAAATCGCCGTTAAAAAATACCTTCCCAAAGTGAGTGTCGTCATTCCGGAGTTAAAATACACCGGTGATAACGCCGCCATGGTTGCCGCGGCCGGCGCGCTTCATGCCAAAAACAAAGAGTTTATTAGCTGGGAAAAGATTGAGGTCGATCCTAACCTGAGCCTTGGTTAAGTATGAAAAAAAATATCAAATCAATTCAAGAGATGAATAAGTTCGCCGCCGGAATCGCGAAAAACGACCTGAGCAGGTGGCAGCACGACGACCCGGGATTCGCCTGCTGGATCTATCTTCACGGTGTGGACGCCGCGCTCTGCGTAAATAACTACTCGAGGTGCAGAATCGACGGTCTCGAAGGATTCGAAGAAAAGCGGTTTCTGTCCCACGCCATCGAAAACCTGCCTTGTCCCGG
>Ga0180433_10006204_pt1 | contig 15769 bp, 17 predicted proteins | sample SS_ome_8_FD_132980 | JGI IMG/M metagenome (GOLD analysis project Ga0180433, IMG submission 132980) | Hypersaline lake sediment archaeal communities from the Salton Sea, California, USA - SS_1_D_1 metaG | ecosystem: Environmental > Aquatic > Non-marine Saline and Alkaline > Hypersaline >... | reverse complement strand
TAGCCCGTTTCCATCGACGTACATTTTGTTACTCAAAAGCATTGCATATGGTCTATGCTACTTTAACCGTTTTTTTCACTGCTAATTGGGAAGAATATCTTTAGTTAGCAACGCCAAATTTTTTGGTACACCATTTGTTGTTCCTGTAAAAGCTCTAAACTTTATGAGTATGGGATTTGCTCTCACAGCCAGTAACTTTTTTGTTCACAAAACCAAAATCGGTGAAGGAAGGAATGAAACAAGTAAGCGGCTGGGAGTTCTCTTTATGACTTGTCTTATCCAAGCGGTTCTTGATCGTGGTGGCCTTAAACTCGAAGACTATACAGTAACAGTAGCTGCATTATTGACTCTATCTCACTTTGGAATTGACTACTATGCCAAGCCTAGTATAGATCCAACAAGAGTAGAGGTGATTCCTTCTAGAGAAATGGTTAGGAATGAACAAGCATCATAAACCCAGTTCATATACGTAACGCAGCTAGAAATCACCTGCGTCAAACATCTTCTATATTCATGCTTGACAATTGTTTTCTTTATGCTTATTTCATGAAGGAAGCCAATAGGAGGTCTATGATGAAAAAATTTACACTCGCTTTTAGCTTATGCCTTGCTATTTGTGGCATGCTTCTATTTTCATGTCAGAAGAAAAAACCTTGTGGCCCTTGTATGCCAAAAGATACGTGCCATCCATGCCATCCAAGAGGTCCAGATCACCCTGATAAACACTCTGGCCCACCCCCACCGCCACCACCCTGCAAACCTTGCAAGAAGTACTAGTACCTCGGGGTAATAGTTACGGACGGGGAATTTCGATTCCCCGCTCATTTATCAGCTCTTTTAACACTTCCATTTGCGCGTCAATAGAAATCTCGAGCTCCGAGAGAACATCAAGGTTATAATCTTCCATTGCATCTACAAGAGTCAAGCTTTGGCTATTTGCCATTAACGCCTGTTCTCTTTCAAGAATCAGCTCAGAAATTTGCGGATAAAAAAGGCGTAGCATACAACTAAGCCATTTATTCGTGACCCATGAAGGATGTGTATGCTCGATTTGAAAGAGGTCTACCATTTGGCACACATCCTTAGATTGATACCAATCTTCTCCTGTTACCCAGCGATTTGTTGTAAAAAGTTTAAGGGGATACCCTTCATCATCCATAGAAATAGCAACTAAATGAGAAAAGGTATCTCTATCGCTCATGGTGTCATTTCTTTCATCATAAAATTGAGGAAGTACCCCTTGTGGCATCCCTCCTTGCCTAAGAAATAAGTGGAAGTGACCATGTTCACCCTTGCGATGTGCATGATAGTAATACTGTGCGTAGGTGTCTTTATCATACACATCGTTTCTCGGATAATGATCCATGCTAGAAAGCATTCCTTGTCCTTTCAAAAGCTCATTCACAACATGAGAGCCAGACTTTTCAAGAACACGATTCCACTCCAAGATTTCACGCCCTGCTAAAAACATTTTTAAGAGACGGTCATCTGAGTAAAGCATTAACTTTTCTTTCAATTCGGTCTTGTCAATCGAAACCAAACGATGACTGGCTATCTTTTCAGTTGGGCGAAAAAAGTTTGAGAATGACTGGGACCCGAAAAGGATAAGCAGTAAGACGAGTAGCCCTAGCCCATTTGTCAGCAAAATGACGCGCAGTCTTTTCATAACTGTGATTTGCGATTATCAATATAATTCGATACAATCATAGTTAGGAGACTCGATAAAGAGAAATAAAAAAATTTAATGCGCAAAACAAAATCCCAATCTCCCTATTCGCCAGACCATCAAATCATCCAAGGTATCATTCATATCCACTCTAAAGGATTTGGCTTTGTTGCCCCAAGTGACCCCGACCGTTTTCCTGAAGATGTTTTTATTCCAAAGCATCTGAAAAAAAATGCTGTTGATGGCGATCTTGTTGAAATTGCCATTTATACAGATAAGAAAAGCGAAAAAGGTCCAGAAGGCTATGTCCTTTCTATTGTCAAACGGGCTAAAGAACATTTAGTTGGAATCGTTTGGATTATCAACCCCAAAGGCAATTATGTCCTCTATGTGCAGTCACTAGGAACTGCCAAATCAGCTTTTGTTAGAAAAAAGAAAGGACAATCCTATAAAATTGGCGACCGACTCTTGCTACAAGTGAGAGATTGGGGAGAAGAAAACGATCCTGTCCTCTGTGAAGTGAGCGAAAAAATTGGATCGATTTATGAGACGACCACCGATGTTCCTGCAGCGACAAAAGATTTTGGCATTCGATCTGAATTCCCCCAATCTCTTTTGAAACAAGTCAAAAAGCTTCCCAAAAAAGTTCCTAAGGAAGATCTAGCAGGCCGGTTGGACCTCACCTATCTAGAAACCTTTACAATCGACCCAACAACTGCCAAAGATTATGATGATGCGCTCTCCCTTTCTAAAGATGATAAAGGATATCACTTAGCTGTTCATATTGCCGACGTTTCCCACTATGTAAAGGAAGGAACCCCTCTTGATGAGGAAGCCAAACTCAGATCTAATTCTACATACTTTCCTGGGGAGTGTATTCCAATGCTTCCGGAGGCCCTTTCTAACCATTTATGTAGTTTAAAAGAAAAAGAGCTGCGTCTTTCAATTTCCATTCTCGTCGATTTTGATTTGGATGGGACTGTCATCCGTTCTCAAATTGAAAAAGCTTATATCTATAGCCAAAAGCGCTTCACTTACGAAGAGGCAAAAGAAGTCCTCGACGGGAAAAAACAAAGCCCCTATCTTCCAACACTAAAGCTGATGGAAGAGCTTTGCCTTCTTCTTAAGAAAAAACGTTTTGAACGGGGATCCGTCGATTTAGCTCTGCCGGAAATTGTTATCCAAGTTGATAAAAAAGGAAAGCCTACTGGTTTTAATATTGTTGAATACGATATCACTCATCAACTTGTTGAAGAGTTCATGCTGAAAGCAAATGAAATCGTTGCCGAATATTTTGTGAAGCGGAACGAACCCTCTGTCTTCAGAATCCATGAAGTCCCCTCAACAGAAAACTTAGAGGACTTTTATGCTCTTGCTCGCAGCTTGGGTTTTCCCCTTCCCGATAAACCCTCTCAAGATGACATTCAACAACTTTTTACTTTGGCAAAAAAAACGCCACATGTTCAACGCCTTTCTATTGCTTTTATTCGCAGTATGAAACTCGCCGTCTACTCTCATCAGAATGTGGGACACTATGGACTAGCCCTTGAGAACTATTGCCACTTCACAAGTCCTATCAGACGTTATAGCGATCTTGTCGTTCATCGCCTCCTCTTTGATAAGACAACGCCCCCAAACCTCGAGGAAGTTTCTCGTTCCTGCTCTGAAAAAGAGCGCATCTCTTTTAAAGCAGAAGTGAGTGTCATTCTGATGAAAAAACTTCGCCTCTTAGCATCTTACCAAAAAGAAGACCCTCATCGTATTTACAAAGGAGTGATCAGCAAGGTCAAGCCTTTCGGCTTTTTCTTTGAAGCAGAGCCTTTGCAATTAGAAGGCTTCATGCATATTTCCGACTTGCGAGATGATTACTATGAATTCAACCAAAAAGCCCAAGCTTTAGTAGGACAAAATAGTGGTAAATCCTATAAAATGGGGGATCTTCATGAATTCAGCCTCTCTGAAATTGATTTAATCACGTTGGAATGTAAATGGATCCTTCTTCAAGACATTTCGAAACCCCAAAAGCCAAAGAAAAAAAAGTCCTTCCACAAGCGTTCTTCCAAAAAGAAGAAGTCACGCAAATCGCGCAAGAAATCCTAGGAAAGTTTCTTTTCACCTGTTTTGACGGAGTCCTAACAGGAGGAATCATTACAGAAACAGAAGCCTATAAAGGTGCAGAAGATAAAGCTTGCCATGCTTATAAAGGCCGCCGTACGAAACGTACTGAAGTCATGTTTGGTCCAGGAGGGACTGCCTATATATACCTCTGCTATGGCATCCACCACCTGTTCAATATTGTGACCCATCATGAAGGAACCCCACACGCCATCTTAGTCCGAGCTCTTGTCCCCACCCACGGAATTAATGAAATGCTGAAAAGAAGAAAGAAAAGCAAACAAGACAAAACCCTAACTGCAGGGCCAGGCTCACTTGCTCAAGCCCTTGGAATTCAGACAAAACATTCAGGAGATCCTCTAACAGGGCCGGAAATTTGGCTAGAAGACCACGGAGTTACCTTAAGGCAGCAAGAGATTCTCGCCTCTCCTCGCATTGGAGTTGACTATGCAGAAGAGCACGCTCTTCTCCCCTGGAGGTATCACTTGCAAAATAACAAATTTTTCTCATAAGATGTGAGGTTTATAAGGTTTACACATGAAAAAGTACTTTATTACCGGCTTAGTGATTTTGCTTCCTTTAGCTGTCACAATTGCCATTGTTGTTTTTATTGTTAACTTTCTCACAAAACCCTTTGTCGGTGTTGTCGTTAGCTTTTTAAAAGAGTTTGCCCTGCTTAACAAAGGCTTTCTCTTTCTTTCTCCAGAGCAAGTTGTCCTTTATGGAAGTAAATTTCTTATTCTCATTTGTCTTTTTCTCTTTACTCTCCTATTGGGAATGATTGCCCGCTGGTTTTTCTTCAAAGCCTTTATCAGCTTAAGCGACAAAATCCTCCACCGTATACCTTTGATTAACAAAGTCTATAAGACAACTCAAGAGATTATCAAAACGATCTTTGTCACAGATAAAAGCTCATTTAAGCAAGTCGTCATGGTTCCATTCCCTAAAGAAGGAACATATGTCATGGGACTTGTGTCACGCGAATCCCCTGAAATCTGCTCTGAAAAAGTTAAAGCTCCCATGGTTTCTGTACTCGTTCCTACAACTCCTAACCCAACAACAGGGTTTCTTCTTATGTACAAAAAAGAAGATCTCATTTACCTCGACCTAAAGCCTGAAGCTGCAATTAAATATATTGTTTCTTGTGGAGTTATTACTCCTGAACATCCCACTCAGATCCCAAGTAATCAACATCAATGAAAAAAACATTTATTGCCGGACTTGCTACCCTTCTCCCAATTACTATCACTGTTGTCATTGTCGTTTTCTTTATTGATCTCTTAACAGCTCCTTTTACAGGTCTTGTCGAAGAGATGATCACGTACTATGGTGGGGAAGTCGCAGAAGTCCACCACTATTTACTTGTTGTTGTCAGCCGCTTAGTCGTCCTTTTTCTTTTTGTGATTCTTATTCTTATTCTCGGAGTTTTAGGACGACGCATTTTCTTTTCTTACTTAATGAAGCTCACAAACAGAGTGCTAACAAAAATCCCTATTGTGAAAACTATCTACCGTATTTCCCGCGACATCACAAAAAATGTTTTTTCTGAAGAAAAGAAAACACTATTTAAAAGTACAGTTCTCGTCCCTTTTCCTCATACAAAAACACATGCTCTTGGCCTTCTTTCAGGAGACCCTCCTGCAGAAGTGAGTGCAAATAAAGATACACGTATCCGTGATACCAATCTTCAATCCATTTTTGTTCCTACCGCTCCTCACCCTATTTCAGGTTTTCTCCTGATGTACTCTGATAAGGAAGTGAAAACAGTTGACATCGAGACCGAAGATCTCTTTAAATTTCTCTTTTCCTGTGGAATTTTTCAGCCAGGCCAAAAAGATGACAAAGCTAAAGACGACGAATAAAACAAATCGAGTGACCTTCTTTCAAGTCACAAATGATCAGATGAAACGGACCCGAATCGTCAGTATTGCCCATGAGTATTTTGAAAAAAAACAGCCTTTGCTTTTTAAACTCCCCCACAAAAAAGCTCTTGAATATCTTGACCTATTGCTTTGGCGAATCCCCCAGGATAGCTTTCTTCCTCATCTGATTAAAGACAGCCCTTGTTCTGACCTGATAGTTCTCACCTCTTCTGAAGAAAATCCCAATAAGGCCCGTTCTGTTTTCAATCTCACAGGGGAACCTATTACTAACCCTGTCTTTACAAGCATCTATACGTTCGAAGACTTAAGTTCGACAGAGAAAAATACTGTTGCTCAGCAGCACTATCACGCTTATAAATCACTCGGTTACAAAATCGTTTCACTTTAAAAAAAGAAACCTCTGCACAATATATAATTTAAACAATCTTTTCGACACGTTTTGTTGGAAATTAATTCCAATTAATGAAATAATTTGTTTCAAAAAAAGGATTCGGAGTTATGAGTTTAAATTCTATTTCAAAAAATTATACACTTTGTTTTGATGTTTTCTCTCTTACTGCTAGTAGCCTAGCGTTAAGCCAAACATCTTTTCTTTCAAACCTTTCTCCTCGAGGAATTGTAATAGGGACAGGAGTCAATGCTCTCACACTTGCTCTCACCAACTAGAGAGATCTTAAACAAAAAGTTCTAGGATTTGTAGCTGGCTCTCTGCTTCTTGCAACTTTCTCCGAACCTCTTGCAACATTGACTTCCACCGTTATTACTCCCATTGGAGTAGCGAAACTGGCAGCTTTTCATGCTGTAATTCGAATTTCAACTTACGCGCTCATTAAATTTTTCCAGCCCAATCCTCTTGCAGAACCATTAACACCTCCACAAACTGACGAGCTGATTCAAAAAATTCCCGATGCCCAGCTGGATAAGCACCACTCTTATCTAAAAGAATCACAAGAAAAAACTGGGATACCCTATCACTTAACTTACAAACTAGTTGGAATATTCGATTTAAAAAAAGCAGTCTGCCTCTTTTGCCCTTTACTAGCACCAGTCACGAGTCTACTTTCACAAAAGAGCAAGTTCAGCTTCTTTTTGAGTGCAATCTTCCTCAACCAGAGAAATGTACCCTCTTCCCAGAATTTGATTTTGAAGATCAGGACGCACTTTCGAATCTACAAGAAGACCAGTTAAAGTGGGTGCACGCTTATCTACAAAAAAACGATAGGGACCTAAGTCCTGCAATAGCTCAAATTTTGGCAACAAAGTTTTTCAAACTCAGCTTTCCTTTCATCAATGATAAATTTCTAATTAGACCTGAGCTTCCCGATTCTGCTTCGAATATCACCGAGGTTCAAGCAAATTACTGCCTCAAGTACTTCACTGCCAACAAACCTGAATTTTACAAATTAACTTCTGAGCAACAAGAGCTCATGAATCAAGTTTTTACATCTATTGGTGCTGAACGCTTAGAACCTCCAAAAGTCGAAGAAACCAAAACTAAATTCAAGGCGACGTTAATCAAGGTGGGAGTGGTCGCTGCAGTTGTCATTTGCGTTATTTCATACAAAATGGCTTGTGATTATTCAAAACAAGTCTTTGATGAAGCCCTAAACAATTGTCCAGATGTGTATTGTATCGATGACGCTTGGTGGACACATATTTTTCCTTCAACTGAAGACGAGCAAAACTACAACCAACTTAGAGAGAATTTTTTTAATCGAACTTTAAGTAACTGCACTGATTTAACATGTGTTAAAAATATTGATCGAGCATTCTTGCTTTCTGTGACACCAACAGGTGAAGCACTTTATAACACGCATTTAGCAAGATTTTCATAGATAAAAGAAACAGGTCTCATTCTTTCAAGCCACAATTGGCTAGAAGAATAGACCTGCATATCACACCTTTAAAAAGCAAATCCATAGGTCAAGCTGATCGAGGAAAAGTCTATGAAGCCTTTTTTGGTAAGTGCTCCTGTACCCAAGGCCACCTGTAAAAAGCGACGGCCTTTCGAGCTTGTGACATACTCTTTACCTACAATCACACCAGGAGCTATATAGCCAAACTTACCATGGTGTTTTTTCATCATTCCTCCTGCTTTGACCCCCAGACCAACGTACGATTGAGAGATTAAATTTGGTTTTGGATAATAGAGGTAACTTGCAAAAGCATGAAACTCTGTCACAACAATGAGAGGCGTCATTCCTATTCCATATTCAAATCCATTATGGCCATATTGTTCACGGTGACCAAATTTCAATGCCAAAAAGGTTGGAAGCCCTGCTCCGATACCTGTGTAGTTATATTTATTTGTCACCTCTTCGCTTTGTTTTTTTGGTATCTCTTCTCCATAGAGTCCGGCTGTGCTTGCGCTCAGTAGTAGTGCAATAATAATTTTCTTTAATATCTTCATTTTCAACTCCTTATTCGATTTGAACATTGTTCATTTCTGTTTAAAAAAATTTAAGTGATAAAACCACGTAAGCAGTGGTCAATATAAGAGATCACATATCTCTCAGAAGCTTCTTCATTCAGAGCCTCCATTTTTCTATTAATCATAATAGAGGTCATTCCATGCATAGCAGCCCAGAAAAAACTGACAAGTTGGTTTGCTTTTTCTTTTTCCAAGCCAAAAACATTATGGATGGTCCCTTCAATCACCAGCAAACCTTGTTGGACCTTTTCTCGGTACCATTCAGGGAGAGGATTAATCGGTAAACTTTCAAAGAGCGACCTCCATAGTTTGGGGTTTTTCATCCCAAATGCGATGTAGGCTCTTCCCATCTTTTGGAAAACCACATGCAGGTTGCTCTTTTTTTCAATTTCAACTTTGAGTTCATGGTGGAGAGCTGCATACATCTTGTCTAAACTTCTTAAATTGAGCTTCAGAATGATTTCATTCAAATTCTCAAAAAGATTGTAAACAGTTCCAACTGAACAATCGCTCAGGTTTGCCAATTCTCTCATACGGAGAGCTTCTCGACCGTTTTGGTTGAGGATGGCCCAGCCATTTTCAAGTATGTCTTTTTTCAAGCCAGCGTCTTTGACCATTTTTGAACCTTGTTCATTTTTTCGATAACGTTACATTTTAAGCAAAATTTTTGTCAACTTGTGTATACTTATGAGTTATGAGAACACAAAAAGTCATTTTCTGGTTTCGACAAGACCTTCGTACTGAAGACAACCCAGGTTTGCTTGGAGCTGCACAAGCAGGAACGGTGGTTCCAATCTATATTCTTCCTCAGCAAAGCTTAGGAGCTGCAAACCGCTTTTGGCTACACCATTCCCTTAAAGCTTTAAATAACTCGCTTGATCAAAAACTGAGTGTTTTTGAAGGAGCGCCTTTAGAAATACTTTTAAAACTTGTTAAGCTCTTTGAGATTTCTGACGTTTTTTGGAACAGGTGCTATGAACCATGGCAAATTCACCAGGACCAAAAAGTTGAGCAACAGCTTGTCAAAGAAGGAATAAAAGTACATACAAGCAATGGTTTTTTGCTTTGGGAACCTTGGACTATTTTAAAAGGCGATCAAACACCTTACAAAGTCTTTAGTCCCTACTACAAGAAAGGTTGCTTAAATGGTCCAACTCCAAGACTCCCTCTCCCTAAACCTTCTAATCTAAAATTACATGCTCATACCCACTCTGACTCTATCAGTAAGCTCAACCTTTTACCCAAAATTCGTTGGGACCAAAAAATCAAGCCTTATTGGGAAATAGGAGAGACGGGAGCTTTAAAAAAACTGAATCAATTTCTAAAAAACGGCCTTTCTTTTTACAAGGAAGGGCGTGACTATCCAAGTCGAGAAGTTGTTTCACGCCTATCTCCCTACCTCCACTTTGGCGAAATTTCTCCAAATAAAATTTGGCATGCAGTTGTAAAAACGACGAATGACAATAACTCTGAACAATTTCTAAGTGAACTTGCCTGGAGAGAATTTTCCTACTACTTACTCTATCACTTTCCTGACTTACCCAACAAAAACTTTCAAACAAAATTTGATAAATTTCCTTGGGTTTGGAAAAGCAAACATCTGGAAAGCTGGCAAAAAGGACAGACTGGTTACCCCCTGATCGATGCTGGCATGCGTCAATTAATTCTAGAAGGTTACATGCACAACCGAGTCCGGATGATTGTAGCTTCCTTTTTAGTAAAAAACCTTCTTATCCATTGGAAATTAGGTCAAGATTGGTTCGCTGAGTACCTCGTTGATGCTGACTTAGCAAGTAACAGTGCTAGTTGGCAATGGGTTGCAGGTTCAGGAGTGGATGCAGCACCCTATTTTCGTATTTTCAATCCAATCACTCAGGGAGAAAAATTTGACCCTGAAGGAGAATATACCTGTCATTTTATTCCAGAGCTCGCACGACTTCCTAAAAAATACTTATTCTGTCCATGGGAAGCACCAAAAGATGTCTTAAAAAAGGCTCAGGTAGAACTAGGAAAGACTTATCCGCTCCCCATTTTAGACCTAAAAGAATCTAGAGCAAGAGCATTAGAGGCATTAGAACAATGTAAATAAAAATTTCAACACATGATCTACTTGAATGTTTCTGGTAAAAGCTGTATAGTATTTACTTATTAAATATGGAGTTTCTCATGACGAGAGTGAGTAAGAAAGACCGCTTGAAACGATGCCCACGCAAACCGCGTTATGGGTCAACAAAAACAGGTTCGAAAAAAGATAATTTACCAAAGGGTTTCAAAGAGCACGCCAATGTATTTAGTGGCGAAACAGCTCATGCAACCTTCATTCCAAAGATTAAATAGAGGCACCCTAAGAATGTCGAGACATCCCAGTTACGGAAAATCAAGTAAAGCTACAAAAAAACAAAACGTCCTTAAGCGCTTCCAACGTATCGATATGCTCAAAAAGCTTGGCCGCTGGAAAGATGGAGAAAATAAAAAGGTCACAGGTCTTCCTAAAACACCTGTTAAATAGCCTTGAAGACTCGTTGCTACGATTCACAAAGTTCCCTCAAAATTTCTCCTTTGCGTGTTCAGCTTTTGGCTGAAACACTACTTGAATTTAAGCAGATTCAAACAGATGAAGTGATTTTCCACTTTATTGATAAAAAGACCATTTCAGAGTTACACGAGGAATTCTTTAAAGATCCTAGTCCAACTGACTGCATTTCCTTTCCCATCGACCGTCCAAATGATGATTCTGGTGGACACCACATCCTAGGAGAGGTGTTTGTCTGCCCTCAAGTTGCAATTGAATATGCTGAAGAGCACAATCTCTCACCTCACAGCGAGCTCTCTATGTATATCATTCACGGTCTTTTGCACCTTCTAGGATATGATGATCTTTCTACTAGCGACGAAAAGATAATGCGCGAAGAAGAAAAAAGGTGTATGAAGTATTTAAGACAAAAAAACGCATTGATTGATGAAAATTCTGAAGATTAATGTTACCGCTTTCCTCCTGATTCTTTTTTCCACATGCTGGAGCGTCTCCCCTATTGAGTTTCAAAGAGCTGTATTAAATGGCGAAACTCACATAGTAAAAGAAGGCCTAAAAGAAAAAGGATATGAGTACATCCAACTCTTAGATAAAGACCACAATACCCCTCTCCATCTAGCCGCATGTGCAAAAAAAGGCGGTCCCAAAGCAGATATCATCGCCCTACTCCTCAAATACGGGGCTGACAGCCATGCAACCAACCGCTACTTTTCAACGCCTCTTTACATCGCTGTCTCCACCAATAATTTGGAGGGCGCAAACCTTCTTCTGAAAGAAGGTGGAGATGACATTAACTTAGTCAGCGCATCTAATATGACCCCCTTGATCGCTGCCATTACCAACCGCTCTGCTGAAATGATTCAGTTGCTCCTTTCCCATCCTCAAACGGACCCTAATCAAGAAAATACAGATGGCCTAACCCCTCTCCACTTAACTGCCAAGTGGGGGTACGCCAAAGAGGCTGCTTTAGTCTTAAACGATCCTCGTACCCATCCATCACCCTTGCAGTCTCAAGGAGACTTTGCTGGAGCAACCCCCCTTCACTATGCAGCAATGCAAGCACATCCTGAAATGATAAAGCTTTTGCTGAAGCAAAAAATAACCAATGTCAATATGACAATTGGAGTCGGCCTCTATGAAGGCTTCACACCGATCCACTGCGCCGTCATGAATCCAAATACACCTCAAGTATTTGAATGCCTAAAACTCCTTGTTAATGCAGGAGGGCGGGTCAATCTAAAAACAAAAAATGGAAAGCTACCTTCTGACCTGACGAGTGTTCGAGTGATTTTGCAATTTCTTGCAGATCCCGACCCCTCTTATGAACTAAAGAAAAAAACGCGGTCCGCTTCATGATCCTTGAAACATTTATCACACCTCTCATTTTTCTGATTGGGGTTAGCTTCCTAACAGCTTTAACGAAGTCTCTTCAGCTTTTGGGTCGCATCCGTTTGAAGCAAGAGTTCAAGCGCAAACCCCACTTTTACTTTTTTTATCTAATGGTAAAAAGACTTTTCCCAGCAGGAAAATGGGATAGCCTCCACTACCTTTTCAGCTTCACAAAATACTTACTCCGACTTCTCTTTGCAACTACTTGCTTCTACTATTTCCTAACACTCATATACCCCAACGAAACCGGCACAAATGTTGGCCACATTGCACTCGCAATTGTCATCGTCATCGCTGCTGGTCTTTTTGTAGAGTTCCTGATGCGTTATGCTGCAAACATGAATCCTTTAGCTATGCTCAGGCTTTCAACTCCCATTGCAACATTTTTCCTTCTGCTCTTCTGTCCAATTACCTTCTTCTTTCTTAAGACACACAAAGTTCTATTCTATAAAAACCGAATTGTGCCAACCCGTAGCAAAGTCAAAGACAAGATCCTAGAGCTCGTTCAAGAGTCCGAGCTAAGCGCTCTTTTAGACCCACTTGATCGTCGCTTAATCACATCCGTCGCGTCTTTCCGCGACCGAATCGTGCGCGAAATCATGGTTCCAAGAATTGATATTTTTTGCCTTTCTGTTGACCAAACGGTTCATGAAGCTGCGCAAAAATTTCTCTCCGAAGGGTATAGCCGCATCCCTGTCTATCGAGAAAATATGGACAATGTTGTGGGTGTAATCCTCTACAAAGACGTCATGGAATACTACTTCATGTGTATTGAGAAAAAAGAAAAATCTCCTTTAGAAACACCTCTAGAAAAGCTCGTCAAGCCAGTTCTTTATACGCCAGAGACCAAAAGAATTTCTCATCTCTTGCAAGAAATTAGAAGCCAACAAATCCACTTGGCAATTGTTGTTGATGAATATGGTGGTACAGAGGGGATTGTCACGATTGAAGATATTCTCGAAGAGCTCGTCGGAGAGATTGCCGATGAGTATGACATCATTGACGAAGAAAAACTTTACACCCCTTACCCAGCAGGGGGCTGGATTGTCGATGCAAAGATGACCATTATCGACATCGAAAAAGAACTTGGCATCATGATTCCACAAAGCCCCGAATACGATACCCTCGGAGGTTTTGTCTTTCATCGTGCTGGTACAATCCCCTCAAAAGGGTGGAAGGTTCGTAGCGATAACTTTGATTTAGAAGTGCTCAGTTCTAGCGATCGTAGCCTTGAAAAAATCATTTTGATCCCCCCAGGACAGTGAAGCACACTCACGGGTTGAAAAAGAATCAAAAAAAAGGTAAAATCATCTGATACTTAATTTGGAAGGAGTCCCATGCGTCGTTCTATTAGCTATGCCGAACCTAAGGTTGCCCTTGCAGGTGAGACCAAAACATGGAAGTTTATTTTCACCCCAGGATCCGATCTCCCTAAAGGAGCTCGTCTCAAATTTGACCTCAGTTCAAAAGGACGCAACTTTGATTGGGAAATTCCACAAACCAATCTCAAATCGAAAAAAAATCTTATTTGGATGCAAGCACCTGGAAAAAAAGCTCTCGCAGCAAAAGAGGTCTTTATTCCAGAAAATACCCTTCCACAATTCGAATTTATTCTACCAGGAGAAGTAAAAGCTGGTGACCCCATTACCATTTTCTTAGGCTCCCCTGAAGAAGAAGGAAATGAAAAAGGAAATCGCGCGCAAACTCATACACTTAGAAGACGCCCTTTTTTCCTCTATGTCGATCCAAAAGGAAAAGGTGAGTACAAAGAAACAGAAACCTTCCATCTCGATGTCCGCGGTAACGAGCTTGATTCGATTCGCATTATAGCTCCCTCAATGGTCACAAAAAATCAACGTTTTGATGTTATTGTTCGCTTTGAAGATGCCTTTGGAAACCTGACAGGAAATGCTCCAGAAGGCACGCTCATCGAGTTCAGCTATGAGAAACTCCGAGAAAACATCAATTGGAAGCTTTTTGTTCCTGAAACAGGCTTTATCAACCTGCCTAACTTATACTTTAACGAAGCAGGAATCTACAGAATCCAACTCAAGAACCTTGCAACTGATCAAACGTTTCTCTCTGCTCCAATCAAATGTTTCTCTGAAAATCAAGGGCAGCTTTTTTGGGGATTTTTTCATGGGGAATCTCTTCTTTGGGATGCTGCAGAAAACATTGAGTCATGTCTTCGCTATCAAAGAGATGAAAAAGCGATCCAATTCTTTTCTACCTCTTCATTTGAAAGCGAAGAAGAAACCTCATCTGAAAACTGGAAAGCTATTCACTCTCATGTTGCTGAATTTAATGAAGACGACCGTTTCACAACATTCTTAGGGCTTCAGTGGGCAGGAACGCCTGGTTCAGAAGGTTTGAGGCAAGTTGTCTACCTTAAGGATAACAAACCTATCCTACGTAAAAAGGAAAGTAAAGCAAATAATCTCAAGAAAATCTACAAGAGCCATACTCCGAAAGACTTTATTTCTATCCCCTCCTTTACTATGGGATCTTCGACACTCTTTGATTTTGAAAATTTTACACCTGAATACGAAAAAGTCGTTGAAATCTACAATGCTTGGGGGTCATCTGAATGCACAAAAGCTGAAGGAAACCCACGCCCCATCTCATCAAAATCAAAAAATGGGATCAAAGAAAAGGCAGAAGGATCTATTCGTCGTGCGCTCAATCAGAATCACCGCTTTGGATTTGTTGCTGGAGGCCTTGATGACCGAGGTGTTTATGCAAAACTATTCGAAACAGACCAAGCTCAATACTCTTCAGGAATGACCGGAATCATCTCTGCAAATCAAACGCGTGATGGTTTGATGCAAGCCCTTGGGAAACGCTCATGCTACGCAACAACAGGTCCTCGTATTATCGTTGGCCTTCATATTGCAGGGCAACCAATGGGATCTATCTTGAACACTAAAGCAAAGCCAGGGCTTTTCTATAACCGTCACATTACAGGTTTTGTTGTAGGAACTAAGCCGATAGAAGAGGTTGTCATTATACGTAATGGAAAGGTCTATCAAACTCTCAATCCAAAAGACGACTCTTTTGACTTTGTGATTGATGATGATGAGCCATTAGATAAGGCATCTCTCAAAGTAAAAGGTGAAGCCCCTCCTTTTGCCTATTATTACATGCGCATTATGCAAGCAGATGGGCACCTTGCATGGAGCTCCCCTATCTGGGTAGATCTAGCTCCTGCTGCACCTGCTGAAAAGAAGAAAAAAGTGTGAAGATCTTTCTCATTACCTTGGGAATCGCCACTTTCCTGATCCTACTATCCTTTATAGGATTGGGAATCGGAAGACTACTCACTGGGCGCTCTAAACTGTCATGCAAGCGCTGTGGAAATCCTGAAAAATCAGAATGCTCAGTCTGTAAAAAAAAGCCTGATAAAAATTAAATCCTATGTGCTATCTAATTCATTGCTTAGATAGACCTATTCGGGTTTAAACATAACTTTTTAGCACAACATCTAAGAAAATATTCATATTTGCTGGGTTCTCAAACAAGTAGGTATCAACAAATACTTGTGCAGTTAGTGACTCCCAAATCCTTTCCTGATAGTTTTTGGATTGCTCCCCTTCAATTTTCCCAATGAAGTTTTTAGCAAGCTCTTCATAAAATTTTTGGCATTGCTAATCAAAAATATTTTCAGTAAAATTTCTTCTTTAAAACTGCAAAAAGGAGAAAAGATATGCATTGCCCAAAATGTCACTGTAAAGAGAATACTAAAAGTGGTTTTA
>Ga0180433_10006203_pt1 | contig 15777 bp, 2 predicted proteins | sample SS_ome_8_FD_132980 | JGI IMG/M metagenome (GOLD analysis project Ga0180433, IMG submission 132980) | Hypersaline lake sediment archaeal communities from the Salton Sea, California, USA - SS_1_D_1 metaG | ecosystem: Environmental > Aquatic > Non-marine Saline and Alkaline > Hypersaline > Sediment... | reverse complement strand
GATGGGTAAAGCCATGGGCATCATTATAATAATTTTAGGAATTACTTGTCTCGTATTCTTCTTTATAGGATTAATGAGTCCGTAATTTTTCTCCTTTTTTTTAATCATTTTTCAATTTCCCATTACATCTTCAAGAAAAATTATGTTTTTTCATTAGTGTCTTGTATTCTTTTTTTAAATATTAATTATTCCATTTTGATGAAAATAAAGAAATTAATTAATCTAATACAAAATGATTTTTTGTATCAATATGAGAAATTAGCAATAATAAATAGAAAATGATTAGATTGTAGGATTTTAAAAAAATGAAAAAATGAATACTAATACTGATTTTTTAAATCATTCATTTTATAAATTAAATAATATTAAAATAGCAATTAGTATTTGTATAGCCCCAATAGCAACTGAGAGTCCCATAAATATCTTTAAATCTCTTCCATAAGAGTCAAGATAACATAAAGGAGTCATACTTGTAAATTCAAGCCCTTTAAACACAAATTTCCAAGCCTCAAACTCATCTTGTATAGCTTTTGCTTCATTAATAAAATCCATTATACCAAAGGATTCATCTACATTCTCTGTGTCAAAGCCAAGTTGGGAACCTAGATTAGAAAGTATTGTTGGTATTAAATCCTTTATCAAAGATTTAAAAATATCAAGAATGGTGCTTTTAGCTGTCGGACGTTCAGGAAGTTCTGGCTCAATAAATACCTCATAGAATGCATCCGTGAATTCTAATATCTCTGACGGATCTTTGGCTTCTCCATCCTTATAGAATTTTATTCCTGTTATTATAGATACAATACCTGCCCCTAGCAAATAGTAAATTTTCTCATAATCGTCCATTGGGGCTGCGTTAAATTCAATTAGGAAAGCTGTAATATAAGTTGTAAAGGCAGCAATAAGCGCTACATATTTTATTATAGCACATATCGATATCTCGGAAGGCATCACAATTGCAATTGTACCTAAAGGAACTGCAATTGTCCACCATCTCAACGAAGTTTCCACACCTGAGAAAATTTTTGAAATTGTTTCTAGAGAGAATAAACGAGATATATCAATACTTCTTGAAGCTTCTTTAGAATCGGTTAAACCAATGCTCTGATCACTTATCTTTCTATTTAGTGATTCAACAATGAAATCATTAGCTTCCGAATTATAATCCTCCAAACTCGAAGAAATTTGTTTTTCTTGAGATATATCATCACCAAATTTGAACCCAAAATCTTGTGGCCAAAATTTCAATGTGACTTGAACCATTTTAGTACCCCCAAGAGAAAACCAGACATGTAAATATGGTACTGGAATGTCAAAGGTATCATAATTTCCTATTTCAGTATCAAAACCCGTTCCAAACGATAATCCTGAGATGTTTATTCCCACGCTATTAATGGTATAGTACATGGATCCCCCAAAAATAAGTGAAAGAGGTATAAATGCTAATGCCAATGCTGCAATTGCCATGGTAACAAAAAGCAAGGCTATACCAAACGAAATCCAAACATAAATGAGAAGAGCAGCACGTACTAAACACCATAACAAGTATGCTACTATTGCGATCACAGCCAATAATACTTCAGCTACAAATTCTACAATCTGGGCAAATATATCGGCAAATGCTTGCCCAATTGCGACGAATATGTTCACGACAAACGTTACGAACGACACCACCGTTTGAACGAGCCATTGCAAGAAATCTCGCGGCGCTCTTCCTTGCAAAGAATTTTGATAATTACATTCCCAAGGAACAAATCCTAATACGGCTCCCGGTAGATTCATTAGCACTGCATCAAAGCCATCCTCTTTTGTCGATGAATATTCGTACCCTACTACCATTGCTCCTGTTGTATCGTTCACGAGAATTGTTATCAATATGTTCAAGACTTCCATTGCGTCTTTAGCGGAAATATCATATCGCACGTAAATAAAATCAATATCATCGCAAGCAGCTTCTGTTTCACCATCTCTCTCTATTGATATGAATTTGGAGTTATCTTCTGCGTAAATAACCGTTTCCTCCAATCGTTCGTCTTGGATATACTTGTTTAACAGAGTTTCAGTGAAGAGTGAAGTAGGAATTACGATTGAATTTGAACCCAAAACAAAAGGCGTTCCCTTGAGGTTCTTTGTTGAATCTTTCACGAATAATTGAATCACATTCATTCTTTCCTTTTGTTGATAATGTCCGTTGAATACTGTGGTGTTGTCATGAATCGCAATCGTGTTGGCTTTTTCAAGTCCTATCGTCCTTACATCAACTTGCATCGAATTATATGCTCCTAAAAATGGTCTTTGGTGAAAAGTAAATGTTTGTTGCCACCCATGACTGCCAATCCAATACCATCCTCCAGCTGAAATGAGATGATTGTCCCAAAGCCCCCCCATTTGCCATAAATTGAAATTAATGTTAATGAAGGGACTTTGTGTGAGAATATTATCGTCGATGTTTGCGTAATAACGGCTATCGTAAGATCCATGAGCTCCGTTAAAATAAGCCTTGCGACAATGATAGAGAGGTTTCCAACGGAATAATAATATCGGCACTTTGTGCCATCCAAAAAACCACACATGTGTAGAACTCCAATATGCCTCTAATATTGACATCCTATGGACTTTCTCAGCAGTTGCAAGACTACTAGGAGTGCAGAAGAAGTAGTCGGAACCACCTGATTTTAAAGATGCAGTTATTTCAAGATACGGACTAGTCTCCCAGAAAGCTAAGTTTCGATGAGCACCATATATTGGATTAATTTCAATGATGAGATCTCTCAACGGATCCATATCGAACCTGTCCCACACGCCGTCTCCGTCAGTATCTACGCTTAATGGATTCGTTGGTTCACTTCTATCGTAGATTTCATAGTGATCAGACCATCCATCGCCGTCCGTATCCCATTTGGAAGGATCCGTAATCCACGCTTCCGTATCGGTAGGTCCTGCTTGAATGAACGTGTCAGTATCGATGGTAAATTCGTTCACATAGATGATTTCAGGGGCGAAGGTGCTATTTACTTTTATTCGAAGTCGATAAGTACCGTAATATTCAGGAATGACGCCAGAACCGATGGAACTCGAAAGATCTATTACCGTTTCGTAGATAAAGACCTCTTTATCGAAAGTATCAAAAATATTAAGCAATACTACATCTAAAATGTTATTATTCATGTTTTCTTTCACGAGTTGGATAGTAACATTCCCTTTTCCTATAGTTGCCACATTTGACGAGATTTCCAGGTTTACATTAGCATCGTACACTCGTCCCACATAAGGAATTTCTAACGAATAATCGTCGAATTCTCCTAAGTAGTCACGCATGTTGTCCGAAATATTATAATATGGATCCCAGGAATACCCAAGTGAATCTAAATAATAATGGTAATTTGAATTCCCATCATTGCTAGAGAATCTTAAGTCGTCAATATAAGTCTTGCTATTATAGAATGAAAATGGCCCAAATTTCACTCCATTTATGTATATATTATAAGAATCTTCCAATAGTCCCTGATAATTACCTAAACCACACTCAAAATCAATTCTTACGTGATACCAAGTATTGTCTGATGCAGGAGAAATATCTATATACGAACCAGTAAAATATGAAATCTGTTCGGCACCAATTCTAATTCTCCCGGCTAAAGAACCATCTGCCCTAAAATCTATATAAATAATATCACTAACATCGTTACTACTCACCCAAAATTCGTAAGTACCGTATTCTTTAGGAATACCGCCAAGATCGTGGTAAATATTAAATTTTTCTGAGGTTGTTTCATCGTATAAGTCAAGCACGCCAGAATGACCATTAATCTCGTCTTTAATACTATATTCTGTGTTTAATACTGGATTTGGAAATGAGAAACCATCTCGTAATAGTGGAGCTATGTCGTATGGATTCATGTTATACCCAACCTCGTATCCTATTTCTCCATGACTAATATTATCCCATGAATATCCTATTGCGTCGTAATATCCAGTAATTGTATTGGGAACTGGAAAACACACTTTATCGATGTACGATGCCGTATTGCTTTCGTAAAAATCAGCGCCAGAAACAGCATTAACTCCGTTTATCCAAACGGATTGCTGGTCAGTAGTGCAATTAAAATCAATTCTCACATGTGCCCAACCGTCTATAGACGGAACATCCGTGTATGTTGTATCGTGATATATTCTTACTAGATTACTTACTCCGTCATATCCTATAACTATAAGTCTATTTGAACTTCCTTGTAGTTCAATGTTAGCACTACCATCCATCCACAACTCTACCGTTCCGGATGCGGGACTAGTAATTAAATCATAAGGATAATCGCCAAAAGTACCACTTCTATAAACTTCCAACACGTTTACATGTCCTTCATGAGAGCTGATAATTTCTGTCGTGTAATCAACACCAATGTCATCAACGATACTTATGTTTGTCCCGGTAATTCCAACTGTTTCATTGCTGAAATCATAAGTACCGTAATACTTTCCTTGCTCCATTTCGTAGTTAAAGTCATGAGATCCCGAGTAATACCCACGTAAAGAATCTTCCGTGTTGTTAATATCAATTGTATCCCATCCTTTAACCAATAAACCAGTTTCCACACCATCCATTATACCATCATTGTCAAAATCATCGTCGTGAGGATTCAAAAATTTAACTACTCCTATTTCAAATTGCTCGAGCAAACAGCCAGCAGAAGTATCGTTAATACTAACTACATATTCACCGCGATAATCTAGAGAATGAGTTTCTATTGCTTCTCGTATATCAATTGATTTAGAATAGTATCGCGTTTTATTAGTGTTTTCATTCAATAACTCGAGTTTATCATCTGCTTTCGTAATGATAACATTTAAATTTGGCACATCAATAATACCGTAATCATTTGCACCACTTGCCTCCCCAAACGCGATCATTATAGAAATTTGAGCGCTCGCTGCTTTTGAGCAATATTCGTCAAACCAAAGTGAAATTGGTTCATTAAGTTCTCGTCTTTCGCCTAATTCAAACCTGGTATTTTGTGTTTCTGCTGAATCTGCTAAGAAATCGTGGTCACAATCAGCATCTAATGGGTTGGTGTAGAATCCCCATCCAAGAACCTCTTCACCGTCGCTGAGACCGTCTCCGTCTGTATCGGAATTGTCCATTGCTGTTCCAAGTTCGTACTCGCGATAGTCAGATAGGCCATCTCCATCCCCATCCGATTTTGTTGGAAAAGGATCATTACCATCGGTTAAACCGTCGCTATCAGTATCAGGATTGCGTGGATTTGATCCCGCATTAAATTCATCCCCATCGAAAAGTCCATCATCGTCAGTATCAACATCAAGAGGATCTGAAGTCACGTGAAGCGTTCCAAAGAGTTCAGAAGTGATATTCCACCCAAAAAATTCCGTTGGATCCAATAAACCATCGTCATCAGTATCGTTCTTTACAGGATTAGTTCCCACGGTTCGTTCACCTATTCCAGAATAAGGATCGTACCCATCCCATAATCCATCGCCATCACTATCAGGATTGGTTATTGAACTGTTGTAAGTGTAAATATCTTCTTCATACGCATCGATTAATCCATCACCATCAGTGTCAACATAATCCCAACCCAGTATATAAACCATTCCTATTTCTTCAACCATCCATTCATAATCGTCAGGGACGCCGTTTAAATTAGAATCTAAATAATTCGTGATGGTAAAACTGGTAACGCTATTTTTGCCTGTAAGAGTGTCAGTGGCCGTTACTTGCCCAGTGCAAATGCGCATGTTAATATCATTACTAAACGAGTAGATATTTGTCCTTCCAGTCTTGCCGCCATAGTGAACTGTAGTAACATTTCCATAAGTAAGCATCCACTCGTATTCATAGTTTCCGAGGTCATTCACATTGTCATATACATAAGCTTGTAATTCGATCGTTCCTCCCGATGATCCTGAATATAAGTAATTGGATGCTAAAACCATTGGAGGTAAGTCATCAACAATCACGGTAATATTAGCCATTGCGAAATTCCCGTCTTGATCTTCAACTCTCAGTTTATAATGGTAAAAACCATCGGTTAACACTAAAGTTGGTTTTTTATTGTTTCTGAAGCCTATTATCTCCACATCATATTCATCATACCAAGTATAAGTCAAGAATTGCTCGTCGATAAAACTATCGTATATTTCGATATTTAGATATATTGCATGACCTTCTACACCTTGAAAAGTGAGTGGCCCCCTTATTTCTGGTGGTTGTTCTTCAATAACTATGGTTTTATAATCCATGTACATTTTCCCGTAGCAGTCAACGACAAAGAGCGTGATATTATATGTTCCTGAAGTACTCCACGAGTGGATAGGATTTCTTTCATATGAATAGGTTCCATCGCCGAAATTCCATTCGAACCGATAATTGCTACTATTCGTGTCTTCACTTCCAAAAACAACAATATCAGAATTCAATTTTAATTGTTGATCCTCGATGGTAATATTGGGTAGAGTTCCAATCGAGCAGAATGGAGCGACAGCTTCGGTTCTAACCAATCCCCCTGAGAAAGTCTGGGTTACTCCATTATCTGCAATAAATCTTATTAAATAATCGCCCTCAAGAATGAAGTCCACATTTCCCTCAAATATTGTTGAAAAGGGAGTGGATAAATACCACGCCAATAACAAATTTTGTTGAATTTGAGCATTTCCCGAACCATCATTGTAGATAATTGAACAAGTTCCTTCGAAAAATCGATATGAGATTTGATACACGCTTTTATCCTCAGTTATGATATAGTTATCAGAAATGGCAATAATCGGACTTGTAGAGTTTAATTCTGCTACTAACCCAATCAACCCATCAGCGCCAATTTGATAAATTTTATTATCAGATATCGCAAAACATTTTTCGTACAATCCAGGTACCGTATTTCTATCTAGCATTACAACAGCGTCACATAGAAGTCCTTTGTTTAGTACATTTGATTCAATATTGTAGGTATAATAATAGTGCTTATCGAATAGATCGATCAAATTATCGCCAATGTTATAATAAGGATCCCAAGAGCAACCAATTGCATCAATCCAGGCAGCGTAATTAGGATGACATCCCGACCAATGAGACCCAATGCCAAATGCATAGAATTCTGTTGGAGTATCCACAAAAGGTATTGCATATGCAGATCCGTACAAAATATCATCAAGCTGAACTTGCCAGCCTCCCATTAATATGTCAAAATCAATTCTAATATGATGCCAAGTATTAATCATGAATACATCAGAAGCGATTAGGACTCTTTCACCATAATGCCCATGATATAAATCTTGATTTTCAATAAGAAAACGTAACTGCCCTCCAACTCCTTTTAAATCTAATTTAGTAGCATCAGTACCTCCATTTGTGTCTTTATATAGCCAAAACTCTATACTACCCGCAGTTATGTTGGTTTCAAACATCTTAGTTGCTCCACAGTAAATTGATCCTCCATTCTTTCGTACCTGTAATACTTTATGGTGGCCATCTTTCGTATTGTCAACTTCTATAAAGCTACTACCATCATATGGAGATGGATCCCAACCTACTGGTTCTGTACCGTCATTTTCTGTTTCAAAACTATAAGTTCCATGATAATGTCCCGGTTCGTTTAATTTAGCAGGAATTTTATACAAATTATCTCCAATTGTATAATTCGAATCCCACGAGAATCCAAGAGCATCTATATACTGATAATAACCATTGGCAGTTGAGCCAGTTCTAAATATTATTTGCGTAACTGGGGAATTTAAATACGCCATATCATAATCCCCATAAAGAGAACCCTGTACATAAACCCGCCATTTATTTTGAGAGAGTCCATTATATCCTCCATTTGTACATTCAAAATCTATTCTAACATGATACCAAGTGTTATCTGATGATGACATTATACTAGAACTCCAACTTCCGTCCCAGTAAAGCATTCCATTACTACTAACTCTAAATCCTAATATATCGTGAGTTCCATTTCTAAAGTGAAAGTCTGAAGTTAAAGCAGCGTTAGTAGTTCTCCACCACCACTCAATAGTTCCATAAGATTGAGATTCGTTAAGATCTCTACTAATTATTGTTCGATAAGTATTATTATGATCACACATTTCCAATACAGCGTGATGACCATCTAATTCAGATATCGTTCTAATATAACTACTAATTGGAATATCAACTGTAAAATTATCATTGAATAACGATTCCAGGTCATCTGGATTAAGACCTTGCCCAATTTCATATCCTAATCCATCATAGCTCCAATTATCCCATGAGTAACCTATTGCATCGATATATCCAATGAAATTCATGGGACCAGCATCAGTTTCAGCTTGAAAAGATTCTGCTTCATCTTCAACACTAAAAAAGCCATAAACACCGTTAAGAGTACCGTTTATATACAAATTATAATAGTATTGACTTAATCCCATGTAATTTCCAGTAGTACATTCAAAATCTATTCTAAAATGAAACCAAGTATTCATTTCTCCTCTAATTCCAGTATGATGCCAATAAGGATAAATATTAGTAAGATACCAAATTTCATCGTTACCAATACATACTTGGGCTAAACGATCATTCCCATTCTTTATACCGGCATAAAGAAAATCTGGAGGATCTGTGTTATTGATTCTCATCCACCATTCTACAGTTCCATATGATTGATTGGTTCCGAATGTTTGTTTCGCTATAACTGCGTCTGTGGCACTTATATCAGTTAGTTCTAAGATATTTTTGTGCTCTCCAATTTCAGAAACAACATTAACCGTACCCCCGGACTCGTCAATAGTAAAATCATTGGGATCACCTCCAACCATATCATTTTCGAAGGAATAAGTTCCTTTATAGTTTCCCTGCTCCATTTCGTAATTAAAATCATAAGTTCCAGGATATTGCCCTATTTCAATGGTTTCAGTGTCATTTAATACGAATCCAATTGTTTCGAAACCATCGTAGGTTATACTTGTTTGTGGGTCGTCTAATAACATCGTATCATAAAGCTCTGGCACGTTAAGCTTTTCAAATGAGGACGTAAATATATCAAACTTCCACATTTCGATACCATTATTGCTCCATTGCCAAAGGTAATAGATAAAATACCCATCAAAAACGCAATAGCTCATATTAAAAGTCCTTCCGTTGATCAGGCTCATGTTATTGAAAAATGATCCTGTAGAACTTAATGTGCTGATATCAATAGACTCGAAATGCATGAGGGCGTATCCATTGTTAATAATCCCTGTTCTCACATATAGAATGTTGTTTTCTAAAATTATATCTATGTCCGAAAACACACTGTTATTCACAGTGAGTAGGTATTGATTATTTATTGAATCATCAGAAACTCGGAATTGGATGATATCTATTGTCGTAGTGTTTGAACTGGCGATATAAATATATTCATTTTGTCTATCGTACCATAAGGAGACTATTTTAAAATCTTCTTCTAAAGGTAATATTACATTACTCCAATTAAGACCATTATCATCAGATTTAAGAAAACTACTTTTATTTACAGAATCAACAATATAGAATGAACCGTAATTGCTTTCAATGAAAAAATGCGTATCATGAGGAATTTTATCAGATTCTAGCAAGTATTCTATATCGTAGAGGCTTTGGGATGAAGGATCGCTTGAATTGTAAAATTCGATGATTTGATTTTGAAGTTTATATACTCGATTAAAATCAAAAACATTTCCAAATATTCGTATATCACGGATTTCTGCCGCTTCATCAGGTATGGCAGTAACTAATCCTATAGATAAATTATCAAATTTTATACTCTCAGTCGTATTGAAAGATACTGTCAAGGAAGCAGTTCCACCATCGTCATCTGTAACATGACTTGAGAAGTAATGCGACGAATCCAAACATGATACTACTGAAAGAGGTCCTTGGGCTAAATCTGGCTCTAATTCGTCAAGAATCGCCTCTAAATCAAATAATGGTTTTATGCTGCAGTCCAAATCTAAATTTACGGGAAATTCATTATTATCATAAAATTCAGATTCAACAAGCGTAGTAAAAGAAATGTTTGCCATTGCATCTCCTGCTTGAGGAAAAACATCAATAATGTAGTTGATCCCTCCAATATTATATATAAAATTACCAGTATCTGGTGCGCAATCCAGTTCCACCAAAGAATACGCATTGTAATTCATGGTTAAACTCAAATCATCATCTGATGGATCCCATAATTGAGTACTAAAGGTAATTGGATAGTTAAAATTATAATTACTAGTATCGTAGAAATATGGATTCAGGTCGACTTCCCAATACCCCTCTGAGCCCGGATAAAGTTTATCTGATGAAATGACGAGTTCTTCACCGATATCAAATTCGAGTAAAAAGTCGTACTTGATCCAAGTCATGTTTGGAATATTTGATGCGTTAACGACCAGTTTCCACGATTTTGAGAGAGACATGTCTATCAATTCTTTCCCCGTATTGAGTATATTCGTGTCTGAATCATCAGATTCGAGATAGTATTGTACTTCTGGAGCGTCATTACCACAAAGAAGAATATCATAAGTTAATATCACGTCTTCATCTGATCTAGTTATAAAGAGTGTACTATTAGCCATGATACTCGCATCCCACACACTCAACGAAGGAGCCACATTTAAAACTTCGACGCCAATCGAGTTATAACCATAGGTTTCTTCACGGTCTTTTGCGACTACATACACGTCTCCATTAAAATCGTCTGAATATGCGTGAGTCCCTTTCCAACCACCCGATTCAAAGTTGGTTAAATTATTCACATCAATTCCCGCATCAGTAAACTCGTAATTCCACCAATATTCAAGAGTAGTCAAGTCTGTGAGGTCATCAACAATATCTATGTTAAATGCTGCAGTCTCACCTTCGTGAATTATAATGTCATCATTTGGAAGAGTAAAATTGATCTCTGGCACCAAATTATTTACGGAAATAAATCTAGCTGTAGAACCTATATCACCATTGTCATCTTTCACTGTCATGTTAATCCTATAGAGCCCCGACTTTGTATACTGGTGATGCACGTGTTTTCCATATCCCGTTGTCCCATCTCCATATTGCCAATAATAACGTAGAGAATCCATGTCACTCGCGGTATCAATAGAGTCTGCAGCGCTTAAGAGAAAAACGGATTTATCGGGATAATTTAGAACTGGCCACCTATTATCTCCAATTAAATAAGTGGGTGTCCATGAATATCCAATTGCGTCAATCAAACTTACGCCAGTATCACTAATCCCTGATTGCAAAAGGATTTTATTTATGTGTAAAACATCCAAATTATCAATCGTGTAAATGTTTGATTGAATGTCGTTTATCGTTATTCTAAATTGTGAAGCATTGAGACCATAGTAATTACTCGTTGAGTTATCAATACAAAAATCGATCCGCACATGGTACCATTCATCGTTTATAGGTGCATCAATTGAAGTACCTGAATAAAAGGGCGTTATTGTTTTATATGAATTACATGTGGTATATTGCCATTCATTATTGTTCATCAACACTCTAAACGCAAGATCATTATTGTCCCAAAGAGATAGTGCCCATGTTTTTGAAGAAACATCACTACTTTGGACCCAAAATTCGACCGACCCATGAGATTGGTTTGAAAAATCATTTTCCATTGTAATTGAATTATTATCAGAGCTGTCTAATAATTTTAAGACTTTATAGTGGATATCACTGACAACATCGATGCTTGCGTTTGTAGTAGCAGTATCAATCCATTGATGAGGATTTACATAACTTAAATCCCAAAGATCAGGCACAGATCCAATCTCATAAGGTCTCCAATTAAATGACGCAATATATTCTGTCTGTGTAAGATCATAATCGTCGTCAACACCTATATTAATTCTTCCTTGAGGTGGAATGTTAACAATGGTAATATCCTTAGAGTATTGTCTTATAGCATTTTGATCGTCAATAATAGTGATTGTTACTGGATAGACTCCTGAATTATTCCATGAATGAGAAACCATGGATAAATTCGTCGATATTTGGTTTTCAATTCCATCAGCAAAATCGTAAATATATGTTAATTTCCCAGGAGTTTGATCAATGGTTGACTCAACTAGATCAACTACAGATATATTTACAGCTTCATCTTCACCTGCAATATTGTTAGCATTGCTAAACGATATATTAAAATCGGGAGCGTTATTTTTAATAATAATATTCAAAGTTTGGTTAACGATATTATCCGTGTAATCGACTACAAGTAACATTGCTTGAAAGGAACCCTCAATATTATATTCATGGGATACACTTAAAAGTCCTGTGACCTCCTTAGTAGTTCCATCTCCAAAATTTAAATAGCTTTCTTTATAGCCACCAGTGATAAACCAATAAAAAATCACTGATTCTCCAACATCTGCCGTAGTAGGAGTTGCGTTAAATGATCCTATTTCCGATGCAGCAAACACAGTTTGACATCCTATAAGAAAGGATGAAATTAAAATAAACAATACTGAAATTGCTGAGATATACTTCTTTCTTCCGCTTTTTGTAATATAATCGTTTTCCATTCTTATCACTCTCTCATTCTTCGAATGATGGTTCCTCTTTTTTTCTTTTTCGTTTAATATATCCATATGTTAGTACTGTTGATACAGCAACTATACTAACAATTGTTATAATTAATATGATAAGCTCGGGTCTTATCTCAAATTCAGGAGTTTGCAAAGGTAAGCTCACCTCAACACTCACAACCCCTGATGAAAAATTTCCATTAGAATTAAATGATACAACTTGAAAATAATAAGTACCGCTCTCACTCACATTAACTTGATACCTATATTCGGGATCATCAAAATCGATAGAATAATTATCGAATTCTTCAATAATTGCCCCAGACTCATTCATAGGGGTTGAAGACGAGTATATCACGTAAGATTCGGCAAACTTAGATTGAGTCCAACTCAGGTAAAAAATACCATCCTCATCAATAGTTTCAGTGGGTATTTCTGTTGACAATGTAAATGATCCCGGTAATTTTTGAACTATAATGGTAATACCATTTGAGGTCGTTTCTCCTACCTCATTAAAAGCCACAATGATAAAGAAATGAGTGCCATCTTCCACTTCCTCGGCGATTGTTGAGGATAATTCTTCAATGCCTTCGTTTACCAAGATTCCATCCACTTTATAGTCGAAAATAGGTGAAGTGCTTCTATAGATGGAATAATTATCTGCCCTGATCGAAGATGACCATGATACCGAGATGATTCCATTGGTATTAATTGGTGGATCTGGTTGATCTAGAGTAAATCCACCGGGAGGGAACTGAACAGTTACATGAATGTTATCTGAACTGGTATTCCCATATATATTAAATGCAACAACCATAAAGTAGTATGGTCCTTCGGCTAAGTTTTCAACTAAATGAGTTCGATTAGTATTTCCAATTTCGAGTTGACTCACAGAACCATCAATGTCTGTAATAACACTATTGGATTGATACACGGTATAATTATCAGCGTCAATTGCTTCGGTCCATGATAGTGTAAACGTGCCATCAGCATCTAAGCTCGAAGTATCAGACGATAAAATAAATTCTGAAGGGTAAGGAGGATTTTTTAACAGAAAGATGTCGTAACTTGTATTGTAATTCTTCGTTTTGCCAGTATAATATTCAAAATTTCCTGAATCAATAACTATTCCAAAACCAACGTCTTCCAAACCATTACTATAAGAAGTATACCTTTTAAATTGACCAGAATTACTGAATCGTGCAATTATTATATCACTAGAAGTTCCATCAAGGCTTTCTAATGCCCCAATAACGCGTATATCCTCATTTGAATTAAGTGCAATATCATATCCATATTCATGATCGTCACCACCCCATATCGTATTCCATAAAGGTGTTCCCGTGCTGAGAGCGAATTTTGAGAGCGTGATATCATTACCCCCTGTACCTATTGTGAGAATGTTGCCCACAACGTATACTCCATCTGAACCAATGGTTAGAGATGAATGATCGCTCCACCTCGCATCACCCCAGGTTCTATTGAAAAGTAAATTTCCACCGCTATTGTATATCGCTAAAAATAAATCGCGATATTCCACGCCAAAACTTTCGGTATAACCCGTAACATAAACAGTTTCAGAAGTGTCAACCCCCACGTCATACGCACCATCGGCTTCAGTTTGACCCCAAGTTTTATTCCAGTCTAATATACCGTCACTATCGTATCTTAAAATGACAGCATCTCCAAAATCTAGATTTATTTGTGTAAATCCAACAACATACACATGATTTGAATAAACATCTATCCCATGACCAGTATCTTTTTCACTTGCTCCCCACGTTAGATTCCAGTCTAATATACCGTCACTATCGTATTTTAATACACAAATATCATAACTCCCGTTTGTACCATAACTTAAAGTTTTTCCTACAATATAGAGGTTGTTTGAGGAATCAATATCAATCGAATATCCTTCATCATTTAAAAGACCACCCCATGTTTTATTCCACTGAATTTCACCATCGATATTGTATTTTATAAGGATTATATCGTGAGCATTTTTAGTTTCATTATAAATTTTCCCTGTTACGTATAGGTTACCAGATGGATCTAAAACGAGATCCCTCCCTTCATCAGTGCCGTTATTTAGAAATACCGTATGATTCCAGCCAAAACTAGATAATGTAGTTAGATTTTCTTTTTGAGCAATATTTTTTTTTGATACCTCAGATTGAGGCATAAAAGGTAGTAAAATAAGCATGATTATAAGACTAAAACACAATAAATTTCTCTTTTTTAAATTCTGCATCTTTCTCTTCCTTGGGTTTTTTTGATATTTATGTCAAAAATTGGATTTAGTGATGTACAATTTTGTAACACTTTTTAAAAATGTTTGCTTTTTTAAAAAAAAGAGAAAAAATGAAACCTATTTTTTAAGAAATTATGTTTATTGTATCTTTCTTTTATAAAAAAAGGAAAAAAAAAATAGTTCTATTTAGATGTAAAAATTAAAATATTATTTTTCGTGTAAGATTAATTTTTCTCCACAGTTGGTACAGAATTTAATACTAGCAGACATTAAACTTTTGCATTTAGGACAAATAACCTTTATATCATATTTTTCATTAATGTACTGCTCTTCATGCATTTCAATTTCTTTATTGATCAGCTTAATTAATAGGCTTTTAATTAAACTATTTTCTGGTTCAGGAACGCCTAGTTTTAACGCTAGCATCATCCCTTCAAATCCTGCTTGAGATTTACCTTCTGTGATGAACTTAAGAGCAGAATTGGCAATTAAAACTGCTCTTTGGCCAATTGGTGAATCCCTTGGTTTAGGGGGAGGCATTTGAAAAAGAACAATATCTTTTATCTTCTTTATTTTATCTAAATTCGAATCTGGGATAGGTTTGTTGTCTCCAAGAGAAGTAGGGAGATTATCTTGTTGATTTTGCACTGGTTTTTCAGATTGATATGATTGAACAGTTCCTTTTATACCAACAGGAAAGGTTTCTTTATCTTCAAACGGAAGTTTATGTTTCCATATAACTTTTTGTTTCTTTGACTTTTTTGTTATAACATACCCAAAAACTAAAAATGTAGGAATTCCAATTGAACACCCAATTATAATAACAATAATCCATATATCCAATTCATTTCCAGGATTAATTATAGGATAACTATTCGGATTTAAAGGATCAGTGTTATATATATGCACCTCTTCTCCATCAGTCCAACCATCACCATCAGTATCATATAAATTTGTATTTGTGCTATATTGATATTCATCACTATTAGCCAACAGGTCTG
>Ga0180433_10006202_pt1 | contig 15779 bp, 12 predicted proteins | sample SS_ome_8_FD_132980 | JGI IMG/M metagenome (GOLD analysis project Ga0180433, IMG submission 132980) | Hypersaline lake sediment archaeal communities from the Salton Sea, California, USA - SS_1_D_1 metaG | ecosystem: Environmental > Aquatic > Non-marine Saline and Alkaline > Hypersaline >... | reverse complement strand
ATCGGTGTAGCTTGTGCTATCCTGCCACCCACTGTCAGAGCCGCCGGGGCCGCCGGTTGTTTCATCGAAGTAGTATTCGACTCCGGATGGATCCGAGGCCGTCGTAGCTGTCATGCTGATAGAGTCTTGGTCATCGGCAGTCGGCACAGATGCCCAGGTCATCGGGTCCGGTGTCGGTGGGTCCTGATCCTGAGTACAAGTCGGGACCGTGCCACCAAACGAGGTTATCTTGGATGCCAAGTCTGTCTGCATGGCACTGGCACCGGGCAGAGGATCGGGTCCGGGTAGTTCACCAGGGCAAAGTGTCGAATATATTTCTTCGTAATCATTTACGAAAGTGGCAGAGCCATTGGGATTGTTGTCGTCTAAATCAATGTTACCATCTGTATTAATGTACATACCATAGGTGTAACTTCCGTAAGACGAATTTTGCTCCACGTTGGCATTAACATATCCCTGCTGGTTGCCATGCTGTACATTCCAGTCCTGCCAATTACAGAAGACATCAAACAAAACATACGCCTCAGTTGAACCATTTCCGATCTGGACATTATGCATCATATTCTTGTTCGCATGCATATGGTCCATGTAGGTATCGGCGTAGAGCAATTGCGTATTCGGAGCGGGATCACAGTCATAGAAGTAATTAAGCTGCAGGTAGTTAGTCTCGTCGAATTTCCCACCGGAGGTGTAGATTATCCCATTGGTAAGCGACACGGAATTATGGAAGAACTGGCCTCCGTTGTGAGCATCGGTGATGACATTTTTCTCGATGTTATTGTTGTAGTTGTACATGTACTTATGAGACTCGATCTTGGCTTCTTCATATCCGTATGTCTCCTGGTCACAGGAAGTGGCTACAGCTGTCGGATGACATTCCCAGTAGTGACATTCAGCACCAACGAAGTAACTGTCGGAGTCTTCATAACACTTGTAGGCCAGATACACACCGCGGGAGCTGGTAAAGATTATCGCCGACATATGGGTGTCATCGATGAAGTTGTGGTGAATCCAGTTGTTTGAGCTTTGTGAGAGGTTTATCGCCGGTGCATCCCATTTTTCCCGGCCGGTTGCAATCATGTTATTGTAGCTGACCTCATTGTTCTTGCTGACATCGCCATAACCGATACCTCGGCCCATCAAAGATACCGCCTCTCTTCCAAGATAGCTGAATTCACAATTGGTAACGGTGATATTTTGGGCATAACGGTCCAGGCGCACTCCACCGCCGCCGCTTTTGGTAAAGGTACAGCCGTCAACTGTGCAATTAGCGGCATTTCGGAACCTGAGCATACCGGCGGGTCTGTCCACAATGCCCCAGTCATGCTGGCTTGTTACATCAGAGTTGAGGGGATTATTGTAGTCATAGTAACGCATATAGAAGTCGCCTCCGGTAAAGGTGATTCCGCTGAAGTTAATATACTGAACCGGGGTTGTTATATCTGTGTTGCCGTTTGCGGTACCTTCATCAACACTAATAAATTCGGTGATAGCCGGGACATAAATGTCAGAAGTGCCACTGGCGGGATACAGATAAATCGTACCATTCAGACAGGCCCATTCACCTGCCGAATCAATCCCGTCTATGCTGTTCAAGACCCACGCCTCGCAAGGAGCACAATCACCATAGCAGGTTTTCATCGGATAGGTGGCTGGAGTTGCAACATCGATGTAGCGGGTGCTTGAATTGACCGAAGATATGGGAATTACATTTACGCTCCAGGCCGTCGTTGAAATCCGCAGGTCGTATTGCGAAGCACTTGACCAGTCCGGAGGAGTCCAGCTTGTCGGATACTGGGTAGTCTGTTTGGGTGCCTGGCCGTCGGGTTCATACATAGGTCCCTCATTACCCTCAGAGGTTGTTTGGTCCGGATTGAAATACGCCGTTGCCGATCGCGGCAGCCAGTTTTCGCTTGAATCCTGCAGGTATCTGACACTGCTTATACCGCCAGGGAGATCGGCCTGCATGATGTTTCCGCTGTATGTACTCCAGCCTGTTACTTGAACCAAAGAACTGAAGATCGGCGTCTCACCTGGATAAGCGGCATAAGTGATACTCTGGGTAGCGGTTCCATCATCGCTGAGTCCGAAGACCACCGTATCAGTGAAAGTGTATGTGCCGCCGCGGAAGTAAACGGTGATGTCATCGGTACCATCTAAAAGCGGGCGTATATTATCGCGTGCACCCGCTAATGTCGCCCACGGGTCGCCGATTGTTCCGGCGCCGGAGTCGTTTCCTCCGGGTGCGACGTAAAAGGTATTCGGCGCCTCCGCCAATGTGGTCGCACATTCATTCGTTGACCAGGCAGTTAAGTTCTTGTTGGAGCTTTTGTCACGGGCCTGGACCTCATAGCAGTACTGTGTGCTGGGGTTTAAGCCGGTGTCGATGTAACTTGCACTGTCCTGCCAGCCACTGTCGGAGCCTCCGGGATTGGCGCTTGTTTCCATGAAGTAATATTCAACTCCGGAGGGATCTGAGGCAGTAGTTGCCGTCATGCTTATAGAACTGTCGCTACCAGCTGTCGGTACGGATGCCCAAGTTGCAGGATCCGGCGTTGGCGGATATGTATCCGGCGATGTCGTTGTGGCACAATTGGTGGTTGACCATGAACCAGTATTCTGATTCGGCGACTGATCTCTCATACGTACACGATAACAGTACTGCGTCGAGGCGTTCAGGCCGCTGTCGGTGTAGCTTGGGCTTGTCTGCCAGCCGCTGTCGCTGCCACCGGGATTACCAGAAGTCTCATCGAACCGGTACTGGACACCACTGGGATCAGAGCCGGTTGTCGCCGTCATGCTGATGGAGCTGTCGCCCTGGGCAGCGGGCGCAGAAGCCCATGTCGCAGGGTCAGGCGAGGGGGGGTCGGTATCGGCGCCTTCGTCATACTCGAAGGCATCAAGGTGGGTTTCACCCGAAACAGTTACAATTTGAATGGTGTGGCTCGTATTGGCTAAGGTGCCGCTTTCCCAGGCCATGTAACTGTCATTCGGTCCTGAACCCACCGACACATTTTGCTGAAATTGAGTGTCAATATACACATCGAAGCTTTGTGTGTCATCGAATCTATAAACATAGATTCTTACCTGGGTGCCGGTGAATGTGTACTCCGCGGTCTCCCCGACGTACATCACTTCGCACCAGTGAGCGTCATTCATGTAAGCGCCGGAAGCGGAGATATACTTCCAGTTTGATGAATATGAAATGCCGGCGTCGTTGTCGTTGATCTTAATCCAGTTCTGCGCCGAAGCTGATGAAACAATCACCCCCGCCACAAAAATTAACATTAATTGAAATATATTTTTTCTCATTTTAAATCTTCCTCACTCTTTATAAACGCTTTTTACATTAGCAGGCCTTAACTGTTGGCATACTTCACGAGTTCTTAGGCTATGAACGATTGAGATTGTGTTATCGTCCCGATTTATCGGGACTCCTGGCAATGACATACGATAATCTTAAATGTCATTGCGAGCCGACCGAAAGCCGGCGCGACAATCTTTTTGTAGAGATAAGCCAAAGAAAGCCGACCCGCACAATAATCGGTATATTGTTTATACCGCTTTCAGGCACCACCTCCTTTCTTACTGAAAGAGTTTCCAAACTTCCTATTCGCGTACGAGTTATTTTTGAACAGACGAATACATTCGCCTGACTTCGTCCGGACTCAGAGCTTTTCTGAATACGGCTATTTCATCTATCGCGCCTCGAAAAGACGGCACCTTCCCATCTATTTCGTCATCTTCATCGGGCGGGTTGATGTATATAATACCCCATTCACCGGCGAAACCGCCAAGAACAAAAGTTTCGCCATCAGTGTTTCCATTGACAAAAATACGAGCTAAGCCGCCTCTATGGACTGTTACAGCCACATGATACCACTGGCGGGCTTGTAGTTTTGTTGAACTGAAGCACTCGATGAATTCTTCCTTGTAATCGCACGATTCCTGTTCTAAACCAGCCGTATAGAGAAATCTGCCTTCTTCGATAACAAGCAAATGACTGTAATCATTGGGCGGGTCGGATATGTCTTCCTTGACGGAAAGTATATTTTGTTCCTGGATTACATCCGGCCTGACCCACATTACAATAGAGTAAGCTTCATGAAGATTATCCTCTAATACATCCTCAGCCATGATATAACTATTTGATTGGGAAATCTTCAAGGCGTTGTTCGGCTTTGAATCACCCAGGTCCGGCCCGATTCCTTCAATCCTGACATCGCCGAAGTATCGAATTCTGTCAGTATATTTTGAGTCCTGCTCAAATCTCCAGTAAAGCACGGGATTGCTTTGTCGTACTGCTAATTCGTATGCCGATGGCATATCGCACACAAACCTCGCCCGGCCAAATTGAATATCCTGTATCTTGGAGCTTTGGGCGCGAACGCGCTTCGCCTGTCCGGCTTCAACTATTTGTTCAACAGTATAGAACAACTTGCCAACCAGGTTGTCAATATTGCCTGCCAACAGTGAGACCTTTCCCGTGAAAACATGAATATCGCTGGAGCCATCGGCCTTCACATGAACACCAAATTCAGTACCAAGGTCAATTATCGATGCTGAAGGTGTATTGACCATAAAGCCGCGCGCCTTTAGAGGAACACGAGCACTGAGCTTGCCGGATTCCACAAATGCCTTATGCGCATCTTGCAAATCTATCTTGCAAGGCGCTTCAAGAATTATGCTTGCACCTTCATCGAAAGTGATCTGAGCATACCCCTTCTCCAATATCATTAATCCCGGTCGCAGTGGACTTTCAATTTCTGTAGGTTGCTGTGAATCGGCCCATTTAACATCGATCCCGTCGGTGAGGGTAGCCACAAAAACCGGCGGCACGGGCGTCAGCAAAGCACACAGGTAAAATGCAACTACCATCACCACAGCGGCAATGGCGCCGATTTTCAAAACTTTGCGCATCTTCGATACAACCGTGCGTACCTGTTGTGTCCTTTTTCTGCGTCGCAGCTCCCGCCGGCGAATCTTGCGCCGCTCCAATTCGGCCAGCATCCTCTCCTGCTCTTCCAAAGCCTTTTCTTCCGCAAGAAAGGCCTGAATCTTAGCCTCGCGTTCTTTTTCTGTTAAAATCCTTTCGCCCGGCCCGGCGGTCTTTTCAATTTCTACAGACGGTGCGATTTTCTCATACTCGGCCAGTTCTTCCCAGTTTCTTAGTTGTCCTTCTATGTCCGATGAAGCAAATGGGATAACAGGTTCTTTGACGCTAACGCTGCTGCCCTGACGATTCAGAATTGCAGAAATCGCTATAAACTCAAGGTATATATCAACTGTCGCAGGATCATTGATAATCATCTTATCTAATTTGGCAAAATCCGCTTTGTCTATTGAGCCGTCGAGTGAATGAAAAATCATTAAGCCTAAGTTGAAAGCATTATTTTTATCCTTCATGCTGTCCCCCACATAGACATTGTTTTACGAATACATAGCCTAAGGGCATTGTGTAGCCGTGCAAAAACCTTATACATACCCTGGACAGGTCTGCCAACTTCACTGGCAATATCTTTGATTGCCAATCCCTCTTCGTAACGCATCTTTATTAATTCTCTGTCAGGTTCGATTAGTTTGGTAAGGCAATTCTCAAGAGCTTTCACACGCTGATCCATATTACTTAAGATACTATCTGAACGGTCCATGATTATTTTAAAGGCATCATCGGTGAAAAGAATAAGCGACCGATTCTGCTTTTCGCGAAATTTGATAATTTTGTGATGAGCGATACTCAAACCCCAAGCGAGAAAACTGCTCTTGAGCCTCAGTCCTTCAAACTTTCGACACATCACCAGGACAGTATCCTGAAAAATGTCATCTGCGTCTGTGAGGTTAGGCACCAATGAAAGGATAAAGCCATAAAGACTTCTTTGGTTTGCCAACAGGAGGCGCGTAAAGTGCTCATACGTTGAAATATTGTTATTTTCTTCGGATTTTTGGTTTTCTTCTGCCATCTCTTCTAAAATACAAGTTCAAAAATACCTCGCTTCTGCATCGAAAGAGTGCTTTTACATCTTTTGTCCTCTTAAAGTAAGTCCCTTATGAGAAGGAAATTGGAGGGCAAAAATAAAATTTTATCGGATTAAATTTTGGCCAGGAAGATTCGCAACAGTTTTCAAAAAGAGAAAAATAACTCTTTTGCAAGAGTATATTATAGGAATTGGTGGTCAGGTTTCGGTTCTGACACAATATTAACCAACAGGTTTGCCCTTATCAAGTATCTGGGACCAATTTGTGGAAAAAGCACAGACCCAAATTCCGAACAAGCCCGGGGATTAAACTTCAAGCCGAGCTTATCTATACAGAATATTCTGGAAATTTCTTCACAAAAAGAATAAAACTTGCACTATTGAATTTTAAGTTCTTAGTCGGTCGGGCCGCACCAATGCCGCCTGCAACATACTGTTAGCCGGATTCTGCCTTCACTGTTTATGAACGTACGTTATAAAAACAAGCGCCTTGAAACAGTCCTGATAGCGGTAACTTTGTTGACCTCCATCGTGGTGGCCGCAACGTTTGTATTTTTATACGGTTTCTACGAGCCTCTAATGTCCTTAAGGACGTTGCACCTCATCCAGATTGGGGCATTTATGGTTTTCCTTGCGGAGAAAACCGTCCGTTTTGTGAACGCATTTTCCAAGCGTGAATTCCTCAGAGTCTTTTGGTTTGAGATTCCCCTTCTTTTCCTGTTTATCATAGTTGTACTCGGCGCCGGCACATGGTTTTCGGTCAAAGACCCCGCCCATATAAAGATGTTGGCTCTTGGGACGTATCTTATGGCACAGGTCGTTGCCAAAACCTGCAGAGCCTGTGTAAACCTTGCGGCCACGGGTCAAAATCCCGCCCGGACCCTGATAGTAAGCTTCTGTGTTCTGATTATTGCCGGGGCCGGTATGCTGATGCTGCCGAAATCATTTAATACCGACCAGATGAGCTTTGTTGATGCACTTTTTACCGCTACCAGTGCCACCTGTGTTACCGGCCTGATAGTCAGGGACACCGGCCAGGATTTCTCCCTTATGGGGCAGATAGTAATTTTGACTCTTATCCAGCTCGGTGGCCTTGGAATTGTTATCTTCGGCGCCGTTCTTGCGCTTCTTCTGGGCCAGGCCCTGAGTGTTCGTGAATCGGTTGCCATGCAGGACCTTCTAAGCGCCCAGACACTCGGAAGGATCAGCAAGATTATAGGATTCATTTTTGTCGGTACCATTACATTCGAGGCTGTCGGGGCGGTCAGCCTTTTGGATTTGTGGCGGGACACGGCCGGGGCCGGACTCGATAGAAATCAGCAATGGTTCTACAGCGTGTTTCATTCGATTAGCGCTTTTTGCAATGCGGGTTTTTGTTTGTTTAGCCGAAGCCTCATCGATTACAACGAATCATGGAGGATATATATCGTCATCGCACCGTTAATAGTCCTCGGAGGCCTCGGTTTTGGTGTTCTTTACAATCTTTTCGGCGTTGGTTGTGATAAAGTTAAAAGACTGATAACAGGAAAATTCGGCATATCCAATCTTGCTGGTCTTGGTTCGCCCGGCTTTACACCGGTAAAGCTGCAATTGCAGACCAGAATCGTTCTGGCCACAAGTTTTGCCCTGATAATCGCTGGAACGCTGGCGATTATTGTTTTCGGCCGGTCAACCGACCCTGCCGAAACTTTTTGCGGCGCCCTTTTCCAGTCCATCACCGCAAGGACGGCGGGCTTCAACACGATTGATATCGCCTCCCTGACCGCTGCCAACAAGCTCATCCTCATCGTGCTGATGTTCATCGGAGGTTCACCCGGCTCAACTGCCGGGGGAATTAAAACGGTAACCTTTGTAGTTATTATAATGGTGGTCTATGCCACGCTTGGTAAAAAGCGTAATGTCGAGATATTCAAGCGTTCCATCCGGCCGGTCGTGGTGGGAAGGGCGATTACCGTAACGGTACTTTTCGCAGCGGTTTTGCTTTTCGGAACGCTGCTGCTTACACTTACCGAGTCGGAAAGTGACTTTGCCGTCGAAGATATAATGTTCGAGACGGCGTCCGCCCTGGGAACCGTGGGGCTTAGCGCCGGCATAACACCACATTTGACAGCCGCAGGCAAGTTGATTATCATTGCTACGATGCTTATTGGCCGATTAGGGCCGTTGACCCTGCTCGCTTCGCTGATGTTCAATTTGAAACCGGCCGGCTATGACTATCCGTCGGAACCGATTATTGTAGGTTAAGGATTTGGCTTATGAAACGTTTTGCGGTAATAGGATTGGGCCGATTCGGTCAGAAACTCGCAATTGCGCTGTCGATGAGCGGCGCCGAGGTAGTCGCAATCGACCGCGACAGGACGATTATCGAGCAGATTCGCGACCAGGTCAGCCACGCGGTCAGGCTCGACAGCACCGATGAAGAGGCCCTTCTTTCGCAGGGCGTCGATAAGGTCGATGTCGCCATAGTTGGGATGGGCCAGGGCGGCAGGGCATTTGAATCGGCGATACTTACCGTGGTGAATCTGAAAAAAATGGGGGTAGAGCAGATTTATGCCCGTGCCCAGAGCCTCACCGCCGGCCAGGTCTTCTCAGCGGTGGGGGCGACGGAGGTGATTTATCCGGAAATTGAATCCGCTCAGCGCTGGGCCTACAAACTCATCGCACCGCACATCACGGAAAAAATCGACTTTGCACCCGGCTACAGTATGGCCAGCATAATCGCCCCGGCCAGTTTTGACGGCAAAACGGTAATGGACCTGCAGCTTCGCCAGAAATACAACGTAAATCTGGTAGCTATCAAGCGTGGCCCCGATTCTAAGGACAAAAAGACAAAGGCAGAAACCATTATAAACGTCCCGATGCCGAATACGGTTATCTACGCCGGCGACACACTAATGGTCGCAGGCTCCGATGCAGATCTCGAAAAACTGCCGCAGGAGTAAGAAAGGGCACAAGGGTATAAGGGCACAAAAGCATAAGGGAATAAGGGCATAAGAGCACAAAGACGGCAAATGTCATTCCGAGCTTGCCGAGGAATCTATTGAACCAGTCCACGAAGTGATTCCACCAACGCGATACGCACTACGCATTACGCACGACTAACATCCCCGCCAAGCGGCTCTACAATTTTACACTTGGCATTTTGATATTTAGTATGGCAATGAAAAAACCGCCGACAAAACAGCCGGGAGGGTGATAATTCGCCGGAGAGGACTTTTACAACTCATAAAAATCGCTCATTTTCTTTGCGCGCCGCTGGGTATAACAGGCAAAAGGATATGTGATGGCTGGTCGGCGTCATGGTAAATCGTCTGCATCGCTTTTTTTAGCTCGGCGTCGGCGCCGAATTTGTGGCCTGTGTTGGGATTTCGGTCGAAGCGGGGGAAATTACTGCTGGATATCTCGACCCGAATCCTGTGGCCCGGCAAAAACACATTGCTTGTAACCCACAGGTCAATCTCATACCGATAAATCCTGTTCGGTTCAATCAGCGTTGGGTTTGTTGCTGACTCCCGATGTCTTGCCCGTATAATTCCATCGCATAGGTTAAACGCTTTTCCATCAGGATATACATCGACCAGTTTGGCCGTCCAGTCCGTGTCGGGGGCGTCGCTGGCGGCATAAAGAACGACCTTTACAGGTCCTGTTACTTCAAGTGCTTCTGTAAGCTCTTTGCTCGTAAAGACCAATACATCTTTGCGTTTCTCTATTTCGGTTTGGTCCTGGGCGCCGAACTGGTCGCCGAAAAGGATACATCCGCCCCGGGTCGGGACGGGATTTTCGGGGTCATAGACGTATTTATCCACCGGCTCACTTTGCGGTTTAATCGTGCTTAGGCTTCCATCACCCGACAACGTATTGGCGTTACCTTCGCTGTGAAAGTAGTACGGTGTATATTGCGTTTGCGCAAGCGGCCATTCATATTCATCACGCCATTGGTTTGTGCCCATAACGAAGATACGATACGGCGGCAAATCATCGACGGTTCCCTTGCCTTTAAGCCAATAGCCGAACCACCGGTTCTGAAGTTCCTCGACGTCAACTTCGGTGTTTTCGCCGAAATCCCGCTCGCCCGCCACCCAGTTGGGCCCATGTGCCCACGGACCGACTATCAAATGGGAATGTTGTCGAGCTATATCTGATTTTGATGTCTCTCTGACTGCCTTTACGTACTCGAAAACCTGACCAATGAACACATCATACCAGCCGCTTAGAGTAACGCTCGGCACGGTGATTTGGTCCGCTTTGCCTGCGATACCGGCCCGCGCCCAGTAGCTGTCAAACTCGGGGTGTGCAATCCAGTCACGCATGAACTGCACTTTGAAGCCCAACTGCTCATCCCATGCTGAAAGGGGCAGGTAACGATAGGCTTTGTCAATATCCCAGTCATTGGGCAGACCGCTCCCTTCACCCTCGGTCGGTTTTAGCATCTCGCTGCCCCAACCCATGTTTGTGCCCAAACCAAATGCACCACCTATATAGGCAATTTGGTGCCAATTCATAAGCGGAACAAGAGTAAACATCGCCTTGTGCCGGTCGTCTGTATCAGGCGCGACAATCCACTGTGTAAAGCCGAGATAAGAGCCTCCCGCAGTTGCAATTTTACCGTCGCACCAGTCCTGCGCCAGTATCCACTTGTGCGTATCAAGACCATCAGCCTTTTCGTTCAAACCCGGCTCCCACGCACCGGCGGATTGACCCGTCCCCCGGCAGTCCTGTATGACATACGCGCAACCACTTTTTGCAAAATATCCGCCGTCGTCATCCTCGCCGTTTCCCTTCCCGTACGGCGTCCGAACCAGGACCACCGGAAACTCACCCTCCGCCTTCGGCCGAGAGATATTCGCCGAAAGCTCCACACCGTCGGCCATCGGAACACGTACATTTTCGAAACGTTGAACCTCAAAATGTGGTCCCTTCTTTTGGCCGGCATGTTCCGGTAGACAGGAAACAAATAAAACTGCCACGACTGCTACACAAAAGGCCAATTTCTTCATCAGAAAATCCTCCTTGTGAAAAAATCTCATCAAGCGTTTTTCCCAAGCCTCATATCATATCCACTTCGCACCCTGATTGCACTAATTTACCCGCCAAATAAAAATGTAAAGCAGCGGGGTGGCAGCCTTTTCGCCGCAGGTGAAAGGGATGGTAAATAACGTCATTTCGACCGAAGGCCTGTTAGGCGGAAGTGGAGAAATCTATTAAAAGAAGCGTCCCGACTCGTCGGGGCTCCACAATTTTGACTTCGGCGAGAGCAGAGCGATCACCAAAGGCCTCTCCCGTATTAAAATGCATCTGAAAACTTACGCTTTACCGACTTGATGGAAAACTTCTCTTCAACTTAAAACCTTGAAATGAGAGCTTTGGCTCTTCCAGTGAAAATACGATAATGTCGAAGGACAACCTGAATGTGTCGTCTGTAATCATCGCGATTAGGGTGTGTTGCCTTGGATAAATCCTCTTCATCAGTAATACACAAGAGTACAAAGTTATGAGCTAAAGTCACTTCACTGAGTTCGTCGTCATCAATTGCAAAGCCTCGCCACGCACCATAGTATGTTTCAAATCTGTCGCGGATAAAACTCTCAAAAGCTTCAGGTGTGAAATCGCTCATGTGTTCTCTTATGCCAGCTTCTTCAAGAAGAAGTGCGGAAGCAGAAAAAGTCAAATCAATAGCTTGCTTAAAATGTTTCTTGGGCAGTGAATTCTGGATTTCCTTAGATGCCGACCATAACAACAGGGCTATGTATTCTAAGAAGACGTTTTGGAGAGGAACACCTATATTCCTACAGATGTCCTCGGATGATTCTATGACGTGTTCCTGAATCTCCTTTGCCAGTTCAAATCCAAGACCTTCAGAATCCATTATATTTCCAAGCCAACATCATAATACTTAATACTATTCCCAACTGACATTTCAGATATTATCTGTGTCTGTGTTGTTATTTGTTTAGTTCACGCTCCATGAACGCAATGGCCTCTTTTATACCTCCTAAAAACCAGCACTGACTAAAATTATATTCGTCCTCATCCTTTTCCAAGTGTGGGAAACTTTTCAATAACCTTTCAAACCCCTCTTGTGTACAGTGTTCAGGAATTTTGCCTTGTGATAATCCTATGCGGTCCGCCATAGATAATGAATCACCCTTTCCCATAACAAAAGTTACAGCTGTTCCTATGCCCATGAAAAGAGACTTATCATACAACTCTTGATACCTCTCGCTTAACTCACTTTTGTCTATTAACTTTGGACTTTCTTCATTAAAAATCCGCACTATAAAATTGAAAATTCCTTTCTCCTCATTAGTTTCACGCATGGTTTTGCCTCTTTTTCTACCGCTCAGTCATCCAGTGACACACCCAATAAGACACCTGCCCCTATACAAGCGGCGATTTTGCCAACTTCTTTAATAGTGCTGGAATTTCTAATTGCAAAACGCTTTGCTTTTCGCCATAAAGGTTCGACTTCTCTCATGTCCAGTTCCTTGACGAGCATGAAGTACATCATTGCCACACAATCAGATTCAGGGGAGTTATCCGGATACTTTTGAACGGCACTTAGAAGATGAACTACGAGTTCTTTCAGCATATTGGTAGGTGCTAACGCAAGAAACATTTGATACTTTTCTAAGGTAATTGTATCTGACATTGGTTTTTATCTCCTTCCGTATCGTATAGATAACACTTCGGCCCAATGAAAAAGGGCACTGCTACATCATGCTCGCCTCAGACTCGTCATGGTATCTTGTGAAATAACCGTGTAAAGCATATTACGAATTATAGGCTAATCAGTTGTGAGAAGTCAAGTAATTTATATATCTCTCAAGGATAGGGCGACTTAATAAAAACATTTTCAAAAGTGATGATTATTTTTGAACAATTGAGACGAACTCGCGTATTGTGGACGCCAAAAGGAATGGCTTCGATTGGTACTATGGATAGAGTAAGGATAACAGTAAGAGGTAACACCTGTAGGGACAGGTAGATGGTAGGAAAGGAAAGAATAAGATGGAAGGACATACTATGACATAGACATAGAAGGCATTAAGAAGAGCCTGATAGATTCAGGTGGATGTAATACAACGGTCGATACCAATCCCGGGCACGTTTTTGTCCGGGTTGTCGTATTTAATGGTGTAAAGAAAGATTGAATTTGCTGAAGTTAAGAAAAGGAGTTGTCTTATGAGTGAAAATCGAAAACATGCAAATAATGACAATGGATTTGCGACAGTATCTGAGCGGAGGGAGGAGATTCTTGAGAAATTGAAAGAAATTCCCAGAAAAGCACGCAGGGAGCATATCCTTAAAGAGTGCCAAGATGAATATGCCGCTATCGATTTGGGTCGTGAGCTGACTGACGATGAGCAGTTGGCGGAGGCGGAAGCAATTGATGAGGCCCGAGACCTAAATGTACGTGCAGCTAAATTCAAAGCACTTAGGCAGTACTTCCAGAAAGGGATCCAACGTAAAAGTAACGACCCTAACTCGGAACTGTTCAAAACTGCAAGAGAGGCGCTGGGCTTGCTTGACCAAATCGAGGTCGATATTTCATCCGCAACTGACCATCAAATGTTAAAATATGAGAGTCTATTTGACTTATATACTGAACTTCTGCGAGCTGAGCTTGAAAAACCAGCAGAAACAGAGCAAACTAATGCCAAGAGCACTTTTCTTGCCGTTCTGTTCAGTTTCCTCGGCATCCTTGCATTTGTATTGTGGGTTCACCGGATACCTATTACTTGGCTCAAAGACCATCCACACGGTCCCGGCCTCCAAGGTAGCATTATTTTCCTGATTCCTTGCTTGGTTGTGGGGTACTTCAAGCCAAAATACCGAAAATGGTGTTGGGGTGCTGCTGCTTTATCACTCGTTGTTCTTATCCTAAACTTGCTGTGAATGGGAAAGAAACCGCGTGGGCCGAAGGCCCACCCTACGCAATCCGGCTTTTTATTTTCTTGATGGTGGTTCCAGGGATGATATAATACTACAGCGCCGTATAGCAAGAGACAAAATCAATAATTTCTTATTGCATGAACATTTATGCCTGGTAAAGTTAAATCGAAATCCGAATATCGAAACTCTAAACAAATACTAAATTCAAATTACCAAAATCCAAAACAACAATGGCAGCTAAATCAACAAATTCGTTTTGAAGATTTGAAATTTGAACATTCGATATTGTTTCGGATTTAGCATTTCGAGCTTCGGATTTTAACAGAAATACCGGCATTTACAGTTCCAAGTAGCGGTGTAATAATAACTCTGTTGGTAGGTTCAAAACAAGATTTTGGGAGAGATCTATGGCAGTGTTGAATGTAAATATCGACCATGTAGCTACGATTCGTCAGGCCCGGCTGACCGATGAGCCGGACCCGGTGTGGGCGGCAGTTCAGTGTGAACTGGCCGGCGCCAACGGCATTACCGTCCATCTGCGGCAGGACAGACGCCATATCTGCGACAGGGACGTGCGACTACTGAAAGAAACGGTTGCCTGCAAGTTTAATCTTGAGATGTGCATGGCTGAGCCGATAGTGAAAATCGCAGAACAGCTAAAGCCTGATCAGGTAACGCTTGTGCCCGAAAAGCGGGCCGAACTTACAACCGAGGGCGGGCTTGATTGTGTAAGACAAAAAAAACGATTAGCCCAGGTTGTTAAAAGAATGCACAAAAAAAAGATATTGGTCAGTACATTTATCGTACCCGATGCTGAGCAGATTACCGCTTCTGCTGAGGCCGGGTGTGATGCTGTGGAGCTTCACACGGGAATGTATGCCAATGCAAAAAGCGACAGGGCGATTGAAAGAAGGCTCAATGAGCTTCGGGACGGCAGGGATATCGCCGCAACTGCAGGCCTTATCGTGCACGCAGGCCACGGCCTGACCTATCGTAATATCCGGCCGGTTGCCATGATTGAAGGCCTCTGCGAATTCAACATCGGCCACAGCATCGTAGCAAGGGCGATGCTCGTCGGCATGAAACAGGCAACGGAAGAAATGATTAGATTGATAAGGGGCATTTTATGATTACCAGTGGGCTAAGGCAGACAATAGAAAGTTGCGCCAAGGCATTTGATGTTCAGGCGGTCTGGCTGTTCGGTTCGGCGGCCGGGGATGATTCGCAGGCGCGGGACATCGATCTGGCAGTCGAGGGTTTGGCGGCGGCTAAGTTCTTTGACTTTTATGCAAGATTGTTTTTTGAACTGCCCAAGCCCGTGGACCTCGTGGATTTATCGCAGAAGCCACCAATCGCAAGCATTGTACGCGAGAAAGGGATATGTATCTATGAGCGCAGAAACTGAATATCTGCGGTCCGAAGCGAAAAATATTCTTGCAACAACTGGCCTGTGGTTTTGTTGAGTCTTCACCGAAAAATGGGATTGTGCTAAAAATTATGTTCCTGTCCCACTCCCCCTAAGTGGTTCAAAATGCAGCTCGTAAGTGTCGGCCCGACTTTCAGCTTGCAAAATCCTAACACCTTTATTTTGCGGGACATCGTTGATGCTTTGCAATATTGCATTGCGGTTTTCCTGTGTTATCTTACAACCGAGGTACACGGCAGTAATAACCCCTTCTGGTATCGGAATATAATGAGAATGACGAGCAGCGTCAGGCTCTATAATTCGCCACTCCCTCTCATAGCTCCAGTGAACCGACTTTGTAAGAATAAGAGCCTTCGCTATCTTAGGGCTTGCTGATTAAGTGGCAACTTCTTTATTTACAGTTAGATACCTTTGTGTTATGTTGCACGGAGTGAATGGATTTTCATTTAATTGTATCAAAACCCTTGCACTTGGAGAACACGGAT
>Ga0180433_10006201_pt1 | contig 15781 bp, 13 predicted proteins | sample SS_ome_8_FD_132980 | JGI IMG/M metagenome (GOLD analysis project Ga0180433, IMG submission 132980) | Hypersaline lake sediment archaeal communities from the Salton Sea, California, USA - SS_1_D_1 metaG | ecosystem: Environmental > Aquatic > Non-marine Saline and Alkaline > Hypersaline >... | reverse complement strand
GTCACAGGGATTCCAGAGAGCCGGGAAGCTTCTTCGTTTCCTCCGACAGCATAAATATGACGTCCACAGCGCAGTTTTGAAAGGATCAGCCAGCATATGAGTATGCAGCCAAGAAATATCAATGTCACGACAGCGATATTTTCATGAAATATTTTTGAATTGATGATATTGAATATAGCGGGAGCTTCCACGTATTTGTAGGTTCCATCTGTTTGAAGAACGGCTGTGGATATTTTTTGTCCTCCTGAGACCCATTTAGCCATGCCTCTGGCAAAGACCATCATGGCAAGAGTTGCAATAAAGGGCTGTATCTTAAACCGATCAATAATAAAACCGGATGTGAGACCACAGCTGAGTCCGGCAAAAAGGCAGACCATAATGGTAAAAACAGGAGGCCATCCGAGATGAATGCTGAACATGGAAAACAAAACAGCAGTGAGCCCGAGGATGCTGCCTACTGAAAGGTCGATTCCGGCTGTGATGATAACCAAAGTCATACCGCAGGCAAGAATTCCAAAAACTGAAATATGCCTGAACATATCTCTATGGGTGTCCCATTTGAAAAAGGCGCCGTCAGCGTTGAAGATGATTCCCAGAATAACAACAAAACAGAGCGCTGCAAAAGCGCGCACAACAGGAAGTCTTGATAATTTTCTTAATCCGGTAAGCATGTTTTCCGAAGATGGGCTTTTCCTCACAATCATTCTCCCATAGCAGACTGAAGTATTTTTTCCTGAGTCGCCTCTTTTCTGTCAAACTCCGCTGTGATCGTTCCCCTATGCAAAACAATAATCCTGTCAGACAAGGCCAGCAGTTCAGCAAGTTCGGATGTAATAAGGATTTGGGCAAGGCCTTCACAGCTCCATTTGTTCATCAACTTGTAGATTTCGTGTTTGGCGGCAACATCTACCCCTATAGTTGGCTCATCCAGAAGTAAAATCTTTGGGTTTATTTCCAGCCATTTTGCCAGAACGACTTTTTGCTGGTTTCCTCCTGATAGAGTAGAAACGAGCTGATTGATCGAATTGGCTTTGATGCTGAATGCCTTGAAGCTCTCAGATACAGCAGCCTTTTCTTTTTTCTTTTTGATCCAGCCCCATTTTGAAAACTGTGGTAAAGAGGCAAGGGTCATGTTTTTCTTAACTGACATTTCTGGAATAAGGCCAGTGTATTTACGGTCATTTGTTAAAAGAGCTATGCCCTGGCGGATGGATTTTTTCGGAGATGTGACTGTGTGTTCTTTTTCTTTAAGACGGATCTGACCTTTTTCTATTTTCCCGTTTGTTCCGAAAAGAGTATTCAGAAGAAGGCTTTTTCCAGAACCTTGAAGTCCGGCGATACCCAATATTTCCCCTGCATGAACGCTAAAAGAAATACTCTGCTCCGGAAAACTTTGTTTCTTATGCGGATCGACCAAGCTGACTTTTTCAGCGGAAAGGATTGTTTCCTTTCTTTGTCCTTTTTTTCTTTTTCTTGGAGGGAACTGCTCTATGAGCTCCCGCCCCACCATCCATTTGACCAGCTTATTAGAAGGAAGTTCTTTTGCCGAAGATGTTCCGATGTATTTTCCGTCACGCAGAACACTGATCCGGTCTGCGATTTGATAGATCTCTTCGAGCCTGTGGGATATAAAGACAATGCCGTGACCGCTTTCCCTGAGATCGTTTATTATTTGAAAGAGTTTGGAGGCTTCCAATGCATTAAGAGCGCTTGTGGGCTCATCCATTATGATAATGTTGGATTTGTAGACTAAGGCTTTGGCTATTTCAATCATTTGTTTTATGGAAAGAGGATAGAAACCGAGAGGTTTTGATATATCGATATCCAGTCCTAACCGTTCAAGAATAGAACGACAGCTTTCATTTTCTCCTGAAAAATCCATTTTTCCGAGTAACCCGGTTCTTTCTCTTCCAAGAAAAATATTGTCCCTTACGGACATGGAATCCACCAGAGACATTTCCTGATAGATAGCAGATATTCCGTGTCTGGATGCATGCGAGGGAGAATGGAATCTGACTGGGTGTCCTTTGAGCAAGATCTTCCCTTTGAAATCTGTATGAACACCGGATATGATTTTGATTAGAGTGGTTTTGCCGGCTCCGTTTTCTCCGGCCAGTACATGAACCTCTCCTTTTCTAAGGTCGAATGAGACATCATCAAGCACTCTTACCCCTGAGAAAGATTTTTCTATATGCGTCATCTTCAGCAAAACGTCAGAAGAAGACCTTTCTTGAACATGAATATTTGAGTCCATTTGATTTTTTTGAGATATAACAGAGGACGGCATTCATGTCAAGAAATAAAGGGGGTAGGCAAAGTAGCAGGAAAAAAGAGGCCTTCAAATAATGGAAGACCTCTTTTCTATATATGATTAAAAATTAGGATTTTTTTTCAATACTAAAAACGTCTTTTATGGCTTTGTAAAATGAGTCTTTAGGAATAGCTCCCTGAGCCATTTGGGGTTTCCCGTTTTTTGGAATGAACAATATAGAGGGAATGCTCATTATTCCAAAGGCTTGAGCAAGTTCCTGCTGGGCTTCGGTATCGACCTTGTAGATGTTGATCTCATCTTTGAATTCTTCTTTAAGGTCTTCAAGTATGGGGCTTACCATTTTACATGGTGCGCACCAATCTGCGTAAAAGTCAATAATACAGGGTTTACTGCCCTTAAAACTCCATTCTTTAGCTTTTTCAAAATCAAATATTTTTTCTTTGAAATCTTCTTTCGTCAGATGCTCCATTTTTCTTACCTCTCTTGATATCCATTTATGATATTCAAATTAGGTCTGTGAGTCAATTTCATATCAAAATGAATAGTAATAAAATGTGTTGACTTTAAATATATGCCCTATTATAATTGCTAATAGCAACTATTGTCAAGAGAAAATATATGGATCATCTCAAATTAATGGACATTATTTACGACCTATCAGATAAATGTTCAGGGCATCGAAACAGGCATTTAAGGGAATTGGAGCTTTCGAAAGCTGAATTCAAGGGTCTTATCTGTATGGATAAGAGCCATGAAATCACTTGCAAAGAATTTTCAGAGAAGATGGGCCTGTCCATATCCAGGGGAAGCCGTGTTATTGATAGGCTCTATAAAAGAAACTACATTCAAAGGACAGATTCTGATGCAGACAGAAGGTGCAAGATGATCCGGTTGACTGAATCCGGAGAAAAAGCCAGAAACAAGATTGAAGAAGAAAAGAAGAGATGCGAACAAAAGCTGATAACAGCTATCCCCGAGAATAAATTAATCCAGTTGAAAAAGGACCTTGCCGATTTGATAAGCAAGCTATAGACGTATCAGTACCGTTATTTTTTTCTGATTCCTTTGGCTGTACGGTCTTCAAGAGGAGGAGCAGGTGTCATATGGGGTGGATTCTCTTCAAGCAGTTTCATCACTTCCTCGACCACTTTTTCTATCTGAGGGTCACGGCCCCTCACCAGGAGATTTGGATCATCCCATACTTCAAAATCCGGGGTGACTCCTTCTCCTTCCCAGAACCAGTGTCCGTCATTATCATACAATCTGGCGCCGGGAACGGTAATCCCTCCTCCATCTATTAACTGGTGACCGGTGGCAGGGCCGACCAGGATTCCCAATGTGCGTTCGCCGACGATAGGTCCGGCTTCTAGCTCCTGAAAAGCCCAGGGTAATCCATCACCTCCAGAACCAGCCCATCCATTGATCAGCATTCCCATGGGGCCCGTGTTGGTCATAACAGGTTGAGTATGGTCTTTTCCATGCCGCCAGTGGAGGTTATACACGACGGGACGCTGCATCAGTTCCAGAAACCGATCAGCCAGTTGACCACCGCCATTGAAACGCTCATCAATGATGAATCCCTTTTTATCCAGTTGTCCGTAAAACATGCTTACCAGCTCCATCTGGCCTCTGCCAGCCGTATTGGACATATAAATATAGCCAAGCTGTCCATTGGAGAGTTTTTCAACCATTTTGCGGTTGTTTTCGACCCATTCCAGGTATCTGAGTCTTGTCTCTTCTTCGGGTGACAGGCATTTGACCACTTCCTGTCGGCTGTCCTCATTCTTACCAGAACGGCTGATAGTCAAGGAGACCGTTTTACCGGAAAGTCCTTCAAATGCAGCGTACGGCTCTTTATGCGGATCAAGGCTAACGCCGTTGACAGCCAGTATTATGTCACCGGGTTTAACGTCAACACCAGGTTTATCAAATGGTGAGCGAACCTCTGTATCCCAGGGTGCTGGTTTGACAATACGTTTGACTTTATGTCTATTATTGATCCATTCCCAATCAATCCCTAAGAATCCGGTTCTCAATCCGGATACTCTTTCCACATCGCCGCCAAAAGTATAGGTATGTCCGGCGCTCAGTTCCGAGGCCAGATTAGAGCAAATATGAGTGATATCCCAACGTGTACGGGCATAGTCTATCAAAGCGCCGTAGCGTTTGCGCAGGGCCGGCCAGTCAACGCCATGCATGTTTGGATCATAGAAAAAATCACGGTATCGACGCCATGTATCGTTAAAAATCTGACGCCATTCCTGGCGGGGGATCCAGTTCATCATTAAGCCATCCGTGGGAATGGGTTTGTCTATTTTTTGTTTAGGGGCAGGCTTTATGATCCCGTACTTTCCTTGGCTTCGAACCAGGAGAGATTCTCCGTCTGCAGAGGACTGAACTTCTTCAACAGGAGAAAGGATCGTTTCTTCCTTCCGTTCTTTCAGGTCATAATAAATCAAGGATGCGGATCGTTCACTGGAACCTGTATTGGGATATCTGATATAGACCAGCTTATCCTTAAGAGGGATTAATTCTCCTATATTCCCGGCTTTGGGAGGAAGAATCTCCAATCTGGCTTCCAGGTCATCAAAGTTCACTTCAACTGTTTTGTCCGTTTTTTCATTTGTCTTATCCTTCTTATCAGCTTCTGCTTTTTCAACGGGCTTTTTCTCCTCTTTGACAGCATCATTCTTTGGCGCTAATAGAGAGGGCGTTTCCTTGGTGAGGCTCAATGAAGCTATTTGAGTTGAATTTGGATAGATCCAGGTTTCATCCATATCAGAGTAAGCCGCTGACATGCTGCGGTTCGTCAGGTAAAGGAGATATTCCCCGTCTGTACTGAATACAGGATAAAAGTCTTCATAAAAGCCACTGGTCGCTTGGTGTGATTCCTTGTTCTTCATGTCATAGAGGAAGATGGCATCATGGGCGTTGTCCAGGCCTTGAGTGAATGCCACCCATCTGGAGTCAGGAGACCAAGCAATAGAATAATAAAAACGTCCGCCATGACCTGTGTTCCATCTTGTGTTCCCGATCACCACTGTTTCTCCATCGGCAGCATCCAATACAGAGATATCATTTGTTTCATCTATAAAGGCCAGTTTTTTGCTGTCCGGAGACCAGGCAAGCTTATAACCAAAACCCTTAGGTCTTTTGGTCAGCTGTCTGGGTTTTGTAAGACCGTCTACCTCTTGAATATAAATCTGGTATTCACCGGAGCGGTCACTCCAAAAAGCAATGTGTTGGCCGTCAGGTGACCAAGAAGGATGATGATCGAAAGCTCCGCTTGTTTGGGTCATATTCATGGCATAACCATCGGAGACTGGAACATTAAACAGCTCACCGCGGGCTTCAAAAACCACTCTCTTTGCAGATGGGGATATGGTCACATCGTTGATTTGTCCACTGACATCTTTAGACCGGCTCATTTCCACTGAAAAATCACTGATCACGTTTACTTCAATAGGGGTATACTGATGTGTGCCTAAATCCATCATGTATAGGATTCCCCCGGATTCAAAGACAATATCATGATTTCCTGCTGCCATGTAAGAGATATCAAAATCATTGAAATGGGTAATCTGTTGGATTGCTTTATTTTTTATATCGTATTTCCAGAGATTCAAACGCATATTTTCCCCTTGATCAGAGAGAAAATATATATTTTCTCCCACCCAGGCAGGCTTTCCGTCAATAGCATTATTATTAGTGATATTTTCTGCTGTATCTTTGAGCAGGTCATATATGATGATATCGGAAGCCATGCCTCCGCGGTAACGTTTAAAGGGGAAGTTCTCTGTTATTTTTGTGATATAGGCCATACGTGTTCCGTCAGGAGAATAGCTGGCCAGTTCTCCATAAGGTATCTTCAGCTTCTCAGGGTATCCACCTGTTTTTGAAACAAGATAAAACTGATTTATACGGCTCTGTCCGCTCTCGCGAGCTGATGCAAACAGAAGATGTTCCCCATCAGGATGCCAGTCTACCATACGGTCACTTAAGGATTGGTAAGTGATTCTTTCCGGTACTCCTCCTTTAGACGGAATCACATAGACATCTGCATTGCCGTTGTAGTTGGCTGTGTAGGCGACAAGATCGCCGTCAGGCGAGAAACGAGGCCAGGATTCTTCTCCTGGTGAATGAGTCACCTGAATTGCTGTGCCGCCTGTTTTGGGCATGATCCAAATATCACCTCCGTAAACAAAGGTGATTTGTGTGTCTGAAACATCCATGTAGCGCATTAGCTTGGCACTGATCTGTCCATAGGTAAAAGGGCATAAAAATAAAGCGCATAACAGTATAAGCCATGTCTTTTTAAACATAAAGTTCCCTCCTTTGTGTCGATAAAAAAGAGTTAAAATCATAACTTCGTTTTAATACCTGAACTTCAGTTGGCTTTCAGCAACATCAGAACGTTCGAAAAACAGTCCAGTCCTTCTCTACATATGATAATACGAAAAAAAGATGGAAGTTGTTTCATATAAATATTTATTTTTATAAAAAACATGAATGTCCTTGAAAGCAAAACAATAAAATGATCATCGGCATTTTTTTTATGAATAGGTCAGGCTTGTTAAGGAAGAGAATAATGCCGAAGAGGGGACTCGAACCCCTACGAGCTAATGCTCACATGGCCCTCAACCATGCGTGTCTACCAAATTCCACCACTTCGGCTTGAGGTATAGAGAGAAACCAGAACTATTTTTTTTCTGGATTTGAGGTGTCTTTCTTTTCTTGTTTTTTTTCTGCTGTCTGGTCGGTTTGAGCCGGTTCCTGTTTTTGTTTCTCAGTCGTTTCTGTAACAGCTGGTTTTTCTCCGGAAAGAGCGGACTTGCCTGTTCCGGACGATAGGATCCAGAGACCAAGGGAAGTCAACATGAAAATAATCGCACAGGCCGTTGTCACTTTAGAGAGAAGGTTCTGACCTCCTCTAGGGCCAAAGGTGGATTGACTGCCTGCACCTCCAAATGCTCCCGCCAGGTCCGCTGCTTTTCCGGACTGAAGCAGTACCGCTATGATAAGCACCAGGCTTACAACAACATGGATGATTGTGATTAATATGCTCATTTTTGTTTTTCTTTATAAGCTTTTTTTGCCTCGTTTATGATTTCAACAAAGGAGTTTGCTTCAAGAGAAGCACCTCCGACAAGAGCTCCGTTTATATTCTTTTCTTTGATTAAAGAAAAAGCGTTTTCTGGTTTTACGGAACCTCCGTACAGTATTATAACACAGGAGGAAGTGGCTTTTCCAACCATTTTTGCTAATTGTTCCCTAATGAAGGCATGGACTTCTTCTGCCTGTTCAGGAGAGGCAGTGCGTCCTGTACCTATAGCCCAAATGGGTTCATAAGCAAGGATCACAAGAGGGAACAGATCTTTATCAATGTTTTTCAATCCTTGTGTGAGCTGCCTTTCCACTTTGTTCATCGTTTGGTTGTTTTCTCTCTCTTCAAGCGTCTCTCCAATGCAGAGGATGGGATACAGCCCAACAGAAAGGGCTGCTTTGATTTTCTTATTCACATTTTTGTCAGTATCTCCGAAATACTGTCTTCTCTCAGAGTGACCTATAATAACAAAATCACAGCCAGTATCTTTAATCATGGCAGGGGAGATCTCTCCGGTATAAGCTCCGCTTTCCTCCCAGAATATATCCTGTGCTCCTGTGAAAATACCGGTATTGGAAAGGACTTTTTTCACTTCACTCAATGCTGTAAAAGGCGGTATGATGACGATTTCCGCATCTTTTTCTTTTTTGGCCGCCTGTTTGATTTGTTTGCTCAAATGAACAGCTTCAGGAATGAGGCTGTGTAGTTTCCAGTTCCCTGCAATAAACGGTTTTTTATTGGATAAATTCATCATTTCTCCGATAACGCTTCGATTCCGGGCAGAGTCTCGTTAGCGATAAGCTCTAAAGAGGCGCCCCCGCCCGTAGATATATGAGATATGTTTTTTTCCATACCTGTTTTTTTAATAGCTGCAACAGAATCTCCTCCTCCTACTATGGATAGAGAATCCGAGGCAGCTACAGCCCTTGCTATACCTGCAGTACCACGGGAAAACTCATCGATCTCAAATACTCCCATCGGGCCGTTCCAGAAAAGGGTCTTTGCGTTCTTGATAAATTCGGAGTATTTCTTAACTGTTTCAGGTCCTATGTCTAATGCCATATATTCCTCAGGGATAGGAAAACGGGTCAATGTCTGAAACTCAATACCAGGCTTTATCTCCTTGGCAATGATATGGTCTGATGGAAGAAAAATTCTCACTCCCTTTTCCCCTGCTTTTTTTAGAAGTTCCAGAGACAGCTCTTGTTTTTCTTGTTCCACAAGGGATTTTCCCACTTCAAAACCCATGGCTTTGAAAAATGTATAAGACATGGCACCGCCAATGAGAACTGCATTGGCTTTTAATATAAGGTTTGCAAGTACAGGGATTTTATCAGAGACCCTGGCTCCCCCGAGAATTGCCATATAAGGTCTTTGAGGAGCTTCTATGATTCTTGAGAAGTAATCCATCTCCTGCCGGACCAGGAATCCGGCCGCTGCTTTATTGACAAATCGGGTGATGGCAACAATAGAAGCGTGAGCTCTATGGCATGCAGCAAACGCATCATTGACATAGTAATCAACTCCCTTAGCCAGTTCTAGAGCAAAGGAGTCATCATTTTGTTTTTCTTCAGGATGGAACCTGAGGTTTTCCAGAAGAATGACTTCCTCGCTACCCTGTTTCTGTTTTAATAGGTCAACCTCCTTTCCTGCACAGTCAGGAGCCAGAGTAATTCTGTGGGGAATGAGTTGAGACAGCTTCTTTGAAACAGGATAAAGGCTGAATTGAGGGTCTTTTTTACCTTTAGGCCTTCCCAGATGAGAACCGATGATGATCCGTGCTTTTTGTTCCAGAAGAAAGTTTAAGGTAGGCAGGACGGCTTTGATACGGGTGTCATCCGTAATATTTCTTTTATCGTCAAGAGGGACATTAAAATCAACCCGAAGGAAGACTCTTTTGCCTTTGAGATCCAGGTCTTTGAAAAAAAGCATCTTATCTATCTCGATATGTATTTACAAAGATCCCTTAATCTGCAGGAATATCCCCACTCATTGTCATACCAGGCAAGAATTTTGAGGAAACTGCCCTGGATGACCTTTGTGAACTCTCCGTCGACGATGGAGGAATGAGGATTGGCCATATAATCGACTGAAACCAGTGGTTCTTCCGTATAGTCAAGAATGCCTTTAAGTTTTCCTTGGGCTGCCTCCTTTAATACCTTGTTCACTTCTTCTTCGGTCGTGTTCCTTTTTAACTCAGCGACCAGGTCAACAACGGATACATTCGGGGTCGGCACTCTCATGGCGATCCCGTCTATTTTCCCCTTCAGGTCAGGAATAACCAGGCCGGTGGCTTTAGCCGCTCCGGTTGTGGTGGGGATCTGGCTTACCGCAGCAGACCTTGCCCTACGCAGGTCTTTATGGGGAGCGTCCAGGATCTTTTGGTCTCCTGTATAGGAATGGATCGTGGTCATAAAAGCTTTTTCTATGCCGAACTCATCATGAATGATCTTGGCAGGAGGGGCCAGGCAGTTGGTCGTGCAGGAAGCGTTTGAAATAATGTGGTGTTTACCGGGGTCATATATTTCCTCGTTAACCCCTAAGACCAGAGTCACATCAGGATCTTTCGCAGGCGCTGAAATGATGACCTTTTCCGCTCCTCCGTCTTTGATGTGCTTTTCTGCATCCGGTTTTTTTCTGAACAGTCCGGTGGATTCAATAACATAAGATATATCAAGGTTTTTCCACTTTATATCAGAAGGATTTCTTTCACTAAATACTTTGATTTCTTTTCCGTCCACAATGAGAGATTGATCCGTGGCTTTGATGTCTGCGTCAAGAACGCCTAACACTGAATCATATTTAAGCAAATGGCCCAGAGTTGCTGCATCCGTGATATCATTAACAGCCACTATATCAATTTCTGGATCTTTATAAGAGGCCCGGAAAAAATTCCTTCCTATTCTTCCAAATCCATTGATCCCTATTCTTAGACTCATTCGTCTTCTCCTTTTTCTGTTTTTTATTGTATTCACTCATGTATGGTCCCATATGTCGCATCATTACTAAAAACCACTCTTTTATGGTAAAATTTCTAAAGATACACTTATTATAATAATAATTTTTTTTCGAATTACAAGGAGCAATCATGAAAGTATTGAATTCTTCCCAGATGAAAAGAATTGACAAAAAAGCAATGGAAGATCTAGGGATCATAGGGCCGCTTTTGATGGAAAATGCCGGTGCTGAAATATCTAGAGAAATGATCAAACGGATCCCCCTCTTGGAAGAAAAATCAGTCACCATTGTGTGCGGGAGTGGAAACAACGGAGGAGACGGATTTGTCGTCGCCCGCCATCTGTTCAATAAGGGATGTTCTCCTAGGATCATACTTTTAACGAAAAAAAAGGAATTGAGGGGAGACGCTGAGCTGAACTGCCGTATTGCTGATAAAATGGGGATTTCTATTACTGAAGCCGTCAGCCTGGACGAATGGAAAAAGGTCAGAAAAATGGTCATGTGTTCAGATGTCGTTGTGGATGCGATATTTGGTACCGGACTGAAAAGACCGGCGGAAGGAAGATATGTCGATGCAATCAATGACATCAACAAATCGGAAGCCTTTATTGTGGCAGTGGACATACCGTCGGGCATTTCTTCTGACAGATTCCAGATCATCGGCCCAAGTATCAAAGCTGACCTTACCGTGACCATGGCAGCTCTGAAAATATCTCATGTTTTTCCTCCGGCTGAAAACCATATGGGGGAGGTGGTCATAGCTGATATCAGCGCGCCGCCTTTTTTATTTGAGGATGAGTCACTGAACATGGAGATGATAGAGAAAAAACGTATTATTTCTTATTTTAAAAAGCGTGACAACAACACCCATAAAGGTACATACGGGCATCTCTTCGTACTGGCCGGCTCTCTGGGCAAGACCGGTGCCGCTGTCATGGCGGGAAAAGCTGCTCTGGAAATGGGGGCCGGGCTGGTGACCGTTGGAACACCAAAAAGCTGCCTCCCGATAGTGGCAAGGTCAATGATGGAGCTGATGACAGAGCCGCTGGAGGAGACCCCCGAATGGACCCTTTCAGAAAAAGCTCTGGATAAAATAAAAAAACTATTAAAGGGAAAGGATGCTGTCCTCATAGGTCCCGGTATTTCAACGCACAAGCAAACAAGTAAACTCATCAGGTCCCTGCTGCCTTTGATTAAAGTACCGGCTCTTTTGGATGCGGATGCTTTGAACTGTGTGGCATCTGATCCGGAAGTATTAAAGTCATTGTCCTGTCCTGTGGTCATAACACCCCATCCGGGCGAGTTTGCGCGGATGGTCAAAAAAACGGCAAAAGAAGTGGTGGAAAAAAAGTTGGAACTGGCCCCTGAATTTGCAAAAAAATACGGCGTGTATGTTGTGCTTAAAGGGTACCGGACCATTATTGCGACTCCTGATAAAAAGATCTTTATCAATCCAACTGGAAATCCGGGAATGGCAACCGGAGGTTCAGGGGACGTTTTGAGCGGGATGATGGCATCTCTGATCATGCAGGGAGGAGATTTCTTGAATGCTGTTCTGGCCTCTGTTTATGTCCACGGATTGAGCGCAGATATGGCTGTGAAAAAACTCGGGGAAAAATCTCTTATTGCAGGTGACCTTATAGACTTTTTGCCAGGAGCTGTTATGAGTATGGAGCAGGATTGGAAAGATAAATAAGATATGACAAAAAAACGTGTGATCACGCGGTCCGAAAAAGAGACCATTTTTTTTGCAGAAAAAATGGCATTGAATTTCCAGGGAAAGGAGATCGTCCTCCTTACAGGTGACCTTGGAGCCGGTAAAACTGTTTTTACAAAGGGGATCGCACTTGGATTGGGTTTAGAGAACATAAACCAGGTCTGTTCCCCTTCTTACACATTATTGAATGTTTATAAAGCAAAGTATGATATCTATCATCTTGATTTTTACAGGCTAACCAGAGAAGAGACTGAGGATCTGGGTTGGGAAGATCACATAGGGAACGGAGTGATTGTCATGGAGTGGGCGGAAAAAATAGACTATCAAGGAAAGGCTTTAAGGATCAAAATAGAAATAGGAGGGGAGGAGGAGAGGATTTTTGAAATAGAGTCTTAATTTTTTCCTTTTCTTATTTCTTTCAGAAGATTCTTTGTAGAAGCAGTGACGTCAGCAAACCCCAGTATAGCAGAGATCACAGCAATCCCGTTCACGCCGCTTGACAGGACACGGGCTGCATTTTGGGGATTGATCCCTCCTATGGCAAGGATGGGAATTCTTATGTTTTTCCTTATCTTTTCAAGCTGTTCCAATCCTATGGGTCGAGACGCTTCTTTTTTTGATCCGGTCTTAAAGACAGGGCCCAGTCCGATATAGTCAGCCCCCTGTGATTCGGCTTCTTCAGCCTGTTTATTGTTCGTTGTTGTGATCCCTATTATTTTGTTTTTCCCCATTATTTCTCTGGCAGCTGGGAGAGGAAGGTCTTTTTGTCCCAGGTGCACGCCGTCTGCTTTACAGGCCAAGGCGATATCCGTACGGTCATTTATGATCAAGGGGATGCCGTAGGGAACCAGCATGTCGGATAACTGAAAGGCCGTATCTAGAAAAGCACGGGTATCAGTGTTTTTTGAACGCAGCTGTACGATGGTGACTCCTTCTTTGACTGATTTTTCTATGGTTTTTATGAAGTCTTTTTTGTCAAAATATCCGGTGTCGGCAATAAGACAGAGGCTCCAGTCGATTCGTTTCATTTCAATAGAATTATAGCAACGGAAGTGGTGATTCACAAGAAGCAACAAGTGTTGAAATAAGTTTACGGATTAGGTATAAAGTGAAGGAAAAGGAAAAGAAAAAAGGAGTGTGATGCAATGGAAGTCATCAGAAATAGTATGGATTTTTTATGGGCAAATCTTTATTTGAGGTTTCTTTTTATCTTAATAGTGACCGTTGTTGCTGCATGGATCGCAAAAATCATCCTGAAAAAAATTCTGAAGCCATTGACCAAAAAGACCAATACCAAAATAGATGACCTTGTTGTCAGAAATCTATCTTCAATGATATTCTACATTGTCATTGCTGTAGGATTGAAGGTCAGTTTGGCCTTTGTCTCTTTAGACTCTTTTTATTATCACTGTATTGTAGAAACATTTCTGATTATCACTGTGACCATACTTATCGTGAGGGTAGTCAATGATCTGGCCCATCACTGGAAAAAGGATTGGGCTTTAAAGACCGCCTCATCAGCAGACGACAGATTGATCCCCATGATAGAAAAGATCGCGAAGGTTATCATCATAGCGCTGGCAGTGATATTTATTTTTGATTCCTGGAATATAGATATAAGCCCGTTGCTGGCAACAGCCGGTATAGCAGGCATTGCCGTGAGTTTTGCTGTTAAAGATTCCCTGGCAAACATCCTGGGTGGGCTGCAGCTGGTTCTGGATAAGACATTTAAAGTAGGAGATAAGGTGAAGCTGGAATCAGGCGAGTTGGGAGTTATCCTTGATATTGGTCTAAGGAGTACGAAATTGAAAACATACGATAATGAGGTCATTTATATCCCGAACGGATATCTGGCCAATGCAAAAGTAAGAAATTACACGGTTCCTGACCTTAAACTGAGGGTGAATGTGAATTTTGGGGTGGCTTACGGTTCTGACACAGATAAAGTGAGAGATGTGGTGCTCAAGACCTTGAAGAAAATGGATAATGTTCTGGATGAGCCGGAGCCAGCTGTTCAGTTTTTGGAGATGTCTGATTTTTCCCTGGATTTTATCGCAAGAGTGTGGGTAAAGGATTATCAGGAAGCTTACTCCATGAAGCTTCAGGCAACAGATGAGATCTATAAGGCACTAAACAGGGAGGGGATCAACATTCCTTTTCCAACCCATACTGTGTACACAAAAAAGATGGATTAAAAAGAGAGAGGTCTCCGGGAGGGAGCCATGCTTGAAAAAATAAAAAGAAAAATAATTGAGGTTAAGGATTTCCCAAAACCGGGAGTCGGGTTTAAAGATATCACCCCTCTTATTGAAGACCCGGAAAGCTTCACATACATTGTGGATCAAATGTCTGAGCTGGCTGAAAAGAAGGGAACTGAAAGGATCGTGAGTATCGAATCGAGGGGTTTTCTGTTCGGAAGTCCTGTTGCGTATAAATTATCGCTCGGCATGTCAGTCATAAGAAAGAAAGGAAAACTCCCGAGAGAATGTGTCTGCGTGAGAGCTCCCAACGAGTATGCGGTCGAGTATTTTGAAATACATAAAGACAGCATCAAACCCGGAGAAAGGATTCTGATCATCGATGACCTTATCGCGACCGGTTCCTCATCAATAAGCGCTATAGATCTTATAAAGAAAATAGGAGGGACCGCAGTGGGGTTTGCAGTACTGGTAGAGCTCACTTTTCTTAATGGGAGGCAGACTATAGAAAAGGAGCATCCTGATGTTGAGGTCATGTCCCTTGTGCAGTTTTAAAAGAATGGAGGGCAGGTGAAAAAATATCTTGACCGGTATTTTAACCTCAAAGAAAACAATACATCCCTGAGGATCGAAGCTACGGGCGGAGTGACCACTTTTATGACCATGTCGTACATTATATTTCTTCAACCCGCAGTGCTTTCCGCCGCCGGCATGGATAACGGGGCGGTTATGGTCGCAACCTGTATCTCTGCGGCTGTGGCGACTCTTATAATGGGACTTGTCGCCAATTACCCGATCGCGTTGGCTCCGGCAGTTGGACACAATATATTTTTTGCTGTTATTGTGTGCGGTACCATGGGCTATTCATGGCAGGTTGCCCTCGGAGCTGTATTCATATCAGGGAGTATCTTCCTGATCTTATCCATTGCAGGCGTCTGGAGTAAATTAGTGGAAGCTGTCCCGGATTCCCTTAAATACGGCATTGCTGTGGGAATAGGGCTTCTGATTTCTCTGGTTGGATTGGAATACGGCGGGTTAGTGGTGGATACACCGGATGTTTTAGTGGGACTGGGGAATCTGGCAGATAAAGCTGTCCTTCTTTCCTTGTTTGGAGTGCTTTTGATTGCTGTTCTCATGGTCTTAAAAGTGAGGGGGGCTATGCTCATTGGAATTCTGGTGACCGCCTTTGCCGGCATTCCCTTAGGTGTGGTCAAGTACCAGGGAATCGTGTCTTCTCCTCCAAGCATAAATCCGACTTTATTCAAATTGGATATTCTGGGGGCTTTCAATACAGGGCTCATAACCGTGGTTTTTGTGTTTTTCTTTTTAGATCTTTTTGATACTATCGGCACTCTCATAGGAATAAGCGGACAAGCGGGGTTTTTGAAAGAAGGAAAACTTCCTAGGGCTAATAAAGCCATGTTTTCAGATGCCGTAGGAACAGTGAGCGGTGCTCTTCTGGGAACTTCAACGGTTACAAGCTATATAGAAAGCGCCTCCGGAATATCTCAGGGAAGCAGGACCGGATTATC
>Ga0180433_10006200_pt1 | contig 15782 bp, 11 predicted proteins | sample SS_ome_8_FD_132980 | JGI IMG/M metagenome (GOLD analysis project Ga0180433, IMG submission 132980) | Hypersaline lake sediment archaeal communities from the Salton Sea, California, USA - SS_1_D_1 metaG | ecosystem: Environmental > Aquatic > Non-marine Saline and Alkaline > Hypersaline >... | reverse complement strand
TTCCTGATAAAATGATTCCCGTTCCATATCAGGTTTTTGTCTTTCATCTACTGTACGGACAATCATGTGAGCCTGCGACAGTATGGTAGATCCGTAATAGCTGCTCATTAACTGACTGATATATTGATTTTTCCGGTTGAAATCAGTGTATTTTTCCATAAACTTATCGATTTTTTCCAGACATCCTCCGTACTGTTTTTTGCGTTTCCCATCCTGTTGAATCCATTTTCTGATATCATTTTGCCAGGTCTTCTTTTTCTCTAACAGATTAATTTTTTCAAATCCCTCCAACTTTCCCTGGTAATTTTTTAATCCGTTATTCAATCCTTTTATTTTACCGGCATATTTTATTTGTACTTCCTTATTATCTTTGCCTGCATCTTCAAAGAACTGGATCAGTTCTTTTCTGTCTTCCATCCCTTCCTTCATACGTTTTATATCAGAAAGCAGTTCAGAAACAGTGTAATTGCGGTAGGTGCGTCCCGGGTATCCCATGACAAAGGTAAAATCATCTGGTGCAACCCCTTCCAGAGAGATTTTAAGGATTGATTTGGGATGGTAGGGGACATTGTCCTCACTGTAGTCAGTTCCTACATTGTCTTTTGAAACATACGCACGGAGAAAAGAAAAATCACAGGTATGCCGCGGCCACATCCAGTTATCTATATCACCTCCGAAATTACCCAGGTCTTTAGGAGGAGCGTATACCAAACGGATATCTTTTATTCTCTTAAAAGTAAAAAGATAATACTTGTTGCCGCTGTACATGCTGGCAATCCTGCAGCGGATATCCGGACCCTGTTTTTCGGCTTCCTGGATAATCTCTTTTCTTATTTTATCCACTGCATCATATCGTTCCCTGTAAGTCATATCCGGTTTTTCAACTGCGTGAATTTTTTCAGTAATTTCTTCATATTTCAGCAGCACATCTGCAATATAGCCGTGGGCAGGAATTTCTTTTTCCCTGGAATCGGCAATATATCCGTTCTGGATATAGTCATGCTCTTTGTCCGATGCCCGCTGTAAGGCACCAAATGCTACATGATGATTTGTAAGGATCAGACCATCTTTACTGACAAATTCACCTGTTCCGCCACCTAAATACACCACTGCACTCATTAATCCGGTTCCATCTTCTTTGTACAGATCTGAGGGATCCATGAGCAGGCCCTGCTTTTCCAGATCAAGCATGGTCATTTGATGAGGCATCCACATCCCTTCATCAGAAACAGCAGCTGTAGCCAGGATAAAAAGCAGTACTGTGATAACAAGTTTTTTCATCATTTTCATTGTTCACTCCTTATTCAGTTTTACGGTTTTTATTTGACGTGTATAAGATAATTAATTATACGGTCTTATTCAAGAATGAGTTTCAAAAATTTTAACGCAGAGAGTGCAAGGTTAACAAAAAAATATATAGCCACGGATTAACACAGATGAAACACGGATGTATTATAGATTTTTTTCTAATTTTTTTGGGGGGAGTGTGTTGGTAATTTTTATTTTCGTTTTCTGTAGCTTTTTACCTGCTCCATGAATATTTCCAGATCCCGATCCAGATCAACTGCAACACCATCAAAATAGAATATGCGAATGGGAATATTATCATGATCTCTGCTTAGTTGGGGATAGATAACTTCTGAAACAATGGCATTCATACAGGAAAAAGGACTGATGTCAATAATACCATCACAACCTGCTGCGTAAAAATCAATTGCTTTACCGGCATTTAAGGTCATTTCACCATGGGACTGAGTATAGGGTAGATATTGCATACTGTTTTTCAAGGTTTTATCTGTGCTAACTTCCTTACGTTGAGAGAAAATTTCGGAAAAAGGTTTATGCAGTCTTTTTGCATCCAGATTCTGAATGAGTGTGCGTAGATATACTTTAAGCATATCCAGACTTATTTGTTTGCCTGCTTCTTTAAGTTTTCGTTTTTCTTCTATATTGGTATACCATACCCATTCAGCAATATCTGCGATCCAGGTCTCTGCACCAAGAGATTCGAGTTTTTGCAAAATGTTTTGATTCCCATATTGGTTGAAACGGAGAAAAATCTCTCCTGTAACCCCAACCAATGGTCGAGAGTTGAGTGGTTCTTTAAGCGGAAGTTTTTGATATTTGTCCCGAATTTCCTGCAGAGCATGCATAAGTTGTTTTAATTCAAGCGCTGATGAATGAGAATCATCTCGTAGGATATCACATATAAGGGATAAAGCCCAGGAATGCAGTTTTTCAGTAGAGCCGGATTTTTTTTCATAGGGTCTGAACATTAGTTTGATTTTTCTCAGCATATCAGATACGATCATTGCTCTCCATGCTGTACGTAGAAAGGAAATTGTATTTCCGGCAATAGACTCATATCCGTCACTGCTGGTAGGAGAATAGATAATAGCATCCTGATAATGTAGTTCTTTTAATATTTTTTTCATGAGTGGTGCATATTGTCCGAACCGGCAGGGACCGGAAGAAGTAGGGAGAAGAAAAGCATTTTTGTTGGGATCAAAATCTTTATCATTGATGATTTTTAAAAAATTTCCCAATACTATCCGCTGAGGAAGGCATTCTTCTCCGGTAGTGAATTTTGCAGCATAAGCAAGGGTATTTGAATCTGATTCCGGAGAAACTTTAGCATGAACACCTATGGAACCAAAAGCAGCTGCCATACAGGAAGCGCCTTCAGTGCTCATGCGGGGGATGTACATGGTTCTTCCCTTTAGAGGATGAGATTTTTTATTATCAGTATTCATATCAAATTAAATGTTTACTTTCCAAAAATGCTTCAATTCTTGTAAGGATTCCCGCATCATTCGCATGGCTATCAAGCTGAAGGAAGAGGAACGGTTCACCTGAGGCGTCTTCAATATAGTGGCGAATATAGGAATCAGGACCGCACTTGAAGTTACTTAAAAAGAGGATATGCAAATTTGGGTAATCACGGGTAAATGTGGCTGCCTGAATAATTCTTTTTCCATAATGCCAGAACATATGGTTATTAATAGAGGAAATATCAATATTACTCAATGGCAGGTAATCCATAGGAATTATGTTGACACCATAAATATCCCGTAATTTGGCCGGAATATTTAAATTCAATCCAGGATCATAAAGGTTGTATGGCCTGCCGAGAATAACAATTGCGGGTATATTGTTTTTAATAACTTTATCAAGTATTACTTTTCCGCTTTTTAGTTTTTCCTCCTGAAAGGATTTCTGAACTGCATATGCAGCTTTTAGTGCTTTTTCATTTTCTTTTTTATTGATTCCTAAGCGTGAAACTGATTCTAATACTTGTTTCTCTACAAATGAGAATCCCATTCGAAATTGTATATTAGGATAGAGTATTTTGTCTTCTATGCCGGATAACGAAGGTGTGTGCAGTGCAACGTGCGGTAAAGTTTGGGTCCAAAGACAGATAAAGGAATTTGCGGAGTTCTTCGGATCTTCTTCAGTGACAAAATTTGGCAAAAAGATATAATTCACTTCCTTACGGAGAAGATCTATCAGATGACCATGCGCAAGCTGTACAGGAAAACAGGGATCAGCAACAACAGATTCACTACCCAGATCAATAAGATCCTGGGTACTGGGAGAGGAGAGTACAAGTTTAAAATTCAAATGAGAGAAATATTCATTCCAGAAGGGGAGACGATCATAAAAACTGAGCGCACGGGGGATTCCTATGCTGCCGCGGGACGGATTAGAAACTTCTGAATTTAAAGAAAAAAGTTTTTCTGTATTTTCAGTAAAAAGATCTTTAATTACTGCCTTTTTTTCGGATTTTGTTTGTTTTCTGTACCGTTCAGAACATTTATCGCCCCAGTAACAGGTTTCACCATCAACAGTAAATTTTTGGATTCTGCATCGGTTTGAGCAATAATGACAGGTAAATTCGGTGAGTTTCCAGTCTATCTTATTCAGATCCCATCCCCGAAATTTTGATTTATTCCTATTTTCCATATATTCCCGTGATAGAAGAGCGGCTCCTATAGCTCCCATAATGCCATTATGAGGAGGAATGATAATCTCCTTATTTAAAAGTGTTGCAAAAGCAGCAGCAACTGCATCATTAAAAGCAGTGCCGCCCTGAAAAAATATGGAATTTCCGATTTTTCGTTTTTTTACCACCCGGTTCAGATAATTTAAAGCTATGGACATTGCCAAACCGGCTGTAATATCTTCCTTGCATACTCCTTTTTGCAAATAGGGAGTTAATTCTTTTTCCATAAATACAGTACAACGTTCTCCCAATTTCAGGGGATGGTGTGATCGCAGCGCATACTGTGCAAATTCATCGATAATATTAATACCAAGTTTATGAGCCTGTTCTTCCAGAAAAGAGCCTGTTCCGGCTGCACAGGCTTCATTAAGAGCAAAATCTACCACAATACCGTCCTTAATAGATATATATTTTGAATCCTGCCCACCGATTTCAAAAATAGTATCTACTTTCTTATTCAATAAATTGGTGCTTACATACATAGCACCGGTTTTATGAGCAGTAATTTCGTCCTTTATGACATCAGCGCCCACTAACAATCCGATCAATTCACGGCCGGATCCTGTTGTGCCAACTCCTTCGATTTTTATGTGGTCTTTGGATTTTTTTAAAATCTGTAAAAGTGAATCTTTAACGATTTCAACCGGTCTTCCTTCAGTGCTGCGGTAAATACTGTGGATAACATTATTATCCTGATCCAAAAGAGCTAAATTGGTACTAACCGAACCAATATCAATGCCCAGGTAAGCCGTGATCTTTTCGTCATTACGAAAATTAACAGATCTAACTTTACTTTTCAATCGTTTAACTTTGTTCAGACTTAAAGGAGTTGTAGTAGGGAATGTTTGTACTGATTTTTTTACATGAGCTTTGACATTAAAAATTTTTTGTATCTGTTTATCTGAATTTGTCTGATTTAAAGCTGCACCAGCAGCACCTATCCAGGCAGGATAGGCAGGAATGAAAAATTCATTGTTGCTAAAGTTGAAATGTTTCCGAAATAAATCAGGAAAGGATTTATTAGAAGCAACTCCCCCGATGAATGCGGTTTTAGGAATAATTTTTTTTCCTTTGGTAATGTTGCCTTTGTAGTTGCGGACCACAGCTTCGCATAAGCCTTTTAATACTTCCGGAGGGGAATACCCACGCTGCTGAGCATGGATCATATCTGATTTGGCAAAGACTGAGCATCGTCCGGCAATAGAAGCAGCTCTTTCAGATTTTGATGCTGCTTCTGCAGCTTCCTGTATTGAATATTTTAACCGTTCAGCCTGCTGATCAAAAAAAGAACCAGTACCAGCTGCACATTCACCATTTATTTCATAGTCAATAATCTGTATATGTTTGTTTTCATCAGGAGAGATTAAAATATATTTTGATCTCTCTCCACCAATTTCGAAAATAGTTTGAACCTCCGGATAGAGCAGTCCTACTCCGGTTGCGGAAGCTCTGAATTCATTAACATAATGAAAGTCATACTCTTTGGCTATACCTTTCCCGCCGGAACCAGTAGTTGTAATTAAAGCAATATTTTTTTTGGGGAAAAAATCAAAAAGAAGAGATAAAATATCCGTTATTTTTGCATCAGGATTTCCTTGATGACGGATATAGTATGAAAAAAGTAACACTCCGTTTTTATATTGATAATACCTATCCTGAAATAATGCATTTTGATGTAAAGAGTGTATAAATTTATTATTTTCAGGATATGTAACATAAGCTACAAGCTCAATACTTATAGCACCTATATCAATTCCTATCCAAATATTTTTTTCCATGTTGAAATTAATATAGGACTATTTCGGAATTTTTCAAGGGAAATATGAATTAACAACAAATTTCTTTTGTAAATTTTCCTTAGATAAATCTCCGTGATAATAATCATCAAGACATTTTTTCCTGACTTTCATGGTGAGTGCAGAGGGTTGATCATCTGCCAGATCAAACATTTTATCTCCCAGATCAATATTCATGATGATGTATTCTTCCGGATCTATGTGGAGGGTATGTCCATACGTTGCAAATATATTGAATATATTATCCTTAAGATCGGAAATTTTATTTTTTAACTCATTTTGTTTATTTTCAGTTTTTTTATACTCATCCTTTTCGCGGGTTTCCTGTAAATAGTGCTTAAAATAAGTTTTATATCTGTATGGACTGAACATATATTCCGGAATTTCTAAAAAGAATATAACACCTAAGTCATTAAAGTAAAATCCATTATTATATAAAGGACGATGAAAAGATCGGTTTTTGTTTAAATTTTCATTAATGATCTCATTCATGATCTCAATGCTTGAATTGATATCTCCATTCGGTTCAGATACCGTATAGATTATGCTATTTTTAAGAGTTTCGTTATTTATTTGCTGCTTACGATATTGTTCCAGTACCTGGTAGTGTATTTGTGAAGTAAGAAAAGACTTATCTTTTTCAGTATTTCCCCAGTTATCAAGATCGATTATTAACGCTATATTATCATTACTGTTTAGGTTTCTCAAAGATGATGTATATTTTTGATAAAAGATTAATATTTTATCTTTTATATTTTGTATGATTTTTTCTTTATACTCAGCAACATCTCTCTCTTCTTCAGTTGTACCTAAGATATAAATATCCTTGTCTTTATGCAAAGAGACTATTCCATTTTTGATTGTTTTCTCCTTGATTCCCTGTAATTTTTCCAGAGATTTTTTCTGATCTTCTGTTAAACTATCCGAAGAGGATTTCAGTTGTTCTAGATGCTCTTTACGTTTATTAAATATTTTTACCCGTATTTGTTCAAAAGGATTTTGCTGTACATGAAAAATCAATCCAAATTCAGGAATATAAACACCTTTAGTATTGTGCGGAGTAAAATGTCGGGGTGCCGATTTTTCATGCAGCAGGGTATCCAGAATTTTTTCCATAGTCTTTATATCCTTGATAATCTCTTCTCTTTCCTGATTCTGAGCTTTTATTAAAGGAGTGATGCAGATACTCAGAAAAAACAGCATAATCAATATATTGTTTATTTTTATATTCATATTAGTCCCTCCGGTAATTTATTTTCTTTCAATCTGCAGAGAAGTATATTCTACCAGATCGCTTAACACATTACGGGTCTGAGAAAAGTTATTTTCAGTTTCCTGGTATAATCCAGCTAAATCCTGATAGAATAATCGTAAATCATTTAATCTTTGAGACTGCAGTTGTTCAGAATAATTGTTAAGTGTCTGAGTGAATTCAACCTTTTGCTGATACTGACTTTCTTCCAGCAATTCAGAAACTAATTGTATGGTTTCCTGTTGAGAATGTTTTAATGCCTTCTGGACAGCAGAATTTATAGTAGTGTCTGAGATATGTTTTTGCGGAAATAAACTTAAGGAAATATTCCAGTTCCCGTTGATTTTCTGTGCCTGAAAATTAAAAATGGAAAGTAATAAAAACAGACAGACAACGGTTGCAGGAACAGTAAATGCTAATTTTTTTGGCATACTGAGGGTTTTCATATTATCGGATATTTTTTTCCACCAGGACTCAGGTTTCTGAGCAAAAACTAAATTCATTTCCGGATCACGATCTTCCCATTTATTCAGAATATTTTTCGTTGACGTCAGTTCTTTATATGATTTTTTGCAAGATTCACATGATTCAATATGCTCAAGGAGACGTTTTTTTTCATCCTCGTTAATTTCATCATAAATCAAAGAAATTAATTTTTCAGGATTTTCTTTACATTTCATTGAAAAACACCTCTTTTGTTAATTTATCTTTCTTAAAATTATTTCTTAATGCTTTTAATCCATAATATAGTCTTGATTTAACTGTGTTGATTGGTTCACCTAAAATATCAGCAATTTCTCTGAATTTCAAATCCTGATATTGTTTCATGATAATAACTACTCTTTGCTCTGTAGGAATTTTTTGTAATTGTACTTTTAAAAGACTTTCAATTTGTTTTTTGTCAAGTATTTTATCTGGGGCATTATTCTCATCAGTTTTTAACTGGATTGCTTTAAAATTTTTTTCATATTCACCCTGATCACAATCTATATAATTCCTGTTTTTATTTTTTCGTTGTTCATCCCGGCATAAATTAATGGCAATCTTGTAGAGCCAGGAAGAAAATTTATTAATATCTTTTAATTTGTTTAATTTCATGTATACTCTGATAAAGGTTTTCTGACAGATATCTTTGGCAACACATTCATTAGAAAGATTTCTGTAAATAAAATTATATATTGGTTTTTCCCAGCGTTTAACCAGCCTGTTAAAAGCATTTATATCACCTTCAAGAAATCTGTAAATCAATTCAGTATCTGTCATTTACGTTCGTATACCCTTTTTCTTTTTATATATTAGACGTTTTTTTATAGAAAAAAGTTTTAATAAAAATTTATTTTTTACTTGCTTCCCGGTAGAATATTTTTTATATTATGTGCCTAAATGGTGAGTATAGCTCAGCTGGCTAGAGCGCAAGATTGTGGTTCTTGATGTCACGGGTTCGAATCCCGTTACTCACCCTATAGAAAATGGAATGTCCCCATCGTCTAGAGGCCTAGGACTCAGGATTTTCATTCCTGCAACAGGGGTTCGACTCCCCTTGGGGGCACCAATAAGCCCGTGTTAAAACAATTACGTATACGGGCTTTTTATTTTACCTGAAAATCTGCAGGGTCAAATCGTATTATACACCGAGCAATATTAATTTGTTTTATATCAGAAATTTAGTAAATTTGATAATATATTCAAAATAAATTATAGGAAGTGTGTATGTCTTTAAAAAAACCAAATATAATATTAATTGTAATAGATGCCCTGCGTGCCCGGAATCTTGGATGCTATGGTATGATCGGTAATCCCAGTCCGAATATTGATAAACTGGCAAATGAGAGTATCCTTTTTGAGGATGCTTATTCAGCCTGGAATACAACCGATCAAAGTTTAACGTCGATTCTTACGGGAAAATATCCACGATCCAATGGTCTTATTCACCATGGAGATAAAATTACTCCGGAAATCAGAAAAAAGTTCACCAGTACCGGAACTGAGTTACTGGCAGAAACCCTGCAATCCGAAGGCTACAGGACTATGGCTGTCGACTGGATGGGAAGATGGTTTAAACGCGGATTTGATTATTATGGCTATGATATAAAAAGAAATTTATTAAAAAAGCTGAAATACTATTTTCAATTGCCTGGTCAGTATTTAAAGTATATTACGGCCCATCTGCCAATATTGAAATGCTATAAACCTGTCAGAAAAAAAGGAATTAAAGATTTATTTAAAGGTTTGAGGGATGTATTAAGTACTTTTATGTTTACATTTAATCTGGCAAAACTTCAGGATGCAAAATTTGTTACTAATATTGCTTCTTCTTTAATTATTGAAAAACCCCCTAAGCCTTTTTTTATGTTATTGCATTATTGGGATACACATACTCCATATCATAGTCCAAAAAATTTTACAGAGGATAATTATAATAAACATGATCCAGTGGATCTTTTAAGTGCTAAATACAGAGGATCAGTTTCCTATGTTGATCATCATCTGGGTAAACTGTGTGAACATTTAAAAAAGATTGATGCCTGGGAAGATACGGTTTTAATTATTACCTCTGACCATGGAGACAGCCTTACTGAACATGAAATATATTTTGATCACCATGGATTATATGATGAAACCACACATGTACCATTGTTAATACATTATCCTGATCTCTTTGAAAAAGGTAAACGAATCAAAGGATTTGTTCAGCATATTGATTTAATACCGACTTTACATGAGATTCTGGCTCTGGATTATACCCAGAAAAATTTAGATGGCAGATCCTTATTTCCCTTAATAAATAAAAATAAGAAAATAAGAGACCATGTTTTCATGGAAGAATCATATGTGCAGAAAAAAGCAGCCATTCGTACTGAAGAATATAAATATATCATGGCACTGGATAATAAAGGTTGGTGTAATTATTGTCAAAAAGTACATGTTGGTATTGAAGAATTATATGATCTGCAGAATGATCCGCAGGAATTACAGGATTTAACATCACAGAAAAAATCATTAGCAAAAAAAATGAGAACCAGACTGGAAAATATTATTGCTCATCTCAATAAAAAACGCAACCAAAGTATATCTGATAATGATAACAATGGAAAGTCTGATGATTTTAATGCTGATGAAGAAAAATCTGTACGTAAACGGTTAAAAGGATTAGGATATATTTCTTGAAAAATGATTCTGAATTTCCTGTAGAAGAAAAACGTTTACCCCATAAGAAACTTTTATTTATGGGAATTTCGGCTGCACTGATAGTTGCTACTTTACTTATAATTGGATTAGTAATTGATACCAGATATACTTTAAAAGTTTTTTCCATGATTGGAGCCTGTCATCTGGGTGGACGTCTTGCTTTTATAGGGACCGGATTAGAATATGAGTTTTCAACTCTTTCAGTGATCATTATCGTTCTGATTTATAATACAGCCTTTGTTTTATTTTTATATTCTCTTTTTATCAATTTATTCGAAAAAATATCCAAATTTAAATTTATAGCTTCTCTGCATGAAAAAGTACATGAAAGCCGGCAAATTCGAAGTAAGTGGAATCTTTTAAGTATAGCTGTTTTTATATGGATTCCATTACCGATGACTGGAGGATTGGTAGGCTGTCTCCTTGCTTATTTTGAAGGATATGAAGATAAAGATATACTGCGGGTTGCACTTCCTTCCATGTGGTTCGGGGTGATTTCCTGGGCGATTGCATTTGATAAATTATATATATATATCAGCAAATTGCATCCTGGAAGTACAATATTTATTACTTTGTTTTTGATAATTTCTCCGATTCTTTACAATTTATTTAAGAAAAAAAAGGAGTAATGCTGTTTCATGTCTTTTTCTGAATCTTTAATAATGAGCTTTGCTAATTTAATGCCACACCATTTTGATGCTACTATCAGGTTTGTGGTTGGAAACAGAATTATTTCTTCCAACATTAAAAAAATTATAAAACGAAAATTATCGAATATACATTCTTTAAATAGGATTTTAGTAGTTGCAGATACAAACATTGGAGATGCAGTATTACTGCAGAATGCAGTGAATATGTTAAAATATTATTTTCCGGAATCTGAGATAGATTATCTGTATCAAAAGAAAGCAATACCTCTTGTTCAGAATAATCCCTATATTGATAATAGTTTACCTTATTTTGTTAATAAACAGTTTATTTCCAGAGAACATAAACAGGGAATCAACAGGTCTGTGCCATTACAGAGTTATGATCTAGTAATTAATTTTTATCCTTTTTTCTCAAAAGGGGCTCTGAAAGAAGCTGAATGTCCTGTATTAACTCCTATGCAAATGATCCGTAATATTGTAAAGTCACATGATGATAATATATTTTCACATATACTCGATCATTTACGAATATATATAGAAGAAATTATAGAAATGCTTCCATGTGCCCCAGTGCAAAACAAAGAAAAATTTACTACTGTCAAAAATAAAATTTATCTTTCAGAAAGAACCCTGGAGGAGGCACAGCACTATCTTGAAAACATGCATATTGCAGATACATCTTCTATAGCTTTTTTTAACCCGGATACTTCTTCTGTATTTACCTGTATTCCTGAATGGCTTCAGGTTGAAATATTAGAGAAAATGCTGGAAAATGATTTTTTTGATCATATACTTGTTGGTCCCGGGTTTAACTTTAAAGGTATTGAGAAAAGGTTGTATACTCGTATTTCTTCTCCTTTGAAAAAAGAAAAATTACTTATTCTCCCTTCTAATTTATCTATTGAGCTTTTTACAGGATTAATAGACCGTTCTGATCTGTTAATTACCGGTGATACTGCTCAGATGCACATTGCTGCTGGTTATAAAGTAACAAATAATGTTCAGCATGTTTTCAGGAATAAAACCATTCTTATCGGTATATTTGGTGCTACTAAATCTGCAATTTATGGATATGACTCTTATTTACCAAATCACCGGGACAGCGATCAGAATGCTCCTGCTAAAGTATTCGAAGGCCATCCGGACTGTAAGAATTTAACCTGTATCCATAAAACTAAAAAAATATGCAAAACAGTTCGTTGTTTTCAAGGAGTAAATTCTGATGAGGTAATAAGTTTTATAAAAGAATGTCTATAAATCATTTAATGAATATTAAAGTAAGGAACATAATGATTTCAATATTAAAGAAGATGTTCAGGTCGAAAAATGACAAATGTGTCATAATAGTATCGGGATTACCCCGTTCCGGGACCTCAATGATGATGCAGATCCTGGAAAAGGGAGGGTTGGAAATAGTAACAGATAATATCAGAAAAGCTGACAAAGATAATCCTAAAGGGTACTATGAATTTGAAAAGGTAAAAGAGATTGAAAATGATACCTCCTGGCTTTCCCGGTGCAGAGGAAAAGTGGTCAAGATGGTGTCCATGCTGCTTTTCGAACTTCCGGATAACAGGAAATATAAAATTGTTTTTATGGAAAGAAACATGGATGAAATTCTTGCATCACAGAAAAAAATGCTTGAAAGACTGAAAAAGGAAGACGGGGAAGATGATGAAACCATACGAGACGGATATACAAAACATTTAAGAAAGATCAAGGACTGGCTGAAAGAAAAAAAGAATTTTGAGGTCCTCTATGTTTCCTATAATGATATTATAAAAGAACCTCATTCATATATTACAGATTTAAATAAATTTTTTGACAACAAGCTGGATCCTGATGAGATGTTAAAGGTGGTGGACAGGTCTTTGTACAGGCAGAGGAAAGGGTAGGGGTATCAACAACAGAGGAAGTTGACTATTAACAGATTTTAACGCAAAGTTCGCAAAAATCGCAAAGTGATAATTTTATAAGAATTAAATATTTAAAGTCTTTGCGTGTTTCTATGCGTTTTTATATTCATTTTAGTGAAATTTATTTATCACAGAACTATTGGAAAAGTTGAGTTTTATCTATGAATTATTTTTGCTAAAACAAGTAACCATTTTTGATTGCATTATGAATTGACAGGTCTGAAATTCTCTATCTTTTTATTATTTCCGAATTTCTTACAATCCTTTTACTCGCCATCTGTTATGAAATTTGCAGGACGCCATGAAAAAAATCAAAGAAAACAAAATCAACATAATCACACTCAACCAGGGGGCAAAAATAGTTGACTGCCCAAAAGCTGACTTAATAACTGCACTGGCATACGATAGCGGTGAAATGGGTGAAATCCATTGAGCCCATTGTGGCATTTGTTTTATTGGAAGAAATATTCCGCTTACGAATAAAAGCGGCAGACGAACCAGGTTTGATAACAGCATGATGTTGGAAGGACTGCTCGCCGGAGGGGCAGCTAACAGAACACCCAGAGAAGCAAAACAGAGGCCGCTCAATAAAATGCCTACAGTAAGCAGAACCGGATTATGAATTGATACATTTGTGAGTGTAAGCCCTAACAAGATCGGAATAACAGACAGAAAAGTTCCGAAAATAAGACCGCTTGTTATATCTCCTGCCAGTATAGCACGCAACGACACCGGAGTTGAGATCAGACGTTCATATGTCCGAGCTCGACGTTCCCAGGGAGTAACCAGAGGGCCGATTGCACTTGCGGTAAACCATAATGCCATAGCAACCATACCAGGAACAATATTCTCAGCAGTAATCGTCCGTCCCATTTTAAAAGCAAGAAAGAAAAATACAGGAAAAAGTACACCAAAGATTAAAACAGGAGGCTTCAGATAATACAGGAGTATATTTTTTTTTACAATCACCATACTGCCATGTATTTGTCTGCTCCTGGTTTGAGCTCTTTCTTTTTGTGTATACATTTTTTTCTTCATTTTTTATCTTCACTTGTAAAATAAAGATATACATCCTCAAGTGTCGGTTTACAGGTACTTAAATGCACTATTTCACTTTTTTTGTTTTCTGCAAGGTGTACAACTTCAGTTGTAACCTTTCCAGGTGTTTTAGTATAAAATCTAAAGGTTTTCTTGTCCACCTCCATTTGCAAAACAGATTGAAGAGACTCAAGCTCGTTATAAGCAGGAGCTGGATCTTTAAATCGTACTTCAACAAATTGACGGGAACTTATTGTTGTTTTTAATTTTTCTGGTGTGTCCACCGTAGCGATGCGTCCTTTGTTGATTATGGCAATGCGTGAACACATTTCACCTGCTTCTTCCATATTATGGGTAGTCAGAAACACAGTAAGGCCGTTTTGGTTCAGATCAGTTATAATCTGACGTATCAGGCGGGCACTCTGAACATCAAGTCCGCTGGTAGGTTCATCCAGAAATAAAATGTCAGGATCAGTTACTAATGCTGCACACAGCATAAGTCGTTGACGAAGCCCTTTGGAAAGCTCCCGGGCTTTCTGTTTCTTTTTCTCTTTAAGATTTAAAAGCTTCAATAATCTGTCAGCTTCTCTTATTCTTTGATTGCGGGGGATCCCGTGCAGTTCTGCCATGAGCATAATATTCTGCCAGACAGAAAGATCAAGATATACATTTGCTTCTTCAGGAACTATAGAAAGATGTGCTCTGGAAAGCAGTGATTCATTACGAATATCATGGTTTTGTATTGTAGCAGTTCCCTCAGTGGATTCAATCACTCCTGTGAGCATACGGACTGTCGTGGTCTTACCAGCTCCGTTCGGACCTAAGAATCCAAAGATTTCACCCTTCTTTATTTTAAAGCTGATATGATCTACAGCTTTAATTTTTCCATAGGTCCGGCTCAGATTATGAACTTCAATGACAGGTACCAATACAAGTTCTCCAAAATTATAATTTCAATATTTTAATAATTTAATTGTAGAATATCAAGGAAATTTTTATGTTTTATAAATTATCTTAAAATTATTGGTAGTATTATATACTATGAAAAATTAGATTTTATTTCATTTTTTTATAAAAGATATATTTCTCTTGACATTGTTATACTAAATTAGTACAATATAACACTTTATAAATCAATTTGAATTACAATATAATTAATGATTAGATATGAAGAAATTATATTTATTTCTAATAATAGCTGTACTAATTTTCTTTAATATGCTCAATCTATATTCAGATAATTCATATAACGATTCAGAAACAATTGATTTAAATAAAATCGATATATCTAAACTACCTTATAATCTTGTACCAGATTCAAAAAAATTAGGAACGTATTCTTCGATTCTTACAGTTGATCTGAATAATGACGGCAAGACAGAATTAATACAATTGATAAATACATGTGATTTACCAGAACAACCTAATAAAATTCAAATCCGTAACATTTTTCCGGATTCTTTTATAAATAATGTTTTTCCTGGCCAATTATTCAAACCAGTTATTATGGATATCAACAATGATGGCAAGCAGGAAATATTATTGCCGACCATGCGTGAGGATTCTTCTCTGGTCTATATTCTAGATCAAAATTTAACCATTCTGTATCGAATTGGACTTGCTTATCCTGATACATTACCCTTACCTGTTCTGGAAAATGACTGGAAGTGCCATATTCAGCCACTGACAGTTTTTGATGTGAATAATGACACAAAAAATGATCTTATTTGTGCAGTACGAACAAGCTGGGGATTTTATCCCAGAGGTATATTTGTTTTTAATCTGGAAACAAATAGTGTTATAAAAAAAGTTGAAGTAGGTGCGTATCCGATAAGAGCACAAGTTATCGATATTGATAATGATCATAAAAATAAGATAATTTTTGGATCATCTGCTCCTAACAATTCCCAGGGTGCTGTAATCAACGGTTTGCATGAT
>Ga0180433_10006199_pt1 | contig 15783 bp, 10 predicted proteins | sample SS_ome_8_FD_132980 | JGI IMG/M metagenome (GOLD analysis project Ga0180433, IMG submission 132980) | Hypersaline lake sediment archaeal communities from the Salton Sea, California, USA - SS_1_D_1 metaG | ecosystem: Environmental > Aquatic > Non-marine Saline and Alkaline > Hypersaline >... | reverse complement strand
GGACGTGGCGACATTGAAGATGTCATTGCGAACGACCGTCAGGGAGTGCGGCAATCTCATCCGGAAACGAAGCATTATGAGATCACCACGTCGCTCCGCTCCTCGTGATGACAGAAGCGAGCATAAGCCCTATCTGAATTTCACATCGCCTCGCCTGAAAGGTAAAAAAATGGCGATTAAAATGAAAGAAAAAAAACAAAAATATTTCAGTTGCCATTTTTATGAAAAGCATGTATATCCTTGAAAGCAAAAAGAAAAAATGCTCATCGCCATTTTTTTATGAATAGTTCAGGTTATTTGGTTTTAGGCCTATAGAGAGGGAAGTCCGTGAAAATCGGACACAGCCCCCGCTACTGTGAGCGGTGTTAGGTCCACAAAGAGCCACTGCCCCTAAGGGTGGGAAGGCGCTGGACTCCAGGAGCCGCAAGTCAGGATACCTCGCTGGGTCTTAAAAACCCATCTTCGGGTGGAAGTTTGGGTGGCTCTGACCCACCAAAACTTTCCTCCTAGATCAAATCAACCGCTTTTTATGAGCGGAAGGAGGAAAAGGAATGATCAGAAAATCTCTATTTTTTTCCATGACTATTCTCATTCTTGTTCTGTGGTCCTTCCCGGATCAGAAGCCCCGGGACGCCACAGAGGAGGACCAGCAAAAACTGGAGTACAAAATCACAGTCACTGCCAGCCGCATCGAAAAATCAACCAAAAAAGTCGCTGCCTCAACTACAGTTATCACAGGTGAAGAACTGGAAAAATTCAAACTCAACACACTCTATGAGGCTCTTCGGGAAATCGCCGGATTGGATACGATCCAGAGCGGCTCATCGGGCCAAACCGCCTCCCTCTTTATCAGAGGGGCCAATTCCTCTCACGCTAAAATAATGCTGGACGGTACAGAGCTCAACGACCCCATGGACCCTAACCGCTCATTTGATTTCAGCCACCTGTTCGTCGAAAACATTGACCGGATAGAAATCATCAGAGGGCCCCAGAGCACTTTATACGGCTCTGATGCCATGGCCGGAGTGATCCATATCATTACCAAACAGGAACAGGGGAAACCCCGTTTCCATCTCAGCTCCATGGGCGGAACCTATGATACGTTACAGGGAAAAGGAGAGATTTCAGGGAGTACTGAGAAATTATCCTATTCACTGGGAGCTTCTTATTTCAAAACCAGCGGATTTTCCGCAGCCAGCAGCCGTTACGAAGGAAACACTGAAAAAGACGGGTACCAGAACACCACTTTTTCCGGTAAACTGGGATTTAAGCTTCAGGAAAACATGGACCTGCACTTCTCTCTGAGAAAAATAGATGCCAAAGCGGATATCGATAACAGCGGCGGAGATTACGGAGATGATCCCAACAACACCGGCGACTATAACCTCATTTTTCTGAAAGGGGGTTTCCGGGGGCTTTTCATGAAAAACCGCTGGGAAGCAAAGATCAATGTCTCCTATGCTGATTCCCTGAGGAAATACAGCAATCCCTCAGACACACAGCACCCTTATTCCTCTGATGAATCAGAATATAAAAGTCATATCTTTAAAATCGACTTCCAAAACAATCTCTTCCTCCATGAATCCAATACCCTGATTTTCGGACTTGAATTCTATAAAGAATACGGAAGCTCTTTTTATGAATCACAGACTCTTTACGGCCCCTATGAGAGTGAGTTCCCCGGAAAAAAAGCCTCTAATGTCGGGATTTATGCACAGAACCAGATCAACCTGGACGACCGCTTTATTGCCTCCGTAGGAGCCCGGACTGACAACCACAGCACAACCGGGAATTCTTTGACCTATCAAATAGCCCCTCTTTATATTTTTAAAAGCATCGGGACAAAACTCAAGGCTACTTTTGGCACAGGATTCAAGGCCCCTTCCCTTTATCAGCTTTATGCGCCTGCGACTTTCTATGGCCCGGTTGGAAATGCTGAGCTGCAGCCTGAAAAAACCCTTGGATGGGATGCGGGGATCGAACAGGAACTGCTGGGAGGCAGGCTTCTTTTCAAAGCCACCTATTTCAGAAACATGTTCAAAGATCTTATCGACTTTGACTATGCAAAAGGTTATATCAATATCGGAAAAGCCTCATCCAAAGGAATAGAGCTCTCCGTGAATGCCATTCCTGTTAAGGATATGATTTTTTCAGCCTCTTACACTTGGTGCGAAGCTGTGGATGAGAGCACCGAACAAGCTCTCCTCCGAAGGCCCGAACACAAAGCTTCTGTGAGAATGGCCTATGATGGCTTGGAAAAGACCCATATAACCGTATCCCTGCTTTATGTTGGAGAGAGAGAGGACAGTTTTTACCAAAACTACCAAAACACACGGGTGACTCTTCCGGAATACACTCTTTGTAACACATCCGTGTCCTATGACCTATTCAAATACACACAGTTCTTCCTGCGGTGCGACAATATTTTCAATACAGACTATGAATACATAGCAGGGTATGCGGCCCCGGGATTTTCTGTGTATGGAGGAGTGAAGCTGGACTTTTAATTTTCCAATTGACTATGATTTGGTTTTTCAGTAGCCTATATGGAAAATAGGCATGATCATCAAAAAGAAAAACCTTTTCGTCTGTGCATCGCTATTTGTTTTTTTCATCCTGACTCTGGGGATAAACTTCTTCCATACAGAGAAAACGCCCTGTGAATCAAAGGATTGTCCTGCATGCCACTTTCAAAACTCCATTTTTGTGACCGCCCAAATAGATTTTTATCACCATCCGGAACTATTCCTAATCGAGATTCTGACATCATGCCAAATCATTCCCTATCACAATCTGATATATATCAAACCATCCACACGATCACCTCCCGAAAACCCCTCCGTTTAAGACTTATATCTGAGTTTTAAACTCCGTCAGACCCTTAAAGGAGGTGCTGTCCATGATTAAAAAAACTTGTATCCTGTTTCTTGTAAGCGCTGTCTTTATTTCAGGCGTTTTTGGACATAATACGGATGACCAGCCGCTAACACTGGAACAGTGTGTCAGTATTGCTGTGGAATACAATCCGCTTGTGTTATCCTCTTACCAGCAGTACCAGGCTTCTTTAGCCAGAGTCAATCAGGCTAAAGCGATCCCTCAACCGTCCATTGACTGGGATTCTGACCTTCAGCCTCATTTTCTTGACTTTAAAAACACAGGAGAATGGTATTTCGGTGTCAGTGAATCCATAGAATTCCCTGGAAAAAGACATCTGAGAGGCAAAATCGCCTCAAAAGAATCAAATCAGATATATGAAGAAATAGAGCTTTTGAAACTCGATATCACCTTTCAGGTCAAGGAAGCTTTTTATGCCCTTCTCCTGGCGCAAAAAACACACCAGTACATAGAGCAGAATGTGGAGCTGTCACATGATTTTCTCGAAAAAACAAAACTCAAGTTTGATGCCGGGGATGTGGCGAGAGTGGAAGTGCTCAGAGCCAGCGTCGAAGCTGCCAAGGCAGCCAATGAGCTCAGACGGGCTTCCAATGAGGTAAGGTTAGCCAAAGCCCGGTTAAACTATCTCATGGCGAGAAAAAAATACGCTCCTCTTGAAATCAAAGGTGATTTCATAAAAGAGCCTCTTTCGCTGGAACTGGAAACCTTAAAAGAGCGGGCTCTCTCTTTCCGGCCGGAGATCAAAAGCATAGAATACGCCATAGAAGGCCAAAACCTTCAAAAAAAACAAGCGGTAATGAGTTATCTGCCGGATTTTGAACTGGGAGTGAACAGGCATAAAGTCCAGGGCGAAGGCCAGTGGTGGGACGTAACTTTATCCTTTCCCATTCCTCTTTTCTTCTGGCAGCCTGCCAAAGGCCAGATCGCAGAGGCTCAGGCCAATGTCAATTCTTTAAACAGCGAATTCGAGCATGCAAAGAACACCATTGCCCTTGAGGTCGAAGAATCTTATATGAATGCCGAATTTGCGAGCCACCAGATAAACCTGTTCGAAGAAGAGATATTAACCCAGGCTGAAGAAGCCTACAATATGTTTCTCTTCAGTTATCAGGAAGGAGAAATCGGAGGGATTGAATTGATCGAATCCCGCCGGACTTTAATCCAGGCGAGGACGTCTTATGCTGATGCCCTTTATAATTACGGAGTGGCATTAGCTTCACTTGAAAAGTCCGTAGGTCAGAGACTAAAAGGAGAAAGCCAATGACAAAAAAATATATGCTGTTTTGCCTTGCTCTCATTTTCATTTTCTCTCTCATGTTTGTTCCAGGCTGTGCCAAAAAAACAGGCGATGCTGAACAAGCAAAGGCAACGGAGGCCCCCGATAAAGCCGAATCAGTGGATTCACCTGTGGGAGGAAATAGAGGCCTGGGCATAAACCACACGGGAACAAGAAGAGGATACGGGAGAAAAGCAGGAGGAAGAGCTCTCAACAGAGTTGATGGGATAACTCTTACTGAAGATGAAAAAAATTTTGTTGATATAGAAACCTCTATCGCTCAATTAAAACCCATAAAAACAACTCTATCCGCTCCCGGGAAAGTCATCGCCCAACCTCAAAGAAAAGCCATAGTGAGCTATGCTTTCTCAGCAAGGGTGGCCCAGATCCATGTCCAGCTCGGCGATTGGGTCAATCCCGAAGAAAAACTCATCACCCTTGAAAGTGAGGAAGTGGGAAACGCCTTGTCCGAATATTATAAAAACATGGCAGATCATGAACTGGCTAAGGTGAGCTTTGAAAGAGAAAAAAATCTTTTTGACCGGGGCGTGGGACCAAAAAAAGAATTCCTTAAGGCCGAGTCTGACCTTAAAGTAGCTGAAGCCAATCTGGAAGCGGCTGAAAAGAAGCTGCATGTTCTGGGGTTTTCCGAAGAACAGGTCAAAAATATTTCCGAGTTGCACCAGATCAACCCCATTATCACGCTCTATGCCCCAATCCGCGGCAAAATCATCGAAAGGAATGTGGTAATGGGCGCCATGATAGATCAATCAACAGAAATTCTCGTCATACTGGACCCTACGGTTCTCTGCGTGGATGCGGATATCTATGAAAAAGACATCTCAAAAATTAAAATCGGCCAGCAGGTCGAAGTGGTGGTCCCAGCTTTTCCGGAGGAAAAATTCTTGGGGACCATCAAGTACATAAGTGATGTCTTGAACGAAGAAACACGCACCATAACCATCCGGACAGAAGTCAAAAACACGGATATGAAGCTTAAAGCCGGAATGCTGGCCAGTATCAAAATCACTATAAACCATCAGAGCCTGGCTCTGACCGTTCCCGCCGAATGCATTTTGGAAGACCAGGGTGAAGAAATTGTTTTTATTAAAAAAGACGAAGAGTTTTTCCTTCAGGTCGTTGAAACAGGAGCCAAGGAAAACGGCTATGTCGAAATCACACAGGGATTATCAGAAGGTGATGAAGTGGTGAGTAAAGGAAATTACCAGCTCAAATCGAAACTCTATGAAGAGATCTTGAAAAAGGGACAAATCCATTAACAACGAACGGAGATAAAAATGATAGACAGATTCATCAATTTTGCTCTAAAGCACCGGCTTCTTACCATACTGATCATAATACTAGTCTCCATATGGGGGGTTTTTACTTACATGAGAATGCCCAAGGATATCTATCCTGACCTTAATGCCCCCCTGGTCACTATCATAACTGAAAATGAGGGCATGGCTGCTGAAGACGTGGAACGACTGATCACATTCCCTCTGGAAAGTCTGCTCAACGGAGCCCCTCAAGTGACCCGCGTGCGGTCAGAATCAGCCACAGGCGATTCTGTGATCACGGTGGAGTTTGACTGGGGAACAGATATATATCTCGCCCGTCAGATCGTCTCCAGTAAACTGGAACTCATTGCCGGACGCCTCCCCATCGGCACCTCTCATCCCATCTTGGGCCCGGTCTCATCAAGGATGGGAGAGATCTTTGAATTCGCTGTAGTGGGCGAAGACACGGATCCCATGGAACTCCGTTCCGTAGCTGACTGGACGGTCCGCTACAGGCTTCAGGGAGTGGAAGGGGTTTCGTTCGTCATCAACCTGGGCGGTTTCATCAAGCAATTCCAGGTATTCCTGAATCCGGAAATGCTCAGGCACTACAACATTACAATTAAAGAAATTAAAGCGGCCATAGAAAACAGCAACCGCAATTTTTCAGGAGGTATCATAAGGAAAAAAAGTCAGGAATCCCTTATAAAAGGGATAGGCCGCATTGAAACCCTCGAACATATTGAAAACACGGTCATCACATCCAGAAATAATGTCCCAATATATGTCCGGGATGTGGCGGATGTCAGAATCGGCCGAAAATTCAGAAGAGAGTCCGGGAGTCACAACGCGCAGGAATCCGTGTATGTCACGGTTGAAAAACAGTACGGCGGGGATACTTTGAGCACCATAAGAAACATCAAGGAAGCGCTCACTGAAATAGCCGGAGACCTCCCAAAAAAAATCAATATAAAAGCCTTCTATGACCAATCCAAGCTCATCATAAAGTCCATCCGCCACGTTGAGATCACCATGCTGGAGGGAGCCATCCTTATTGTTCTGGTGATGCTGCTTTTTATGTGGAACATAAGAAGCTCTTTAATCGCATCTCTGACCATTCCTTTCTCCATACTGATCGCACTGGTCCTCATGGGATTTTTTGATATTAACCTGACCGTCATGTCCATAGGAGGTCTGGCCATAGGCATTGGGAAAGTGGCCAACGGCTCTATCATTATGGTGGAAAACATATACCGCGTGCTTCAAGAAAAGAAAGGCCAGGCGTCCACCATACAGCTCACGGCTGAGGCAGCGCATGACGTGGGGAAATATCTTTTCTCAGCTAACATCATCATCATACTTGTGTTTCTTCCTCTTCTAACCTTAAGAGGAATAGAAGGGGCTATGTTCAAACCCACAGCCTTTGCTGTGGCTGCCGCCCTCCTGGGGTCTCTTCTGTTAAACCTGACCTTAAAACCCATTCTGGCTACTTATCTTCTCACGGAAAAACATATAAAAGAGAGAAAAAATCCTGTGACAGATTTCCTGGCTCCCAAATATAATGCCATACTCAAAGGTGCTTTAAAGCACAAAAAAACAATACTCGCAGTATTCCTCGGGCTTATTATTCTAGCCGGTATTTCCTTTAGTTTTCTCGGGAAAGAATTCGTTCCGCCCCTTGATGAAGGGGCCATTATGGCTTCAACGGTCATGCTCCCAGAGACATCGCTGGATGAGTCCGTTCGAATGGGCACACAGGTCGAAAAAATCTTTCTTTCCTTTCCCGAAGTCATATCCGTATCCCGGACCACGGGAACGGCTGAAGGCTCGGAACACCTCCACCCGGTGAACCACAGTCATTACAATATCGAACTTGTACCAAGGGAAAAAAGAAAAAGGGGATTTGAAGAGCTGACCCAGGCCATACGGGAGGAACTGGACAAAATCCCGGGCCTGGCCTATATATTCGAACAGCCAATTCAGAACAAACTGGCTGAGATGCTGACAGGGACTGAAGGAGAGCTCTCCATCAAACTGTTCGGAAGCGACCTGGACGTTTTGAATGAAAAAATCGAAGAAATCAGGAATGTGGTCGCGGATATAAAGGGAGTCGCAGATCTGCAGATCGAACAAACCACGGGTATCCCTCAAGTCATTATCAGAGCTGACAGAGAAAAACTGGCCCGTTACGGGATTCCCGTAGGAGACATGGCTGATCTGGTTGAGACGGCCTTAAACGGAATAGAGGTTACGGACATATATGAAAAGGACAGGATCACGTCCCTTTTGATCAGGCTGCCCGAAAAATACAGAAACGATGAAGAGGCCATAAAGAACCTTCTTATAGATGCGCCCAACGGTGAAAGGATCCCCCTTTCTCAGCTTGCTGAAATAAGCAAGGACGTGGGTCCTCAAACCATTTTTCGCGAGAACCTCCAGAGACGAAAGATCATCCTCTGCAACCTTACTAAAAGGGACATCGGAAGTTTTGTGGAAGAAGCAAAAAAGAAAATATCGGATCTGGTCGTTCTCCCTGCCGGATACCATGTGACTTTCGGCGGCCAGTTTGAGAGCCAGCAAAGGGCTTTGGGCCATCTCACCACTCTGCTGCTTGTTGTGATCCTGATCATTTTTGTCATCCTTTTTTCTTCCTTTAATTCCCTCTGGCAGGCCTTTCTGATCATCCTGAACATTCCAACGACCCTGGTGGGAGGGATTTTGGCGCTTCTCATAGCCGGAGAGACTCTGAATGTTTCCTCAACCATCGGACTGATCGCTCTGTTCGGGATCTGCGTACAAAACGATATCATCCTGGTAGCTAAGATAAACGACTTCAGAAAACAAGGGCTCCCCTTAAGAGAGGCTGTGATAAAAGGAGCCATGACCAAATTCCGTCCTATTATTATGACTGATATGGTCATGATCGTAGCGCTTCTCCCCATGGTGTTGAGTGTGTCCACGGGTTCGGAGCTCCACAGACCGCTTGCCGTGGTTTATGTGGGAGGTTTTTTCTTTGCCATTGTACTAAGGCTTATCGTCGTTCCTGTGCTTTATGAAGTCTTGGGAACCTTCAGTATGAAAAGGAAGGCAGCTCATCAATGATGACCATGTAACCTGATGAATGGATCACTGCAGTTTCTTTATGGACGGTTCGGCCTCTTTAGAAAATCATAAGCCAGCCCTGTCATGAGCGCAGCTCCCTGACTGAGGGCGCTTTCATCTATGTCGAATTCTGGGTGATGATGTGAGAATTCCTGCCCGTCTCCGGCCCCGAGAAAAAGAAAGGCACCGGGGACCTTCTGTAAATAGTAGGTAAAATCCTCCCCTCCCATAACCGGGGCGATGTCTTTTATTTTATCCTTCCCTAAAATTTTCCCCACTGCCTCCAATACCAAATCCACCATCTCATCATGATTAACAAGAGGAGGAAAACCTTTTTTATACCGGAAATCAGCAAAAGCACCGAAAGCCCGGCTGGTGTTTTTTGCGATCTCATAAATTCTCTTCTGGGCATTCTCCTGTACCTCAGGCTCAAATGTCCGGACCGTTCCCGTAAGTTTGACCTCCTGAGGAATGATATTGTAAACGGTTCCTCCATTGATAGTCCCAAAGGATAGGACAAGGGGCTTTAAAGGGTCTGTGTTGCGGCTCACAACGCTCTGTAGATTCACTACCATCTGGGAGGCAACAAAAATAGGATCCACAGTCATATGAGGTGTTGAGCCGTGTCCTGCCTTTCCTCTGACTTTGATTTCAAAGTTGTCAGCCTGAGCCATCATAGGTCCTTTTACAATGCCTACTGTGCCTGTGGGGAGAGGCTGCCAGAGGTGAAGCCCGAATACGGCATCCACTCCATCCAAAGCTCCCTCCTCTACCATTTTTTTGGCGCCCCCCGGAGGAATCTCTTCGGCAGGCTGAAACAAAAACACCACTTTTCCGGAAAACCGATCTCTCTTTCCAGCCAGAACGCTGGCTGCACCCATGAGTATCGCCATGTGGCCGTCATGCCCGCACACATGAGCTACGCCTGAGTTTTTAGAAATGTATTCCTTGTCTCCTTCTTCCTGGATGGGAAGCGCATCTATGTCTGCGCGAAGAGCCACTACTTTCTCTCCCGGTTTTCCTTCAAGCTCCGCTCTCAGACCGGTTCGCGCCATTCTCTTTACCGGGAGCCCCAGCCCCTTTAAAAATTCACGAATTTTGCGGGAAGTTCTCTCTTCCTTAAAAGCTGTTTCCGGATGGCGGTGAAAATCCCTCCGCCATTCCCTCAGACGGCCCTCTATTTTTGTGGCCTCGTTTTTTATTTCTTCATAAACGCTATCCATGGATATCTCCTTTATAAAAACACCTTCTTATTGTCTACCGGTGTATACATAAAATCAAGAAAAAACAGCTCATTACGAAATAAAGGTTCCTCAATTTATAGGAAAAATGTCTTTGTTCTTTTCCAAAAAAACTTTTTTTAGAGCTTGCTGCTGTATTCTTATTGTAGTATAATTTTATTACCAATCGCGCAAATTAAGGCTGTTTGGAGATTTCCTTATCACCTGTGCTAAAATACAAAAAAGGAACGAAAGAATGAAAAAAACAGCAATCCTCATCTTTATTTTTTCTCTCTTTTCTCTACATGGAGTTCTCTGCGCTGAGGCAGATGAAGACAAAGCTGTATCAGCCGGTTCGCTCTTAAATCTCGGCGGATATATACAGACCATGTATTCTTCAGCTGAAGGCAGTACAGACAGCTTCCGTATAAAGAGAGCCCGGTTAAAACTAAACGGAGAAATTCTCAAAAACCTGCACTATAACCTCCAGATCGATGCCGTAAAGAGCCCCTGCCTTCTCGACGCAACCGTGGAATTCCGTTTTTCTTCTCTGGCGCATTTTTTCCTCGGCCAGTTCAAAGTGCCTTTCAGCCTGGAAAACCTCACATCCAGCTCTTCCCTTGACATCATCAACCGCTCCCAGACCGTGGAGAGGCTCTGCCCGGGCAGAGATATCAGGGCTTCTGGACGAGACATTGGGTTGGCTGTAAACGGCCGGTTCAAGAATCTGGAATACACGCTCGGGATATTCAACGGCTCCGGCATAAACCAGCAGGATAACAATGAAAACAAAGATATTGCCGCAAGAATGGTTTTCTTTCCTTTTGAATCCTTGTCTCTGGGTATCTCCCATTACAACGGAAGATATGATCCGGGACAAGGTGCTGAACCCTTTGCCAAAACAAGAACAGGATTGGAAACATCCGCAGTGAAAGGAAAGTTCTCTTTAAAAGGAGAGATTATTTTCGCCAGAGACGCTGAAGTGAGCAAGACAGGTTGGTACCTCCAAGGGGGATATTTTTTGGCAAAGCCCGTTCAAACGATCATAAGATATGATTTTTTTGACGGGGATAAGGATGCAGAGGGAGATAGCATCAGCGTCCTGACTCTTGGTCTGAACTATTTCTTTTCAAAAAAAACAAAGCTGCAGGTCAATTACGAATTACATGGTGAAGAGGAAAACAAAATATCCAACAACGCCATCCTGGCCCAATTCCAGATCGACTTTTAGCCGCACACTCTTTTCCCTGAAAGACACCCGATTATGCTCTTTAACCCTCCGGTCGGATCTGCGAAATGATTTTTTTATTGCGGGGCCCTGCCTTCTCCGAGGCTGCCTATCAAATGGGCTGTCACGGAAGTCATGACCTCAGGATACCGTTCCGGATCCACCACCTGAAACCGGAAAATCCTCTTCGACCTTTCGGATTCCTCATAGCAAACCCGGGCGTTCCTGTCCACATGCAAAGATACCGGTATAAAGCGAAAAACCTCCACATCTTGAGCCTTTTTTTGTATCAAATCCTGCGGCACAGAGATCCACTCTCCCTGTCTCTCAATGATTTTTCGATCTGCCAGCCCAGTAAAAACCGCGGCACACCACAGGTTCCGCGTTCCTGAGAGCACCTGTTTTCTGGCTTTTTCATCCACATCCCCATACAGAAAGGCCAGACGATCCGGGGATTCCTTTTTCAAAAGGGCATAAATGAAATAATTCATCACCCGGTCCGAACAGTATCTCAAAAGATCTGATTGGGCCGCCCTCCAGAAAGATGCGTTTCCCCGGTTCTTGAAGTTCCCTCCGTCAAAACACGGGACCCACCAGATATCCAGGCCTGAATTCATGATGCGGATAAATCCATTGGGATCCAGCCCCACATTCCATTCCCTGGTGCCGGCGCTGGCTTCTCCGATGAAGACCATCAGCCGGGAGACCTTCTGCCTGAAAAGGGCCGGTTCCCTGTTGAAGGCAGCAGCCACATCACGAAGGCTTCCCACTGTGACAACGCTCACCCGGTCTTCGGAATTTCTGAGGATATCCAGAATCAAATCCACGCCGGCCTTGTATTTTTCTTCCTGATCAGAGGCCTTATCATCCGGACTCTTCAAAGGTTCGGAAAGCCCCACAGCCCAGGGAATATTTCTTCCTGTCAGCTCATTCATCTGCTCCACAGGGATATGTCCCGGACTTTTTTCCTGTTTTTTCCCCTGGTCCAGAACGATCCCCCGGATATCCAGCTCTTCCAAAGCATAAAGCGCGGCCAGGTCAAAATGGTCGTCCGGATCGTCATGAGGATGGAAAAGGTCTGTACAGTATAGAACCGGTATTTTTTTCCTCGAAGGATTTTGGCTTGGAGAGCACCCTTGAATAAAGAAAAAACAAGCCACACTTAAAAATAAAATTCCCACCCATGCTCTTCTCATGAGAGTCTATCCGCTCCCCTGAGACTTTATATCCCTCCAAAAATCTTGTCAAACACTTTTCTTTTTTGAGGGAATTCTTCGCAAAAATGAGTACCTTGATTTAAAAGAGGAATCAAAGAAGAGTGATGGAGCGGCGTGTCTCCGCCCGCAGCGAAAGGGGTTCCCCACGGGAGGATGGGTGGAGCGAGGACGGAGATATGCCGCGAAATGATCACTTATTCTGTTGAGCTGGGACTCATTCTTGTGATGAACTTTTGAGGGAAATCCTTAACAGCCACTTGAAGAAGAGATGAAAATCAGTACCGGCGAAGAAAAGATCAAATTTTACTTGACAGATCAATTTTATTGTATTATTATATTAATACAATTAACATCAAGGGTAAAGCCATGATTCGAATTAAAATTGATTTTGACTCCTCGGTTGCCTTGTATCAACAGATAATTCATATCATAAAACTCGAGATACTCTCCGGAAGATTAAATAACGGGGATAAACTCCCACCTATTAGAGAACTGGCGAAAATACTGAAGATCAATCCAAATACTGTCGCAAAAGCTTATTACACTTTAGAGGAGGACGGCTTTATTCACAGTAAAAAAGGAAGCGGGAACTGGGTCCGCTACAAAAAAATCGAATTGGACAGCCTTCGCAAAAGAATGCTTGAGGACGAATTTAAAAGCTTCCTTGAAAGGGCTTTTGACCTGGGAGCTTGTTTAGATGATATAAAAAATTTAATAAAGAGGTATTCGGATGGTGAGTCAAAACGCGGTTGAAATCAGCAATCTCAGTCTCAAAATCGGCGGGAAAACAATTTTGGACACAATCGATCTCGAAATCCCGAAAGGGGAAGCCGTGGTCATTGCAGGGAGAAACGGCTCGGGAAAGACCACTCTGCTCAAATGCCTTGCCGGAGTCCTCTTTCCTGATAAAGGCCGCATCGCCTATCACAAAGGACTCAGCAAAAAGGAAATCGGTTTCATCTCTGACAAGGTCAGCCTGTTTGAAAATTACTCCATAAAACAGGGGATTGCCTTCCATAAAGATGTTTATAAGATCGAGGATTTTGATCCCGCACTGATCAATGAGTTGAATTTGGATAAAGGCCAGAAGATTAAAGACCTTTCTGCCGGGGAGCGCATTCTCTTTCATCTTTCGCTCATTCTGTCCCAGAAGCCGGAGATCCTTCTTGTCGATGAGATCATCCATGCAGCCGATCCTAATATAAGGGAAGTTTTTCTGGAATCTGTTATTGACCTTTTGGAAAATCATAAGACTACCCTGGTCATGGTCAACCATACTTTTTCAGAGATTGAAAAGATACCGGAAAGGATCCTGATCATGGAGAGAGGACGGTTCATCGCGGATGAGAAAAGCGAAACCCTGGGAGAAAAGCTGAAAAAAATCATTACTGAAACAAAAATCCCTGAGGAAATCCCCTGCCTCTTCAAAAGAGAGCTCACCCATCTCAAGGAATACTATATATACCCCTTTGAAGAGGAACTAAGAAAAAAATTCCCTTATGATTATAAAAACGTCCATCTCAATGAAATCATCAAGGCTTTTATCGGAGGCCAGTATGCTCAAAAAAGAAATCAATGACGTCTTAAAACAGGCTCTCTTTTTTGTTCTTATCATTCTTCTTCTGCCTGCTTTTCTGGCGCTCACGAAAATCTATCCTGACCGTTCTTATCTGGATGCATTTTTCCCCATATTTCAGTTCGGGTTGTTTTTCTGGGCTTTTTTTATGGGAGCCTCGCTTTTTTCTGTAGAACGCGGACAGAACGGAATGGAATACTTGCTGTCTCTTCCTCTCTCCAGATACAAGCTCGTGGGTCTTAAGGTCCTGCCCAGGTTTACTACTGTTTTGATATTCTATGGGGTCTTTCTGGTCTTTTTCTTTGGTCCAGGAAGCAACTCCCCGGCTCTTTCACTTATTTGTTTTTCCTTCATTTATTTCTCGCTCTACTTCATATCCCTCTCTTTTTCGGCCAGCTCGGAAAATTTTCTTGTCCTCTTTGTCATCTCCTTTCTCTTCCTGTTCCTTTTTTTAGGACTGGAGTATTCGCTGTTCTGGCTGACCGTGAAAACCAAAGGGTATGTCTTTTTCACACTGAAAATTGCTCCCTTTATTACAGGCGACCTCGAACCTTTTACGGTCTCATTCCTTATTATTACAGGACTCTGTCTGTTGATCCCTTTTCTGGCTGCCTTTATCTTTTCAATAAAAAGATTTGATATCAAGCCTCCCCGGATTCATAACAAACGGTTTGTTACGATACTGGCCCCATTGTTCATTGCAGGCCTTCTGGCTTCCCTTTTCCTGTCTCACCGGATCATCTATATCGGAACCAATGATTATTACCTCACCCGAGACCATAAGCTGATCGAACACAATGGTTATTTTGGATTCAGGATCTATGATGGCAAGAACGCCCATAAAATAAAGGACTTTTATTCCTCTTTCCTGCCGTTTGCCGAAGAGGGCCCTTATGTCTACGGAGGGGGCTATGACCGCATCCTCAGGGTCAATACTTCTGATTTCCAAGTCGAACAGCTTTACAAGCCGTCTGAAGGAATTAGTTTTATGGAGGCTCACAAGTCGGGACAGACCATCGTGTTTCTGGAATATAAGGGGAGAAGAATCTTTGATAGTCCTGAAAGACAGCTTGTGCTCCTGGATATCACATCAAAAAAAATGTCCAAAATTTCTCTGGATTTTGAAGCCCTTAAAACAGGCGGTTTAAGCATCATAGGAGCTGGCACACATGAAGGGCGAGATTTCTGGCTTGTATCAACCTGGGGTAACGGTAAAGGCAGACAGGTTTTCCGCATATGGCAGGATGGGGAATTCCAGTTTGTAAAAGAGACCCGATACATACCATTGTACTTCAGTCCGTACCTCATCACCTACTCTGAAAAAGACATCATTATCAGTGAAGACAGAGAAGGCCGGTTTGAGACTATACGCAAGATCCCCAACGAGAAGCAATACAGATTCATAGGCATCGGATACAGGCCCTGGTTCTGGTCGGAAGACAAAAACAAGCTCCGTATTAAGGAAATCTATGGTTGGGTTCCCCCATCAAAAGAGCAGTCCGGTGAAGATACCCTGTGCGCCCGGCTCTACCTGGAAACATTTGAGATTGAAGAACTTCCCGATGTAAAGGGATGGCCATACTGTTTTAATGCCGGTGAATGTTATTTCGAAGAAAGAAATATTCAGGACGGAACGTTTTCCATATACGGATTTGATGACGGTCAGATTAAACTTTTGCGGAAATTCAAGGTCTCGTTTAAAGAAACATTTAATCCCTATGAAATATTCAAAAGCGGCATCGTGATTGAAAAAGGGAAAAAAGCCCGGGTTTATGCCTTTCCGGACTTGAGAAAGATCAAATTCAAACACCTCTGATCATTCTATTTGATCTCTATCCTTGTCTATTGCACTTTTATTCCGGCTGATATAGAATAAGAAGCAGAAAGCAAAAGAGGAGGATTGTCACATGCAAAAAACAGCTCTTTTCTCTCTTAAATCCTTTTTGTTCCTTGCCTGCCTTTTGTGGGTCTTCAATGCGATCTGGAGCT